>Ga0138269_1160382_pt1 | contig 24199 bp, 25 predicted proteins | sample C_130208_E_mt_FD_106903 | JGI IMG/M metagenome (GOLD analysis project Ga0138269, IMG submission 106903) | Freshwater microbial communities from Lake Croche, Canada - C_130208_E_mt (Metagenome Metatranscriptome) | ecosystem: Environmental > Aquatic > Freshwater > Lake | place: Canada: Quebec...
AGCAGTTACTTTCAGTTGGGTAGCCCCTAGCAATGGAGGAAGCCCAATAACTTCTTACACCATAGAGTCAAATCTTGGCCAAGGCTCTACTCTTTACCAGATTGCTGTTACCGGTGCCTCAACCACAAGTTTCTAGGCTCTCAAATTGGCGACTTCAGTTACTTATTCATTCAGTGTGGTTGCTGTTAACGATGTTGGACCAGGTTTGGCATCAGTTCCAACTCCTTTGGTATCGGCAAATACACCAGCAGCTCCGAGTGCGCCTTAAAAACTGTCGAGTACAGTGTCAACGATAACAATTTCTTGGACAGCGCCCTCATCTACAGGTGGCTCTCCAATAACAGACTACGAAGTTAAAATGGATGCGGGTATCGGTGGAGGTTTCTAAGTTCAAGGAAGAACCGGAAGTGGGTCAACTTTAACTTTTACTCAAAGTAATCTTTCTCCCGGCCTTCAGTACTACTTCCTGGTTACAGCACTCAACATAGTTGGAACAGGAGCAGACTCTGTCTCAACTCCTATCATAGCAGGAACAGTGCCTTCATAACCTCAAAAGCCTGTTTTAGCTTCATAGACAGCAAGCTCTGTTGGATTTACCTTCGCACCCTCCACAACTGCAGCCCAACCTTCAATTACATCTTACAAGATTCTTTGGAATAGTGGCAGTGGATAAGTGTTTACTCAACTTAGCGAAATCACGGTATTGAGCACCTTGACTTTCTCGAAATCGACTGGCATCAGTGGTGGATCTACCTACGACTTCCAAGTAATTGCTGTTAACTCAGTAGGTAGCTCCGCAGCCTCGTAGTCTCTTTCGATTCTAGCTGCTTAACCACCATATGCACCCACAAGTGTCATTGAGACTTACGCAGATCAAACTAGCATTTCTATTTCATGGACTGCACCGATTTACACGGGTAGCACTCCCATAACAAGCTACAGCATATACTGGGATAATGCCTCAGGTGTGCTAATAAGCACAGCAATAGGAACAACTAGTGCAGCAACAATGACGTTCTCAATTACAGGTTTGACAACAAATCGCTACTACACATTTGCAGTATCGGCGTGGAACTTAATTGGTGAGTCAAGTAGGACTTCTTCTCTGCGAATAATAACAGCAACTGTTCCAGGAAAACCGTAAACACCCAGCCTCATTAGTTAGAGTAAGACTAGCCTTAACATAGGATGGTCTGATCCGTCAAACCTTGGTGGAACTTCACTTACAGGCTACTAAATTGAAATGGACAGTGGTACGAGTGTGTCTCCTGGAGTCTTCAGGATTATGTAGATTCAGTCGAATACGGCAAGCAATTCCTTCTTCACGTACACTTATTTGAACGTAACAGGAACTGCAATTGCAATAAAGACAGGCGACATTTACAAGTTTAGAGTAACTGCTATCAATGTTGTCGGAAATAGTATAGTTTCAGACGTTTTCTCTGTGATGGCGGCTACTTATCCAACAGCCCCTGGCACTCCGACTCAATTAACATCTACTGAGACTACGATTGCTATTCAGTGGACCGCACCTACAGACAACGGTGGTACACCCATAACTGACTACACAGTTATGTGGGATTAGGGTCTTGGAGGAGTATTTGTGACTCTTGGATCTTCTCAAGGTCAACTCAACTATATTACCACCGAGCAGCTTGTAACTGGAAAATCATACAGATTCCAGGTTAAAGCAACTAACTACATCGGTCCCAGTCCACTTTCAAATACTGGAACTTTGTTATCGGCAAACATACCCGATACACCAACTTCACCAACGATTTACGCAGCGACAGAGACTTAAATTACAATTCAATGGGACGTTGTATACAATGGGGGAGCTCCAATTACTGGCTATACAATTCTGATGGCATCGACTCCTTCGACCACAGTTGGAAGACTTCTATAGAGCATAATTTGGGTAGACATAACTTCAACTGGTGTCTTGAACTTATCAACGAACAGGTTCACAACAGCAAACAACCTGATACCTGGCTTTTCCTACCAGTTCTAGATCAGTGCTAATAACGGAGTTGGATCTTCATCCTATTCCTTAGTATCAGCGTAACTAGTAGCAGCGATCGTGCCAAGTGTTCCACTTACTTTAACCAAACTCTCCTCAACATAGTCAATTATTTAGATTCAGTGGGCCGCACCTACCGACAATGGAGGAAGCCCTATTACATCTTATAAGATCTATAGCAACGAAGGAAGTGGAAATGTGTATAACTTAGTAGGCTCAACCTCGTTGACTTCTTTCACTCATAGTAGCATCAGTCCACCAGGAGCAATTTTTAACTACTAAGTCCGTGCGGTCAATGTAGCTGGCGATGGTCCTCTAAGCACAACACTAGGAGTTATCTTGGCTACTGTACCTGGCACGCCAAACGCACCTACTCTATCAAGCACAACTCAAACAAGTATTTCAATCTAATGGGTTGCTCCCTCAACTGGAGGTTCGCCCATAACGCAATACGTAATCATGTACAGTGCTGGAATAAACAGCGCTTTTATCTAGGCAGGTACGAGTACAATCGCAAGCTTTACGATCTCAAGTCTGACAACGGGACAGAGCTATCACTTTACTGTTCAGGCGATTAATGCAGTTGGAAACGGAACAGCTTCACCGATTTCATCAGCAATAGTTTCTGCTGTAGTACCTGGAACACCCGGTACCCCAAGTTACTTGACTTCAAGTCCAACTCAGGTTGCCTTCCTGTGGACCGCTCCAACATCCACGGGTGGGTCTCCTTTGACCAGCTACTTGATCCAGTGGTGCACTACAATCGACTAGCTTGGCAATTTTGGCTCTTTCGTCAATCTCATCCAGATCAACTCTGCAACAATTACTCAGTTCTATCTCGCGTCTGGCATAACTTCAGGTCAGCGTTACAGATTCAGAGTTATTGCGAACAACATCGTAGGTCCTGGCTCGCCCTCCAGCTACCTTGAAATGATGCCCGCCAATGTGCCAGGAAGTCCAACAACTCCCACGATTTTAGCACAGACAAGCAGCAGCCTTTCAGTTTAGTGGACATTCAACAGTGCGCTGCTATCCGGCGGAACTCCTATAACAGGATACACTGTTTACTGGGATGGAGGAATCAATGGACAAACGATCGTTGCCTCTACAGGCACTGGTCTATGGACAACTTACACAACAGCTGCTGGCACGGTCAGCGCAAGTACAACTTATAACTTCTGGGTTGCTGCAATCAACTACGTGGGCACTGGAACGCCAAGTTCTAAACTCGCAGTTCTCGCAGCTCAAGCCCCAGACGTCCCTGCTGCCCCAACTGTGACTGCAACCTACAACTCGGTTTAGGTAGCATGGGTCGCACCGAATAATTAGGGCTCGAACATTAACTACTACGGCGTGTTCATGAATAACGACACGAACATCAACTCCAATAACTTTGTTCAAGTTGCTACGGTCACCACGTTGTTCTACAGTATGGCTACTGGCGTGTCGCCGGGAACAACTTACCAGTTCAAGATCACAGCTACAAACGGAAGAGGTACTTCGCTACAATCACCAGTTGGCGCTGCTCTTGCTGCTTCAGTACCAGCCTAGCCTAGCGCGCCTACGCTCTTGTCATAAGACTCAACTCAGATTACTATTACGTGGGTTGCGCCTGACAGCAGAGGCTTGCCTATCGTAAACTTTGAGATTGACTGGGACGAAGGTCTCGGAGCACAGCCTAGAACTGTGATTACGACTGTCGGAAACGCAGTCTTTTATGCGAGCACATCACTCTAACCACTCACTCTGGTCGGAGGTTCGAACTACATTTTCGCGATTAGAGCCATAAATTCGCTTGGACCCAGCCCGTACGGACAGCAAGTTACTTTCATGGCCGCAGCAGTTCCTGCACAGCCAGGCACGCCATCAGTCACTTCCGCAAGCTCAGCGGCAATTTCTATCCAATGGACGCAACCTGCGAACGGTGGAACACCTATTACTAACTACTACGTCTATGTAGCGGTTGGTCCTACCGTTTCGGATGGCAGCTTCTAATTCCAGCAAGACACTAGTCTCATCTAGTCGTACACACTTACAACAGTGACACCAGCGCAGACATATTGGTTCCGAGTGGTTGCAAAGAATCAAGTTGGTGTCAGTCTTGTTTCAAACTCAATCAGCAGAATTGCTGCCTCTGTAGCCCAAGCCCCAACAAGCCTTACAATGATTTTCCAGAGTTCAACCTCGATTTCATTCAGTTGGGTTGTTAACTCGAACAATGGAGGCAGTGCAGTCACTGACTACCAAGTGTTCTGGAACTAGGGCAGTGGAAGCATCCAATACTTGTTAGTTTCATCAAATGGCCTCTCTCCTACAAGCACCACAGTCACTAGTCCAACACTTCTAGCTGATAAGACCTACACTTTCTGGGTGACAGCGAAGAACGCGGTTGGCTACAGTGGCTACTCAAGTCCCATTAGCATCCATTCAGCAAGTCTACCTAGTGCACCTGGCGTTCCATTCAGCCAGACAGGCACAAGTCAAACTCAAATCGTAGTTGGCTGGACCGCTAATGCACTTGGTGAATTTGGGGGAACTCAGCTGACGAGCTACAGTGTTTGGTGGGATTAAGGTCCAATCTTAAGCACATTCGTAAGCTACGGCTCTGTCAACGCAGCCACTTTCAGTCAAACTATTCCATAGGTTACAACTGGACAACCTTACAACTTCTACATTGTCGCGAACAACATTGTCGGCAGCGGACCAAGATCAACCACTGTAAAAATATATGCTGCGATTGTGCCAAATGCTCCAGTGACGCTGTAACAAGTATCAGGCACGAACTCACAAACTTCCATTTCATTGCAGTGGACCGCTGCCTACAATGGAGGCAGTACAATAACTGGGTACTAGGTTTGGTGGAACTTAGGAGGAACTGGACCTGTAGTCGAAATCTACGGAGTTCTAAGCACACCAATCACGACGTACTTGGCAATTAATCTTACCCCAGGTCATACATATGGCTTTGCAGTAAGAGCTATCAACGTTGTCGGTTAGAGTCAACTTTCCACTCTTCAAACTATTATGGCAGCTACTGTTCCAAATGCTCCGACTTTACCTGTCTTAGTGAGCTAGAGCCAAAGCTAAATCACCTTTAGTTGGTCACCGAACGCAAACTCGGGAGGCACTCCAATCACGTAATACAAAGTATACTGGAGCCAAGACAGCTACCAGACACCACTCAACATCGTTACTAGTCAAACAACAAGCATTTCTGTTACGAGTTCCAACGGTCTCGTCACTGGTCAGGCGTACTCATTCGCGGTTTCAGCCTCAAATTATATCGGTGACTCTGCATTGTCCAGTTTGCTCTAAAATGTCTATATGGCAACACTGCCATCCCAACCTCTCAACCTTCGCAGATCTTCCACAGTAACACCAGTGGCGACTTAGATTTCTATATAGTGGGATGTTCCAACTTCTAACGGAGGTTCGAGCATTGTTGCTTATACAGTATACTGGAACGGTGGATCTATTGGAGGAAGCGCGCCCTAGGACTTGCTCGCTACAACGCAGTCAATGATTACGTTCTACATGGCAAGCGGGCTTACTCGAGGAACTACCTACCAGTTTGCGGTATCTGCCTCGAACTACGTTGGTCAAAGTGCAAATACAACTGCTCTTGGTCTTCAAGCTGCATAGGCGCCTGGAGTTCCGTCAAGCATTGTCAGACTGACGTTTAACTCAACTTCAAGCATGTTGGTTGGCTGGACAGCTCCCACAGACAACGGTGGCTCTCCTCAAACCATTGACTATCAATTGTGGTCGGACAATGGGCTCGGATCAGGATACTCTCAAGTTGTATCAACTACAAGCGGACTAGCTTACTACACAATGAGTACAGTAACAGCAAGGACTTACTACTTTAAGATCAGAGCCACTAACGTGGTTGGTCAGAGTGGACTCACAACCTCAAGTGTGGGAATGATCGCCGGCTCTATTCCTACCCAGCCACTACTTCCAACCCTTGTATCTTAATCCCAGTTCTAGATAAAGTTCTCTTGGACTGTGCCAACAAGTCTGGGCGGAATTCCCCTAACTTAGTATTCAATTTACTGGGACTATGGTAACACTGGAACTTTAAACACGGACCTCTATGTTCTAGCAGGCACAACATTGCCATCGAACCTGATGTATACTCAGAGCGCAAACGTAGCTTCAGGAGTTGTCTATCAGTTCTTCGTAATCGCACAGAACCAGGTTGGCAGTTCACCACAGTCTACTGTTATCAAAATCACTGCTGCGACAGCTCCTCTTCAGATTACATCTCTAACTACTGTAAGCTAGAGCTAAACGTTGATTGTTATTTCTTGGACACCTCCAGCCAACGGAGCTAGCCCTATTCTTGACTACCGAGTATACTGGGATCAAGGCACTGGTGTTTATGAGTAGGCTACGGCAAGTACGTTCGCTTAGACAACATACATTAGGAATTTACCTTCTGACTAGTCAGCAGCGGGCGTTTCATTCAACTTCCAAGTTACTGCAGTCAACATAATTAACGAAGGACCCAGGTCTAACTCTTACCTTGTTGTAGCAGCCACTTAACCAGACGCACCTCAAACATTAGCAAGGAACAGTGTTTTCACAACTCTGACTGCACTTAGCTTCACATGGAAAAACGGTGCCAGTAATGGCGGTAGTCCAATAATCGGCTACAACGTTTACTTCGATTAAGGTGTTGGATCATTCATAATGTTGACAAGCGGAGTTACGACTTTGTCATACACGACGAGTGCTGCTACCGCAATCACACCTGGAGGCAACTACAAGTTCATCGTTCAATCGAGAAACATTGTGGGACTGAGTCAAAATTCTACTCAGTTAAATATTCTCGCTGCGATTGTTCCGGGAGCTCCCTCAGTACCAGTGACATCTAATGACGGAACGAGCGTTTTTATTGATTGGAATCCACCTAGTTTAACTCCATTGGTCAACTATGGAGACTCAATCAGAGGATATTTGGTCTAATTCCTAGCAAGTGATGGAGTAACCTTCTATTCAAACATCTAATACTGCGACGGTCAGAACGACCAAAACGTAATTCAGAGTTCCAGCTGCGTTGTACCACAAAGTGTCTTCTAAGCTGGGCCTTATAACTTAGCATTGGGCTCGCCCGTTCTCGTGAAGGTGAGTGCTTTCAACTCAGTTGACTACGGTCCGTTTTCGCAAGTTGGAGGCACTGCAGTTAGCGCAATAGTACCAAACCCACCAAAATCTCTAGCCAACACCCCAAGTCTCACCTCCATTTCATAAATTAGCATTATCTGGCAGGATGATGCTTTCAATGGCGGCTCTCCGATTCTCGACTATCAGGTCTCCTACGATCAAAGTATCGGAATCTACTAAGTGATCGCGATCGGAGTCAAGTTCAAGCAATTCACGACCACAGCCTCACAGGCTATTGGTCCAGGAAAATTATACAGTTTCACAGTGAAAGCAAGAAACTCTATTGGCTACAGTGATGCATCAGTTTCAGTTACTATTTTGTCTGCAAATAAACCAGCAGCACCATCTGCCCCAGTCTTAACTCCAGCCATTGCTCTCACAGTAATTGTAATTGATTGGATGCCTCCAACTGATGATCAGGTTTCACTTTACGGCGCTGTAATTACTAACTATCATGTTTTCGTTTTACAATCCGACGGTGTCACGTACACTGAGGTTAATTCTGACTGTCCAAGCAATAATGCAGAACTCATAAGCAATACACAGTGCACGGTACAAGTGAGCACGTTAGTCGGGTATCCATTCTACTTGACTTCTGGAACCCAGATCTACGCCAAAATAACCGCGTAAAATAGCATTGGGTCGTCTGATGCTTCTGTTGCTGGAAGTGGATCTTCTATATTCATCCCGGTCGTGCCTAGCACACCCACTAAACTCGTTAAAAACCAAGCAGGTGTTTCAAAGACAACAGCTAGTTTCAGCTGGACTCCTGGTACATCTGGTGGTGCATTTATCATTGACTATAAGATTAGCTATGATTAGTCAACCGGCATTTGGATTGATCTTGCACAGAACGTGACAGGAACAACCTACACAGCCACAGGTCTAACTTATGGCACACAGTATCAATTCAAGGTTGAAGCTCGTAACTCTGTTGGCTTTAGTTAACTTTCAGACTCTATTACCATACTAACAGCTATAGTACCTGATGCCCCTACAGCTCCTACAACCAAGGTCGTTGCAAACAGTATATAGATCAGTTGGACTACTCCTTCAACCGACTCTTTTGTTGCCTACGGTGCTTCAATAACGGGCTATAGTATTCAGATCTAGGCCAGCAATGGTTTCAGTTATTATCCATCTACGGTTGACTGTAATGGTCTTGACCAAGCAGTTGTAACGAGCACCACTTGCTAGATTCCCATATCAGTTTTGCTTGGCTCACCTTTCATGCTAAGTCTCTAGTCAAGTGTTTTTGCGCAAGTAGCGGCGATCAATATCGTTGGTCAATCAATATACTCAAGCTCAGGGAACGGCGCAGTGATCACAGTTTCCTATCCTCCGGATGCTCCAATAAGTTTAGCCCGAAACTAAGTTGTTACCACCAAAACTACACTTGGACTAACTTGGAGCGATGGATTGTCAAACGGTGGTCAACCAGTTCTCGACTACCGAGTCAGCTACGATAAAGGCACTGGTAACTGGGAAGTATTGCCAAATGTTTTAACTACTAAGTCGCTTACACTCACAGGTGCTACACCAGGACTCACGTACTAATTCAAGGTATAGTCCAGAAACATAATCGGTCCTTCGAGCTACTCATAAACCTTTGGAATTCTTGCGGCAGTTATCCCCACAGCGCCGACGGGAGTTATTACAACACGGTCGGTCAACTCGGTAATTATATCTTGGACCAGTCCTTCAACAAATCCAGTCACGGACTTTGGAACTGCGATCACAGGCTACCAAATCTTCATTTAGACAAGTAATGCTGCTGTCTACGCCTAAAACCTGATTGACTGTCCCGGCACCAGCACTACTCTCCTGTCTTGCAGTGTGACCGTCGCAACACTTCAGGCTATACCTTTCAATTTAGCTATCGGAAGCAGCGTATTTGTTCAAATTTATGCTTAGAACGCAATCGGAAATGGTACTATGAGTGCAGCGGGTAATGGAGCTCTTGTTAGCGTGATTGTAGTGCCAAGCGCCCCAACTCTGCTTATAAGAAACAACTTAACTTCAACACCGACAGCCATAGGTTTCGACTGGACTGATGGTGCGTCAAACGGTGGTTCGCCAATTCTTGACTACTAAGTTCTCTATGATAAAGGACTCAACGGCGCCTCTTTTGTAATTGCGCAGGCCGGAATTTTGACCAAGACCTTCCTAAAGTCTAGTCTGCAATCAGGAACTACCTACTAGTTCAAGGTACAGGCGAGAAACGTTATTGGAGACAGCAACCCATCAGCTGCTTTCTCGGTTTTGTGCGCCACCACTACCACTCAACCAAGTCCACCCACCACAGCAGTAAGCGTGAACAACATTGTGATATCTTGGACAGCGCCGCTCTCTGACAACGGAGCAGCAGTGACAGCTTACCAGGTTTTAATTCGACAGAATGACGGAGTCACATACTCTTAGGACACTTAGAACTGCAATGGTGCGAACACTATCATCAGAAATGCATTGAGCTGCTCAATACCCATGACTTCCCTATAACTCTCACCGTGGAGTCTATTGAATGGTGCGAGCGTTTACGCACAGATTGTTGCAGTTAACGATATGGGGCCATCTCTAACTTCCTTACCAAACAACGGAGCAATCCTACAGATTAGCACTGTGCCAAGTGCTCCAGTTGGTCTGCAAAAGGATACCATAACTACGACAACTACTCAGATTGGCCTCCTTTGGAACGCCGGCTAAGCAACTGGTGGTTAACCACTACTTGACTACCGAGTTTCATACGATCAAGGCATCAACGTTTTTGTTGTGCTTGCAAGCAATGTCATTTAACAACCTTTCCTAGCAACTGGATTGACCATGGGCTAGACATACGTATTCTTTGTAGAGGCTAGAAACTCAGTTGGCTTCAGCGAGAGGTCGTCTTTGTACTCTATCGTTGCAGCAACAGCGCCAAGTGCTCCAACAAAACCAACAACCACTTTGGTCAACAACAACATCAACATTACTTGGAGCGCTCAAGCTGCGAACGGTCAGTCTATAACCAGCTACACGATATATATCCAGAAGATTGATGGAAGCTATGGCATGACGTCCGCTTGCGACGGATCCTTACCCGCAGTAATCGTGCAGACTAAATGTGTAGTCACGGTGTAGACTCTTATGGCTGATCCATTCCTGCTCATCACTGGTTCAAATGTACTAGCATACGTCATTGCTACCAATGCGATCGGCAGCTCTGCTCAGTCTCCTGTTGGCTCGGGAGCTATAATTAAACTCAGCTTTGTGCCCGGTGCACCCACTCTCAATTAAGATAGCTCAGCAACCTCAAAGACCCAGGTTGGCGTCAATTGGATCGATGGCTTGTCTAATGGAGGCTAGCCAGTCCTAGACTACAGCCTTAGCTACGACGCAGGCACTAATTAAGTAACATGGACTGGGGTTGCTAGCGGAATCCTAACGAAGACCTACGTGGTAACCGGTCTTACAACTGGCAAGACGTACAACTTCAGAGTTCAGGCCCGCAACTCAATAGGCTTTAGTGTTACTTCGAATGTTATTACTGCGACTGCAGCAGTAGTCCCGGCCGCACCAAATGCACCTTCAACCCTCGTAAATGTCAACAACGTGATAATCAGCTGGAACACACCCTCGACCTAGAGCTTGTTAACTTATGGGTCTGCGATCACAAGTTACATAATTTCTATCAGATGGTCCGATGGCACTTACAGCCTGGAATCCACTTACTGCAACGGTACCAATTCGACTATCATCGCGAGTACACAGTGTACGATCCCAATTTCCACCTTGATGGCTTCTCCATTCAACCTAGCGCTTGGAGCTAGTGTTTATGCGAGTGTCATCTGCGTGAATGGCGTGGGACCTTCTCCCTAGTCATCGGTAGGAAACGGTGCTTTAATAGCTATAAGTACAGCTCCAGGTGCGCCTAAAGCTTTGATCAGAGACCCAACCGTTTCTGTAAGCTAGACATAGATCTCTCTTTCCTGGCAAGAAGGTGATTTCAACGGCCTTCAGCCAGTGCTAGAATATAGAATATACTATGATAAGGGCATTGGCGAGTGGGGCGTGCTAGATTTGTCAACAGCCACGTCTTTCACTGCATATGGGCTCATTTCAGGGTACACGTACGTGTTTAAGGTGTAATCAAGAAACATCGTTGACTATTCCCTCTTCGGTCCAACCATCTCATTGACTGCGGCTTAGCCTCCAGACACACCCGCAACACCAACTACCATTCTAAATTCAGTTCAGAACTCAATTACTGTGAACTGGATAAATCCTAACATTAATGGATCTCCAATCACTAGTTACACCATAACTATCAGGTAGAGCAATTTGCAAACCTACAGCCAGGTCTTGCCAAGTTGTGATGGATCTCTCACGACAATTATCACAGATAAGAGCTGCACAATCTTGCTTTCCACTCTAATGGCTGGTCCATTTAGTCTAACTACAGGATCCAGTGTTTGGGCCCAAGTTGTGGCAACAAACAAAATGGGTTCGTCAGCGTCTTCATCAGCTGGAAACGGTGCTGTAATCACTTACTCCACTGTTCCCGCAGCTCCAATAAGTCTTGTTAAAGACGCGGCTAATACTTTTGCGGGACAAATTACTTTCTCATGGTCATTGGGAAGCTACGATGGTGGTCAACCAGTGGACTACTACCAAGTTTCATCAGACAAGAGTATTGGTGATTGGAAAGTTCTCTCAAGCTAAGTTTCAGCCAAGAAGTACACCGCAACAGGACTCATTCCAGGAAACACTTACTTGTTTGTAGTTTAGTCGCACAATGCAATTGGCTACAGTGCAAACTCAATTCAAACGTCCATAATCGCGGCCACAAGTCCTAAAAAACCTCTAGCGCCGACAACATCAATTAGCGGAACAAATGTCTTGATATCTTGGAACGTCGACGACACAGGTGGTTCAGTAATTACCTCAGTCACGATAAAGATAAGACAGAGTGACGGTGTGACTTACACAGAAAAGACTTCGTTGTGCGACGGAACTTCGGCTAGCGTATTGAGCTCCTAAACATGTACACTACCTGTTATGGCGTTGACTATTGATCCATTCAATCTCCCATGGGGCTCAAGTGTGTTTGCAACAGTTCTCGCTACCAACATCATTGGAAGTTCAACCACTTCGCTTGGAGGCAATGGAGCAATCATACTTATTACTCCGGACGCGCCAAGTAATCTGGTCAACGTAGCCGCTATAACCACTGCTACTCAGATCGGCCTGCTCTGGTCTACCGGCAGTGCAAACGGCGGAACACCTGTCATCGACTATAAACTCAGCTACGACCAAGGAAATGGCACCGTCAAAGTGTACCAGTCTGGAATTTTATCAACTAGCATTACAGTAATAGGACTGACTTAGGGTAAAACTTACGTCTTTACAGTCCAAGCTCAAAACTCCTACGGCTTCTCAGTAGATTCAGTTTCAGTTTCAGTACTTGCTGCTTAAATTCCAGCAACTCCAGTGGCGCCGACAAGTACGTTCGACGGAAGCAACGTGCTAGTTAAAAGGAATGCTCCCGACAACGGAGGTAGTGTGATAACTGCCTACGCTATCAAGATTAAACAGAATGACGGCGTGTTCTCCACTGTGCTAAGCACTTGCAACGGAAATAGCACGACCGTTGTTCAAGGCGTTCAGTGCACCATCTCCAGTGCGATTTTAGTCGCAGCTCCCTTTAGCATCCCTTGGAATACAAAGATATACGCAACAGTATCTGCCTCAAACTTCTACGGCACCTCTGCGACTTCAGCAGTTGGAGAAGGTGCAACCATCGTAACTGTACCGAACGCACCCAAAAATCTAATGAACAATGCAACGGTGACGACATCAACGCAGATTGGATTCAATTGGGAGGCAGGTGACTTCGACGGAGGCAAACCAGTAATCTCTTACACAGTTAATTACGACAACGCAACGGGAGTCTACGTTGTGCTCCGATAGAATGTTCTCGTGACAAACTATCTTGTGGGTGGTCTTGTCCCAGGTAAAACTTACAAGTTCACAGTGCAGGCCCTCAACTCCTAAGGCCTCAGCAGTATTTCTCCGGCTGTTTAGATTCTTGCTGCTGAGAAACCTGCAACCCCTGCAATGCCAACCACATAAGTTGCCGGTTCAAACTTTTACTTATCTTGGGTCGCACCTGATTCAAACGGCTCTCCAATTACAGGTTACATTGTCACCTTAAGAGACTCAAGCGATATTTACCACCTTGACCTGAGTTAATGCAATGGCACTTAACCGGAAGTTGTATCAACACGAAATTGCACTATACCTCTTGCCACTATCTACTCTTCGCCTTATAACCTGATCCTAGGAGATCACATATACGCTAAGATTGTGGCAATCAACTCATACGGAGAATCACTCTCTTCTTTGCCTGGTGACGGGTCAGCAGTGGTGCTCTTGCCTGATGCACCGATTGGTCTTATGAACAATCCAGCAATAACCAACGCCAACCAGATTGGTATTACTTGGTAGAAAGGCTTCTCTGACGGTGGAATGCCAATCATCGGATATTTGATATGGACTGATCAAGCGAATAACAACTTCGTTTCGATTGCTCTAGTTCAGACACTGAGTTACATCTAACTGAATCTAACCCCTGGCAACACCTACAAGTTGAAAGTCCAGGCTCAGAACTCAGTTGGGTACAGCGCAATGTCGAACATTGTTTCTATTCTTGCTGCCCAGGTCCCTAGCTAGCCGCTCGCCCCGACAACATCTGTCTTATCTACTAACGTTATCATAACTTGGAACGCCCCTTACAATGGAGGCTCAGCTATAACTGGATACTCGATTGTGATCCAATAGAGTAATGGACTAACGTTCAGTTCAACTTCGATTTGCAACGGAGGCCTTTCAAGTGTTGTCTAATATAGGAATTGCACAATTGCATTCTCAGATCTTCAGGCAACTCCCTTTAATTTGCCCTGGGGATCAAGCGTATATGCAAAGGTCATTGCTAGTAACATAATGGGACCATCCCTCTAGTCTTTGTCAGGAAACGGCGCAGTTATCCTCAGCACTCCCAGTGCACCAGTGCTACTTAAGTAAGACTTCATGAACAGCAACGCTTACGTTCTTGCATTTACTTGGAGCGATGGTTCATCGAATGGAGGTACTCCAGTCATCGACTACAGAGTTTAATACGATGCCGCCACAGATGGTGTTACTTTTACTATCCTGGACTATAACATTACACAGAAAACCTACCAGTCAACAGTACCTATAACAGCAGGCAAGTTCTACCAGTTGAAGGTTCAGTCGAGAAATAGTATGGGTTATTCCCTGCTCAGCGACTTTGTAAAGATCTTTGCCGCCTAAACTCCAGACTAGCCACTTCCCCCGACAACCACAATAAGTGGAAACAATGTCGTAATCAAGTGGACCGCGCCAAACGATCAAGGCTCGACTATCCTCGGCTACAGAATAAGTGTAATGGGTTTCGACTAAGCGTATTACAACTACGATTTGACCTATTGTGTTGGCGGTACTGTCTTAGTTACGGGATCAATAACATGCACTGCTAAAATCAGCGATTTCCTCGGTACACCGTTCTTCTTGCCATGGGGCTCCTCAATTACGGCAATCGTACAAGCATACAACAATTACGGAGACTCGTATACGTCCAATCCAGGAAACGGTGCAATCATTGTAACCTATCCAGGTTCCCCAACAGCCATAGTTGATAACATTTTGCTAAGAACTTCCACGTCTTTGACCATAAGTTGGACCCCGCCTTCAAGTAATGGTGGAGCTACAATTTTAAGTTACGAACTAGCGTACGATCAGTCGATTGGCAATTACATTGTTCTTGGCTCTGACATCAAAACCACAACATATCAAGTTAAGGGTCTCAAGTTTGGACTTACTTATACGTTCAAGGTAAGAGCTTTAAACTCACTTGGATATGGCGACTTCTCGGCCACAAAAACTCTTCTCTGTGCTACCATACCTGCTTAGCCAAATATTCCAACTACGGCTATCAGCAATAGTAACGTCAAAATTACCTGGACTGCACCTAGCCCTCAAGGTTCTGATATCACATCGTACACTGTACTTCTAAGATAGTCTAACCTTGCGTTCAGCACATACACAACCACTTGCAATGGAGGGGACATATATATCATGGGCAATACGACGTGCAACGTGCCTTTGTCTGTTCTCATTGCGTCGCCTTGGAACTTGATTTACAACGATGGTATCTACGTTCAAATAATTGCAACAAACTCCTACGGTAGCTCAGCAAACTCTTTCACTGGTAATGGAGCCCTTATGGTGCTGGTACCGTATGCGCCTGTGGGTTTAACTTAGAATATGTTACTGACTAACAACTAAACAGCCAGCTTCACTTGGAGTGATGGCAGTTTCAACGGAGGAGTGCCTATCACTGAATATTTGATTCAATGGGACCAGAGTATCGGAGTGTTCGTCAACCTGGCGACTTCCATAACTCAGAAGACTTTTACCTACGCAACTGGACTCTCCGCAGGAGGAACCTACGCCTTCAAAGTAATGGCCAAAAACTCGGTCGGTTATAGTCCTCTTTCAGTTGCTCTTTCAATTCTCGTTGCACAGGTGCCTACTGCCACCGTTGCGCCAACAACTTCTGTCAGCGGCGCGAATGTGTTGATCAATTGGGATGTGCCTTACACCGGTGCTACTAGGATAACCTCGTACACAATCACAGTCCGAGCGTCGAATGGAACGTATTTAAGTGACATCACTAACTGCAACGGTGCGAATGTTATGGTCGTTGCCAGTCATAGTTGTTCGATTCCTACGAGTGTACTCATGTCTATCCCCTTCAATCTGCAGTATGGAAATTCAGTATTCGCTTAGATCACAGCAACTAATGTTGTCGGAAGCTCAACAGCTTCTGCAGGAGGAAATGGAGCGATACTTTTAACTGTTCCTGATGCTCCAGTCAACCTTGCCAATCTGCCACTAATTACTTCAGGTTCCTAGATAGGAATCTCTTGGCAGGCAGGTGCTATGAACGGCGGAGCACCGGTTCTTGACTACACTGTATCATGGGACAACGCAACTGGACAATTCACTATGTTAAAAGAAAACGTAGGGACCACTACTTACACAGCGTCTGGAATTCAGGCAAGTCTGACCTATTCCTTTATGGTACAGGCTAGAAATATCTACGGACTTTCCAGCTTCTCCTTCCCAGTAAGCATTTTGTCTGCTTAAACGCCAAACACTCCAGCGGCTCCAACAACGAAACTGAGCGATTCTGACATGATTTTCAAATGGGTTGCACCAGGCAGCGGTGGTTCAAGTATAAATGGCTATCAACTTTGGATCCAGACATCAGTGGCTTCTGTTTACTTATAGAACGCTGACTACTGTTATGGATAAAATCCTGTTATTGTACAGAATGCTCTGTGTTAAGTTCCTACTGTAATTCTAAATGCAGATCCATACAACCTAGCATGGGGATCTCAAGTTTATGCTTACGTTATCGCATTCAATGTCTATGGACCTTCATTGTAATCTGCCATTGGCAGCGGCGCCTATATGTACAAGAAGCCAGACCCACCAATGACTATTACTGAGACCTTAGCGGCTAGGACTCTTACCGCAATAGGATTCAGTTGGGTGCAGGGCAGTCAGAATGGAGGTACTCCAGTGATCGACTATCGTATTTACTACGATAAAGGCGCGAACAACTATACAATTTTAGTTTCCAGCTACATGAGCACGTCATTCACGATCGATTCTCTTACGCCAGGTAACACTTACAAGTTCAAGCTTCTGTCAAGAAACTCGTTCGGTTTGTCTGATTTCTCGAATGAATTCAGCATTCTATGTGCAACTGTACCAGACATTCCGCTAGCGCCAACAACTACTCAGGTAGGTAGCGACATTAAAGTGAGCTGGGACCTCCCATCAGCAAATGGATCACCTATTACAGGGTACCTGGTTTACTTGTAAGGCAAGACAGGGGCATTTACACTCGACTCAATTGATTGCCCAATGAATGCCGCTCAAGTGACCAACAGATACTGCGTAGTTCCACTGTCTGTCCTAACTTCGGCGCCATATAACCTCGCGCTGGGTGACAGTGTTTACGCTTAGATCCGGGCTAAAAATTTCTACGGCCCAGGCGGACTATCAGCAACGGGTAACGGAGCAACCTGTGTCTTAGTTCCTTCCCCTCCGACAAGCCTGCTCAACAATGGAGCAATCACAAACGACCACTAGATTGGCTTCAGTTGGGGTAACGGACCTTCAACAGGCGGTCGACCGATAATAGACTACCAAGTTTGGTGGGACAAAGGTGTTGGAGACTTCGCTATTCTTGCCACAGGAGTCCTGACTTAGTATTACACTACCACGGTAGCGTTAACTGAAGGTCAAACCTATGTTTTCAATGTCTAATCACACAACGTTGTAGGATACAGTTCTTAGTCAAGCACCGTATCGATACTGGCTGCTTAAATTCCAACCGTACCCACAGCTCCAACTACTCTAGTGACAACTGACGGCGTCTAAATTAGTTGGGCCGCTCCATACAATGGTGGAACAACCATCACTTCTTACACTATAAAGATTTAGTAAAACGACGGCACGACATTTACTTCAACTACCACAACAGAGTGCAACGGTGGATCATCGACCGTAATATCCTCAAAGCGTTGCACTGTGTCATTGGTTACACTTACAAGCTCGCCCTACTTACTACCCTGGGGCTCTAGCGTAAAGGCAATCATCTCAGCAACAAACGTGGTAGGTCAATCCGCCTTCTCAAGTATTGGAAACGGCGCCGTCCTTCTTTCAGTTCCCTCAGAACCTTTGACACTAGTCAATGTTCCAGCTGTGACTACTGATAAACAGATTGGTCTAGCTTGGTCTGTCCCAGTTTCAGCAGGAGGCACTGCTGTTATAGATTACAGAATCTACTAGTCTTCAGATGGAGTTACGTTCTCAATTATCGACAGCAACATTCCTATATTGTCCTCTACGGCTCTTACACTTATACCTGGCAAAACTTACTACTTCAAAGTGTCGGCAAGAAATGGCTAAGGTTATGGGCCTACCTCCACTGCTATTTCTGTCCTAGCAGCGAAAACCCCAAGCGCTCCGTCTGCTCCTGTCACTGTTTTGGATGGAACATTCATGAAAGTATCTTGGACTGAACCTTACAACGGTGGTTCTAACATTACTGCCTACCAAGTGGAACTTCTTCAAAGTGACGGTTCTACATTTAGACCCGAGCTCAGCTACTGCGATGCTACAACTACAGCTGCAATGACAACGCTTTCATGTTCCGAGCCCGTGAGTTAGCTAAGGTCTGCACCCTTCAATCTGGTCTGGGGATCATCTGTCACTGCCCGAGTCCAAGCTAAAAACAACTACGGTTACTCTTCATTCTCAGTCGCTGGAAATGGTGGCATACTCATGACAAATCCTGACCCACCTGTTAGTCTGTTAGAAGTTGTCGCTTTCAGAACGGCAACTTCCCTAGGACTAACATGGAGTAACGGCGCATCTAATGGCGGTGCAGCTGTTGAGGACTATGCGGTATACTCCGACTAGGGTCTACAAACGTGGACTCTGCTTAAGGCTAACATTACCACCAATCAATACGTAGCGATAGGACTCACGATCTAAGTAAATTACTAGTTCTATGTCAAGTCCAGAAATGCCTTTGGTTACAGCTTGTCGTCGGCCCCATTTACTATTTTGTGTGCCGCTGCACCTCTGGCCCCGTAAGCTCCTAAAACAGAAGCAAAACTCGATTAGATTGAGATATCTTGGCTCGACAACTCCAACCAAGGTTCATCGATCACCAGTTACCAAATTTACGTCAGGGACTTCAACCAAGTCTTCATCTAAGAGTCAGTGTACTGCAATGGAACAACTGCCATCTTAGTGCAAGCAAGGTCTTGCAAGATCCCTCTCAGCGTCCTTACTGTAGCCCCTTACTATCTCCTTTAGGGGAATAGTGTTCATGCTAAGATCGTAGCGGGCAACTTCTATGGAAACTCAACTCAGTCCACTTAAGGAAACGGAGCTTTGATGGTCATTGTTCCTGATTCACCCGTTGCTCTCACAAACAATTTCGATGTCACTAATAAGGCCATCATTCAATTCACCTGGTCAGACGGCGTCTCAAACGGCGGCTCAGCTGTTTTAGAATATCGAATTTCCTTTGACTAGGCAACGGACACGTGGGTTTATCTGTAAGGAGGAATACTGATTAAGTAGTTCACAACTAGCTTGCCACTTGTCGTGGGACGTTACTACAAGTTTAAGGTTGAGGCCAAAAACAGCGTAGGCTACAGTGCAATCTCTAATCAGATCATTATACTTACTGCGCAAACTCCAGGCACTCCTGCTCCACCAACTACAACACTCGTTGGCGACACTATTGTTGTGAGCTGGGCTCAACCCGATGATGGCGGCACTTCGATCTCTGCCTACACTATCCTTGTTGCTTAAAGTGACAACTAAACCTTTACTGAGGACAAAGTGAACTGCAAAGGGACCAACGCAACAATCATTGCTACCAGGCAGTGTATAATCCCGAACGCAGTCCTCAACTAAGCTCCTTACAACTTACTCTGGGGATCCAAAGTATATGCTAAGATCATTGTTTCCAACGTGATCAACAGTTCCCCCGCTTCTATCGCAGGTAACGGGGCAACCATTTAGAACGGACCTACATACCCACTAAACTTGGCTGAGAATCGTGATTTTACAACGAGCTACTCAGTAGGTCTAGTCTGGGGCGATGTCGCCGACAATGGCGGGTCTTTAGTAGTCGACTACAGAGTTTGGTACGACTAGGGCAACAACACCTTCATTGTCCTTAGATCTGGAATCACTACAAAGTATTTCACTGCACAAGGACTCAATAAAGGTTTCACTTACGGATTCTAAGTTTAAGGCCGTAATACTCACGGTTACGGAGTTCTATCCCCAACCCAATTTATTCTAGCAGCGCAAGCTCCTGTCGCTCCTCTAGCCCCAAGGTCGGTATTGATAGATGCAACTGTTGTTATAGATTGGGACGAGCCCGATAACGGTGGCCAAAATATCTTAGGTTACGCTATCTACATACAAAAGGGAGACGGCGTAAACTTCAATGTTGACTTTACATACTGTGATGGTTAAAAGTCAGAAATTAGAATTGCGAGAAAGTGCACGATTCCTGCTGGTGTATTCATCTCCTCATACTATGGTCTGAACTGGGGATCTAGCATCTACGTCAAAGTTATTGCGTATAATTCATATGGAAACTCGACTTACTCAAGTGTAGGTAACGGCGCGGTTCTAATAACTACTCCGGCTTCACCAGTTAGCCTTGATGAAACAATTGGACTTAGAGCGACTGCAACTATCGCTCTACAATGGTCGAATGGATTCACAGATGGAGGTACACCAATCGTTGACTACACTGTTAACTACGCAACGGTGTTGGGAACTTTCAGTGTATTGAAGGCAGGTATTGCAACCCCTAACTTTATAGCTTCAGAACACCTGACGACAGGTACAACTTACCGCTTCTCAGTTTAAGCGCGTAACCAAATGGGTTTATCTGAGATTAGCAACATCGTGACTATTCTCTGTGCATTTGTACCCTTTACTCCTTCCACTCCAACTGCCGTGATCATTGCAGACTAAGTCATAATCACTTGGTCGACTCCAAATTCAAATGGTTCTCCCCTACTGGGCTACCAGATACATTTTAGACAGAATAACAATGGATACTCTTAGCAACTAGTAAACTGCAATGGAAACACAAACGGCCAGATTATAAGTCTTGCTAATTGTACTGTGCCGCTGATTTCGCTACAGTAAGATCCATTCTATCTTGTTGTTGGAGACACAATTAACGCTAAGGTCTTAGCTTACAACAACTATGGTAATTCAAGCATGACGCCCATAGGTGGAACAGCTAAAATGGTACAAGTGCCTGATACTCCTTTGAATTTGGCCAACAATAAAGCGATCACCAACTCTCAAAACATAAGTATGACTTGGTCTCCTGCATATTCTGACGGAGGTACGGTACTTCTAGACTATTAAATTTTCTATGAGCAATCAGTTGGTGTGTGGTAACCTCTTGCTGTTAACTACATTCATACGTACTACACAACTACAACAGGGCTTCTACCAGGTAAAACATACAGCTTTAAAGTATACGCAAGAAACTCAGTCGGCCTAAGTATTCCCGCTACCGTTTCGATACTCTGCGCACAAGTTTCGGACATACCAGGTGTTCCAACCACTATTATTGATGGTTCAAATGTGGTTATAAGCTGGGCCGCACCGCTATTCAACGGGGCAACCCCATTAACGAAATACACAATTTTGATCAGGCAAAGCGATTAAGTTACATACTCCACTTAGTTGACTAACTGCAACGGTGTAAACACCGCGGTTCTAACCTTTAGAAGTTGCTCAATTCCGATTAACGTTCTTCGTTCCGATCCATTTAACATCGATTGGGGAAGCTCAATTCACGCAAAAGTAAGCGCTACAAACATAGTGGAAACATCAGGCTACTCAGCTGATGGTAACGGAGCAATTATTCTCACAGTAACAGACCCACCTGTCAACCTTGCAAACGTGGTGACCATAACTTCAGGATCCTAAATTGGGCTCACTTGGAATGCAGGTGTTGGTGTAGGCGGAACTCCACTTATAGACTATAGACTAACTTGGGATCAAGGCAATAACAACTTTGTCCACTTAATCTCTGGTCTCAAATAAATATCCTATACAGTGACAGGTTTGACTGCCGGATGGACCTACAAGTTCTATGTGTAGGCATCGAATGCGAAAGACTACAGCGACAATTCAAACATTGTATCTGTTCTCGCTGCTCAGGCGCCAAACACACCAGACGTTCCAGTAACGACTATCGATGGCAATAATGTTAAAATTGAATGGACCCTTCTAAGCACAGGGGGCTCTGCGATAACGTCATTCAGAATCAAAATCCGTCAAAATGACGGAGTTACATTCACATAAGACCTCGAAGACTGTAATGGATCAAAGAGCCCAATAATTTCGGCCTAATTATGTAGTATTCCGATCGCATCACTGCTACTTTCACCCTTCAATCTTCCTTGGGGTGCGAGCGTGTTTGCTATTGTGTAGGCTTCAAATAACTACGGATCCTCTGAATTCTCAAGTCCTGGAAATGGGGCAGTTATTTTGACTAATCCTGATGCACCACTTAACTTGCAAGAACTAAAAACAAACAAATCTCCAACTACCATTGGACTCCAGTGGCAAAATGGAACTAACACGGGTGGAAGACCAGTTCTTGATTACACCTTGTTCTGGGATGGAGGTGTACCAGCCAATGGATATACAACTTTGCGTGCTAATTATACAACTCAGACATTCTTAGTCACCCTTCTCAGTCCTGGCACAACATATAGTTTCAAAGTTGCCTCACGGAATACCTTCGGTCTTGGCTAAACTTCAAATATTGTCACTATAAAAAGTGCGTTCAAGCCAGAGAGACCAGATGCACCCGAAACTAAAATTAAGAATAACACTGTTGTTGTTAAATGGATAGCTCCTACAGACAATGGCTCGCCGCTTATCAGTTTCACAATCACCTTCAAGAATGCATTAGGAAGTTTCATCACAGAAACAGCAAATTGTGATGGCTCAAACACTGTAATATTTGGAGCTACAGAGTGCACAATTCCACTTGACATTCTGACTGGTGCTTCTTTTAGTCTCGCGCTAGGTGCAAGTATAGAAGCTCAAGTTTTTGCAACGAACATTTATGGAGACTCTCCTGTATCGAACACAGGAAGTGGTGCCTTCATAGTTCTAATTCCTGATGCTCCTAAGGATCTCCAGAATTTCCCATTGATCACAAATGCAGCCCAAATAGGCTTCGGCTGGTCAGATGGATATTCTACGGGAGGAGATTCAATAATGTACTACACAGTTTACTACGACCAGTCAAATAGCACTTGGGTTACTCTCGAGCCTAAAGTAGCATCAAAGACTTACACAACGGCAGTCCTGCTTACCATGGGCAGACTGTACTCTTTCCAAGTTCAAGCAATTAACTCAGTCGGCGTCAGCATTTTGTCGAGTTAAATCTCAATTTTGGCGGCACAGAAACCAGCTCTGCCAACCGCTCCTGTTACTTCAATTAGTGGACTTAATGTTGTGGTGAGATGGGACGCGCCTCCTGACAATGGTGGGTCCGCGATTACATCCTATCTTATTTTGATATAAAAGCAGGATGGCAGTTTCAGTACTTAATTGACTGCTTGCAACGGTACAGAGCCTTCCATTGTAGCGGCAAAGAAGTGCACAATTCCTATATCTAGCCTGATCGTGGATCCTTTCTTCCTACATTGGGGAGTGAGTGTTTATGCAACTGTCACAGCCGTCAATGTTTACGGAAGTTCATTGGAGTCCTCGGTGGGAAATGGTGCTCGGATATTGAGAGAGCCAGATGCTCCTGTAAATCTTGCAAACAACCCAAACGTCACTTCAGGGTCACAGATAGGACTTACGTGGGCTCAAGGTAGTGAAAACGGTGGCACTCCTGTTACTGACTTCACACTTTAGTACAAGTATGGAACAAATGACTACTAAGTTGTAGCTACTGTAATCAAACAGCAGTCTTACACAGTTTTCAGTCTTTCTCCAGGAGTCTAATACACTTTTAAAGTTCTTGCAAGTAACGCTTATGGTCCTGGCGCATATTCTGAAGAGAAGACTATATTGTCAGCCCAAGTACCCGACACACCTTTACCTCCAACTACAACGATCAGCGGCTCCAACGTTATAATATCTTGGGATGCTCCTCTTAGTGGAGGTTCCGCAATAAGTGCCTATTATATTACTATAATGACAAGCGACAATGTCATATTCAAGGTTGACACAGACCACTGTGACGGCGGTAAGTAAGCAATCATTGTCTCGGAAGCAAAGTGCACGGTGCCAATTGCTACGTTGCTCTAAACTCCGTTTAATCTTCCGTGGGGATCAAGCATTTGGGCG
>Ga0138269_1015112_pt1 | contig 19270 bp, 32 predicted proteins | sample C_130208_E_mt_FD_106903 | JGI IMG/M metagenome (GOLD analysis project Ga0138269, IMG submission 106903) | Freshwater microbial communities from Lake Croche, Canada - C_130208_E_mt (Metagenome Metatranscriptome) | ecosystem: Environmental > Aquatic > Freshwater > Lake | place: Canada: Quebec...
CATCTAGATCTGCAGCTATTAGTAATGTACAGGTTAAATCATCTGGTACAGTTAAATTAAATAACTTGAAATCAGTATTGAACAGAGAAGGTAAGTTAGTTGCTGTATCGCGATCAGGTGAGGTTGGAGTTGTCGATGATTACGGAAGAGAAAGAGAGCGATATAAAATACCTTATGGTGCTGTTTTGTCGGTTCAGGAAGGGTCCAGGATCAGTGCAGGCGATATTATAGTAACATGGGATCCATTTACGCATCCTGTAATTACAGAAGTAGATGGTATTGTCGAGCTTAAGGATTTTCTTGATGGTATTACTGTTCAAAAGCAATCTGACGAGGTAACTGGTTTAAGTTCGCTTGTGGTTACAGATCCTAAGCAACGTGGGTCTGCTGGTAAAGAGTTGCGACCAATGGTTAAGCTACTTGATACGGCAGGTAACACAATTCATTTGCCAGGCACAGAAATTCCAGCGCAGTATTTTCTACCAGCAGGAGCTATAGCTGGTATTAAAGATGGTGGGGAAGTAAGGGTGGGTGATGTACTTGCTAGAATTCCACAAGAATCCAGTAAAACAAGAGATATTACGGGTGGTTTGCCAAGAGTTGCTGACTTATTTGAAGCTAGGAAAACAAAAGATCCAGCGATATTGGCAGAAACGAGCGGAACAATTTCTTTTGGTAAAGAAACTAAAGGGAAGCAACGAGTAATAATAACCGATGGCTCAGGAGAGCAAGTAGAAACACTAATCCCTAAATGGAGGCATATTACTGTTTTTGAAGGTGAATATGTTGAAAAAGGTGAGACTATAGCAGAAGGTGAGTTGACACCACATGACATTTTAAGATTAAGAGGCATTGAGGAGTTAGCAAATTATCTCGTAAAAGAAATTCAAGATGTATATCGTTTACAAGGTGTAAAAATAAACGATAAGCATATTGAAGCAATTATTAGACAAATGCTTAGAAAAGTTGAAATTACTGCGCCCGGTGATACCTCCTTTATAAAAGGGGAGCAAGTAGAGCGTGCAGCAATGAGAGTTGAAAATGATGTAGTTGAAAGTTTAGGTAAGATTCCAGCAACATATGAATCAATCTTGCTAGGTATAACTAAAGCATCATTGGCAACTGAGTCATTCATTTCTGCTGCTTCATTCCAAGAAACAACAAGAGTGCTAACAGATGCTGCGGTTAGAGGTTTAAGTGATGGCTTGCAGGGATTGAAAGAGAATGTAATCGTAGGTAGGTTGATTCCCGCGGGAACAGGATTAGCTTATCACGAAAATAGAAAAAATAAATTTACACAGCAACATGAAATTGAGGCTGAAAATGTCCAAAACATCGATGCAGGAGATGTTGAGGAAGCATTGAAGCTAGCATTGAATGTATAGTAAGGTATTTTATAAATAAAAATCGGCTTGACCTAAACATTATTAACAAGTATGATGCTTAGCTCACATAAGCAATGTGCTTGGTCAGAATGGATATGATTGATTTTAGTAAATATTATCAATTCTTAGTTAAAGCTCTGGCAGTTATAAGAAAATTGGAGTAGAAATTTATGGCCACGATCAATCAATTAGTTCGAAAGCCACGTGCTAAAAAAATAGAAAAAAGTAATGTTCCAGCATTAGAGGCTTGTCCTCAAAGAAGAGGTGTATGTACGCGTGTATATACTACAACACCCAAAAAACCGAATTCTGCACTTAGAAAAGTTGCGAGGGTTAGGTTGACTAATGGCGCTGAGGTAAGTAGTTATATAGGTGGTGAGGGTCATAATCTTCAAGAGCATTCAGTTGTGCTGATTAGAGGGGGTCGTGTAAAGGACTTGCCTGGTGTTCGTTATCATGTTGTTCGAGGCAGTCTTGATGCGTCTGGCGTCAATAACAGAAAATGTGGTAGATCTAAATATGGAACAAAGCGCCCTAAAGGCTAAAAGCGAGTTAATTTAAATGTCTAGAAGAAGAGTTGCAACAAAAAGAGAAATTATTCCAGATCCAAGATTTGGAAGTATCATGATTACAAAATTCATGAATATGATCATGGAGAGTGGAAAAAAATCAGTTGCTGAAGGAATAGTTTATGGTGCATTAGATGTAATTGAGTCTAAAGGCCATTCTGAGCCTTTAGATATTTTGTCTAAAGCATTGGAAAATGTACAGCCACGAGTAGAGGTTAAATCTAGAAGAGTAGGTGGTGCGACTTATCAAGTACCTGTTGAGGTGCGTCCTTCTAGAAGAATGGCATTAGCAATGCGTTGGTTAATAGATGCTTCACGCAAAAGAAATGAAAGAAATATGTCTTCTAAGTTAGCTGGTGAGTTGATGGATGCTTTCGAAAGCAGAGGTTCTGCTGCTAAAAAACGCGAAGATACACATAGAATGGCTGAAGCGAATAAAGCATTTTCTCATTATCGCTGGTAATTTAATATCAATGAATTAAGATGAGATAGTGCGTAAGACACATATAAGTAATTATAGAAATATCGGCATAATGGCTCACATTGATGCTGGTAAAACTACAACTACAGAAAGAATATTGTATTACACAGGTGTGTCTCACAAGATAGGTGAGGTGCATGATGGAACAGCAACAATGGATTGGATGGTTCAAGAGCAAGAGAGAGGAATAACTATAACCTCAGCTGCAACAACTTGTTTTTGGAGTGGGATGGATGCGCAATATGTTATGCACCGTATCAATATAATTGATACGCCTGGTCATGTTGATTTTACAATTGAAGTAGAAAGGTCTCTAAGGATTTTAGATGGTGCTTGTGCTTTGTTTTGTGCTGTAGGTGGAGTTGAGCCTCAGTCAGAAACTGTATGGAGACAAGCTGACAAATATAATGTGCCAAGGCTAATATTTGTTAACAAAATGGATAGAATTGGTGCTGATTTTTATCAGGTTATTGATCAGATAAAAGTCAGATTAGGAGCAAATCCAGTGCCTATGATGTTGCCAATTGGCAAGGAAAACGACTTTCAAGGCGTAATTGATTTAATAAAAATGAAAGCGATATATTGGAAAGATGATTCTTTAGGTATGTCATTTCATGAAACGGATATTCCAGACTATTTACAAGAAGATGCTTCCCTGTGGCGTGAAAACTTGATGGTAGTTGCAGCCGATGGATCTGATGAATTAATGAATAAATATTTATTGGAAGGTGTGTTAACTCCAGCAGATATTAGATATGGTATAAGAAAATTAACCATAGAAAATAAGATAGTTCCAGCATTTTGTGGTTCTGCCTTTAAAAATAAAGGAGTCCAATCCTTATTAGATGGTGTAATTGAGTATTTACCAGCACCTTCTGATCTGCCAGATGTGCAAGGAATTGGAAAAAATACTGAAATTATTTGCACAAGAAAAGCTATAGATAGCGATTTTTTCTCAGGTTTAATTTTTAAAATAGCAACAGATCCTTACGTAGGTAGTCTTGCTTTTATCAGAATTTATTCAGGTGTATTAAGATCTGGTGATGTGGTTTATAACCCCGTTAAAGAAAAAAGAGAGCGTATAGGTAGAGTTGTGCAATTACATGCAAATTCTAGAGAAGAAGTTAAAGAAGTTTATTCAGGTGATATTGCAGCTATCATTGGTTTGAAAGACGTTACAACTGGTGACACATTATGCGATCAAGAGAATATGATCGTACTTGAACAAATGGAATTTCCTGATTCTGTTATTTCAATTGCTGTTGAACCTAAAACAAAGGCTGATGAAGATAAAATATGTGTTGCGTTGTCGAAATTGGCACAAGAAGACCCGTCATTTAGGGTTTCTACAGATGAAGAATCAGGCCAAATAATAATTTCTGGAATGGGTGAGCTTCACTTAGAAATTATAGTAGATAGACTTAAACGGGAATTTAACATTAATGCAAATATTGGGGTTCCTCAAGTTGCTTATAGGGAAACTATCAAAGCAACAGTTGTTGAAGAAGCAAAATTTATAAGGCAAATTACTGGTCGTGCTCAATATGGACATGTATGGTTAAGGATAGAGCCTCAAGAATCAGGTCAAGGTTATACTTTTGTTAGCGAAGTGTTGGACGGAATAATTCCTAAAGAGTTTGTAAACTCGGTTGATTTGGGTGTTCAGGATCAATTGAAGTGTGGTGTTCTTGCGGGATACCCAATGCAAGATATCAAAGTAACTTTATTTGATGGTTCATATCACGAAGTGGATTCAAACGATATTTCCTTCAAAATTGCTGGGTCTATATGCTTTCGAGAAGGTGCTAAAAAAGCAGGGCCTGTTTTATTAGAACCCATAATGAAAGTTGATATAGTGACACCCGATGATTATATGGGTGAGGTTGTTGGTGATATAAATAGACGGCGTGGTCTAGTTCTTAATATGGAAGATATGCCGTCAGGTAAGACACTTAGCTGCGAAGTGCCTTTGTCAGAAATGTTCGGATATTCGACCGATTTGCGATCAGCGACGCAGGGGCGGGCTACGTACAGTATGCAGTTTAAAAAATACAATGAAACTCCTATGCATGTAGCACAGGATATAATTAAAAAATCTTCATAATATTAATATATATAAAGGTATTGACTCATGGCTAAAGAAAAATTTTCACGTAGTAAGCCCCACGTAAACGTAGGTACAATTGGCCACGTTGACCACGGTAAAACAACATTGACAGCGGCATTAACGACCGTAATGGCAAAATTGCACGGTGGTGCAGTTAAAGCATTTGATCAAATTGATAATGCACCAGAAGAAAGAGCGCGTGGTATCACCATTGCGACTTCGCACGTTGAATATGAATCAACTACACGCCACTATGCCCATGTTGACTGTCCAGGTCATGCTGATTACGTAAAAAACATGATTACAGGCGCCGCGCAAATGGATGGCGCGATATTAGTATGTTCTGCAGCTGATGGTCCAATGCCGCAAACAAGAGAACATATCTTATTATCAAGACAAGTAGGTGTGCCTTATGTAGTAGTTTTCTTGAACAAAGCTGACATGGTTGATGACGAAGAGTTAATCGAACTTGTTGAAATGGAATTAAGAGAATTATTAGATATGTATGAATTCCCTGGTGATGACACGCCGATTGTTAGGGGTTCTGCATTGCTTGCACTACAAGGTGACGAAAGTGATATCGGTATGCCATCAGTTGTTAGATTGGTAGAAGCATTGGATTCATATATTCCATTGCCAGAACGAGCGGTTGATGGTGCGTTCTTGATGCCGATTGAAGACGTATTTTCAATTTCTGGTCGTGGAACAGTGGTAACTGGTCGTATTGAGCGTGGAGTTATCAAAGTGGGTCAAGAAGTTGAGATCGTTGGTATTAGACCTACAGTTACAACGACAGTTACGGGAGTTGAAATGTTCCGTAAGTTGTTAGACCAAGGTGAGGCAGGCGATAACGTAGGTCTTCTTTTAAGAGGTACAAAAAGGGACGAAGTTGAGCGTGGTCAAGTGTTGGCTCATAAAGGAACAATTAAACCGCATGCATACTTTAATGCAGAAATATATATCTTATCTAAAGATGAAGGTGGTCGTCATACGCCGTTCTTTGATGGTTACCGTCCACAATTTTATTTTAGAACAACAGATGTAACTGGAGCAGTAGCATTGCCAGAGGGTGTAGAGATGGTTATGCCTGGTGATAATATTTCTGTAAAAGTAAAATTAATTTCACCGATTGCGATGGAAGATGGTTTGCGATTCGCGATTCGTGAAGGTGGTCGTACTGTCGGCGCTGGTGTTGTTGCATCAATAATAGAGTAATAAATATGTCAAATCAAACTATCAGAATCCGATTAAAATCATTTGATCATAAATTAATTGATCAGTCGGCTGGCGAGATAGTAGAAACAGCAAGACGTACTGGTGCCCAAGTAAAAGGCCCAATACCTTTGCCTACTAAAAAAGAACGTTTTACGATTTTAATTTCTCCACACGTAGATAAAGATGCACGTGATCAGTATGAATTAAGAACGTATAAAAGATTGCTGGACATCGTTGAGCCAACAGAAAAAACAGTTGATGCATTAATGAAGTTGGATCTTGCAGCTGGTGTTGATGTACAAATAAAATTGAATTAAGAATAGAGGAATTGGCAGATGTCAATAGGTCTTATAGGTCGTAAATGTGGTATGACCAGAGTATTTTGTGAAGACGGTACATCAGTACCAGTTACTGTTCTTCAAATCGACTCAAATAGAGTTACCCAAGTTAAAAGTATAGAAACAGATGGTTACAGGTCAATACAGGTTTCTGCTGGTGAGAAAAAATCGTCTAGAGTAAATAAAGCTCTTGCTGGTCATTATTCTGCTGCAAATTCAAAAGCAGGTAGAGGGCTTTGGGAGTTTAGATTAGAAGAAGATGAAGGTGTTGAATATTCAACAGGATCTGAACTTTCTGTAGATTTATTCTCGGCTGGACAAGTGGTAGATGTGCAGGGTAAGAGTATCGGTAAAGGTTTTGCAGGTGGTATCAAGCGACATCATTTTAGTATGCAAGATGCTACACATGGTAACTCTAGATCGCACAGGGTGCTCGGTTCTATTGGTATGTGTCAAACTCCTGGTCGTGTATTCAAGGGAAAAAAAATGGAAGGTCATCTTGGCAATGTCAAAAGAACTGTCCAAAATTTGACCATACAAGCTATTGATACCGAGAGAAATTTAATTTTAGTGAAGGGGGCTGTTCCTGGAGCTAAGGGGGGTGATGTGATAATTACGCCTGCTATGAAAATGCGAAATAAAGGTTAGGCCATGGGATTGCATATACCTGCTATAAACGAAAACGATTTATCTGGAAATTATGACGTAAGTGAGTCAGTTTTCGGTCAAATATACAATGAAACTTTAATACATCAGTTATTAGTTCGCTATATGGCTGGTTCACGAGCGGGCACAAAAAGCCAAAAAACTCGTTCTGATGTTAGTGGTGGTGGATCTAAACCATGGCGTCAAAAAGGAACTGGTAGAGCACGGTCAGGTACTACTAGAAGTCCTGTATGGCGAACTGGTGGTGTAGCTTTTGCTGCAAGACCCAGATCATATGATCAGAAATTGAATAAAAAAATGTTCCGAGTTGGAATAAAATCAATTCTTTCGGAACTATTAAGACAAGAAAGATTAGTTGTTAGTAGTGACATCTTATCTATTACGTCAAAAACAAAAGATTTATTCAATAAACTCAAAACTGTTGATGCAAATAGAATATTAATAGTTGTTGAAGCAATAAATGTTAATTTGGCTCTAGCTTCTAGAAACATACCTTATGTAGAAGTAATTGAGGCTATTAATTTAAATCCAGTATTATTAGTTTCTGCTGATAAAGTAATTGCAACTCCTGGCGCATTGAAATTGTTAGAAGAGAGATTAGCATGAGTTTAAATTCATATTTATTAGCAGGAATATTAGAAGCACCAATTATTTCTGAAAAAAGCACAAATGCTGCTGAAAAGAATAATCAGTTTGTATTTAAAGTAAAAAAATCTGCAACAAAAAAACAAGTAAAAAGTGCAGTAGAGTTAATGTTTGAAGTAGAAGTTCAATCAGTTCATGTTCTTAATATAAAAGGTAAAATCAAAAGAGCTGGTAAGACTATGGGAAAGCGTTCTGATTGGAAAAAAGCATACGTAAAGCTTAAGGCCGGTCATGATATAGAATTTTCTGCTGCATAAATAATTACAGTAAAATATCAATAGGAAACGGTAGAAAGCATGGCGATTGTAAAATCAAAACCGACGTCACCGGGATCACGGTTTGTAGTTCGTATTAAAAATGATGAATTACATAAAGGAAAGCCCTTTGCACCTTTACTAGCAAAAAAGAGTAAAAGTGGCGGTCGTAATAATCAAGGGCGTATAACAACACGTCATATCGGTGGTGGTCATAAACAACACTATCGTATCGTAGATTTTAAACGAAATAAAACTGATATTCCTGCGGTTGTTGAACGCCTAGAATATGATCCTAATAGAACGGCTAATATTGCGTTAATTCTATTCAAGGATGGAGAAAGACGTTATATTATTGCTCCAAAAGGAATATTTGTAGGTCAGGAAATTCTGTCTTCAGATACTGTGCCTGTTAAACCTGGTAATTGTATGCCGCTTCGCAATATACCTATGGGTACAACTGTTCATTGTGTTGAGTTAAAGCCAGGCAAAGGAGCACAAATTGCAAGAAGTGCTGGAACTTCAGTTCAATTGGTAGCTAGAGATGGGGCGCACGCAACCATCAGGTTAAGGTCTGGAGAAATGAGAAAAGTCATGGCTGATTGTAAAGCTGTCATTGGTGAAGTATCAAATTCAGAACATAATCTTGCTTCACTGGGTAAAGCTGGTGCTTCAAGATGGAAAGGTGTAAGACCTACCGTACGTGGTGTAGTAATGAACCCTGTTGACCATCCTCATGGTGGTGGTGAAGGGCGTACATCAGGTGGTAGACACCCAGTTTCGCCGTGGGGTATGCCAACTAAGGGATACAAAACCAGAAAAAATAAACGTACTGATAATATGATTATCAGACGTCGTAAGCAGAAATAGAGAGGTTTCATAGTGCCGCGTTCAATTAAAAAAGGTCCTTTTATTGATCATCATCTTTTAAAAAAAGTTGAAGATGCATTGAATAACAATAATAGGAAACCAATTAAAACTTGGTCAAGAAGATCTATGATTATTCCGGATATGTTGGGATTAACAATAGCAATTCACAATGGAAAATTACATATTCCAGTATTAATATCAGAGAATATGGTTGGTCACAAATTAGGTGAGTTTGCACCTACACGTACATATAAAGGCCACGTGGCTGATAAGAAATCTAGGTAGGTGATATATGGAAACTAAAGCAACATTAAAAAACGCTCCATTATCGGCTCAAAAAGCTAGACTTGTCGGTGATCAAATACGTGGATTATCAGTTGAGAATGCATTAAATACTCTTAAATTTAGTTCAAAAAAAGCAGCAGCTATTTTTATTAAAATATTAGAGTCGGCAATTGCAAACGCAGAACATAATGAAAGCGCAGATATTGACGAATTAAAAGTTACTACTGTATTTGTGAATGAAGGTGCCACCATGAAAAGATTTAGGGCAAGAGCTAAAGGGAATGCAAATCATATCCTAAAAAGAACCTGCCATATTACAGTTAAAGTCGCAGAATACGAGTAGAGGCATAAATATGGGTCAAAAAGTACATCCAACCGGTATACGATTAGGTATAGTAAAGGATTGGAATTCAAGATGGTATGCAAGTACTCAAGATTATTCTAAATATCTATTTCAAGATATTAAAGTAAGAGAGTTTCTTAAAAAGAAACTTGCTCATGCCTCTGTTAGTAAAATACAAATTAATAGACCAGCTAATAACGCACACATAACAATTCATACAGCAAGACCTGGTATAGTAATTGGTAAGAAAGGAGAAGATATTGATGTACTTCGACTTGAGATATCAAAAATGATCGGTGTACCAGTACAATTGAATGTTGAAGAAATTAGAAAGCCTGAGTTAGATGCTCAATTAGTTGCAGAAGGTGTAGCGCAACAATTAGAAAAACGTATTATGTATAGACGTGCCATGAAAAGAGCTGTTACAAATACGATGAGATTAGGTGCTGAAGGAATTAAAATAAATGTCGGTGGACGTTTAAATGGTGCTGAAATCGCTAGAAGTGAATGGTATCGCGAAGGCAGAGTACCATTACACACGCTTCGCGCAGATATCGATTATGCAACTGCTGAAGCACACACAACCTATGGAATAATAGGAATTAAGGTGTGGATTTTCAAAGGTGAAGTATTCGATATGGATGCTCATCTAGCTTCTATTAACTCTGATACTAAGAAATAGTTGAAGGAAAAAAAATTATGCTTCAACCTAAAAGAACAAAATTCCGTAAGCAACATAAAGGCAGAAATAACGGTACTGCCGTAAGAGGTTCATCAGTAAGTTTTGGTGAATTTGGTTTGAAATCAGTCGGACGTGGCAGAATAACAGCTCGTCAAATTGAAGCTGCCCGTAGAACTATTACTCGTCATGTAAAAAGGGGCGGTAAATTATGGATTAGAATATTTCCAGATAAGCCAATTACAAAGAAACCTTTAGAAGTTCGTATGGGAAAAGGAAAAGGTAGTGTAGAATATTGGGTTGCTCAAGTACGACCTGGAACGATGCTATACGAAATTCAAGGTGTATCTGAGGAACTGGCACGTGAAGCATTCGCTTTAGCGGCAGCTAAGCTACCATTAAAAACATTGTTTACTGCACGGACTATAATGTAATGAAAGCAAGTGAATTACGTACTAAAAGTACTGAAGAATTAGAAAATTTGTTGGTTGAATTATCGCGTGAAATATTTAACCTAAAAATGCAAAAAGGAATTGGTCAGTTATCTAAACCTGATCAGGTTAAAAAAGTAAGAAGAAATGTTGCGCGTATACACACTCTTCTTAATCAAAAAGTGAGCGCATAATAATGACTGATAATCAAACTAAGTTACGCACAATTACTGGTAAAGTCGTCAGCAACAAAATGGACAAAACTATAACAGTTCTTGTTGAGCGTGTTGTAAAGCACGCTGTATATGGTAAGTATATTAAGCGTTCAACAAAAATTATGGCTCATGATGAGCATAATAGTTGTAATGAGGGTGATGTGGTTTCAATTACTTCATGTCGTCCAATGTCTAAAAATAAAACATTTACAGTAGTTGCCGTATTAGATGCTGCAAAGAAATAATTGTTTTTTTATATAATATTTTAGGAATAAATCATGATTCAGATGCAAACTAACCTTGACGTCGCCGATAACAGCGGTGCAAAAAGGGTCATGTGTATCAAAGTACTTGGTGGTTCTCATCGAAGATATGCTGGAATTGGCGATATTATCAAGGTGAGCATTAAAGATGCAATACCACGCGGACGAGTAAAGAAAGGCGAAGTTTACAATGCTCTAGTTGTAAGAACTAGAAAAGGGGTGAGAAGACCTGATGGTTCTGTAATACGTTTCGATGGTAATTCTGCAGTTATCTTAAATAATAACTTGCAACCTTTAGGTACTCGTATTTTTGGTCCTGTCACACGTGAGTTAAGAGGTGAAAAATTCATGAAAATTATCTCTTTAGCTCCAGAAGTTTTGTAAGGTTACTATATATGGCAAAGATTAAAAAAGGCGACGACGTAATAGTTCGTACAGGCAAAGATAAAGGTAAAAGTGGTAGAGTGTCTAAGGTGCTAAAAGATGACAAAATTTTAGTCGAGGGTATTAACCATGTAAAGAAGAATCAAAAAGCTAATCCTAATGCAGGTATTAGTGGCGGTATTATCATAAAAGAAATGCCAATTAATATTTCTAATGTTGGTTTGTATAATCCACAAACGAAAAAAGCTGACAAAGTTGGATATAAAGTTCTTGACGATGGTAGAAAAGTCAGATTCTTTAAATCGACTAATGAAGTAATTGACGTATAAGTAAGAGATATATAATGGCTAGATTAGAAACTGTATATAAAGAAAAAGTCCTACCTGCTCTAATAGAGCAGTTTGGTTATAAATCAGTAATGCAAGCACCAAGAATTACAAAAATAACACTTAATATGGGTGTTGGCGGTGCAGTTGCAGACAAAAAAATATTACAATCAGCATTATCAGATATGGAAAAAATATCTGGGCAAAAACCTGTTGTTACTTTAGCAAGAAAATCGATAGCTGGTTTTAAAATACGTGACGATATGCCAATTGGGTGTAAGGTCACATTACGTAGTGATCGTATGTTTGAATTTCTTGATAGACTTATAAGTATATCAATTCCAAGAATACGTGACTTTAGAGGCTTAAGTTCTAAAAGCTTCGACGGTAGAGGAAACTACTCGATGGGTGTAAAAGAACAAATTATTTTTCCAGAAATTGATTATGACAAAATCGATGCTCTTCGTGGTATGGACATTACTATAACAACAACTGCTCAGACAAACGAAGAAGGTCTAGCGTTACTTAAGTTATTTAATTTTCCATTCAAGAATTAAGAGGTTTTTATCATGGCAAAAAAATCAATGATTGCACGCGAAGAGAAGCGTAAGAAATTAGTATCCAGATTTAGTTTAAAGCGTAATTCACTTAAAGAATTAATTAGGGATCCTAATACAAGCTACGAAGAAAAAGATAAAGCTCAATTACAACTCCAAAAATTACCAAGGGATTCAAGTGTTACACGAATTAGAAATCGTTGTAATTTAACTGGTCGTCCTCATGGGTATTATCGCAAGTTCGGACTCAGTCGAAATAAATTGAGAGAAGCGACAATGCGTGGTGATGTTCCTGGTGTAGTCAAGGCAAGTTGGTAAGATCTGTTAGATCAAGTTTGGAGAATTAGAGATGAGTATGACAGACCCAGTAGCAGATATGCTAACTCGTATAAGAAACGGGCAATCTGCTGGAAAGAAAAATATTAAACAACCTTCATCTAAATTGAAAGTTTCAATAGCTAAAGTTTTAAAAGAAGAAGGTTATATTACAGATTTTACAACTGAAACAAACGGTAGTCACACCGTAATGACAGTAGAATTGAAATATTACAAAGGTGCTCCGGTAATAGAATCAATAAAGAGAGTTAGTAGACCAGGTTTACGTATTTATAAATCTAAAGACGAATTGCCAAAAGTACTTGGCGGCTTAGGTATTGCTATTGTATCAACTTCTAATGGCGTAATGACTGATAGAGCTGCACGTGCAATTGGGCATGGCGGTGAAGTCATTTGTACTGTCTGTTAATATAGGTGATTAATGTCTAGAATAGCAAAATCTCCCGTGAATGTACCAAATGGTGTTGAGATTAAATATGTTGGAAATAACTTAACTGTTAAGGGTTCCAAAGGTACATTAAACATTGTTTTAAATTCTACTGTTAGTATCGTTGTTAATAATGATGTCGCTAATATTGAGTGGAATACAGAAGATAAAGTTGCAACTGCCCAGGCTGGTACTGCAAGAGCTCTTCTTAATAATATGGTAGTCGGTGTTTCAGAAGGATTCGAAAGGAGACTTACGTTAATTGGTGTTGGTTATAGAGCAGCAGCCAAGGATAATATTTTAAATTTATCTTTGGGTTTTTCCCATCCTGTTGATTATATAGTCCCTGCAGGGATTACTGTAGAAACGCCAACGCAGACCGAAATAATTGTTAAAGGAACTGATAAGCAACTAGTAGGAGAGGTATCTGCTAAAATTAGAGCTTATCGTCCACCAGAACCTTACAAAGGTAAAGGCGTCAGATATGCTGACGAGAATGTTGTAAGAAAAGAAGCTAAAAAGAAGTAAGGTAGCGTAATGGATAAGAAACAATCTCGTATGAAAAGAGCGTTAAAACTTCGTTCTAAAATTAAAAGTTTAAGTGCAACAAGATTATCGGTACATAAAACTGCATTGCATATATATGCACAAGTAATATCTGGCGACGGTACAAAAACTATTGTTAGTGCATCAACAAACCAAGATAGCATTAAATCTACTTTAAAATATACTGGAAATGTTGAAGCAGCTACTATTGTTGGTAAATTAATTGCTGAAAAAGCTATTGAAGCGGGTGTTACAGAGGTTGCTTTTGATAGATCTGGTTTTAAATACCATGGTCGTGTAAAAGCTCTTGCAGATGCTGCTCGTGAAGCTGGTTTAAAATTTTAGGAGATAAGTGTGGCTAATGCAAATGCACAAATAAGCACAGATGGATTACAAGAAAAGTTAGTAAATGTTAGACGGGTAGCTAAGGTTGTTAAAGGTGGTAGGGTTTTCGGCTTCACTGCACTAACAGTTGTGGGTGATGGTGAAGGTCGTGTTGGATATGGGGTAAGTAAAGCCAGAGAAGTACCTATTGCTATCCAAAAATCATTAGAGCAAGCAAGAAAAAATATGCGCAAGGTTTCTTTGAAAGGGGACACTCTACAATATCCAATTATGAATACAACAGGTGCTGCCAAAGTTTATATGCAGCCTGCGTCAGATGGAACTGGAATTATTGCAGGTGGTGCAATGAGAGCAGTATTTGAAGTTGTAGGTGTTCATAATGTACTTGCTAAATGTATTGGTACAAGTAATCCAATCAATGTAGTTAGGGCAACAATTAATGGATTAACTGGCATGCACAATGCTAATCAGATAGCTGCTAAACGTGGCTTGTCTGTAGACCAAATTATTGGGTAATAAAATGACTAGTTTGAAATTAAATGTCACAATGACAAAAAGTAAATTTGGCAGATTACCAAAGCACCAAGCGTGCTTAAAAGGTTTGGGTTTGAGAAAAATCAATCAATCTGTAATTGTTCTTAATACTCCTGAAAATAAAGGCATGATTAATAAGATTTCTTATATGCTTAATGTGGAGGAAATTTAATGTTTTTAAATACAATTCAATCTACTGAAGGCTCACGAAAAAAACGTGTAAGAGTAGGTAGAGGTATCGGTTGTACTTTAGGTAAAACTTGTGGAAGAGGTCATAAAGGGCAAAAAGCACGTAGTGGTGGATTTCATAAAGTAGGTTTTGAAGGCGGTCAAATGCCGTTGCAACGCAGATTACCTAAAGTTGGTTTTAAATCTTTAAAAAGTAAATATACTGCTGAAGTCAGACTAAGTGAAATCAATAATTTATCAGAGTTACAAATTGATTTAAAGACACTGATAGAAGCTAATATTGTTCCAGTATTCACTAAAACTGTTAAAATTATTCAATCTGGGTTGATTAATAAATCTGTTGTTATTAGAGGGCTTAAAGTTACTTCTGGCGCTCGTAATTCAATTGAAGCAGCTGGCGGAAAAATCGAGGCATAAGTAGTGTCATCTTCTAAATTACAAAATAAAAGTAATGGACTATCTGAATTAAAGGATAGATTATTATTTGTGGTAAGTGCATTAGTTGTATACAGGATTGGATCACATATACCTGTACCTGGTATCGATCCTAATGCACTTGCTGCAATGTTTGAGCAGCAGAGTGGATCAATACTTGATATGTTTAATATGTTCTCAGGTGGTGCTTTAATGCGACTGAGCATATTTGCATTGGGTATCATGCCTTATATATCAGCATCAATTATTATGCAGTTGATGACCGTTGTATTACCGACTATGGAGCAATTGAAGAAAGAAGGTGAATCTGGACGTAGAAAGATATCACAGTTTACTAGATTCGGTACTGTTGTACTTGCGACATTCCAAGCAATTGGCATTTCAATAGCTTTGCAAAATCAAACTGCAGGTGGATTATCTGTTGTTTTAAATCCTGGAATGGGATTTATAGGTATTACTACAATAACCTTAGTAACAGGAACTATTTTCCTTATGTGGTTAGGAGAACAGGTAACTGAGCGTGGAATCGGGAATGGTATTTCAATGATTATTTTTTCTGGCATTGTATCTGGTCTACCTAAAGCAATTGGTGGAACCTTAGAACTTGCTAGAACAGGTGAAATGAATGGTGGTTTTATAATATTGTTATTTCTTCTATCAATTTCAGTAACTGCTTTAGTGGTTTTTGTTGAAAGAGGGCAGCGTAGAATAGTTATTAATTATCCTAAGAGGCAAGAAGGTCGTAAATTGTATGGTGGTCAAAGTAGTTTTTTGCCTTTGAAAATAAATATGGCAGGCGTAATTCCTCCAATATTTGCTTCTAGCATTATTCTTTTTCCCGCAACTATTGCTGGTTGGTTCGGAAACTCTGAAGGCTTTTCATGGTTACAAGATATTGCGACTATGTTATCACCTGGTCAACCTGTATATGTTTTGATCTACGCAAGTGCAATTATATTCTTTTGTTTTTTTTATACTGCTTTAGTATTCAACTCAAAAGAAACTGCAGAAAACCTTAAGAAATCAGGTGCTTTTTTGCCTGGAATAAGGCCCGGTATTCAAACATCAAATTATATTGACAAAGTTATGACAAGATTGACGCTAATTGGTGCATTCTATATAACATTGGTTTGTTTGCTACCAGAGTTCTTAATTGTTTATTGGAATGTCCCGTTTTATTTCGGTGGTACTTCATTATTAATTATAGTTGTTGTAGTTATGGATTTTATATCTCAGATTCAAACTCATGTTATGTCACAACAGTATGATGGATTGATGAAAAAATCAAACTTAAAAAAATAACAAAGAAATATATATTCATAGGAGTTCAAATATGAAAGTAAGAGCCTCAGTCAAAGCAATTTGCAGAAACTGTAAAATTGTAAAAAGAAATGGCGTTGTTAGAGTAATTTGTGTCGATGGTAGACATAAACAAAGACAGGGTTAAATTTTGTTGCGACAGAAGAATTCAAATGTTATACTTCTGCGCTTAACTTTAGATTGCTACAAGGGGAGTATCTAGATGGCACGTATTGCCGGGATAAATATACCAGATCATAAACATGCGGTCATAGCTTTAACTGCAATTTACGGTGTTGGTCGTCAAACTGCAAGTGAAATTTGTGAAAAAGTTGGTATTCAAACGTCAGTTAAAATAAAAGAATTGACAGAGGAGCAATTAGAAACAATACGTACTGTGGTTTCAAAAATGACTGTAGAAGGCGATCTACGTCGTGAAGTCTCAATGAATATTAAGCGTTTGATGGATCTTGGTTGCTATCGTGGTATAAGGCATCGACGTGGCTTACCTTTAAGAGGTCAAAGAACTCGAACTAATGCTCGTACTCGTAAAGGTCCCCGTAAACCAATTAGAAAATAAGTACCCCTTAGAGGTTTTAATTAATGGCTAGTCCAAATCGCGCTAGAAAACGTATAAAAAAAGAAGTTGCTGATGGTATTGTTCACGTTCATGCTTCGTTTAATAACACAATTATAACTATAACTGATAGAAAAGGTAACGCTCTATCATGGGCTACTTCTGGGGGTTCTGGTTTCAGAGGCTCAAGAAAAAGCACTCCCTTTGCTGCTCAAGTCGCAGCAGAAAAAGCTGGAATAGTTGCTCAAGAATTTGGCATGAAAAATCTTGATGTTATGATTAAAGGTCCTGGTCCAGGTCGTGAATCTGCCGTACGTTCTTTAAATAATTTAGGTTTTAAAATTAATAACATCGTTGATGTGACGCCAATTCCACACAATGGATGTCGTCCTCCTAAAAAACGTCGCGTATAGAAACGGAGTTGTAAAATGGCAAGATATCTTGGACCTACTTGTAAATTAAGTAGAAGAGAAGGAACTGATCTGTTTTTAAAAAGCAGAGGAAAGTCACTTGAAAATAAATGCAAATTAGATCAGAGACCAGGTCAGCATGGTATTAAACGTACTAGAAATTCTGACTATGCGCTTCAGTTAAGAGCTAAACAAAGATTACGACGTATTTACGGTGTGTTAGAAAAACAATTCAGAAATTACTATAAAATTGCTGATATGAAAAAAGGAGCTACTGGTGAAAATCTTTTAAACTTATTAGAATCTAGATTAGACAATATTGTTTATCGTATGGGTTTTGCTAGTACACGGGCAGAAGCACGTCAATTGGTTTCACATAAATCTATTATGATTAACGGTTCATTAATTAATGTTCCCTCTTATCAAGTAACTCCTGGTGATGCTATTACGATAAGAGAAAAATCTAAAAAACAACAACGTATTGTTGATGCGCTAAGTGTAACAGAGCAATACGGTTATCCATCATGGGTTGAAGTTAATTCAAAAGAAATGACAGGGGTATTTAGTTCATTACCTGATCGTATAGAACTAGGTAGTGATATTAACGAACAACTAGTAGTAGAACTTTACTCTAAATAATAGTAGTACTGAGGGATATAAATGCAGAATCCTATTTCTGGCTTATTAAAGCCAAGATTAGTAGAAGTCGAATCTAAGTCGGCTAATCATTCCAGGATTGTAATAGAGCCACTAGAGCGTGGTTTTGGGCACTCCCTTGGTAACGCATTAAGACGAGTTTTATTGTCAACTATACCAGGGTGTGCAGTTACTGATGTAGAAATCGAAGGAGTTTTGCACGAGTACACTACTATTGATGGTGTTCAGGAAGATGTCATCGATATATTGTTAAACTTAAAGAAACTTGCAGTTATTCTTCATTCTAAAGATGAAGTAGAGCTTATTTTAAGTAAAACTGGAACAGGTCCTGTTACAGCTTCAGATATTCTTTTGCCACATGATGTTGAGATTGTAAATCCTGGACTTGTTATAGCTAATTTAACTCAAGTTGGTGTTGCACTTAATATGAAAATTAGAGTGCGACGTGGAAGAGGTTATGAGCCAGTAAGTGTTCGTAAACTTAATTCCGAAAATACATTTGTAGTTGGTGCATTACAATTAGACACTGCTTATAGTCCAATTGTTAAAGTCGCTTATCAAGTTGAGAGTACTCGTGTTGAGCAGCGAACTAATTTAGATAAATTAGTTATTGAGCTTGAGACAAATGGAACTGTTGATCCTGAGACTACTATAAAGCTTGCAGCTACTATTCTTCATGATCAACTTTCTGTGTTTGTTGATTTTGAAAAGGTAAATGATCAAATTGATGATGATGAAGTTGAGGTTGTCGAAATATTTGATCCTGTATTATTACGTCCTGTTGATGATCTTGAATTAACAGTTCGATCTGCTAATTGTCTTAAAGCTGAGAATATTTTCTATATAGGTGATTTAATTCAACGTACAGAAGTTGAGTTATTAAAAACACCTAATTTAGGTAAGAAATCTCTTACAGAAATTAAAGATATATTAGCACTCAAAGGATTGTCACTTGGTATGCGTCTTGAAAATTGGCCGCCAGAGAACTTAGCTGACCATTCACACGCAATAACAACACATTAACATTAGGTCTTTTTATTTATGAGACATCGTAAGTCAGGTAGAAAATTAAACATTACTAGCAGTCATCGTAAAGCATTGTTCAGTAACATGGCAAATTCACTATTTAAGCATGAGTTGATTAAAACAACATTGCCTAAAGCTAAGGAATTAAGAAGTTTTGCAGAGCCATTAATCACACTTTCTAAAGAAGATAGTGTAGCTAAAAGAAGAATAGCATTTGCTAGGTTGCGTGATCGTGATATGGTTACCAAATTATTCAATGAGTTAGGTCCAAGGTACAAAACTAGAGCCGGCGGTTATTTACGCATCATGAAGTGTGGCTTCAGATCTGGAGATGATGCACCTATGGCTTATGTTGAATTAGGGTGTAAATCGATAAGGGGAAAGTTAAAAAGGAGGGAAGAATGAGATAGAAAGCTTAAAAAAGGGAAAATAGCAGACAAAATAATAAGTAAAATATAGTAACTATTAGATAGGCG
>Ga0138269_1096391_pt1 | contig 16382 bp, 29 predicted proteins | sample C_130208_E_mt_FD_106903 | JGI IMG/M metagenome (GOLD analysis project Ga0138269, IMG submission 106903) | Freshwater microbial communities from Lake Croche, Canada - C_130208_E_mt (Metagenome Metatranscriptome) | ecosystem: Environmental > Aquatic > Freshwater > Lake | place: Canada: Quebec...
CAAGTCGTTATATTTAAGGGGTTATTCGTCGACGGGGGCGTCGGGATCGACGCCTTCCTGCTGCGCCTTGAGCCGTTCTTCACGGCGCTTGGCACGTTCGGCCGCACGCTTCACTAGTTCGGAACCGACGAACTCGAGCATCGCCAATTCCGCGCCGTCGCCCTTACGTGGTCCAAGCCGAGTGATACGTGTGTACCCGCCGGCACGCTGGCCGAACCGAGAACCGAGCGTATCAAACAATTTCTTCACCGACGCTGGCGTGGTAAGGAACGCCGCCGCCTGCCGCCTTGTATGAAGCGTGTCCTTCTTGGCGAGCGTGATCATCTTTTCAACGAGAGGCTGGACGGCCTTCGCCTTCGGGATGGTGGTGATGACGCGTTCCTCCAGAACCACACTCGTGGTGAGGTTCTTGAGGAGGCTGTTCCGCGCCCCGACGTCCCGCTTGAGTTTCGCATTTCCAAATCTGTGTCGCATGTCTTATGCCTGTCCTGTGAGCTGAATGCCGCTTTTAGAAATCGTCGTCGCCAATAGCTTCTGACACGCCCGAGCCCGGAGGCGGAGCGACCAAACGACCATGCGAGTCCGGCTTCATACCGAGACCAAGTCCCAGTCCGGCGAGGATTTCTTTGATTTCGTTGAGAGATTTACGGCCAAAATTCTTGGTCCGCAACATTTCCGATTCCGTCTTCTGGACGAGTTCGTTGATAGTCTGGATACCGGCGTTCTTGAGGCAGTTGTACGACCGAACCGAAAGTTCGAGTTCTTCCACGCTGCGATTGAGCTGTTCACCGAGGCGATCCATACTGCGTTCTGCCGGTTCGTCCGAAATTTCGGCGATTTCCTCGAAGTTGATGAAGATCGTCATGTGATCTTTCAATAGCTTCGCGGCGTGACCAATCGAGTCCTGCGGAGAGATCGCGCCATTGGTCCACACTTCAAGCGTCAACTTGTCGTAGTCAGTCATCTGGCCGAGACGCGCAGCCTCGACAGAGAAATTCACTTTACGTACAGGAGAATGAACCGAGTCGATCGGGATAAAGCCAATGGCAAGATCTTCATCGAAGTTCTTATCGGCGGACACGTAACCGCGCCCCGTCTTCAGCCGCATCTCGATGTCGAGTTTGCCTCCTTCAGAAACGGTAGCGATATGCATGTGGCGGTCAAGAACTTCCACATCGGCGTCGGTTTCAATCTGACCGGAAAATACTTCGCCGGCCTTATCAACAACCAACCGACAAACCTTCGTCCCTTCACTCATCACCTTGAAGGGAATCTGTTTCAGGTTGAGGATGATATCGGTCGCATCTTCGACCACGCCCGGGATAGGGCTGAACTCATGATCCACACCATCGATACGAACGGCAGTGATAGCAGCGCCTTCAATGCTCGAAAGCAGAACGCGACGCAGCGAGTTGCCAATTGTGGTGCCGAAGCCCCGCTGAAAGGGCTGGGCCGTAAACATACCGTAGCGCTCAGTCAGAGTCTCGGTGTTCGCGACCAGGCGTTTGGGTTTCTGAAATCCCTTGAACGACATAATTATCTTTCACTCCAATAGCGGCCAGGCTTTATCTCAATCCGCGCAGGCCGATTTTGTACAACACCACTACTTTACTAAAAACGCAGAGGGGGCGGAGCCCCTGGCCACCGCCCCGTCATGCGAACAATTACTTCGAGTACAGTTCGACGATCAGTTGTTCATTGATCGGAATCTGCGTCAACTCATCGCGCCGCGGCATGCTCAAAATACGGCCCTTGAGATTGTCCTTGTCGACTTCCATCCAACCCGGCGACGGAGCATGAGCTGTCGCTTCACGTGCCGCCAAAATTGCAGCATTTTCCTTGCTCGAATCACGAACCGCCAGCTCGTCACCCGGCTTCACCATGGCTGACGGAATGTTGCACTTGTGGCCGTTCACATTAATATGACCGTGGCGAACAATCTGCCGAGCCTGCGACCGACTGGTCGCGAGACCCATCCTGTAGATGACGCTATCCAGACGACGTTCGAGAGACGCCAGCAGGTTTTCACCCGTGATGCCCTTCATCTTCGTCGCTTTTTCAAACGTATTGCGGAACTGAGCTTCCAGAACACCGTAAATACGACGAACCTTCTGCTTCTCTCGCAACTGGATACCGTAGCCAACCATCTTCGGCTTACGATCTTTACCATGCTGCCCGGGGAAAAAGTTCCGACGCTCAATGGCACACTTTTCAGTGTGGCAGCGTTCGCCCTTCAAGAACAGCTTCATACCCTCGCGTCTGCACAAACGGCAGACAGGACCTCTATAACGTGCCAAGTAACTTTCTCCTAATTCACGTGCGGTTTACGACCTGAGGAGGCCTTCAGTCCCGCTCTACACAAAACAAATCACCGGCGCCCTGTAACGGAGCGCCGGTGCCAAAATCAAACGCGACGTTTCTTGGGGGGACGGCATCCGTTGTGCGGAATTGCCGTCGTATCACGAATGGCGCGAACATCAAGGCCAGCAGTCGAAAGAGCCCGAACTGCGGATTCACGGCCGGAACCAGGTCCCGACACGCGAACTTCCACGGTACGGAGACCCACTTCGCCAGCCTTATTGGCAGCCGTGAGAGCCGCCTGCTGAGCTGCGAAAGGAGTACCCTTGCGGGAGCCACGGAAGCCCAACGAACCAGCACTCGACCAGGAAACGACGTTGCCGTCCGGATCTGAAATAGTCACGATAGTGTTGTTGAAGGTGGCCTGCACGTGGACGATGCCCACGTGTACTACGCGCTTTTCCTTCTTCTTTACGTGCTTCTTTTTGGTGGACTTTACAGGTGCCTTGGCCATTAGGTCTTCGCCGTCGCTTTCTTCTTGTTCGCCACAGTACCCTTACGTGGTCCCTTACGGGTCCGTGAGTTGGTGTGGGTGCGCTGACCACGAGTTGGCAGACCACGGCGATGACGCAGACCGCGATACGACCCCATCTCAATGTGACGCTTAATGTTCAGCGATATTTCCTTACGGAGATCGCCTTCCACTGAGCCCTCATCTTCGAGGATCTGGCGGATGCCGCTGACTTCATCTTCCGTCAGGTCGCCAATCTTCTTGTTGAAATCGATGCCAGTACGGTACAACAGGCTCTTCGCACGAGTCCTGCCGATTCCGTAGATATAAGTTAATCCGATCTCAGCCCGCTTTTTCGGCGGCAGATCGACACCCGCAATACGTGCCATATTCCTCTTTGATCCTTATCCCTGACGCTGCTTGTGCTTAGGGTTCGCACAAATGACACGCACCACGCCTTCGCGGTGGATCAACTTGCACTTGTCGCACATCTTTTTTACTGAAGCCCGAACTTTCATTGTCTCTTACCTGCCTCGCCCGCTCGCAAAACACCCGTCGAGCCTGAATCTTATAACTTCCGTACTATCCGCCCCCGGGTAAGATCGCGCTCGGCGAACTCAACTTCCACCCGGTCGCCCGGCAGCAGCCGGACCCAATTCCGAACAGCCGTTCCAGCCGGAGCCGATAACGACCCATGAGCCAAAACCTGCATATTACTCTCTAAAACCAGCCGATAAAGCAGGCCCGGTAATTCTTCGGTGACGGTCGCTTCGACTATCTTCATCATACGAATAAACGAAGCCAAACAACTACGGTCGGGTTAAGACCCATGGGCCGTTAGCCGTTACCGCGATACAGTGCTCAAAGTGGGCTGAGTACGAGCCGTCCTTCGCCACTGCAGTCCACTTGTCCTTAAGTACTCTGGCGTCCGGTTTCCCGGCATTCACCATCGGCTCAATCGCAAGCACCATCCCCTCACGCAACCTGGGGTTCTCATTCCGGCGGTCCACATAATTGGGAACCTGCGGCTCCTCATGAAGCTGCGTCCCAATCCCATGTCCCACATATTCCCTCACGATCGAGAACCCATTGCCCACAACGTGATCCTCCACCGTACTACAAATATCAAATAACCGATTACCCTCTCGCACCTTATCGATCGCGAGTTCGAGGGACTCTTCGGTCACTTTAAGCAAACGCTTAACCTCTTCAGTCACTTCGCCCACGGGCACAGTTAAGGCAGAATCCCCAAAATACCCGTTCAGCGAGACACCCGTATCTATCGATACGATATCACCAGACCTCAATATCTTCTTTGGGTTCGGCATCCCGTGTACGATCTCCTCGTTAATCGAGGTACACAGCACAAAGCGATACCGCTCACCCGCCGCAGGAACGTAGTAACCCTTGAACGCCGGCTTCGCACCCGCATCGTCCATCATCCGGACGGCGGCAACTTCAAGGTCCCAAGTGGAGATACCCACCTCAACCATATCACCCAGAGTGTGCAGGATCTGATGTACCAGAAGACCACTCTTCCGCATCTTATCGAGCTCAGCCGGTGTTTTGCGTACGATCAAGAGGAATAGACCCCGGCGCCTGGCAACGACCCAAGACTTTCCCGAATCCGCCCACAAATAACCTCAGGCTGTTCCACACTCGCGTTCACTTCCACTAGCCGTTTACCCGATTCCCTAAAAAACTCTACGAGCGGCTTCGTTTGCGCCTCATATTGCTTCAAGCGTTCACTTACCACTTCTTCACGATCATCTTCCCGCATCACCAGAACAGCGTTATCGCTGTCACAAACCCCAGCGATCCGAGGGGGACGGGTAACAGCATTATAAAGTGTACCGCACTTCAGACACACCCGCCGTCCCGCCATGCGAGACATAATTACATTGTAATCGACCGAGAGGTGAATTACTACTTCTTCACCACCAAGGCCCGCCAGAAGGTCCACCATCGCGGCGGCCTGGGATATCGTCCGAGGGTAGCCATCCAGGATAAATCCCGCCTGGCAGTCATCCAGCTGGATCCTCTCGGACACCAACCTGTTCACCATCTCGTCAGGAACAAGCGAACCTGCCCGCATCCGATCCGCGATCGCTTCGCCAGTACCAGTCCCACGCCTCATATGATCACGAAGCATGTCACCGGTTGAAATCTGCGGGATCCCCAACAGCTCAACAAGGAACCTGGACTGAGTTCCCTTCCCCGACCCTGGGGAACCAAACAGAATCACCGCCAGCGGACCCGCACCAGCGCCATCGCGCCGCATTATCGAAGCTCCGGCCATCTACACCGAACCGCGGCGTCCGCGAATGCGGCCAGCGCGCGGCGTAAATCCTTCATAATGCCTCATGATCAACTGGGCTTCGATCTGATTCAGAGTGTCCATCGCAACACCCACCACGATCAGCAGGGAGGTTCCCCCGAAGTAAAATTGCACGTTCAAGCCTTCCAGGATAAAACGCGGAAAGTAACGATCTACCACGTCTCCAACAAGAGGCAAATGCTGCAGGTGGATTCCAGAAATCATGATGTCCGGGATAAGGCAAAGAATCGAAAGGTAAATGGCACCGACGAACGTGATCCGAGTCAGAATCGTATTCATGTAGTCAGACGTGCTCCGTCCGGGCCGAATACCGGGTATGAAGCCACCGTACTTCCGCATATTGTCCGCCGCCTCATTGGGATTGAAGATGATGGAAACATAGAAGAAGCAGAAGAAGACGATCAGGCCGATAAAAAACAGGATGTACAACGGTTCAGCATGTTGAATCGACCGCAGGATGCTGCTGAGCCAGGTATTGTTTTTGACGAAAGGAGTATTAGCAATCGTTTGCGGGAAAGCGAGGATGGAGGATGCGAAGATGACCGGAATCACCCCACCAGCGTTCACTTTCAGAGGCATATGCGTCGACTGGCCACCCATGACTCTGCGACCAATGACCCGCTTAGCGTACTGCACCGGGATCCGGCGTTCACCCATTTCCACCAGGATGATAAAGGCAACAACAGCCACCATCATGACCAGGATAATGGCAAGCTCCACAACATTCCACTCGTGCGTAATAAATACGTTCGTGTAGATGTTCCCGATCGCCGAAGGCAACCCAACAACGATGCCGGTAAAAATGATCAGCGACATGCCATTGCCGATCCCCCGCTCCGTGATCTGTTCACCGAGCCACATGATAAACGCAGTACCGGTCGTCAGGGACAGGATAGTCAATGCATAGAAGCCCCACCCGGGGTTGATCACGACGTTATCTTGCATCGACTGCAGACCATACGCGATCCCGAAAGACTGGGCAATACCCAAGCCAACTGTCAGGTAGCGGGTCCATTGAGTAATCTTGCGACGCCCCAGCTCCCCTTCTTTCTGCAGTTTCTCCAGAGTCGGCACCACGACCGTCAACAATTGCAAGATGATGGAAGACGTGATGTAGGGCATAATGCCCAAAGCGAACACGGAAAGTCGGCGAATGTTGCCGCCGGCGAAAAGATCAAAGAAGCCGAAAATAGACCCTTGTGTCCGGGTGAAAAACTCTTCCCACCGGATCACGTTGATACCCGGTGTCGGAATAAAACTACCTAACCGATAAACGGCCAGCAGCGCAAACGTGAACAGGACACGCCTCCGGAGATCTGGAATCCGGAAGACATTGCCGATTGCTTCAAAGAGTTTCCCCATGCATTATCCCTCGTATGGCCACCGTACACTCTCCGCTGGTCCTTCCCAGGGGAGTTCAGCGGCCCAACCTTAAGCAGCTGCTCCGATAATCTTTACGGTGCCGCCAGCCTTCTGAATCTTTTCCGCAGCCGCCTTTGAGAAAATATGAGCCTCAACGGTGATCGCCTGCGTGACCTCGCCCGTACCAAGAATCTTTAGACCGTCGCCAAGCTTACTGAACAGGCCACGTTCCATTAGACTATCGGGAGTGAAGTTATCACCACCAATCCGAGCAAGATCGCGTAGATTGACGATGGCAAATTCCTTCTTGAAGATGTTGGTAAAACCACGTTTCGGCAGACGACGGTGAAGGGGCATCTGGCCACCTTCGAATCCGCGCATGATGGAGTAACCAGAAATCGACCGGGCGCCCTTACTACCGCGACCCGACGTTTTACCCGTACCCGAACCCATACCGCGACCGACGCGTTTTTTGCGATGTTTCTGCCCCACGGGGGGAGTGAGTGAACTGAGATTCATGATATTTATCCCTTCGCCTTACTCGCTGACCAGCGCCAGAAGGTGAGGTACCTTCTTTACAAAACCCCGAAACGAAGGGCTATCCGGCTTTTCCACGACCTGATTGATTTTGCGGAGACCAAGGCTCTTCACAATATTCTTGTGGCTCTGCGGCGTGCAGATCACACTGCGGATCAGTTTAATTTTGATAGTTCCAGTGGCCGACATTTAGACTTTCTCCGGAGCCAGACCGCGCATCTCACGAACCGCTGCCTTATCCCGCAGCCTTTCGAGAGCATCGATCGTCGCCTTAACAACGTTATGCGGATTACGACTGCCGATAGACTTCGTCAGCACATTGGGGATGCCACAAGCCTGCACCACCGCGCGCACTGGACCACCCGCTATAACGCCGGTACCGTCTTTCGCCGGCTTCAGCATGACAAGGCCAGCACCGAACTTACCCAACACCTGGTGAGGAATCGTGTGCTCCAGCATGTGGATACGACGCAGATTCTTCTTTGCGGCCTCAATCCCCTTGCGGATGGCAGAGGGAACTTCCTTCGCCTTACCCACACCGAAACCAACCACGCGAGCCTGGGCGTCACCGACGACAACAAGAGCAGAAAAGCTCATGTTCTTACCGCCCTTGACGACCTTGGTCACGCGATTGATCGCGACCACGTTTTCCTTCAGATTGAGAGACTGCGGGTCAACCCGCTTCACCGTTGCGATAGCCATTAGAACTCCAGTCCTGCTTCACGCGCAGCTTCCGCCAGCGCCTTCACACGGCCGTGGTACTGATATCCGCCACGGTCGAAGACCACGGTACCGATACCTTGTTCCCTGGCCCGCTCCGCGACGCGCTGTCCAATCAGCTTCGCCGCAGCAATGTTGCCGCCCGTTTCGGTAACACCCTTTTCGAGGGTGCTGGCCGACGCCAGCGTCACACCCTTTGAATCGTCGATTACCTGAGCATAGATGTGTGCCACGCTGCGGAAGACCGCCAGCCGCGGACGTTCCGTGGTGCCACTCAGCTTTTTGCGAATACGCCGGTGAATGCGCAGGCGTATTTCGTCTCTGTTCTGCTTCGCAGCCATGGTTACTTCTTACCTCCGGTCGCGCCGCTCTTACCGACCTTCTTCTTCAGAATCTCGCCAGTGTAACGAACGCCCTTGTTCTTATATGGATCGGGTTTGCGGAGTGCACGCATGTTGGCGGCGACCTGACCCAGTAACTGCCGGTCATGACTCGTCAACACGAGGTGCGTCTGTTTGTCGATCCGAAGATCGACGCCCTCCGGCAAAACTACTTCGATCGGGTGAGAATACCCCAGCACGAAAGTAGCCAGCTTCCCCTTAACGTCAGCGCGATAACCAATGCCCACGATGTCGAGTTCACGCGTAAAACCGTCAGATACACCCTTGACAGCGTTGGCAGCCAGCGCCCGCGTTAACCCGTGCAGCGCGGCATATTCGTCACTATCCCGAATTACATCGAGAATTGCGCCGTTCTGCTGAACGCGTATCCCGGCCGGCACTGGAACTTCCAGTTTGCCTTTCGGTCCCTGCACCTTCAATTGATCCGTACCGATTTCAACCTTCACACTGGAAGGCACCGGTATCGGCTTTTTTCCTACTCTGGACATTAGTTGTCTCGACCCTTCAATTTACCTGGTCTTGCTAAATCTCTACCAAACTTTACAGAGAACTTCGCCGCCGACGCCTTCTTTACGCGCCTTACGGCCGGTCATCACACCCGACGGAGTTGTCAGGATACTGATACCGATGCCACCCTGCACCTGCGGAATCTCATCTTTACCCGCGTAATTACGGCAACCGGGACGCGATACGCGCTCGATCTTCGTGATGACGGGCGAGTTGTCAGGAGCGTACTTCAGATAGATCTTAATGACCTTCTTGACGCCTTCTTCTGCAACTTTGTAGTTCGCGATGTAACCTTCCTCTTTGAGGATGCGGGCGATCTCCGTCTTCAGTTTTGAAGCCGGGACGTCTACCTTCGGGTGGCGCGCGGTAATTGCGTTGCGCACCCGGGTCAGCATATCTGCGATAGGATCACTTGTCATATTTGTACGGGAGCCTCGATCTTACTTTTGGCCTGACCCTTACCTCCTTCTACCAGCTCGCCTTCACCACACCCGGAATCTCGCCGTTGAGAGCGAGCTGCCGGAAGCAAAGACGGCACACACCGTACTTACGCAGGAAACCACGGGGACGACCGCAACGCCAGCAGCGATTACGGTGACGACACTGCAGTTTCGGAGTCTTGTTCTTCTGCGCGACGGCCAGTTTAATATCTTTTGCGATTTTCGCGAGTGTTGCCATGAAATTCTCCTCGGGCCCTTTTTTACTGGCGGAACGGCATCCCCATCTGCTTCAACAACGCCCTGCCTTCGGCGTCCGTCTTTGCAGTGGTCGTGATGCTGATGTTCATGCCCTTCGTCTTGTCAACCTTCGAATAATCGATCTCAGGGAAGATCAACTGATCCTTCAGGCCAAGGGTGTAGTTGCCGCGTCCATCGAAGGACTTTGACGAAACACCGCGGAAATCGCGAACACGCGCGAGAGCCACATTCATCAGCCGGTCGAGGAACTCATACATACGGTCGCCGCGCAGCGTGACCATCGTGCCAATTGCCATGCCTTCACGTAACTTGAAGGCCGCGATCGATTTTGTCGCCTTGGTGATTACCGGCTTCTGGCCCGTAATCGCGCCCAAATCGTTCACTGCGCTATCCATTAGCTTCGCGTTGCCAGTTGCTTCGCCCATCCCGATGTTGATCGACACTTTGTCGATTTTCGGAATGGCCATCACGTTGGTGTAACCGAACTCGGTCTTGAGGGCCGGTACCACGTTCTTGAGATAGTGTTCTCTGAGTCTGGATGCCATGCTGTTATTGCTTCCTCACGCCTTATTTCTTGTCCAGTGCGCCACCGCACTTGTGGCAAACACGCTGACGCTTGGTAACACCGGCGTCCGTGGTCACCACGTGATGCTTGATGCGAACCGCGCCACACTTACTGCAAACGATCATCACGTTCGAAACAGCGATGGAGGCTTCCGACTCCGCCACGCCGCCCGCGATCTGCTTTGCAGGATTCTTGCGGGTGTGCTTCTTTATGATGTTTACTTGTTCGACCAGAATACGGCCGGACGAGCAATCAACACTAAGAACGCGCCCCGTCTTACCCTTGTCCTTGCCGGCAACAACCTTAACCTGGTCGTTTTTCTTCAGTTGAATCTTAACCGGGGGACGCTTGTCTTTCTTTAGCAGCTGACCCATCTAGATCACCTCCGGAGCAAGCGACACAATCTTCATAAACTTCTTGTCGCGGAGTTCACGCGCGACAGGTCCAAACACGCGGGTACCGACCGGCTCGCCCATTTCGTTTACCAGCACGGCTGCATTGGAATCAAAGCGAATGTACGTACCATCTCGCCTCCGACTCTCTTTACGCATACGGACAATAACGCACCGTACTACCTTGCCCTTCTTAATGTTCGAATCCGGCGCCGCTTCTTTAACCGAGGCCGTAACGATGTCGCCCAAGCCCGCACGCGACCCAAGGTCGCCGCCACGGGGCCCGATGCAGGCGAGCCTGCGTGCGCCACTGTTGTCGGCTACCTCGAGGATAGTTCTCATCCCAATCATGATGGGTTCTCCTGTTGCCTTAAATCCTAAACTTTAGACTTTCACGTCAAGGTCAGACGGCTTTGCCGCGCCAACCAGGGCCGAGCGCCGGATGATTTCTTCCAGCTTCCACCGCTTCAGCTTGCTCATCGGACGGCATTCCACGATCCGGACAATATCACCGAGCCGAGCAGTACCTTCTTCATCATGGGCGTAAAACTTCTTATGCTTCGTAACGATCCGCTTGTACAGCGGGTGAGGAACGCGACGCGAAACCTGAACCACGATCGTTTTCTGCATTTTGGTCGAAACAACGGGTCCGACCTTCTCGTTCTTTTGTGACTGTGGTTTCTGTGACTCTGTGACTTCGGCCATAGCTACTTCGCCCCTTCCAGTTCGCGTTGACGCAGATACGTCAGAAGCCGAGCGCGTTCGCGACGCATTTCGCGGAGCCGACGCAACCCATCCACCTGTCCCATGGACATTTGGAAACGGATCCGAAACGTCTGCTCATCGATCTCTTTCAGCTTCGTCTGCATTTCAGCGGGGTCAAGCCCCCGGAGTTTATCTGTTTTCATCTGTTACTCACTCCGCCACTTCGCGAGTGACGAATTTGGTCGTCATCGGGAGCTTGTGCGCGGCCAGCCGCATGGCTTCACGCGCGATTTCAACGGGTACGCCTTCCATCTCGAAAAGCACCTTGCCGGGACGGATAACTGCTACCCATTCTTCCGGATTACCCTTACCCTTACCCATACGGGTTTCGGCGGGCTTCTTGGTGATCGGCTTGTCGGGAAACAACCGGATCCAAACCTTGCCACCACGCTTGATAAAGCGTGTCATCGCGATACGTGCCGCTTCAATCTGGCGCGATGTAATCCATCCGCACTCCATCGCCTTGAGGCCAAATTCGCCGAACGCAATCGACGATCCCCGCCAGGCCTTGCCCGTCATGCGACCGCGCTGTTGCTTGCGGTACTTAACTTTCTTGGGCATTAACATAAGTCAGTTTTCTCCCGGTCCAATCTTTGCAAATAACGTTTCTGCAGTAAGGTCGCTACGATGAATTCGCCCGGAAGGGCTTATTCTCCGCTGCCCTCTTCCGGCTTAGATTCTTTCCACGCCGGCTGTGCCGGCGGCATCAGTGGGGGCAGAACCGGAGCTCCACCCTTGGCTGCCTCGGCGACCGGAGGTGCCTGTTGCAGGACACCAGTTGGCGCAGCAACCGAAGCCGGTGCACCACCACGATCACCACCACCCGCACGCGGACCACGGTTACGATCACCACCACGGTCATTCCCACCACGGTCACGATCACTACGCGGGCGTTCGTTGCGACGGGGTTCCCCGTCAGCAGGAACGGTCCGCTTGCCGTTGGCGAGGATTTCACCCTTATACAGCCAAGCCTTCACACCGATAATGCCGTAGGTCGTATGAGCTTCGGAAAAACCGTAGTCAATGTCTGCACGAAGAGTGTGGAGTGGAAGCTGACCCTGCAGATACCATTCACTGCGGGCAATTTCTGCACCATTCAGACGGCCAGAGACACGAACCTTAATGCCCTTGCAACCGAACCGAAGAGCCGAGTCAACGGCCTTACGCATGGCACGACGGAACGCAACGCGCTTTTCAAGCTGCAGTGCGATCGACTCAGACACCAGCTGAGCGTCGAGCTCCGGCTTGTGGACTTCCTGAATGTCGATAAACACTTCGCGCTTGGTCTTCTTGGCCAGAGCGGTCTTCAGTTTTTCAATCTCGGCGCCCTTACGTCCGATGATGATGCCGGGACGCGAAGTGCGAATAGTCACGCGAAGCTTGTTGCCGGGACGATCGACTTCGATCGAGCTAACGCCGGCAGACTTCAGCTGTTCGCGAAGACCTTCCTTGAGTTCGAGATCTTCCTGCAGCAGCTGCGCGTAGTTCCCTTTCGAGAACCAACGTGAACGCCACGGCTTGTTGAAGCCCAGCCGGAAGCCGTACGGATGTACTTTCTGACCCATTTGTTATGCCTTCCCGCCCTGTACTTTTTCGGTCACTTTGACGACGATGTGTGAAGTCCGACGCTGATACCGATACGCGCGCCCCATTGGAGCGGGACGAACACGTTTCTGGCGAGGACCTTCATTCACGTATGCCGACGACACAAAAAGAGCGTCAACATCAACATCTTCGTTCTGGTTCTGCGCATTGGCGATTGCCGAATTGAGAACCTTCTCTACCGCCGGAGCGATCCGCTTGTTGACCGAACGCAGCGTAATGCGGGCCTGATTGACCTTCGCGCCACGGATCATATCCACAACGAGCCGCGCTTTCTGCGGGGAGATGCGGACGTGTCTGGCTTCTGCTTTAACTTCCATCTCAGTTCCTTCTGCAGTCATACGCTTACGACTTCGACGACTTCTCAGTCTTGGCGGCATGGCCCTTGAAGGTGCGGGTCGGTGAGAACTCGCCCAACTTGTGGCCAACCATGTTTTCCGTCACATAGACGGGAATGAATTTCTTACCGTTGTGAACCGCAACCGTATGTCCAACGAATTCAGGGAGAATCGTCGAACGGCGCGACCAGGTCCGGATCACCTTCTTGTCACCCGCAGCGTTCAAAGCATCGATACGACGCTCCAGGTGCGAGTCTACAAAAGGCCCCTTCTTTACAGAACGACCCATTTACTTGGACCTCCGGTTCACAATATTCTTATCCGTACGCTTGTTGTTGCGGGTTTTGAAGCCACGCGTCGGCTGTCCCCACGGGGTAACCGGGTGACGGCCTCCCGAAGTCTTACCTTCACCACCACCATGCGGGTGATCCACCGGGTTCATGGAAACGCCACGGTTGTGGGGGCTGCGGCCCAGCCAGCGACTGCGGCCAGCCTTACCCAGCGAAACGTTTTCATGATCGCTGTTCCCTACGGTACCGACGGTCGCCATGCATTCGACAGCCACACGGCGAACTTCACCCGAGGGCAGCTTCAGAAGAGCCACGCCACCGTCACGCGACACGAGCTGTGCCTGCGTTCCGGCCGAGCGCGCCATCTGCGCACCCTTACCTGGCCGAAGTTCGATGTTATGAACGATGGTGCCGGCAGGGATGTTCTTAAGCGGGAGTGCATTACCGACCAGAATATCGGCGGCGGGACCGGATGAAACCATGGTGCCGACTTCGAGACCATGCGGAGCGATAATGTAGCGCTTCTCGCCATCCACATAGTTCAGGAGCGCGATACGGGCCGAACGGTTCGGATCGTACTCAATCGAGGCGACCTTGGCGGGCACGCCCGTTTTGTCACGCTTGAAGTCGATGATCCGATAACCCTGCTTGTGACCACCACTGATGAACCGGGAGGTAATGCGGCCCGTGTTGTTGCGGCCACCAGTCTTGCGGAGAGGTTCTACGAGCGACTTCTCCGGCGTCTGCTTGGTAATACCCTCGCGCGACACCACCGTCATGTAACGGCGGCTCGGCGTTGTCGGGCTGAATTTTTTAATTGCCATCTGTCTTCGCCTCTGCCCTTACATCTCGGTGAATTCGGGCATTTTCTGCCCGGCTTCAAGCCGTACGTACGCCTTTTTCCAATCGGACTTGTAGGCCGCGAAACGACCGCGGCGACGCAGTTTGCCATCGAAATTCGCCGTGCGAATCTCGGACACCTTCACGTTGAAGAGCTTCTCAACGGCCTGGCGGATCTGGACTTTGTTGGCATCACGGTGGACCGAAAAGGTCAACGTCTGCTCTTCGTCCTTCTTGATGAGGCCCTTCTCGGTAACGAGCGGCTTAACCAAAACGTCATGAATTGTCATTATGCTTCGCCTCCGGCTTTGTTACCAGAAGAGCTCGCGGATGCGGGTACTGACTTCGCAAGAGCATCGCTCAGTTTGGTCGCCGCTGCCTGAGACACCAGAATCAGCGTCGCGCCCAGCAGGTGATAAGGATGAACTTCGTGGCTACGTACCAGCTGGACGCCTTCAATGTTACGGGCGCTGAGTTCCAGATTCAGGTTGTCTACAGAATCCACCAGCAGAACCTTGCGGTTGTTGGCAAATCCCTTCAGGGTGGAAGCAAATGCCTTGGTCTTTGGAGTCGAGAGATCGAATCCTGAGACTACCTTAATGCCGCCATCCGCCAATTTCGCGCTTAGAGCCGAACGTAAAGCGCCCAACTGCATTTTCCGGGGCAACTTGTAGGAGTAATCACGCGGCACAGGTCCGTGAACCGTACCCCCGTGACGCCACAGAGGACTGCGTACCGAACCCATGCGAGCCCGACCAGTTCCCTTCTGCTTCCACAGCTTCTTACCCGAACCAGCGACTTCGTGACGGGTTTTAACCTTGTGCGTACCAGCGCGCTTACCAGCAAGGTAGTGGCGGACCGCTTCGTACAGCAAAGCTTCATTTACCGGCGCGCTGAAGACGGCATCCGCCAGTTCAACTTCGCCAACTCTTTTGTTATTGAGATCGACTACTTCAACTTTGGGCATGGTTACCTCTTTGCCCTCCGCACGACGACGTAGCCGCCATTCGGACCGGGCACTGCGCCTTTAACTACGAGCACATTGTCTTCGGTGTCGATGTCGATGATTTCCAGATTGCGAACCGTAACCTGTTCGTTACCCATGTGGCCGCCCATACGGGTGCCGGGGAAAACGCGCGACGGAAAGCTTGACTGGCCGATGGAACCGGGAGCCCGGTGGAACATCGAACCGTGGGAGGCTTCACCACCGCGGAAGTGGTGGCGTTTCACGACACCGGCGAAGCCGCGTCCCTTGGAAATGCCGATCACATCTACTTTGTCAGTGGTCTTGAAATCGCTCACCAAGACCTGATCGCCAGCCTTGAGGTCGGCGGAGCCGGCCGCGTTGCCCTGGTCAAGCCGGAACTCGCGGAGGAACTTCGCACCCTCGACACCGGCCTTTTTCAGGTGGCCCGTACGGGGTTTGTTGATCCGAGCGGGTTTCACGAACTCGAGCAGACCAAGCTGCACTGCGTCGTAACCATCGGTGGCAGGGGTTTTGCGCTGTACGACCATGCAGGGGCCGGCCTTGAGCAGCGTCACGGGTACAACCTGCCCATCGGGCCGGAAGACCTGCGTCATGCCTATTTTCTTGCCAAGTATTCCTGGACTCATCTCTTCACTTCCTTGAGGTCAATACTTCACGTTCGTTGAGTGACCCGATTCCGGGTAACCCGAGTAAGACGAAGCGCAACTCCGGGGAGCGCGCCGACAGGAGACTTCCCTGCCCTAGCCTTTTCCGAACGCCTTAATTTCCACATCCACACCTGCGGGCAAATCGAGCTTCATCAGCGCGTCTACCGTTTGCTGCGTCGGCTCGAGAATATCGAGTAAACGCTTGTGTGTACGAATTTCAAACTGTTCCCGCGACTTCTTATCAACGTGGGGCGAACGGAGAACCGTCGTCCTCGAGATGGATGTAGGCAGCGGGATGGGGCCTGCAACTGTGGCGCCCGTCCGCTTTGCCGTGTCAACAATCTCACCCGTCGATTGATCGAGCACCCGATGGTCGTAGGCTTTCAATCGGATACGTATGCGATCTTTCAGTGCCATGTTCTTTTAATCCAGTTCGCTTTTGCTTAAGTTGCAGCGTTAGTCTAAAATTTCGCTGACGGTGCCGGCGCCGACGGTACGACCACCTTCGCGGATCGCGAAGCGGAGGCCCTTATCCATGGCGACGGGAGTGATAAGGTCGACAGTGAGCTGGACGCTGTCGCCC
>Ga0138269_1199344_pt1 | contig 15297 bp, 28 predicted proteins | sample C_130208_E_mt_FD_106903 | JGI IMG/M metagenome (GOLD analysis project Ga0138269, IMG submission 106903) | Freshwater microbial communities from Lake Croche, Canada - C_130208_E_mt (Metagenome Metatranscriptome) | ecosystem: Environmental > Aquatic > Freshwater > Lake | place: Canada: Quebec...
CTTATGGTTGCGGGGGCAGGATTTGAACCTACGACCTTTGGGTTATGAGCCCAACGAGCTACCAGACTGCTCCACCCCGCGACAGGAATCAAATCATAACACGATCTCACCATCCCGCACAGCTCCTATGCGGCGAAGGTAAGTCTAAATCACTCCGGCGTACCCTCGCCAGACACATCATCCCGGTCCACCAACTCTACGAAAGCCATTGGCGCGTTATCGCCAACTCGGAACCCCATCTTAAGTATGCGGGTGTAACCGCCGGGTCTTGCCTTGTACCGAGGACCGAGCACATTGAAAAGCTTGGCAACGACCTCCCGGTCGCGAGTCCGGTCAAAAGCAAGCCGGCGATTGGCAAGAGACGTCACCTTGGAAAGGGTGATCAACGGCTCAACCACGCGACGCAATTCCTTCGCCTTCGGCACCGTCGTCTTGATCGCCTCGTGCTGGATCAAAGAGTTGCACATGTTGCGCAACATTGCGAGACGGTGCTCAGAGGTACGATTGAGCTTACGAAGCCCGTGACGGTGACGCATGGTGCTGATCCCTTTCTAATTAATAACCGCTAGCCGTACAAGGTACTGCGGTGTGCACCAGGCTACCGGAAGAGGCAGCCCACAAAAAAATGTTCTCTAGTCCGAAACCTCAACCTCAGCGCTTATCCAAGCCCTGTGGAGGCCAGTTCTCTAGGCGGGCACCCAAAGTGAGGCCACGAGACGCCAACACTTCCTTAATCTCATTGAGCGATTTACGCCCTAAATTTGGTGTCTTGAGAAGCTCCGTTTCGGTTCTCTGAATCAAATCGCCGATGTAATAGATATTTTCAGCCTTCAAACAATTGGCAGAGCGCACCGTAAGCTCAAGCTCATCCACCGGGCGCAACAATATTGGATCAAACTGAGTATTTCTATTTTGTGGCTCGTTGAAAGCAGCGATTTCGCTACTTTCCAACTGCGCAAACACCGCCAACTGCTCCACCAGAATCTTCGCCGAAGCTCGAATCGCCTCCTCAGGCGAAATCGCGCCGTTGGTATTTATCTCCATCACCAGCTTATCCAGATCGGTGCGCTGCTCGACGCGTGCACTTTCAACGGTATAACTAACCCTAGAAACTGGCGAAAACGACGCATCAAGCACGATTCGGCCGATAGACTTCGATGACTCCTCACCGAATCGTCGAATATTTCCTGGGACGTATCCACGACCCTTCTCGACCTTGATCTGCATATCAAGCTTGCCACCATGGGACAAATTTGCGATCACGTGATTCGGATTAATAACCTCTACATCGTGAGGTGCTTGAATATCAGCGGCTGTGACGGGGCCCTCGCCATCCTTACGCAGCACCAGGGTGACTTCGTCGCGGCTATGTAGCCGAAAGACGACGCCCTTCAGGTTCAGCATGATGTGAACAACATCTTCCTGAACGCCATCAATCGTCGAGTACTCGTGCAGAACGCCCGCAATCGTCACCTCGGTTGGAGCGTAACCAACCATAGACGACAGCAGAACGCGTCTCAGAGCGTTACCCAGCGTGTGGCCATAGCCCCGCTCGAAAGGTTCGAGCGTCACCTTGGCCCGATTGAGGCCGAGTGGTTCTACGTTAATGGCTTTGGGCTTGAGCAAATTCGTTTGCATGCAGTCTTTCTTTCAATACCCTCGGCTCATTACGCCGATAAGGCTGATGAGCCCACCGCAGCTCCTGAATCTCAAGAGCAGCGATCGCGGGCGATACCAAGGTTGACCCCTGCCTTAGACCATACGGACGTAACAGGAGCGATCAACAAGAAGATCAGCGTGAATAAAGCTCTACGATCAACGCCTCTTTGACATCCGCAGCGAATTCATCACGATCAGGAGTTTTCTTGAAAACCCCCTCCATTTTAGCGGCATCGACCTGAACCCAAGCAGGCATCCCAATGGACTCCGCGAGCTTAAGGGAGTCCGCTATGCGCAATTGCTTCTTCGCCTTTTCACGTACGGAGACCGCATCGCCAACCTTTACCATGAACGACGCGATATTGACAACACCACCGTTCACCGTAATCGACTTATGGGATACCAATTGGCGAGCTTCGGCGCGTGTTGACCCAAAGCCCATCCGATAAACCACATTATCCAAGCGCGACTCGAGCAACATCAACAGCGTAGCCCCGGTATTACCTTTGCGGCGTTCCGCCTCTGCAAAGTAGCGCCGAAACTGTCTCTCGAGGATGCCGTACATCCGCTTGACTTTTTGTTTTTCACGAAGCTGCAGACCATAGTCCGAAGTGCGTGACCCGGAGGTACGCCCATGCTGCCCGGGCTTACTATCGAACTTCGACTTGTCCCCGATAGGACGACGTGCGCTCTTCAGAAAGAGGTCCGTACCTTCCCTGCGCGACAATTTTGCTTTGGGGCCTAGATAACGTGCCACGTTGTTTCCTTATTTAAATCTGACGCATGCCTTCGAGGCTTGCGCAAGTCTGGCGAGTGTTTTTTTAGGCGCTCAGACAAGTGGACTTGATGCGACCGACGGCAATCCGGCGGCACACCAATAAAATACTAGCGGCGATCCTGAGACCCCACCAAACCAACAAACTCTCTCAGATCCGACGGCGCTTTTGAGGGCGGCAACCGTTGTGTGGAACTGGAGTCACATCCGAGATCAGGTTAATACGAATCCCCAGCGATGCAAGCGCCCGAACCGACGACTCGCGACCGGGACCTGGGCCCTTGATCCGAACGTCCAGATTCTTGATCCCTTGCTCTTGCGCTGCCCGTCCAGCGACTTCGGCGGCCACTTGAGCGGCAAACGGCGTACTTTTCCGAGAACCTTTGAAACCCTGCCCGCCGCTAGAGGCCCATGACAGTGCCCCGCCTTGACGGTCAGTGATCGTAATAATGGTGTTGTTAAACGACGCATGTACATGCGCAATCCCGTCAGCAACGTTCTTACGGACTTTCTTGCGTACACGCTGTGCAGCTGTATTGGGTGCTTTAGCCATATAGATTCTTTCTAATACCTACGAGATCAAGTGCCTGTTACCGGCAAACGACAGTTCACTTCTTGACGACAGCGCCCGACTTACGAGGGCCCTTGCGCGTACGGGCGTTCGTCTTCGTCCTTTGGCCGCGCACAGGCAAACCACGCCTATGTCGCAAGCCACGGTAACAACCAAGGTCCATCAATCTCTTGATATTGATCGACATTTCGCGGCGAAGATCGCCCTCAATCGTCAACCGACCGATCTCTTCGCGAAGTCGCTCTAGATCAGTATCAGTGAGATCCTTGATCTTGCGATCAAAGGGCACGCCACTATTGATACAGAGTTTCTGTGCGGTGGTTCTACCCACACCGTAGATCGAAGTGAGTCCGATCTCAGCGTGCTTATGCGGTGGAATATTGATACCAGCGATACGTGCCATGGTTTCCCTCTAATAATCTATGTGCGGCCGGAGTTAACCCTGGCGCTGCTTGTGCCGCGGATCGGTACAAATAACCCGAACGACACCTTTACGCCGAATGACCTTACAGTTACGGCACATCTTCTTAACCGAAGCAGCAACTTTCATCAAATTCTCCAAGGCCCTGACGGACCGCGATTTATATACCAACCAATGCCACAAACCCACACTGGTTTACTTTGCTCGAAACACAATCCGCGCGCGACTCAAATCATAAGGCGTCAACTCAACGGTGACTTTATCTCCGGGCAATATGCGAATGTAATGCATCCGCATTTTTCCGGAAATATGACCAAGTACTATATGGCCGTTCTCGAGCTTTACCCGAAAGGTCGCGTTAGGAAGATTCTCTAGAATCTCCCCCTGCATCTGAATTACATCATCTTTCGACATGCGGCCCAAACATTATCCAGGTCTCCAAGCATCGGCCAAGCGCCAGACTGCTCAACCGGGTTTAAAACTCGACTTTTTAAGCAGAGATTCATATTGCTGACTCTGCACATAACTTTGCACCTGAGCCCAAAAATCCATTGTTACCACGACGATAATTAGGAGCGAGGTGCCACCAAAGTAGAAAGGCACGTTGTATTTGAGCACCAAAAACTCCGGCAACAGGCACACTACAGTAATGTAGAGTGCGCCAGCCAAAGTGAGCCTCGAAAGGATTTTATCAATGTGACGTGCCGTCTGGTCACCGGGGCGAATTCCGGGAATGAACGCCCCGCTCTTCTTGAGGTTATCTGCCGTCTCTCGACTGTTAAAGACCAAGGCCGTGTAAAAGAAGCAAAAGAAGACTATTGCGGTAGCGTACAAAAGTACATATATTGGCTGGCCAGGTGACAGCAATCCCGCCATATCTTTCAACCAGCGCAGGCCGTCCCCAGTAGCGAACCACCCAACCACTGTTGCCGGCAAAAGGATAATCGATGAAGCGAAGATTGGGGGAATAACACCCGACATATTCAGCTTCAACGGCAAATGAGATGACTGCCCCCCATACACTTTGTTGCCGACCTGCCTCTTGGCATAATTTACCAAGATCTTTCGCTGCCCACGCTCAACGAATACAACGAAAAACGTTACGAGCACAACCACCGTCAGAATAAACAGACAAGCTACATAACTCATTGAACCCGTGCGAACCAACTCGAACAGACCGCCGATCGCCCCCGGCAGACCGGCAGCGATTCCAGAGAATATAAGAATTGATATGCCATTACCCAACCCTCGCTCTGTGATCTGCTCCCCGAGCCACATCAAAAACATCGTCCCAGCGACTAGGCTTACGACAGCAGTGACTCGGAACCCGAACCCCGGGAATATAACCAGTCCAAGCGAACCCTCAAGGGCAATCGCAATTCCCGCCGACTGGAAAAGAGCCAAACCAAGCGTCCCGTACCGCGTGTACTGAGTTATTTTCCTCCGTCCACCTTCGCCCTCCTTCTTTAAGGACTCCAGGGCTGGCACCACATAAGTCATCAACTGCATAATGATCGATGCAGAGATATATGGCATTATTCCAAGCGCGAATATAGAGAAGCGTGATAACGCACCGCCGGAGAACATATTGAACAAGCTCAATATCCCTCCCTGCTGGCCCTTGAACAACTGGGCCAGCTGCCCCGGATCTATTCCGGGGACGGGTACGTGAGACCCAATACGATAAACAACCAGCGCAAGAAGAAGAAACGTCAATCGCTTACGCAGATCGCCAAACCGCCCTCCCTTAGCCAACTGATTCGAATCACGAGCCACAGTAAGTCTCTATTACTTTAAACAGACAAGCCTTAAGAAACCGAACCGCCAAGCGCTTCAATAGCCTGCTTCGCTCCCGCCGTCACGCCAACTCCACGCAGACTGACCGACCTAGTCAATACACCAGTCTTGATTACCTTAACAACCCTGGCAATCTCGCTGACCAAGCCCGACTGTTTCAAAACTAAAAGGTCGACATCAGAGACGCCCAATCGATCCAAATCCGTCAAATTAACCTCAGCGTTGTACTTCAGCAAGGCAGACTTAAAGCCACGCTTCGGGAGCCTGCGCTGGAGCGGCATCTGCCCGCCTTCGAAACCGACCTTATGGTAGCCGCCAGCCCTTGACTTCTGCCCCTTGTGCCCGCGGCCCGCAGTCTTTCCAAGGCCAGAACCAATCCCTCGACCGACACGACGGCGATCGCGCTTGGAGCCGGTAGCCGGCTTGATGTTATTCAATTCCATAATTCTGGTCCGATCACGCTCAAAGAACCTTGAGCAAATAAGAGATCTTGTTAATCATTCCGCGGACAGCAGGAGTGTCTTCTAGCGTCGATTGACTATTCAGCTTGTGCAGGCCAAGGCCACGAACCGTCGCGCGGTGAGATTCACGCGTCCCCGCGATACTTTTGACCAATTTAATAGTTACCGTTTGTTTTTCACTCATCTCAGATTCTCCGATCCGCAATCAATTGAAGATTTCTTCAATCGTCAACCCACGCTTTGCGGCAATCTCAGCTGGGGTATTGGTGTGCTTCAAGGCATCTAGCGTGGCGCGAACCAAGTTATATGGATTGGAGGACCCAAGGCTTTTGCACACAATGTCCGTGACGCCCATCACCTCGAAGACCGCTCGCATAGGTCCGCCTGCAATGATCCCCGTGCCAGCTGGCGCGGGAGCCATCAACACATGCGAAGCGCCGTGTTCTCCGACCACCTTGTGATGAATCGAGCCATTTTTCAATGACACCTTCACCATATTTCGCCGGGCTGCTTCCATGGCCTTTTGAACGGCCACTGGGACTTCCTTGGCCTTACCCTTGCCCATACCGATGCGGCCATCACCATCACCCACGACCGTCAGCGCCGCAAAACTTAGTGTTCTGCCACCCTTGACGACCTTCGTGACGCGATTTACCGCAATCATTTTCTCCTTAAGGCCATCGTCATTGCCTTCAGTTTGAGCACGAGCTTGAAACTTTGCCATTTTCGAATTCCTCGCTTAGAACTGTAGGCCGGCTTCCCGGGCGGCATCAGCCAAGGCCTTAACGCGCCCGTGATACGCAAAACCGGAACGGTCAAAAGCGACCTTCTCAATCCCAACGAGCTTCGCCTTTTCCGCCACTCTTTTCCCAACGATCGCTGCGGCGTTCACATTTCCGCCTGATCCGGACTCACCCAACTCCTTGCGAATATCGGCCTCAAGTGTCGAAGCGCTCACCAGCACCCTGGAACCGTCATCAGACATCACTGTTGCGTAGATGTGTGAATTGGTTCTAAACACCGACAACCGCACCACTCGCTGGCGAGCGATTCTCGTCCGGGTCTGCCGTGAGCGTCGAACACGCTGATCTTTTTTATTCAACATGACATCCGCCCCTTACTTTTTCTTCGTTTCTTTGATCGTAATCTTTTCGCCGACGTACCTGATACCCTTGCCCTTATATGGCTCCGGTGGACGTATCGCACGAATTTCAGCAGCAATCTGACCCACCACCTGGCGGTCGGAGCCTTTGATCACGATCTCTGTTTGAGTTGGACACTCAACCGTCACGCCGCTTGGCATGTCTTTACCAACCGGGTGGGAAAATCCAATTTGCAAGTTCAACTTGCTTCCAGCAGCCTGCGCACGGAAACCGACTCCAACGAGGCTAAGTTTCTTTTCGAAACCCTTGCTGACACCACTGACCATGTTTGCCACCAAGGCCCTCATGGTCCCGGACATGGAGTCCGCAGCAGTACTGCCATCTGCCGGAGAAAAATCCAATTTTCCGGCCGTGTTAGTTATGGTTACCAAAGAGTTTGCTGGACGAACCAACACCCCAAGCGCACCCGCCACTTTGAGCTGCCCCTGTGTAATCTCTACTGCAACACCGGAAGGTAGGTTGACCGGCATTTTTCCAACTCTGGACATGCTGATTTCCCCCTTAAGCGACGTAGCAAAGAACTTCACCACCGACACCGACTTGTCGGGCCTTGCGGTCAGTCATGACACCCATGGGCGTTGTGACAATTGCCACCCCGAGTCCATTTTTGACATTCGGAATCTCGTGCCGCCCCTTGTACACACGAAGCCCCGGGCGACTCACTCGCTCGATGTGTTCGATCACAGGCTTTCCTGCGTAGTACTTCAAGGAAATCTGCAACTGTGGCTTGCCATCAGCCGCCATAACCGCAAAGCCGTCAACATAGCCCTCGTCTTTTAGCACCTGTGCAATGGCCACCTTCAACTTTGACGATGGCATCGACACCGACGGCTTCTCAACCATCTGCGCGTTACGGATTCGCGTCAACATGTCGGCGATAGGGTCGCTCATACTCATACGATATTCTCCTGATCAGCCAGCCGATTACCAGCTAGCCTTGATAACGCCGGGAATGTCACCCTTAAAAGCCAGCTCTCGAATCTTGTTTCGACCCAAACCAAACTTTCGGAATGTTCCGCGAGGCCGGCCCGTCAATGCGCAACGATTTCGCTGGCGAGTGGGATACGAATTCCGCGGCAACTTCTGCAACTCAAGACGAGCTGCGTAGCGCTCCTCATCAGACTTTTTCGCGTCGTTGGCGATGCCTTTGAACTCTGCGTATTTCTTCGCATATTTTGCAGCGAGCTGCTCACGCTTCAGTTCACGCTGGATGAGAGATACTTTTGCCACAATCAGCCTCAGTTCTTGAAGGGGAATTTAAATGCCGCAAGCAAAGCCTTGCACTCATCATCACTTTTGGCTGTCGTGGTAATACTAATATTGAGTCCGCGCAGAGTATCGACCTTGTCGTAATCGACTTCGGGGAAAATAATCTGCTCTTTCACGCCAATGTTGTAATTTCCGCGGCCGTCGAAGGAACGTCCGGAAATCCCACGGAAATCTCGCACCCGCGGAAGCGCCACGGTCACAAAGCGATCCAGGAATTCATACATTTGAACCCCCCTCAGAGTGACCATACAACCAATAGGAACACCATCGCGAATCTTGAATCCAGCAATGGCCTTCTTTGACTTGGTAACTACCGGCTTTTGCCCGGCAATTTTTGTCATGTCGCCAACAGCGTGCTCCATCACTTTTTTGTCCGATACCGCCTCGCTTACACCCATGTTGAGGGTGATTTTGGTGATTCGAGGCACCTGCATCGGCGACTGATAGCCGAATTTAGCAATCAGCCCGGGAGCAATAACGTCCCGGTAAATGATTTGCAAACGAGCTGGTTGTTGTTGTTGCGCCATATCTGACCCTTAAACCTTAATTTCTTCACCGCTAGATCGGAAAATGCGGACCTTCTTGCCATCAGCAAGAAGCTTGACACCCACACGATCCGCCCCGCCCGAAGTGGGGTTGAAGATAGCGACGTTTGACTGGTGTATCGGCATCGTCTTTTCCACGATGCCGCCGGTCACGCCCTTCATCGGATTCGGCTTGACATGCTTCTTCACCATATTGACACCCTCAACCGAGATGTGGTCAACGTCGATCCGGGAAGCCACGATGCCGCGCTTACCCTTGTCACGGCCAGTCAAAACCACGACCTGATCACCCTTGCGAATCTTGTTCATCAGCTAGCTCCTACCGGCTCTTAAAGTACTTCGGGAGCGAGAGACACGATCTTCATGAATCGCTCTGTGCGCAGCTCACGCGTAACCGGACCAAAGATTCGCGTTCCAATGGGCTCCAACTTGGCATTCAACAAGACAGCAGCATTGCCATCGAATTTGACCAATGAGCCATCCTGGCGACGAACCCCCTTCGCCGTACGCACGACGACCGCGCTGTAGACCTCGCCTTTTTTTACGCGACCACGCGGAGCAGCCTCTTTGATGCTGACCTTGATCACATCGCCGATGCCAGCATAACGACGCCTAGAACCGCCCAGCACCTTGATGCACATGACAGACTTCGCGCCAGTGTTGTCCGCGACGTCAAGCCGCGATTGCATTTGAATCATTTTTTTGTCCCAACTTTCGCCGATCGAGAAACCACCAACGCGGTTCCTGTCTTGGCCAGTCTTGGTCCTGTTACCCCTAGCACCAAGGTGCAAGAGGCTGTTTTAGGGAGAAGCCGCCACCCCGAATGAACGTTGAGGCGGCGTAGTGCAGCCGATGACTATAGCAGAGTTCTAGCTAGAGTTGGCCTAAAAACAAACTGGCAGCGGGCGATTTGGCGCGTTGAGCACCACCAACCACGCCAGACCCAGTTCAGTCAAACTTCCCGAGCCTTTTGGACCAACTTCGTCACCACCCAAGCCTTCGTCTTCGAAATGGGGCGGCTCTCAGAGATCTCTACAACGTCGCCATTTTTAAACTCGTTATTCTCGTCGTGAGCATGGTACTTGCTCGACTTCGCAACGATCTTTCCATAGAGCTCATGCTTCGTGCGACGCTCGATCAACACGGTGATGGTCTTACTGCGCTTGTCGCTCACGACCTTTCCGACCAACGTGCGGACGGTCTTTTCTTTGCTGACGGATTGAGCTTCGTTCATTTCGACGCTTCCTTCAATTCACGGCCCTTTTGCGCCAACACGGTCTTGGCACGAGCAATGTCTCGCCGCGTGTTCCCCAACTGCGTGTGGTTCGACAATTGTTGGGTTGCTTTTTGCATACGCAATCCAAAATGAGCCTTCAGCAAGTCACTGACCTCTTTTTTAAGGCCGGCGACATCCTTTGCTCGGAGTTCTGATGCATTCACTTTAATTCTCCGTTGACTCAGGCGCCAACTTGACGGGCGACAAATGTGGTGCTCAGCGGAAGTTTTGCCGACGCGAGCCGGAAAGCCTCGCGAGCCAACTCCTCAGGCACACCGTTGATCTCGTACAGAACCTTACCTGGCTGAATTTCAGCCACGTAGTACTCTGGATTGCCCTTCCCGTTACCCATCCGAACTTCAGCTGGCTTCTGGGAGATCGGCTTGTCTGGGAAAATTCGGATCCAGATCCGCCCGCCACGCTTTACGTGACGAGATATGGCACGGCGCGCGGCTTCGATCTGCCGTGCGGTCAAGCGGCCGCGCTCCGTGGCTTTCAACCCGAAGTCCCCAAACGAAACCTTAGCACCGCGAGTTGCCACGCCAGTGTTACGACCCTTTTGTTCCTTGCGGTACTTTCTGCGCGCTGGTTGCAGCATTGTTATTCTCCTTTTACTTCGCCCGGCGTCGGTGGAACCGCCTTGCGAACACGCTTCACAGCGGGAACCTTGCCCTCACCTGCGTCGGCGGATGGCGAAGGAGCATCGGCAACCCTAGGTGCTGTTCGTACCCCGCGGTCTGCCAAAGCGCCATCCACAGGACGAACCCTACCTACAGGCGCTCCCGGACGGGTATTCCGACGTGGGCGGCGATCGTCGTCACCTTCCGGCTTCGTTACAACGACTGGGGTCTCGCCGTGACCCAAGCGGTCTCCGCGATACACCCAGCACTTCACGCCGATGATCCCGTACGTAGTCTTGGCTTCAGAGAAACCATAGTCTATGTCCGCCTTCAAGGTATGAAGCGGAACGCGTCCCTCGCGATACCACTCACAGCGGGCGATCTCAATACCATTCAGCCGGCCCGATGACATGAGCTTGATACCCTGCGCGCCCAAACGCATCGCATTTTGCATCGCACGCTTCATCGCACGCCTGAACATGATCCGTTTTTCAAGTTGCTGCGTGATACTGTCAGCAATCAATTGCGCATCAATTTCAGGCTTGCGTACTTCTTCGATATTTACCGCAACCGGCACGCCAAGACGGCGCGTGAGCTCAGCCTTCAGGCTCTCAATATCTTCACCTTTTTTGCCGATCACCACACCAGGGCGAGCCGAGAAAATTGTGATCCGAGCATTCTTGGCAGGACGCTCGATAAGTACGCGAGACACCGCAGCGTTCTTCAAGCGAATCTTCAGGAATTCTCGAACTTTCAAATCCTCTGCGAGCATGGTCGCAAAGTTTTGATTGTTGGCGTACCAGCGTGAGGCCCAGTTCCTTGTGACTGGAAGCCGGAAGCCCGTCGGGTGAATCTTTTGTCCCATGATCTTCCTTAAGCTTCAGTTGCCGACGGTGATGTAAATGTGTGCTGTCGGCTTACTGATGCGATTTCCCCGGCCTTTGGCACGAGCAGAAAAACGCTTCAGCGTGGTTCCCTGCTCGACAAAAATTGTCTTGACCTTCAAGTCGTCGATATCAGCACCATCATTGTGTTCGGCATTCGCTATGGCCGACTCCAGAGCCTTCTTGATAATGCCTGCCGCCTTTTTAGGGGTAAACGTCAGAATATTGAGCGCCTGATCTACTGGGCGCCCACGCACCAAGTCAGCAACCAAGCGGCCCTTGTCGGCGGATAGTCGAACGCCACGAACGATTGAACGGGTTTCCATCAAGATTCCTTATTTGCGCGCGGCCTTCTTGTCTGCCGGGTGACCTTTAAACGTACGCGTCAGCGCAAACTCCCCCAACTTATGACCCACCATTTGGTCGGTCACATAAACTGGGATGTGCTGCTTACCGTTGTGAACAGCAATCGTCAACCCAATGAAATCAGGCAAGATTGTTGAACGACGCGACCACGTCTTAATGGGCTTCTTGTCTTTTATGGCAACCGCTTTATCAACTTTTGCCATCAAATGATGGTCGACAAACGGGCCTTTCTTGAGCGAGCGGGTCATTTGGCGGCCCCTTTACTTCTTGCGGCGCGAAACGATGAACGTCTGCGTGCGCTTGTTGTTACGAGTCCGATAACCCTTGGTCATCGTGTTCCATGGGGAGACAGGCACCTGACCTTCGCCAGTGCGCCCCTCACCACCACCGTGTGGGTGGTCTACAGGGTTCATCGCGACGCCCCTCACCGTGGGTCGGATTCCCCTCCAGCGAATCGCTCCAGCCTTGCCATACTGTCGAAGGCTGTGCTCTTCATTAGAGACTTCGCCGATGGTCGCGCGACAGTCGATGTGAATCTTACGAACCTCGCCGGAGCGAAGACGAACCTGAGCGTACGTACCCTCCCGCGCCAAGAGCGTACAGGCGGTGCCGGCAGAACGGGCAATCTGTGCGCCCTTCCCAGGCAACAATTCGATGCAGTGGATCACTGAGCCGACGGGTATGTTGCGGATCGGCAATGTGTTTCCAGCTTTGATCGGGGCCTCGGCACCGCTCAGCAAGGTCTGCCCAATCTCCAAACCGCGCGGAGCAATCACGTATCGACGTTCGCCGTCTGCGTAGCAGACCAGAGCGATGTGAGCGGTGCGATTCGGATCGTACTCAATACGCTCGACTTTCGCTGGAATTCCGTCTTTGTTGCGGACGAAATCGACAACGCGGTAGTGGTGCTTGTGACCCCCACCCTTGTGGCGAATCGTGATGTGTCCGTTGTTGTTGCGGCCCGCATGCTGGAACTGCGGCTCCAGAAGGGACGCCTCCGGCTTGCCTTTGTGAAGATGCGAATGGACCACCTTCACAACCGCCCGGCGACCGGGCGAAGTCGGCTTGACTTTAATGACGGCCATTACGCAGCCTCCCCAGAGAAGTTCAGTTCTTGACCCGCTTTCAAAGAAACGTAGGCCTTCTTGACATGATCGCGACGCCCCATTGAGCGGCCGAACTTCTTGGCCTTACCCTTTTGGAGAACGGTCTGAACCGAATCAACCTCAACCTTGAACATCAATTCAACCGCCGCCTTGATTTCAGGCTTGGTGGCATCGCGCAGCACCTGAAACAAAACTTGGTTGTGCTTGTCCGAGACCATCGTCGACTTCTCGCTGACTATCGGGGCAACCAAGATCTGCGCCAGTCTGTCTTCTGCATGTTTGGCTGTGGTCATGCCAGCATCTCCTTGAGTTGCTCGATAGCAGCCTTGGTAACCAAGACCTTCTTGAAATACACCAAAGACACGGGGTCAGCGTAGCGCGGCTCAACCACCAGCACGTTGGGCAGGTTTCTCGAAGCAAGCAGCAGGTTGTCGTCAACTCGATCAGCAATCACCAACACCGAATCCAACCCCATCGCCTTGAGCTTGGCGGCAAAATGCTTCGTCTTGGGGGAGTCGACCTCCATAGAATCGATCACAGCAAGACGACCATCCCTGGCCAACTGCGAGAAGATTGAGGCCATTCCTGCCCTGTACATCTTCTTGTTGATTTTTTGCGTGAAATTTTCGTCCGGGCTGTTGGGGAAAATCCGACCGCCGCCACGCCACAGTGGGGACGACGACATACCTGCGCGGGCACGGCCAGTCCCCTTTTGACGCCAAGGCTTCTTTGTCGAGTGGCGCACTTCGGCGCGGTCCATTTGAGCGCGCGTGCCCTGACGCGCGTTGGCTTGAAACGCCACCACGACTTGGTGCACCAAGGCCTCGTTGTACTCACGGGCAAACAAGGTATCAGGGGCATCGACCTGAGAGGTCGCCTGGCCCTGCGCATTGAGGAGCTCGAGTTGCATCAGTTGCTCCCCTTCTTAATTTTTACCTTGACGGCCGGACTGACAACAATGTGGCCATTCTTGGAGCCAGGGACAGCACCCCTCACGAGAAGCAACTGACGCGCCTCATCGATGCGGATGATGTCAAGGTTTTGGGTCGTCTTTGTCACGTCACCACGGTGACCGCACATCTTCTTCCCAGGGAACACACGCCCAGGATCCTGCGCCATCGAAATGGAACCAGGAACGTTGTGCGACCGGCTGTTGCCGTGCGATGCGCGCTGCGACTTGAAGTTATGCCTCTTGATCGTGCCGGTGAAGCCCTTGCCAATTGACGTGCCCTGCACGTCAACTTTTTGACCCACCGCAAACACGCCAGTCACCGCGATCTGAGCCCCAGGAGCAAGCGAATTTGCCACCTCCTCAGGAACACGGAATTCCTTCAGGACCTCGCCAGCCTCTGCACCGGCTTTTGCCAGATGCCCCGCCTCAGGCTTGGTTACACGGGATGCTTTTCGACGACCGAAGGCGACCTGAATCGCGCTGTAGCCGTCAATTTGGACGGTCTTGATCTGAGTCACACGGTTGTTCGACACATCAAGCACCGTCACAGGAACGGCATCTCCGTCGTCCGTGAAGATGCGCATCATGCCCACCTTGCGACCCAGCAACCCCAAGCGATTGCTCAGACTCATAATAGTTCTCCGGCCTGGATGCGACCCAAGCCTTTGTTAAACATTCCCGGCATCGATTGGCCGGGATGACAGATGGAAAGGGCGCCGAGACGCCCCTTCTCTTTTGGTCTAACAGTTTAGCACATCGGCGACAACATACAAGCGACAGTTGTCGATCAATGTTTACTGAAGCTTGATTTCGACATCAACGCCAGCCGGAAGATCGAGCTTCATCAAAGCATCCACCGTCTTGTCGGTCGGATCCACGATGTCCATCAAGCGCTGATGCGTACGGATTTCGAATTGATCACGTGACGTCTTGTTGACGTGCGGTGAGCGCAAGATATCGAAACGCTGCATGCGGGTGGGCAAAGGTACGGGGCCCTTCACGATGGCGCCAGTGCGCTTCGCAGTTTCCACAATTTCAAGTGCGGATTGATCAATCAACTTGTAGTCGAATGCCTTGAGGCGAATGCGAATTTTTTGCTTCTGCATAGCGATTCCTTAAAGAGCAAAGTGGCACCAGTAACAGGCTGCCGAGCCAGTGGCGAACGATCAACTGGCCCAATGTGGTTTTGACAGTGAGCCTCCGCCACCCGCAGGGCCGCGGGTCAAGCAGAAGGCCAGCATCACGCGATGATTTTTGCCACGACGCCGGCGCCCACGGTACGGCCACCCTCGCGAATCGCAAAGCGCAGACCCTCTTCCATGGCAATCGGATTGATCAGCTTGACCGTGATACTCACGTTGTCGCCAGGCATCACCATCTCCTTGTCCGCAGGCAACTCCACCGCGCCCGTCACGTCAGTCGTGCGGAAATA
>Ga0138269_1033995_pt1 | contig 14604 bp, 9 predicted proteins | sample C_130208_E_mt_FD_106903 | JGI IMG/M metagenome (GOLD analysis project Ga0138269, IMG submission 106903) | Freshwater microbial communities from Lake Croche, Canada - C_130208_E_mt (Metagenome Metatranscriptome) | ecosystem: Environmental > Aquatic > Freshwater > Lake | place: Canada: Quebec...
CCGGATGTCCGACCCCGGCAACCCCGCAGCGGACAAAGACGGCTATGTCTATTTGGCCAACGTCAATGAAATGACCGAGATGGTGGAGATGATGGCTGCGGCCCGCTCCTACCAAAACAACGTCGAAGTGGTGAACACCGCGCGCCAGCTCACGCTGCGTACGCTGGACATCATCAAAAACTGATTAACCCACTGAGACCATCATGTCCAACCTTAATCTGCTCAACACCTCAGCTGCGACGAACGACGCATGGGCCTCTGCCGTACCCAACAGCATTCGCACCACTGCGCAAGATGCGCAAGCGAAGCTGGCGGCCAACGTCGGCCAGGGCGCGATGGGCCAAAAAGATTTTTTGACGCTATTTACTACCCAGCTGAAAAACCAGGACCCCTTGGATCCGGTAAAAAACGAGGCCTTTGTGGCCCAGCTGGCGCAGTTCTCGCAGTTGGAAGCGACCACCAATATGTCCAACTCGCTGGGCAATTTTGTGAACAGCATGTCCAGCAACCAAATGCTCAGCGGCGCCAATTTGATCGGTAAAAAAGTGTCAGTGGCCGACGGCCCGGCGCAATTGACCAGCGGCCAGCCGGTGCAAGGCGTAATCAGCCTGCCCGATGGTGCCAGCGGCATCACTATGAATGTGTATGACACCAAAGGCATTTTGGTCAGTACCGTGACCGCAGGCCCCCAAACCGCCGGTGACATGACCTGGGCCTGGGATGGCAAAGACCAGGCCGGCAACCCCTTGCCCGACGGCATTTACAGCTTTAAAGCTACGGCCGTGAGCAATGGCGCGCAGATTACCCCGACCGTCAGCACCATGGCCAGCGTGATTGGCGTGAGCCAGCAGCCGGACAAAACCGTCTTGCTGCAATTTAACGGCGGCAAAACCATGAAGCTGGCAGACGCATTGCGTATCTACGGCTAAGCATCGACCGAATTAACCACCTCATAACACTAGCAACTCCCGGAGAACCTCACCATGTCTTTTTATACCTCGCTAACCGGACTGAACGCTGCAACCGCCATGTTGGGCGTGACCGCAAACAACATCTCCAACGTGGGTACCACGGGTTTCAAGCGCTCACGCGCTGACTTCGGTGACATTTTTGCGACTTCACCGCTGCAAAAATCATCTAGTACCGTCGGTCAGGGTGTGTCACTGAAGCAAGTGAGCCAGGAGTTCAGCCAGGGTAATATTTCCTTCTCGTCCAACGCGCTGGACTTGGCGATTACCGGTGACGGCTTCTTCCCGCTGCGCTCTGCGGACGGTTTGACAGATACTTATACCCGTAACGGATCCTTCTCACTGAACGAACAGTTCAACGTGGTGAACTCGGCAGGCCAGCGTTTGATGGCGGCGACGGTTGACTCGACTGGTAGTGCGAACGTGAATGACCGCGTGGTATTGACCATTCCGCAAAAAACATCCGGCGAAGCCAAACAAACCTCTTTGGTGTCCCTGGGCCTGAACTTCCCTGCGGACGCGGCCGTTATCAGCGTGCCCTTTAGCCGTACCAATCCGGCCAGTTACAACAAATCCACCGCCTTTACCGTGTATGACAATGGTGGTAACGGCTACCTGGCCACCATCTACTACGCAAAAACCCAAAACGCGAACCAGAACAGCCCGTTTAACAAATGGCAAACCTATGTGTATGTGGGTGACGACCAGGTGTCTGCAGCTTTGGCCCAGTCCACCGATCTCAATGGTGATCTGCAATACGTGAACCAGTATGGTCAGATCAAGTCTTACAAAGAAGTGAAAGACGAGCTGACCACGGCGAAAACCCAGTTGATCTCGCTAGACGAATTGACCGACAAGCGCATTTCGGCACCAGCTTCCATTTCTGGTATTCCCTCGCAAGTGGATCTTTCCGGTGGTGAAAACACATTTGCCAAAATTGTGGAGAGCTCGCAGCTTGATTTGAGCAAATTGTTTACCGTGAAAGTCGATGGATCGACACAGCCGGTCACCGTGGATTTGAGCTACCTCAAGGACTCTCCGAAAATACTGAACGGCAGTGCTGTCGCCGCCGAAGCGACCAAGTATTTAAACCGCAAATTTGGCGATGAGACGAGCTTTAACTTCACCTCCACGACATCGCTATTCGGGAACCCCGATACCAATTTGACGCTGACCGACTCACGAATTGGTAGTGAAATCAAAGTTCCCATCACGCTGGCTGGATTCCAAGACCCGTCGAATGTTAGCGTGGAGGAATTACAAGAAATTTTCCAAACCCAAGTGGATAACTCGGTGCTTGGCGGACATGCGCGTCAGCGTATCGATTTGAGCGGTGTCGTGACGCCGATTACACCTACGACTCCCAGCGGGGCCTTGCCGATTACCGCTGCTACATTTTTTGGCTATCAACTGCCCTCTGAGCCAGGCCAGTTAGTGGGCGACACCGCCTTGCAAACCGCACAAAAAATAGTTAATAACAAGGCAGATCTGTTGGCCAGCCCTAAACTAATCGAACGCGGCATAACAGATATTTCGCTGGGTGCAGATGGTCAATCGGTAGTGCTGGAGTACAGCCAATTTCCCAAGACCTATTTCAAAATCAACGGCACCATGGGCTCAGGCGACTCGCCGACCAAGTTCCAGGGCGTGAAACTGGAAGGCTCTGCGCCGGGGGACTCTGCAGCCAAGACGGCTTTACTTATCATCGCCAACAAGAAAGCCATCCTGGCAGACCAAGCGCCGCTCACCTCCCTATCGCTCCAGGGGGTCAAGGATATTCAAATCGACCCTACCGATCCAGACGGAACCACACTGATATTGACCTATAACCAAGCAGTAGCTGGAGAACAGGTAGCCCTGACCAAGGATCTAACTTTCAGCGGGCATGAGCCAGAGGGGGTTACGGTCAACGGCATGGCATCAGAAATCTTAACTTGGTCACCCAAGGCAACTACCAAAATTACCACTGGATTGGATGTCACTGCCACCGCAGCAAGCTTTATGGGCGTGACCTTGACACTAAATGCTGCAAACCCGGACGCTACCCCGCCGGTACTTGCAACGACCACGCCTGCAGGTCTTGCAGCGGCTGTTATTGCAAAGAAAGGTAGTGCAACCACAGCCGGCACAATTCTCGGCTCGGCGTTTGCCATAGCCCACAATATCACGGACATCAAATTGGACCCACTAGACAGTTCCAAGCTTGTATTTACCTACTCAAATAGCGCACCGGAAATGCGCGAATTTTCACCTGGCGATACATTCACCCAGACCAAACCGGGTGGGACCACCGTAGTAGCCTCGACGTTTGCCAAGGTAACAGACTACCACCCGGGTCCTGGCCCGGCTGATGCGATCATCAACGTGAAGTTTGCTGGAGGACAGGGAACACCCGACCTGCTCCCCACCGACATCGTGTCTGGGGGCGTAATACCGGGCACCCCGCTGCTTCTGAACGCCAACCTTGCCGAATCCCCGATGAAGGTGGTCTACGACTACAACACCCAAAGCTTCAAGATTACCGACTCCACCAACGCGGGCGCCAATACCATCACGATTGGCGCGGGCGTTAACAGAAGCACTGGAGCGTATTTGGCCACCAACACCATCTTGAACCTGACCGGTACGCCTAAGACGCTGGACTCTAATGGCTTGTCAGGCGTGAAGATGTTGCCCAATAACAAAAACCCGCTGCGCTCGCAAACCGACCAACGCTATGGCATGTCGGTCAGCTATGACGCGGTCAGCAAAACCTTTTCCGTGAAGTCTGGAACAACGGGCGACTACTCTTCCATATCTATCACCGATGTCAGCGCCGATGGCCTGAAACTGATGGGGCTGAAGAAAGTGGAAATCGCAAAGTCCTCGGTTGCACTGCGCGGGGTAACTTCGATGCCCGCGGTAGCCGTTGGCAAACCCCCTACGGTGAACGTGACCAATAACTTTAACGTGGACGACACCAATAACAGCTTCGTGGTCACGGTAGACGGCATTAAAGGTACGGTGCGGATTCCACCAAGCTCGACTTATTCGCTGCAGTCCTTTATGCGCGAATTGCAGCGAGGCATTAACAACCTGGCTAGCGATGAGCCCGATCCTAACGATCCTAATCTGGCCTCGCCCGCCACGGTCAACGGGGTGAAGGTGACCTTCGATTACACCAACAACCGATTTGTGTTCACCACCGGTACTACGGGCTCCGATTCCTTCATCAAGATCTCCGGCGATACCGCCTGGGGCTTGGACCAGGTGGAAGCAGGTCGCGGCGCGACCTCCACTTGGATTAAGCCTTCGCAGCACTATGACGTGGTCAGCGGCGCGCCGCAGGCCAAATACATCGACAAAGACGGTAAAGAGACTACCAACGGCGACGGATTTACCGGTCTGCCGGCCTGGTCGCCGATTTACCTGGACAAAGGCGAGCTGACCTTCAACACGGCCGGTAAGTTGTACTCGCCTATCAAAGGTACCCAGCTCGAGACGGTGTATCTGGCAGGTGGTAAAGGTGCTTTGACGATTAACGTGAATTACGCGGCATCGACCCAGTACACCTCACCGTTTGCGGTGCTCTCGCAATCGCAAGACGGCGCGCCAGAAGGTTCGCTGGTGGGTGTGACCATCGGAAACGACGGTTTGGTGAGCGCTTCGTTCTCCAACGGTACGCAAAAGTCTTTGGCCAAAATTCTCTTAACCAACTTCTCCAGCCCGTCCGGCTTGCGCCAGATTGGTGACTCGAGCTTCTTGGCTTCTGCCGCTTCGGGCAAACCTATTCTGGGTACTGCCGGTAGCGCAGGCTTCGGAACACTGCGTGCAGGTGCCACCGAACGGGCGAACGTGGACTTGACACAAGAGTTGGTGGACTTGATTACTGCGCAACGTAACTTCCAGGCCAATGCCAAGGCGATTGAGACCAGCTCGACGATGACGACGGCGATTATTAATCTGCGTTCCTAAGCCCTAGGGCATTGACATCGTAAGGAGCACCAACCATGGACCGTTTAGCCTTTAATGCGGTGGCCGCCATCAATGAGCAGCGCGTGGCGCGTCAGATGGCGACCAACGAGATGGCCAACGCCACTACCGTCGGCTTCAAACGCAGCTTTGAGGCTTCGGTACGGGCGATTGAGGTGGAAGGTTCAGGATTGAAAACCCGCTTCCAACCGCAGTCCTTTACCGAGGATTTCATCAGCATGAAGGCCGGTCCGGTCATAGTGACGGGTAACGACTTGGACATTTCCTTGAGCGCCCACAGCGTTTTGGGGGTGACGGCGCCAGATGGGACTTTGGCCTTTACCCGGCGTGGCGACTTGCGGGTCAATGCCGCCGGTACGCTGGAAACCGGCAACGGCAATGTGGTGCGCGCCCAAAGCGGCGGTGCACTCACCGTCCCGCCGGGTGTGAGGGTGACGATTAATTCCGATGGCTCGGTCTATGGCATAGACCCGGCGCAAGTCGGTGCGGTAGCACCCGTGCTCATTGGCAACCTGCTGTTGCGTGACTCGAGCACCACACCGCTGCAAAGGCGCGAGGACGGCCTGTTCGCGGTGGCTGGCGCCCCCAAAGGCGAGGACATTACATCGGGGCCTATCAAGCCCGGCTTGACAGCTGGCGCTTTGGAGGGCAGCAATGTCAACGCTATCAGCGTGATGGTCAAGATGATGGATCAGTCCCGCTCATTTGAGCAGCAAGTCAACATGATCAAAGAGAGCAAGAGCTGTGACGAGTCCGGTGCGACCATGATGAAGAGCAGCTGACGGTTTTACCTGGCCTGAATAATGCTTGTGAGCTTGTAATCTTTTAATTTTCTAAGGAGCGCACCATGGACGCATCAATGTGGGTGGCCAAAACCGGCCTCGACGCCCAGCAGACACGTATGAACGTGATCTCCAATAACCTGGCCAACGTCAACACCACCGGTTTTAAGCGCGACCGCGCAGTCTTTGAAGACCTGCTGTACCAAAACATCCACCAAGCCGGTGGTCAAACCAGTGCCAGTACCCAAGCGCCTACCGGCCTGATGCTGGGTACGGGTGTGCGCATTGTGGCGACTGAAAAGCTCAATGTACAGGGGAACATGGTTAACAGTCAGAACCCGCTGGACGTAGCAATTTCCGGTGAGGGGTTTTTCAAAATTAAGACGAACGATGGTGTTGCCTACACCCGCGATGGAAGCTTTAAAGTGTCGGCCGATGGGACTTTGGTGACGTCAAGCGGATATCCGCTTGAGCCACCTTTTCAAGTACCTGCAACCGCATCAACCATCACTATTGGTCGGGACGGTACCATTTCCACGGAACTAGCTGCCGGGGGCAAAGGCCCGGGAGGCGCATTAACTATTACGCGGTTTCTCAATCCGGCAGGGCTTACCCCCATCGGCCAAAATTTGATGAAAGAAACACCGGCAAGCGGCCCGCCGGCCGATGGCGCTCCTGGCACCGGTGGTAACGGCACCTTGATGCAAGGCACCCTGGAAGCGTCCAACGTGAACGTGGTGGAAGAAATGGTCAATATGATCGAAACCCAGCGCGCTTACGAAATCAACTCCAAGGCGATTTCTGCGGTGGACGGCATGCTCAAGTACATCAACCAGAACATGTAAGCGGCGCTACCGGCGCTACCCACGCTACCCCACTAACGGCCTCTGTCCCCAGAGGCCGTTTTGCTTGGGCGCGCGTTATACAGGGCTTGGGGCACTGGCACATTTATTGCGAATCATGGCAAGAGCTTGCCAGTTGTCCGGAAAGACGACAGGCAAAGACCCAGATATCCGCCCTGCCACCCCTTTTTCGGAGAATCGCGATGCCCTCCTGCACCACCTTGTTACGGCGCCTGGCCCTGGCCCTGCTGGTGGCGACCCTGTGCGCCTGTTCCGTGATTCCGCCCCAGCCCTTGGTTCACAGCGAAGGCTTTAAGCCGGTGTATCCGGTGGTTGATAGCCAGCCCAAGTTGGCCACTGGCGCTATTTTTAACAGCAACCGCAGCGAAGCCTTTTTCGGCGTGGGGCGCAGTTATGTGGTGGGCGACTTGGTCTCGGTGCTGCTGGCCGAGAACACCAGCGCTAACCGCTCGCAAAACGCCACCCTGAAGAAAACCGCGGGCGCTAAAGTGAGTTCCAAGGGCCTGCTCAATATCTTTGGTGACCTGGGACCGGAAATGGGTAGCACGGTGACTAACGACGGTTCAGGTCAAACCAATCAAGAGCAAACGCTCACCGGTTCGGTCACCGTATCCGTGATCGAAATCATGCCCAATGGCAACTTGGTGCTGCGCGGGGAAAAGCAAGTGGCGCTGTCCGAAGGCAGTGAAGTCATTCAGGTATCGGGGGTAGTGCGCCCGGAAGACATCGCACCCAATAACACCGTGCTGTCGCGCCGCCTGGCCAATGCCCAGATCAGCTACCGCGGCATCGGCGACGAAGCTGCTGCCAGCCGCGCCGGCTGGGGCACCAGTGCCATCCTCAAGTTCATGCCCTTTTAAGCACGAACGCTCTACCGGACCAGCACCATGCAATATTTTTTCCGACTCATCAGCCTGATGGCCCTGCTATGGGCCAGCAGCTTCTCCACGGCGCATGCGGACCGTATCAAGGACTTGACCAGCATGGCCGCCATGCGCGGTAACCAGCTGATCGGCTACGGCCTGGTCGTGGGCTTGCAAGGCACCGGCGACAAAAAAGCCACTTTCACCAGCCAGAGCATGAAGACCTTGCTCAACCGCATGGGCCTGAACCAAGACAATGACATCGACAAATTCAGCAACGCCATTGCCAGCGGTAGCGACGAGCTGGCCAATGTGGCCGCTGTGATGATCACGGCGGACCTGCCGGGCATGTCCAAGCCCGGCCAGCGCATCGACATCAATGTGTCGGCCATCGGCGCGGCCTCCAGCCTGCGCGGTGGCAACCTGCTGCTGACCAGTTTGCGCGGTGTGGATGGGCAAATTTACGCGCTGGCCCAAGGCCCACTCACCTCCACCGGTATTGATGCCGGCGGCGCGGGCTCCAAAGTGTCCATTGGCGTAACCACCTCGGCGCGCATTCCTGGCGGCGCCACAGTGGAGCGCGCGGTGCCCAATTCTTTTGACAAGTCGGACAACGTGCTGCTGAACTTGCGCGAGAGCGACTTCACCACCGCCAATAGCATCATGCAGGCCATCAATACGAAATTCGGCGCTGATGTGGCCAATGCGCTCGATGGTGTTTCCATCGTCGTGCGTGCGCCCATGGACATCAGCCAACGCGTGTCGTTTATGAGCATGATCGAAAACATCGACGTGCAGCCAGGCGAGCCCCCTGCCCGCGTGGTGGTCAATGCGCGCACCGGCACGGTGGTTATCAGCCGCAATGTAAAGGTAACCGCCGCAGCGGTCACGCACGGCACGATTACCGTATCGGTGGCGATGACCAATGAGGTATCGCAGCCCGGTGCATTTTCGGGCGGTACGACCAAAGACGTGCAAAACGCCGAGATCAAGGTAGGCGAGCCGAACAAACCCATGTTCCTGTTCCAGCCCGGCGTAGACCTGCGCCAGATCGTCGATGCGGTGAACCAGGTGGGCGCCACGCCCTCGGCACTGATTGCGATTTTGGAAGCCCTGAAAAGCTCGGGCAGCCTGCGCGCCGAATTGCTGGTTATCTGATTCACACCCTTTACCAAGACTGACCTTCGCCATGGATCCGCTCACCAACGCCATGCCGCCGCAGGCTGCAGCCATGACCGGCACCTACCTGGACTTTGGTGGGATAGGCAAGCTCAAAGGCCAGGCGCACTCCGACGCCAAGGCTGCTACGCGCGAGACAGCGCAGCAGTTTGAGGCTATGTTTTTGCAGATGATGATGAAGACCATGCGCGATGCGGTGCCTAAAAGCGGCCTGAATGAATCGGCTGCCGAGGAAACGTTTCAGGGCATGTTTGACAAAGAAGTCTCGCTTGCCATGGCCAAGCGCAACACCTTAGGCATCGCCGACCTGCTGATGAAGCACATGCCCGACCCGAACGCAGCCCCGTCCAGCACGGCGCAAATGCTGCAAGCACGCCAGTCCCAGGGCATGCCTTTGCAAGTACCAGCCGCAAACCCTATGGCCTTGCAGGCAGCCGCGCAAACGCTGGCCCCTTTACCCAAAGCGCCGGGTGCCATGCCCTTGACCGGCGTTTACGCCGCCTCGCCTTCGGGCCTGATGGACAACCACAGCAAAACCACTGACGGAGCCAAGCCATGACAGATATGGCCGGCATTGCCGGAAATGCGGTTTCGGTCTATCAGCAGGCCTTAACCACCGTCAGCAACAACATCGCCAACGTGTCGACGGATGGCTACTCGCGCCAGGACGTATCGCTCTCGGCATTGCCGGTGACCAAGTATGGTGCCGCCTTTCTAGGCTCTGGCGTTGGGTTGGACCGTATTAAGCGTCAATACGACGCCTTTGTGGAATCCAACTTACGCAACACCACCAGCGACCTGGAGGCCCAAGGTCCGATGGTGAACTATGCGAACCGGGTAGTGGACGTGATGGGCAGCTCCACCATGGGCTTGAATACGGCCTTTGATGCATTTTTCGCGTCCGCGCGCAACCTTTCCGGGGACCCAGGGTCTACCGTTCTGCGCAGCTGCTTTATCCGTGATTCCCAGGGCGTGGCCGACCGCTTTGGCCAGCTATCGTCGCAGCTTGATTTGGTGCAACAACAAACGCAGCAGGACTTGGACAGCTCGATCAATCAGATAAACACACTGACCGATCAAATTGCCAAAGTAAATACCCAATTGGCGAAGCAAAAACTGGAGATTTCGCAGCCTCCAGATTTGCTGGACCAACGCGATTTATTGCTTAAACAGCTGTCGGTATTCGCACGCATGAATACCCGGTTCGAACCAAATGGTATCGTGACGGTGAGCATAGGGCCAACCATCAATGCAGACGTGTTGGTAGACAATCAAAAGTCTTACATGATCGCGGCCAATTACGATTCGGCCTCGACGGAAAAAGTAGCACTGATCCTGGACCCCTACGGGAAAGCCAGCACACTCAGCAGGATTTCCAGTGGATCACTTTCAGGCATTTTGGCATTCAGGTCACAAGTGCTGGGCAGTTCGCGCAACGCATTAGACGGTCTGGCGCAAACCTTTGCCAATGAAGTCAACGCCATCCACCAGGATGGCGTTGATGGCTACGGTAACGCCGGGCAGGCGATTTTTACGTTTGACCCGAAAGCCGCTAACCTCTCGGGCGGAATGCTAGTGGCCTTTGACGATCCGCTGAAGGTCGCAGCAGGCGCACAATTCCGGGTGGTCGAGGGGGCAGAAAACCCTAGCGGAACCAATGCCAAGGTGAACTACGACCTGAGCCCCGTAGCGGGGCCGCCGGCACTGCAAAACGTATTACTTAACAATGCAACGGTAGGTATTGCAAAACCAATTAACGTCAGCTCAAGTTTGGGCGTGACGAGCGTCGCAGCCGTGCCTCTGGGTATGCAGGATGTGAGTGTGTATTTAGACAACATGCAGCCCGGGCAGCAACTGCAAATCTACACACGCGACGGCAGACATCTGATGGGTTCAAGCGATATCAGTGCGCTGGCCGAGGACAACCTGGTCAAGCAAGAAAACGGCTTTGCGCAAGGCGCAACACTAAGCGACCAATACCTCAATAAATCGGGCGTTGCAGCCGGTGGCAAACAAGTCCTTGGTTACAAGGGTATGAATATTTTTTATGGCGCGCAAGCGAGCGTACCAGCCGAACCTATCGTAGATAGCAAAGATGCGGTGACGGGTTACAACTATCTGCCAGCGATTTTGAGCGGAAACCGCATCGCCACACTGACTAAAAACACGATGCCCCCCCCGCCAAACGGCTCCTTCCCGGAAGGTTCATTTACGCTAAATGGCCACCCGTTGGGCAATCTCATACCGCCAAGCGATGGCACTGCGCTGCAATCATCGGCTATCGCAAATTGGATTAACCAAGCCACTGAGCTCACTGGGATAACTGCCACATCCAACAATGTGATTGTGGTCAAGCCGCAAGATATCAGATACGGCATGCCGCTTTACATCCAAGGACAGGCGGTGCAAACCAAGAATACGGAGACGCCCGCCGCACTGGCCAAGGCTATCAACCAAGCGAACGCAGGCGTAGAAGCCATAGTCAATGCGGCCGGTGACATGGTTATCACCAATAACGTGAAATCAAATGATATCTCGTTAAATATCAGCCAGCTACCATTGAACAGTGATGCTAACGGCCTACCGCTTTTTATCAAAGATGGGGGCACGTGGAAGCAAATCCCGACCACATCCATCAGCACGCCCGAAGAACTGGTTCTGGCGATCAACCTTGCCGACGCTGGTGTACAAGCGCGATTGAGTGGTTTTGACCTGGTCATCAGCAGATCGGCAAGCCGCGCCGGTGAGGCAATCAGTATTTCGACGGAAGCTAGCGACAGCCCACAAGTCAACTCCATAACGGCTTTGGGCATACCACCAAGAACCTTCAAAGTGGCTAACGCAGGCGACGACATTAGCGTTTCGGCAACGCTGTCTGATAATCCCGGGATTAGCTCGATTACCGCCTTGGGCATCAGTTCCACCAAATTCCATGGCAAAGTGGAATTGATTAAACCCGCAGTTGACGCGGTGACTATCACCACCACAAGCATCGATCTGGGTACCGACTTGCGCGGGACACTCAATAGTCAAGGTTTGATGATCAACGGACAGACTATTGATCTGAAAAATATCCGGTTTACTCGTTTGCCAAGTCCGCCGGATGCAAAAGATACCCCGCAAGTAATAGCAGCCAAAAACCAGGCAATCAAAGACGCCATGCCGGCCTATAGAACGGCAATGCTTAGTATCGCCAAGGCTATTAATGACAAAGCAGGGGTGACCCTAGTTACGGCTCGGCTGAGTGATGACAGCATGAATCTAGTCCTAGGCAGCATTGCAAACGATAGCAATCCCAAGATCCGCATTACGGGAAATATCGCCACCAACACGGCGACGGTCAAGGAAAATCAGGTCAGGTACGACAAGCCCTTGTACCTTAACGGATCAGGCACCCCGACTGACTGGAAAAAAGTGGATATGACAGGCGTTTCAACACTGCAGGGCTTGGCCGACCGAATAAACGACAGTGATGCAAAGGTCATTGCAATTGTCAGTGCCGAAGGCAATTTAGAGCTCCGAAATAACACCGGCTATTTGGGGCAAAACATCCGTATTTCGGCCACCGGCGTCAACGACGACGGAAGTACTTTAGACACGGCCCTCGGGTTGAAGGCCACTACTTTCAGCAATGGAAGTCCGGTCGTGGGCAACGCTCAGGACCAATACACCTACCAGGCCAATGTGTTTGGAATAGGCAATGGATCTTGGCCCGCAGAGCCCATTAACACGGTAACCATCAAGCAGGATCAGATCAGTTTTGACAAGCCCCTGTATATCAAAGATGCGGGTATCTGGAAAAAGGTGACCATGTTTGGCGTTGCGACTTTGGGGGACATGGCACACAACATAAGTATCAGCGGTGCAGGCGTCATCGCGACCGTCAATGCCCAAGGTGACTTAGAGATCAGCAATGACGAACAGCACCGGGGCCAAGACATTCGTACGTCGGCCGTCGCCTCGGACGCTACAGGAACCTCTTTGGTCACGGCTCTGGGTCAAATTGCCACGACGTTCAGGGTTAAACATGAATTCAAGCCCTCGGGGCCGATTCAATTGGGCTTTGGCGCGGGCTCCCCGACGCAGCTGGCGCAACTGGGCTTTCGCACAGGCGCGTTTGTAAGCGGTGAAGTCAAGGACGACCTGTTAATCTTTGTGACCGGTCCGGGCAACGCTGCCGTCTCGGCAACCTACTCAGGACAAGCCGCAGACGCTAAACAAAATTTGCGCGCCCAAAACCTAAATGTGAAATTTTTCCAAGACACTAAGCATGGCGGCGCGCTGTACTACACCATCTCCTCTATAGACCCATCAAAACCAGAGCTAGCTACCGTCGTAGCCGAGCGGGTTTTCAATCCTGCGGTGCTCAACCCGGGGGTTGTCTTTCAAGGACTAAATATTTCATTTACCGGCGTCCCCAAAGCCAATGACCAATTCAAGTTAGACGGCAATAAAGACGGTTTGGGCAATAACGACAATCTGATTTCTATTTCGGAGCTGGAAACCAAGGCGGTGGTTGGCAGCAAGACGCTGACGAACTCCTACATCGACCAGGTCAATGAGATGGGCAATATCGCACGGCAGGCGGCCATTTCACAGACCGCCCTGAAAGTGGTCAATGAGCAGGCGATTAAATCGCGCGATGAAATTTCCGGCGTAAGCCTAGACAAAGAAGCAGCAGACTTGATTCGCTACCAGCAGGCCTACCAGGCCTCCGCCAAGGTGCTGCAGATTGCTAGCCAATTATTTGACGCCGTCTTACGCGTGTAATTACGCAAGGAATCACTATTATGCAAATATCCACCAGCTACCTATTTGACCGCGCCAGCAAGCAAATGGTCAATATCCAAAATGACTTGGCCAAATCACAGCAGGAAATAGCTGCGCAAAAGCAGGTTCTCAACCCTAGTGATGCACCAAACCAGGCGGCGACCATCACCCGCCTCAAATCGGTCATTGCGCGCCAAGACACTTACACCAACGCCTTAAGTCAGGTACAAATCCGGCTGGACTCGGAAAGCTCTAACCTGAGCAACGCGAGCGAAGTATTGGTGCGGATCAAAGAGTTGGCTATTCAGGCAAATAACGGCTCCCAGGGTACCGTCAGCCGCCTGGCCATTGCGACCGAGATGAAAGGTCTACGTGATCAGCTCCTGAGCGTCGCCAACAGCACCGACGCGAGTGGCAATTTCATATTCTCGGGTAGCAAAGTCAATGTCAAGGCATTCACGGAAGACGCCAAGGGTAATGTGGAGTACACGGGTGACCAGACGCGCATGAATGTGGCTGTGGGTGAGCAGCGCACCTTGCCCCTGAACCGACCAGGAACGAACGCCTTTGTACGGGTGGTGCGCATGGACCCGGTTACCAAACAAGAAGATGGCGTGGGCTTTTTTAAGGCTATCGACGATTTGATCGGGGGCGTTAAAGCGGGCACGAGCAGTCTGATGCAACGCGGTCTCACCGAAATGGACGCGCTGCACAGCGGCGTGGTTTTGGCGCAAGCCGAGGTCGGTACTGACATGAAGGTCGTGGAGCAACAAGGCGCAGTGGTGGACGATACCAAGTTGAGCCTGTCGGTCGCACTCTCCAAAGTAGATGACCTGGACATGACGACTGCCGTGACGCATATGCAAAAGTTGATGCTGTCGCTTGAAGCGGCACAAAGTACGTTTGCTAAGACGTCGCAGATGTCCTTATTCAAGTTCCTAGGCTGAGTCGACCTCAAGTAACCAAGACTACAGCCGACTAGCTTCTAAGCGCCAAGACCCATACCATGGTTACCTCCGTCTCACCCACTTCCGGTTCAACTAGCACTACGAGCACCAGCAGTAACACGAGTAGCGCGAGTAGCACGACATCCAAGGCTGCGACTGGCCAAAACGTGATGAAGGCCTTGGGTAGCGGCTCCGGGATAGACACGGCCTCTCTGGCCCAGAGCTTGGTTGATGCAGAAAAAGCCCCACGTGCCGACGCG
>Ga0138269_1380428_pt1 | contig 14528 bp, 12 predicted proteins | sample C_130208_E_mt_FD_106903 | JGI IMG/M metagenome (GOLD analysis project Ga0138269, IMG submission 106903) | Freshwater microbial communities from Lake Croche, Canada - C_130208_E_mt (Metagenome Metatranscriptome) | ecosystem: Environmental > Aquatic > Freshwater > Lake | place: Canada: Quebec...
CTGCGCTTTGAAATCAAAATTTAGAAGAAGGATGGTTCGTGGACCCAAGAAACCTAAACTTGTGATGGTGCCGACGAGCAGATTCTCTAGGACAATGAATGCTTCATTCCTCTGCTTACTCTTGCATCGACCAACTTTAACCTACTTCAAGGTGATACAGTAAATGTAGGCGTCGCTTCGACTAACTCGATCGGCACCAGCGAATACACGTACGTAGTTGGAGTTCCAGTTGAGACTAAACCACCTCAGCCCTCTTCTGTTGTTCAAGGCTTAGACACTACTGAGTCTCATATTACAGTTACTTGGTCAGACTTGGTCACATCAGCATAAACAGGAGGCTCTCCAATTATATCGTATAGACTAGACTGGGATGACCACACCAACTAAATGATATGGACAACACTCACTGGGTTTAGCTCTCCTTACCTTGGTACTACCTGGACTCAAAGTGGTACAGTACCGGGCAAGATTTACTAATTCCGGTTAGCAGCGTAAAACGAACACGGATGGTCCCTTTTCGCAGACTCCAAGTCTATCCTGGCAGCGAATGTGCCTTCACAGGCTGCAATCCCACTAGTAAATCCGTTGAGCGCCGTTAGCACAAGCGTCATTGTCGGCTGGGCAGCTCCTAATGCAAATGGGTCACCAATTTCCAGCTATGAAGTTCAACTTCAAGCGAGCAATGGTACCTTCTTGACTCTGCCTAACATATGCGACGGATAGAGTGCGGCATCACTAGCAACGCTAAGTTGCACGTTCTTGATGACGCAAGTGATGTAAGGTCCTCTTTCTCTTCAGCAAGGTGATCCAATCGTTGCTAGACTCAGAGCCATAAATGCGATCGGATCTGGATTGTACTCGAGTGCTAACACTGGTGGACAAACTGTTTAGCAAAGTCCGAGCATTCCCCTACTATCTCCAGTGCTAATATCTTAGACTGAAACTACACTTACTATTTAGATGCCCCAGATCGAGGGTTCATTAACAGGAGGTTCAGATATTCTCTCATACAATCTCTAGTTCAATTCGGGAGGCAACAGTCAAATCTTTTCAACTATCGTTGGAGAAGCGCCCGACAACCTCATGCTGGTGATCACAAAGGGTGGTCTTTCCACCAACGTGGTTTACTAATTCAGATACAGAATCAGAAACAAGTTCGGTTGGTGCAACGGATACAGTCCGCTTCTTACCGCTATTACAGCAACAATCCCAAGCACGGTTGCTTCACCCACTTTCAGTATTGTGAACCAGCTCAATGTGAGAGTGTAGTGGACGAAACCTTACGACGGTGGTAGTCAAATCAAATCCTATACTATAGTCTTTAAGCAAAAAGACGGTTCATTCAGTTAAGATTTGACTTATTGTGATGGTAACCAGACTGCCATTGTTCTCCAGCTCTACTGTGACGTACCATTCCAAGCTTTCAGAAACTCTCCTTTCCGCCTTGAATACAACAACTTGATTGTGGTTCAAATAAAAGCGAGCAATGTCATCGGCAGCAGCAACTTTAACGACCCAAATATCATAGGCATTAAAGTTTAGACAGAGCCAGTAACGCCAACTTATTCTCCATCTGTTGTTACTTACAATGAACAGAGTGTATCGCTTACAATGACCTAGTTAATCGGCGACTAAACTGGGGGCTCTTCAATTCTTTACTACGAGCTCTCATGGGATGTAGGCAGTGGAGGATAGACCTGGGTCCCATACAGTGTTATGCCTGAACAGGTAAACTCTAACCACATCAGCACTACCATAAACGGCTTGACAAGCGGTGTGGTCTACAGTTTCTTGTACAGAGCTCAAAACGTTTTCGGATGGTCTGGATATAGTCAGCAGGTCTCAGTTAAGACAGAAACCGAACCTCATGCACCTAATATTGCACAGACAATCGTTGTGGCAAACTAGGTTCAGATTAAGTGGGTTGCTCCTTACTCAGGGGGTAACGGCGTTCTTATTTCAACTTACCAGATCTTGATCAAGACTTCAACCGGATAGTTTATCGCTTCCTAAGAGTGCAACGGCACAAGTTCTACAATAGTACAGAACTAAAACTGTTTCGTCTATATGAGCACACTCTCTGCTGATCCCTTCAATCTTGCACTGGGTGATCTTGTAGTTGCGATGGTCAAAGCATCTAACGAAAAGGGACCAGGCTAATTCTCTGGCACAAATACAGTGGGAGCTTTAATTCAAAGAGTTCCTCAGGTGCCAACAGAGGCCCCGTACTCTGGTCCACAGACCAATCAGTACATTATAGACACCAACTGGCAGTTCCTCACAACCTATCAGCAAAGAGGCGGCGGTTATATTGATAGCTACAATGTTGAAATTGACGATGGAATGGGCGGTAACTTCGTTGAAGTTGTAGGCTTTACGTCTCTTTATTCTCTTAACTCCGTCCTCGTCACGGGCGGTATTCAAAGTGGAAACACCTATCGACTGAGATACCGCGTTCACAATTCATAGGGATGGAGTGATTACTCACCAGTCGGAGAGATCCTAGCTGCAACCATTCCAGGGGCTGCCTCCTCGCCAAACACTTAAGTTGCGGGCGTAAATGTTGTTATTAGCTGGCTGCAACCATAATCAACTGGAGGCAACAATGTACCTATCTCTAAATACGAGGTCGATATTCAACTTAAGAATGGTACTTTCATTTAGGTATGCAGTGTCACTGGCCTGAGCTGCTTCATTCCTATGGAGTCTCTGCTGGAAGGCCTATACAACTTTAAACAAGGCGACAATATAGTTGCGCGAGTCACATGTTCAAATGTAATAGGCCCTGGTCCTACTTCTTTACTTAGCTTGACATAGGTTGCTTAAGTTCAAACTGCTCCTTTGAAGCCAAGCACTGTTTTGCAAGTGGATTCCGCGAGCACCAACTAACAATAGATTAAAGTGCTGTGGACTTCTATCACAGGAGTAAACGATGGAGGCTCTGAAGTCCTCTCGTACAATCTTCAATGGGACGCAGGCGTGAAAGATTAATTCGTGGAACTTGTCGGCCAATCAACACCATACTTGAGTTTCACATACACGGTCACTAATGCTGTTGAAGGTCTAACACCTGGTCTTGCTTACACTTTTAGGTACCGAGCTAAAAATATCTATGGATTCGGACCGCTTAGTGACGAGGCCACATTCCTTGCAGCAGCCATCCCGTTGACAGCTGACCCAGTTTAGACAACCATTGAGAATCTTTACATCAAGATAAGCTGGAACGAACCAGTTGACCAGAGTGCCCCCATTATCGAGTACGACATCCAGATACGATAATTAGATGGAAGTTACAGCAAAGACGACGGACAGTTCTGCCAAGGAACCGACCCCGCGGTAGTTCACAATCGTTACTGCCACATTCCAGTCGAGAGTGTATTAAGATAGCCACCTTACAGCCTCCGCTTTGGCGATCTCGTTGTCGCGAAAGTAAAGGCAAGAAACTCAATTGGGTGGGCCTAAAACTTCGGTACTCCTAACACAATTGGTGCGATGATTCAAGTTTAACCGGGCTAAGTAAATTTGCCTTTCGAAGGCCCCGCGACAGACGACACCAGAATCTAAGTTAGTTGGAACTCAACAGTCGGTGATGACACTGGCGGCAGCACAATTTTGTCTTACAACTTGGAGATGCAAATCGGCGGAGTGTTCAGCGAACTAGTGGGACAAACGACCTACTTCCAGAGCACGAGCTACCTAATACAAGCCGGTATCAGTTCCGGACAGCTATACTCATTTAGAGTACGCGCTAGAAACAAGTGGGGCTTTGGACCCTACAGCGTGGTTGTTCAGATTCGAGCGGCGACTAACCCAAACAGAGAGTTGACAGCTCCAGTCACAGCGAACGACGGTGGAAAAATTCTAATCGCGTGGTCTAAGCCTCAAAACAGAGGTTCAGAAATCGTAGAATACGAGATTGCGATTTTAACAAGCGACGGTGTCAGCTTCAGCGATGAAACCGAGTTCTGCAACGGTCTTGACCCAGCCATCGTGAGTTAAAGGAGTTGTCAAATTCCGCTAACCACTCTTAGATAAAGCACGTTTGGACTTGTTTACCCCAACTTGGTCGTAGCGAAAGTGAGATCTAAAAACAGTATTGGGTGGAGTGACTTCTCTAACCAAAACGTACTCGGAGGATTCATTATCACAGAGCCGAAACAAATGGCGAAACCCCAAAGAGGACCAAGAACGGACAAATACAACATAGATGTAGTTTGGACTCCTTTGTTTGGAGCTGACTTATGCGGAAGCCAAACGATTTCCTACAATCTTTAGTGGGACAATGGTCAGGGTGGAAGCACAACATGGTTTGATTTGGTCGGACTGACTGACAACTACTTGGAACTGTCTTACCTCGTAACATTTGACAGCATCGATGGAGGAAGCAACTACCAATTTAGAATCAGAGCCGAGAACTCAGAAGGCTTCTCTCAAACATGGTCGCCTGTTGTAACCATCACTGCTAATGCCATTCCAGATCAAGTTCATATTCCAGTGACAGAAGTTTACCAGAATACCAACGTAAAAATTCGTTGGGACTACCCATCGGACAATTACAGTCCGCTAGTTCAGTTTGAAATCCTTTTACAAGGTAGCGATGGAAAATGGTATACCCACCCTAACTGCAATGGACAAGACACAACAGTTACAAACTGCATCGTAAGCATGCTAAGGTTGAGACAGTCTAAATTCTTACTTGCTCAAAATGACGTTGTTATTGCCAAAGTTAGAGCTCAGAACTCGATCAATTGGGGCGCATTCAGTCAACCCAACATTGACGGGGCTCACATCATAGTCGAGCCTTACCAAATGCAACCACCTTACCGTGGCTACGATACAAGCGAGTCTAACCTATAGATTCTTTGGTATACGATTGATCCAAGCTCTCAAAATACTGGAGGATCCCCGATTATCTCTTACAATCTCCAGTGGAGAGTATTGGGCTCTAATTTAGATTACACAGACTTGGTTGGTCAGGATTAAAATTACTACCTTTTGAATCAGATAGATCAGACACAGTTCGTTAGTGCTGGATCTTCCTACCAGTTCATTATTCGGGCTCTTAACATTCAAGGATGGGGCGAATTCTCAAGTGCTGTTACCATAGTCGCAGCCTAAGTTCCAAGGTAGCCGGATCCCCCAACGTCCGATATCTTCAATCAGTTCGTATAAATAAAATGGTAGGAGCCCTATGACAACAGTGCTTCAATCGACGCTTATGACATTTTTATTAGAAACGCAGCTGGAATGTATGCCAAAGACTTGACTTACTGCAATGGAGCTGACTCTGTTGTTATATCTCAAGTGTCTTGCGAGATTCCTATGTCAGTTTTGAGAAACCCACCCTATTCATTGCCTTTCAACGCCGTAGTTTAAGCAGAAATATCAGCACACAACTAGTTTGGGTGGAGCCGAATTTCAGATGCCAATGTTGATGGTGCAAGAATATAATCTGAGCCGAGTTTAGTTGTTGGACTGGCTTAGGACTTCGTTGCCACTAACGAATAGCTCATTCAATTCACTTGGTCGCCTCTAGTTACATTGGTGGAGACAGGAGGTACAAGTATTATAAGTTACAATGTTCAGTGGGACTCCGGTTCAAGTGGATCGTTCTGGTCAAATCTAGCGGGCTTTTCAAGCAACTATCTTGCACAGACCTACACTGCCACATCTGCTATTATAGCGGGAACTTCTTATCAAATCAGAATCCGCGCGAAGAACTACTGGGGCTATGGACCCTTCTCCAGTGTTATAACCATAAAAGCAAGTGCAGCTCCAAACCAAGTCTCTGTGCCGATGACTTCAATAGATGTGCTTTCGGGTGGAATCAGAGTAAACTGGGCTGCTCCTTACGCAAACTCAGAGGTGATTGACCAGTATTTGGTCGAGGCCCAGCAAACAAATGGAGCTTGGGTTTAAGTTTGCAGCGGTTAAAACTTCTCAGTTGTACAAAAGGTTGTGGGGTGCGTCGTTCCAATGCAAACTTTCTGGGACGCAAACACTTTTAACATTGCGTTCAACTAAGTAGTTTCATTTAGAGTGGCCGCGCACAACGTAAGAGGATGGGGACTTGCCTCTCCTCCAAACACTCAGGGAGCAGTTGTCAAAACTGTCCCCTAGTTCATGAACCCTCCGCAGAGAGATTCTGCCACGAATGACAAGCAGATCATGTTATTCTGGAGTCCCATCACATCCGACTAGTAAACCGGAGGCTCTGCCATCCTGAGTTACGGCCTTGAGTGGGACAACGGATCTAATAAAGTCTCCTGGAGTGGAATCGACGGCTACACGCTCACTGAGCTTGGCACAACTTTTATTGTCTCCTCAGTTAGTCCAGGGCATGTATATAGCTTTAGGATGTAAGCAAAGAACATTTATGGATGGGGCTAGTTCAGTCTAGTTTTAACCATAGCGGCAGCTGGTGTACCAGAGTAGATGGCAATCCCAACCACAGTAAATGTTGGCACAAATATTCTGGTCGAATGGGATGAGCCTTACGACTCCTCAGCCCTAATAACTGCATACAACGTATTTTTCCGCGGTTCGGACAAAAAGCTTTACAACAACACCAATTGCGTTCTCACTGGATCACCCCTGCCAATTACTTGCCTAGTTCCAATTATAAGTTTGACAGCAAGTCCATTCCTACTTGTGTAGAATGAGCTGGTCTAAGTTTAAGTCCAAGCTAAAAACATCAATGGATGGGGCGATTTGAGTGAAGTGAATGTGGTTGGAGCTTTAATTTAGACAACTCCAATGCAAATGGCTCCGCCAACTCGAGGTAGCAACACCAACACAGGTTCACTCTAAGTCTTCTGGACTGCACTTGCCGGAGACCAAACAGGTGGCGCTCCTATTGACAGCTACAATCTTCAATGGGATCAAGGTACAAACGCCGCAACATGGTACGACCTGACTGGCGACGGAGTAAACTATCCTTTCACAACTACTACCACAGGCGTCTTTAGTCAAAGCGTTTTTGCTGGAAATACCTACAAAATGAAGATCAGGGCGCACAACGTTAACGGGTGGGGCGATTTCTCGACGATCTTGATAATCAAATCAACTGGAATCCCAGGTACGCCTCTGCCTCCAACGACTTTCATCCAGAACTTAAACGTCAAGATTTCCTGGGTCGACCCTGTGAACAACTTCGAAGCAATCACAAGCTACTAAGTCATGATAGCTTTGAACGACTACTAGACTCTAAGGGAGGTTCCTCTTTACTGCAACGGATCAAACTCCGTCGTTGTCGCTAAAACGTCTTGCTAGATTCCTCTAAGCGTCTTGCAAACTTTCCCATTCAATCTGGTTGCAGGCGATCAAATCGTAGCTGTTGTGGCAGCTCGCAATCTCAACGGATGGGGACCCTTCTCAATAAAGACTCCACTCGGGGCATTGATTCAGACGTATCCATAGAAGATGGAAGTGCCGGCTCGATTGTCGACAACTACGACTTCAAGTCTCTTTGTGTAGTGGAATCCTTTGAATGTGCCCGAGAATGGTTACTCAACTGTACTTTCTTACAACTTACAGTGGGACATGGGCACAGGTGGAACCACTTGGTACAATCTGATTGGCTATGACACACAGAACTTGGACACAACTTTCTAGTCAGTAAACAGACTTACTGCTGGAAATTGGTACTAGTTCAAAGTTAGAGCTAGGAATGCTTTTGGCTGGGGAGCCTTTAGCAGTATACTTTAAATTTAAGCAGCGACTTGGCCTCAAAATGTTTCGCCGGTCCTGAACAAAATAGATTCTCTCACAGGTGGAATAATTGTAGGTTGGAGCGCACCCAACAACAACGGTGCGACTATCAGCAAGTACAACATACTGATTTACAACAAGGCCACTGCAAGCTGGGTTGAAGACACCGAATATTGTGACGGAACACTTGCTAAAATAGTTGCTGGACTTTAGTGTTTGTTCCCAATGTCAGTTCTAAGATAAACATACGGCTATTCATTCATGGATCTAGTAACTGCGAAGGTTTAAGCATATAACATATATGGTTGGTCCAGGGCTTTTAGCGCAGTGAACACTGATGGAGCCACTGTCAGAGTCGAGCCAAACCAGATGGGAACGATTTTTGTCGACGCGTTTGCAACCACCACTTCATAGGTAACAGTCTACTGGAGTACTCTATTACCAGGAGTTCCTTCTGGAGACTCAACCATTCTCTCATACAACTTACAGTGGGATGCAGGAACACAAGATGATACGCAGTTTGCAGATTTGATTGGAAATCCAACAAACTCTCTGGTAACACAGTACACCGTGACAACTATGATAGCTCCAGGCGGTCTTTATAGGTTCAGAGTGCGAGCAAGCAACATCTACAACTTCGGTATTTTCTCGAATATTTACAGTTTCAAGGCCTCAGAAGAGCCCGAGCAACTTCCTAGTCAAAGTATTCTGACAGTCAACTAAGACACAAAAGTTCTGATAAGTTGGGATTACCCGGACGATAGTGCAGACGTAATTTACGAGTACTCAATTTTGATTAGACAGTCTGACGGTCTCACGTTCACCGAAACTCTTGAATGCTTAGGCAATGATCCAGTTATCGTTTTAAATCGGCGGTGCTTGGTCAGCTTGTCAACTTTGAGAGCAGGTCCATTCGATCTCACCTTCGATAGCTACGTAGTCGCGAGTGTTGCCAGCACGAACAATTTTGGATAGTCTCTCTATTCATAACCGAACACTGGCGGAGCTAAGATTTGGATCGAACCCCAACAGATGGCGATTCCAATTTACCTTCCTCTCCAATCTGATGGCTACAGCATTACGATTCAGCTTACTACACTAAGTAGTTACGTTGAGACAGGAGGTTCGAGCATTGACTCTTTCCATCTTCAATACTCCGCCTAAGGCCAATCAACCTGGACTGACGTCTCGGGTTAGGATGGCCATTATACTTTAAACTTACTTCCCCTGGTTTCTGGCCTTGTGACTGGAAACACTTACAATCTCAGATGCTAAGCACACAACATCTAGGGTTGGGGTGCCTTCTCTACCAATCTAACGATTGTTTCGTCAGCTATCCCTGATTACCCCTTGCCTGTTATGACATCAATTATCAACCTTGAAGTGCAGATAAGCTGGGTTGAACCAGACGACAACTTCAGTGAGATTACAAGCTACATAATTCAAATCGGTTCCTAGGACGGTTTGTCCTTCTTCGAGAGCCCTCTCTACTGCGACGGCTCAACAAGTTAAGTTGTTAGCTAGACAAACTGTTTGATTCCGGAGTCAGCACTAAGAGAAACTCCTTGGAACTTGCGATTCGACAAGTTGATTTAGGCAAAGGTCCAAGCGTGCAACCGAAACGGATGCAGTGCGACTTCTGCTCTTAACCTTGTCGGTGCCAGAGTCTAAACTGAGCCTGTCGGCCTAATCACGCTTCAAGAAGGTCTCGGCACAAACGAAACTCAAATCGAAATTTTCTGGAATGCTCTATCAAGTTACACAGATATCGGTGGCTCCCAGATTCTTTCATATGAATTACAATGGGACGCAGGCACTTTTGGTCTTCACTGGACCAACCTTGTGGGTCAATCAACTGCAAGTCTCCTTACGAGGTTCACCGTTACCAATTTTGTGGTACCCGGCCACACTTACGGCTTCTAGGTAACAGCCAAAAACAAATGGGGCCTGAGTAAAACTTCTTCGGCGATTAAGATTATTAAAGCGAGCACATGGCCCGCAGTCGTCTAACAGCCTGTAACAACAGTTGAACATGATGATGGTGCTGTCGTAATATCGTGGGTTTAGCCAGACTTTAACAGCTCCCCGATAACTGCTTACATCATTGAAATCCAGAACATGACCGACTTGACCAGTTGGTTCTAGGACGTCCAGTACTGCGATGGAAGAAGCTTGATAATCATTACGCTCACACAATGCACTATTCCGATGAGCTAGTTCACAGATGCACAGCTCGGCTACTAAATATTCTAACCGATTGTAGCGAGAGTCACTGCTAAGAACGCCAAAGGACTTTCTGAAACACCTTCGGCACCAAGCTCCTCAAGTGCAACGACTAAAACTATCCCGATTGTTATGCCTTCAAACTCAATCTCAAGAGGAATAAACACACACGAGGATACACTTGATGTTAGATGGACTCCTCTTGTCTCAAACTCTGATATCGGAGACAGTGAAATTCTAAGTTACAACCTGCAGTACGATTAGGGCACTAATACCTGGATCGACGTGATTGGACAAACGAGTTACTACCCACAAACTCAAGTGCTCTTGACTGACGGTATTGTTGCAGGCCGCACTTATAATTTCAGAATCCGGGCACTGAACATTTATGGATGGTCGTCTTAGTTCAGCTTCCCACACGTTTCTATAATGGCTTCTGGAATACCTGCACCAATGGATCTAGTGACAACTTCTTACGACCCCAGCTTACCAAACAGTGTGAAGATATCTTGGTCAGAACCCTACGACAACTCAGAGTCTATCATCGACTATCAAATCCTTATTCTCTAAGCAGATAGATAGCTTAACAGCTCGAGTGAGTGTAACGGAGCTTCAAGCCCGATAAAGACGTAGAGATACTGCTATGTTACGCTAACAACCCTTCGTTCTGATCCCTTCAATTTGCCATTCAAACAACCTGTGATTGCAATCGTTCGTGCAAGAAACTTGTTCGGTTACGGAGACTACAGTGAAGCTAACATTGCAGGTGCACAGATATAAACAGAGCCTTCTAAAGTAGACGGCCTGAAAATAGATATTCCTCAGAGCAAACTAACATCTCTGTTGGTCTAATGGAATACACTTGTTGGCGACAGCACTGGAGATAGTCCCATTCAGTCATACAACCTCTAAATGCAAAATGGAGGCGTTTGGAACAACTTGAAAGGACAACTAGGTTCATATGACACTGCCACCCAATTCAACGTTGTTGGACTTACTCCGGACACTTACTACTCTTTCAGAGTTCAGGCCACCAATGTTCACGGCTGGTCCACGTAACTCAGCGACGTTTTCACCACTATCACTGCTTTCGCGCCGGGTTAGCCAACGACAATTACCACTTCGCTGACCAACAAAAATATTAGAATCACGTGGAGGAAACCATTCAGCAACCACCAACCTATTCTCGCGTACAAGGTACTAATATAGAGCAGCGTGGGAGCTTAAATGTTTGAGAACACGGTTTACTGCGACGGAGCCAAGTACACCGAATCTAGTTCTAGTTTGTTCTGTGACGTTCCAGTCCAATCTGTTTTAAGACAAGATCCATTCTTTTTGACATTTGACTAGCTCGTTGTAGCGTAAGTGCAAGCTTAGAATTCTCGAGGCTGGTCCGACTTATCAGAAAAGAACACGGAAGGCGAAAAGATTCAAACAGAGCCAACTTTCATGTCAGCGCCGAAAAGAGACAACGCCACTAACACAGAGCAAGTAGTAGTCGAATGGTTAGTGATTGCCAGCCCTCAGAACGGAAACTCCAATGTTACTTCATACAGCTTGGAGTTCGACTCAGGCACTCAGGGCTAAGTCTGGACAGCGCTCACTGGCTATATAGCCGCGTTCACAAACTTGACCACTGTAGTAACTGAGAACATCGAAAGAGGTGTGACATACTAGTTCAGACTTCGAGCTCAGAACATTTGGGGCTGGGGTGTCTACTCTAGCATCACTTAGATTTAGGCAGCAACTAAACCCTTGATGATCACAGAAATAACAGCGTCGCTTAATCCCCAGAATGGAAACGTAGTCATTTCTTGGAACCATGCAGATGACCAAGGTGAAAGCTTACAATCAAGTGAAGTTCAAGTTTGGAGCAAAAGTTCATCAAGCTGGATTGATTAAGCCCCTCTAACAACTGAAACTGAGTTCTAGATTGGAATGCTCAACTTGGGCTTACCGATTTATGGTTACACTTAGGGTCAATAAATATAGGTGCAAGTGAAGAGCACTAACAAGTACGGACCTGGTATATACTCTTACCCGCTTGAATCCCCAGTTGCTCTTGAGGTTATCCCTTACAAGATGGATTCTCCATATCGGGACTCATAGACCAACCCAGAGCAAGTTGTTATAAACTGGAATGCACTGGTAGCTCCTGAAAACGGCGACTCTGAAATTCTTGGATATAACGTATAGTGGGACTCTGGAACTTTGGGCGTAACTTGGACTGACGTTTCACTACCAGTTCAAAGCTACACCGGAACTAAAATCTCTGTAGTCGACAACGTTGTTCAGGGTCACAGCTACATGTTCAAAGTAAGAGCAAGAAATATCTACGGACCCGGAAGTTTCTCAGAAGCAGCAACCGTTATTGCTTCTTGTGTTCCAGGTGAGCCTGAAATTGCTACTACGACAACATAAGGCACTAATACTGTGATTGGCTTCTTTGCCCCAGATACAAATGGTGCAACAATACAAGGTTACACGATCAAGATTGCAGGACTTAACGGCCAGTTCTACGGGAGCTAATTGTGTGACAGTACACTTACACCCGGAACACAAGGGTACTTCTCCTGCACTGTGTCGTTCCGTTCCCTTAGAGCCCCAGATTTCAACCTAGTCTACGGCTCTTTAGTTTCTGTTATAGTAAAAGCAACTAACAACATCGGAGACGGGGAGTACAGCTAGCCAAGTGTAATTGGTTCGTTAGTATAGACGGAGCCACAAAGTGTTGAGAATCTCAGACTTGATGCAACTGCTTCAACGACAACTACGATCTTGTTAGAGTGGGACGCGCTCTTTACAGAACTTGAGACTGGAGGCAGTCCTGTGATAAATTACAAGATCAGCAAAAACGTTGGACTAACCATTACAACTTGGAGTCTGGTGGAAATTATTGCCAGCACAAGTTAGCCTTCATATTTAGTTCAGAACCTGATCCCAGGAGGGGACTACTTGTTCACCGTTAGCGCTGAAAACATTTAGGGATGGGGATAGCCAAGTGAGGTGTTCCCCGCCAGAGCAGCTCAACAACCCTAAAGACCTAATCCAATAACAACAGAGCGCCTCAACGTGAACCTTAAGCTGTAATGGACTGCCCCGATCAGCAACTACTTGCCCATTCTTTTCTACCAAACGCAAATTCTTTCAAAGTAGACAGTAGTTACTACAACATTTGTAGCGGTCAGACAAGTTCGTGCGAGATCCCTATGAGTGATCTAAGATCGAGCTACGGCTACACATTACAATAGCTGCCACAGTTCAGAACTCGTGCCTACAATGCAAGAGGCTTTGGTGCTTATAGCTTGTTGAACGAAATCGGAGGCACAGTTTAGACAGAACCAAGTCAAATGTAACCCCCCACACGAGACGAGTCAACAACCTAGGACGAAATAGTCATTAACTGGATACCTCTTGTATCTCCCGAGAACGGAGATGCGACAATCACATCATACAACTTGTAGTGGTTCAGCAACAACTAGTGGAAAAATCTCGTTGGAATCCTTCCAGGAACAATAACATCTCAGTTCTTGTTAACAAGCAACATTCTAAGAGGGAGCACATATCAGTTCAGAGTCAGAGCTGAGAATAATTTCGGATGGGGTATTTTCTCAGATGTCACTTTAATCAAAGCAGCAGGTATCCCATACTAGATGGATACTTTAACAACCTCAATTGATCCAGAGACTGGCGGTGTTTTGATTCAGTGGGCCCAGCCAGACGACAACAGCCAGCCGATTACAAGTTTTGATATTTACATCGGCGGTCAGGACGGAGTAACTTTTTATGATGACGAGAATGTCTGCAGCGGTGCCGATCCAGAAGTGACATAATGTCTTGTTCAAATGAGTACTCTTACTGCAGACCCCTACTACCTTACATTCAATCAGCTTATTTTAGTAAAAGCTCGATCAAACAACTACTTCAACTATGGACCTGATTCAGTTGTAAATATCGAAGGTGCGAGAGTGATGCAGGTCCCTTCTTAAATGGGTCCAATCTCGGTAACTTCAAAGACAGAAACAGATATTGCTTTGTCATGGAGTTCTTTGACTGGTGTCGCAACGGGAAACTCAGTTATCACATCATACAATTTATACTGGGACAATCACAGCGGTACAACCAACATGCTTGTCGTATCTGCATTAGTTACTCAATTCACAGTTTAGGGAACTACTGGCGGCAAAACTTATCTCTTCTAGATAACTGCGAGCAACATTTACGGTGAAGGCGAGCCCTCAACTATGCTTTCTTAAATTGCTTCAGACGTGCCCGACTTGATTGGAATAGCTAAAACGGAAAACATAGGTACTAACATCCTCTTCGATTGGGATGCGCCATTCAACAACTATCAACCAATCCAAAGGTATGACATTATTTTCCTTGCTAGTAATGGTCTTTACGTTCGTTCAAATGAATGCAAAGGAGAGGATCCCACTGTCACCGAATGCACAATTGACATGGATGTCTTTGTCGCCTTAACGGGACTCAGTCGGGGAAATATAGTTGTAGTTAGAGTAAGAGCAGAGAATGCGAATGGATGGCATGCCTTCAGTCAACAGAACGTCTAAGGAGCTTCCATTCAAACAAAGCCC
>Ga0138269_1211719_pt1 | contig 14330 bp, 23 predicted proteins | sample C_130208_E_mt_FD_106903 | JGI IMG/M metagenome (GOLD analysis project Ga0138269, IMG submission 106903) | Freshwater microbial communities from Lake Croche, Canada - C_130208_E_mt (Metagenome Metatranscriptome) | ecosystem: Environmental > Aquatic > Freshwater > Lake | place: Canada: Quebec...
AAATGGTACAAACTAAAAAGAAAAAACTAAGAATGATTTGCTTTCTGTCTTGGAACATTCTACTAATAAAATCTATTGGGTTTTGGCTAAAGTATTGGTCACGGCAGTTTTATTCTTAGCTAATAAACAACTTTGAATTTCAAAATGGAAGGTGAAGAAAACCCTGACTAACCCAACCAGTTGCCACCAAGCGACCCCGTTGTTGAGGTACCTGAAGTTACCAACGCTGAAGGCGGTGACGTTCCGGTAGAAGAAAAAGAAGCTGTCGAGCCAGTAGAAGGCGAAGCTGTCGAAGGCGAAGCCGTCGAGGGCGAAGCCGTCGAGGGCGACGTTGATCAAGAAGAAAGAACCGCCGAAATTCCAGCAGGCGACGAGGTTCCCGCATATTCGAAGGTCGACTACTCAAGAGACCAACGAATCTCATGGATGCTCAAGACTCTTATGGAGCTGGACGAGTTCCAAATTAGCAAAGTTTCAAACGAATAACTTCACAAGTTCTTTGACTTTTTGGAAAACCCTGACTACCTTAAGTTCTTTGTTTGGCTTAACTTGGCAAGCGAGGTGGAGTATAGCTTCGACTCCGCGCAAAAATTCGATATTACGATGACCGCAGATCAGTACCAGGTCTCATATTTTGTAAAAAGAAGCGGCAAAGAACAAGTTGTTGTTGCAAAAATTGATCAACAGATTATGACTGGCCAGATCAATGGAAATCCTCTTGACGATTTACTAAACAAAATGAACAATGAGTACGTTCCCAAGCTCCATGGGGAAAACGACTGGCCCGACGGTGTCAAGAAAGAGTTCCAGGCCAACCTGAACAAGTTCATGGCGACGCTAACAGAGGAGAGCGCTACAAGTAAAGGCAGAACGCAACTTTACATTCCCGAAGAGCACATTTCTGACGTCGACACTGCCGTCAGAGACAAAGACCTGCTTTAAAGACTTGAGTCCACAGTCATCTACTGGACCCGATAAATTAAGGAAGTTGTCTCGAACCAAGACGCTCAAACAAGCCAGGAGAGCACCTCACCACTTGACGAACTTGAGCACTGGAAGAACAGAACTCAAAATCTAAAGTCGCTCACAACACGTCTCCAGGAAAAACAGTTGAAAAAGATAATTGAAGTGTTGACAAAAGCTAACAGTTCTTACCTCAGCGGTTTCAAGGAGCTCGAGGAGAAGATCAAGATTGGATATGACGAGGCCAACGACAACTTGCAATTCTTGAGAACTCTGGAAGCCCCTTGCAAGGCGATTGAAAGTGCCCAGCCGAAGGATATCCCCAAGATTCTACCCGAAGTGTTGAACAACGTAAGAATTATTTGGGAACTCTCAAGCTACTATAACACACCCGACCGGCTTAAAAGTTTGCTAACAAAGATAAGTAACCAGATAATCCACCGCTGCCGCAAAAAGATCAATGTAAATGACATGTTTGGCGCCAACGTCTAAAAATGCATCGAAGATTTGAACGAGTGCATCGAGTGCTGTCGCTAGTACAAAGAGATATCAGTCAAGATGCAGAAAATGATCAAGAAATTCTCTTCTCGAAAGGACTCACGCATAGACAAAGATGACACTATCTTTGCCGAAAACGAGGCTTTCATCTAACGCTGCAAAGACTTAAAGGAGATTTGTGAGGGTTAACTGCAATTTGCGCTCGCTAAAATGCCTATCTTTGGTGGAACCAAAGGCAAGGAGTGGACTGTTTCACTGCTTGATTTGCAAAAAATGTTTGAAAAGCACTTAGAAGGCATTAAAAACCTCAAGTACGACATTTTGGACGTCAAAATCACCCACTGGCATGAGGACTACGGTCAGATCTTCAAAGAAGAAGTTAAACAGATTGAAATAATCTACACTACAATCATTGCGCTTACTTTTAAGCACGTTTCTACGATTGAAGATGCTGTCGAAATGCTAGAAAACTTCTACTTGCTTGCCCGCAGACCTGCAGTGATGGAGTATGTTTAGAAGAAAGCCGCAGAGCAAGTCTATAAGCTTTTTATGGAGGAGATTAAAGAGATAGAGGAGACATTTGAGTCTGAAAAGAAAAAGAACCCTCCTATGCCTGTCTCACATCCCCAGTATGGAGGTGTTGCTATTTGGACCTACTCACTCATCATGAGAGCTACCAAAGCCAGAGCAGCCATTGAGGGCCTTTACTTCATTCCGGATCATCCTTTAGCCAAGGAAGCAATTGAGAAGCACAGAAAACTTCATCAACATTTGGACTAAAGCATCGCTGAGAGAAAGTACCTTGAATGGCAGCAAAAGATGGGAAACATGACCACGAGTGAAGAGATTGACCTTGCTCTACAAAACACCATCCTTTCGCGCCAAGGTGAACGAGCTGCAAGGCTCGCTGAAAAGGGAATTGAAGTGTAATCAGAAAAAGCAATTCAACTCTTGAAAAAAGGAAAGCCGGAACTTCTTGAATCAAACTTTGACACTTAGTTGCTTAAGGTTTTGATAGAAGTCTAGTACTGGTTCAAGATCCAGACATTTGGTCTCATCACATTCCCTCTGCCTTTGACTAGGCTGCTCGGAAGGAGAGAGCAGATCAGAGTGCTTCGTGAAAACGTTATGCTAATCGTCCGAGACTACAACAACATCCTATTGTTGATTAACCCTCGTGAAAAAGCCTTGTTTAACGACCACCTCACCACCCTTGATAAGATAATTGACCCAGGTGTGCAGAAGTACAACTGGCTCTTCTCAGGGGATAGTTTCGTGAACCAATGTAGAAGCAACTGCACTGACGTCTTTAAGAAGATCAACGACTTCTAAATCCGTTAGACCAAAGTTACTGACTAGTTCTAAGTAATTTCCTCTTCCATCCTGACCAACATCAAGAAGGGCCAGCTTTACGAACTTAAGAAGTTCATGGACCAACAGGAGTCGCACCTCAAGCTCCAGCAGGAAACTTTCAAAAACTACTTCTAAGTAATCAGGAGTCAGCTCATCACCACCTACGAGGAGCTCTTCCTTACCTGCAAGAAGCATATCCAAGCCGAGTGGCTTGACTTCCTCAAAGAACTTGACAAACAACTGGCCAAGTCTCTGAAAACCGCTGTTAAAAACAGTCTTATAGACTTCCAAAAGCACATTCATGGGGATAGCCAGGAAATTGTGCCCATTTTCAGAGTATTCACAGTTCTCGACAAAGAAAAGAATGACTGGAAAGTGGTAAACAATCCCAATCACAACAAGATCAAAACCGAAATTGGTATCTTCATCAAGCAGATTATCCAAGTCACTTCGGTTGTCCCGAGACTAGAAGGTGTCTTCCGAAAGGACAGAGAGGTCATCGTCGACGACAAAAAGCAAATCGAGCTCAGTGGTTCTGGAGTGGGCCAAGCAAGACCAGACATCAACTTCTAGAACATGTCTGAAGACGAAAAGCAAATCTACCTGAGCAAGAAGTACTACTTCCCTCCAGTAAGCAGTCACAAGCAGGAGACTCAGTACGTTGAGACCGTCGCCAAGTCAAGTGAGATTAACACGATATCCACATTCATCACAGAGCAAGTCGAAAAGATCAAGGAGCAAATGGACAACGACTGCAGAATTTGGGAGATGTCCCAGGAGCTCAGGTACGTTCTTGGAACCAGGACCGAGCGTGGCAAGGCCAGACTATTTAAACAGGACATCGAGAAAAATGAGGACAACCCTGTATTTGCTTACAAGCGTGCCATTGAAGAACTCACTGAGAATTTGAGTGACATCAGACACAAGTTTGCACAGAAGACTGAGTAGTTCATCAGTCTTGAGTCAAGCCTCCTCAAACAGACTCTTCTTGACTTAGGTAATGAGTACATGACCTACATTCTTGATCACCTGAAAAAGGATGCGAAGACGGATCTCAACACTCTGATTGACGAAATGCAACAAACCGTTGAAGAGCTTAAACAGCCATCGCAAAAGCGTGAGCAGTTAAAGAAGAACAAAGAGAGGTACAACGAAGTCCGAGCTAAACAGCACTAGCTTGAGGGTCGAATCGAGCCGATAAAGAAAAAGTTCGCCTTTATTCAGGACGACGCCAATAGTGAAAGTACCATGACTGAGCTTTCTGAGGAAGAAAAGAACAAGCTCGCCTCTCTCGACGAACTTTGGGGTAAATTCCTCAAAGGAATGACTGAAGCCAACGCTGTCATTATGCGAGACTACCAAACTCTCAAGGCCGAGATGGATAGCAGCATAGAAGACTTTAAGAAGTCAGTGCAGGAAAACAGAAGCAATTTCAAACAGCAAGCTCCGTTCGCAGTTGAAAAGGCTGCTGAGCACGACAATATCAAATCTCTCGAAAAACTACAGGAGTTTAAACAACAATGCGCTGAACTACGTCTTATTGAAGAAGAGATGAAGCCAGGTCTCGATATCTTCGAATACGATGCACTCCAGTACACTGAACTGTTGGTTGTTGAGCGTGAAAACCAACTTTTGACCGAGATTTGGGAACTTAAGGAAGACTGGGACTCTAACTGGGCATCCTGGAAAGACCTCTCGTTCTATGACTTGAGAATCGAAGACATGGATGAAGTTGCTGTTGAGTTTACACAGAGACTTCTTAACATGAACAAAGACGCCCGCTAATGGCCAATCTACGAATTTTTGAAGCTCAAGTTTGCTCAATTCAGAGACACAATGCCGCTCATCACTGATCTAAGAGACGAATCTATCAGACCTCGTCACTGGAATGATATCCGATTTGAAGTAAAGGAGGAATTCAACGAATAGAGCGACGATTTTACTCTGGAAAAGATCTTTGAACTTGACCTCGTCAAACACTGTGCTTTTATTGATGAACTCGCTCATAGTGCAAAGAAGCAACTCAAGATCGAGAAAGGACTTTCTGAAATCAAGCGAATTTGGGAGGAAGACCCTTCAGCGAACCTTGATATCAGTAAGGAGCGATCAAAAGCCGACAACGAGGAGTTTTTCAAGGTAAATGGTACTGAGAATATCATTGCCTTGATTGAAGATCACTCAGCCCAGCTCGCCAATTTCAAGTCTTCACCGTACTACAAGTAGTTCAACGAAAAGATTGACCTGTGGGAGAACAACATTGCCAGCATCACAGAGACTCTTGAGCTACTGATTCAAGTGCAGGGCAAATGGCTTTATCTTGAGAGCATCTTCAAGGGCCAACCTGATCTGTCTAAGCAACTGGCTAAAGAGTGTGCAGCCTTTCTCAAAATCAACGGTATTTTCAAGGCCGAGATGGTGAGAATAAACAAGGAATAAAACTGTTACCGAGCCCTCATAGTTAACGTGAAAGACTTCCTAAAAACACTAATTGAACTGAACCGTGGACTTGAGTCGATTCAGAAGTAACTTTAACAGTTCTTGGAAGCCAAGAGAGGTAACTTCCCCAGATTCTTCTTCCTCTCAAATGAAGATCTTTTGGAGATTATTGGCTAAGCCAAAGACCCAGAGCCTATTAACAAGCACATTAAGAAGATCTACGAAGGTATTAACAAGTTGGGAGCCGTTGCAAATGGTAAAGGTCTGTCAAAAGTATACACCATCACCAAGCTGATTGCTCAGGATGGTGAAGAAATCGAATTGACTGGAAGTTAGGTTGTTCCAATCGACGCTAAAGTTGAAATGTGGCTCGACAAGCTGTCTAAGTCTATGTAGGAGACTCTCCAGAAAATATTCCACTAGTTCTATCAAAATGTTATGGTTTAGCTCACAAAAAAGCTTCCTGACAGGGACAAGATGGGAACTATTATTTCCAACACCAAAGGTTAGATTCTTATTACGTCTGCCTAGATAGAGTGGACTGATTAGATGACTAAAGCGCTTGAATAAATGGCCGAAAAGCCAGAGCTAAACCCTCTGAAAAAGGTTAGAGCTCTCTACAAGAAAAAGACTGAACTCTATGTTGAATGCGTTGAAAAACCCGGCCTAAACTACAGAGACAGGTAGAAGATTATCGCTCTAATTATCATCGAAGAGCACAACAGAGAAGTTATTGAGAAAATTGCAGCTAATAAAGGTGTAAACAGCTAAAACCACTTCGAATGGCAGTCGCAACTCAGATTCTTCAAGTAAGATACTGATGGCAGTGATAAAATGTTCATCAAGATTGAACAACTGAATGCTAGGTTCGATTACGGTTACGAATACTAAGGCAATAACGGTCGTCTAGTTATTACACCACTTACAGATCGTGCCTACATGACCTTGACAAACGCCCTTTAGCTTTTCCGCGGTGGCGCTCCACAGGGCCCTGCTGGTACAGGTAAAACTGAAACAGTTAAAGACTTGGGTAAGAATCTCGCATTCTTCGTCGTCATTTAAAATTGTTCCGACCAAATGGATCATAATGACATGGGTAAAATATTCTCAGGTCTAGCAATGTCCGGCTCATGGGGCTGCTTTGATGAGTTCAACAGAATCCTGCTCGATGTGCTCTCAGTCATCGCCTCTCAAATCTAAGCAATCCTTGACTGCATTAAGAAGGGAGATAGGGAGCAGTGTAATATAAACGAAAGGACATTTGCTGTTTCTAAAGACACGGGTCTCTTTATTACCATGAATCCTGGTTACGCTGGTAGATCTGAACTTCCTGACAACTTGGCCAATTTGTTCAGACCAGTTGCTATGATGGTACCAGATTTCAATGCAATTTGTAAGATCACTCTCATGTCTGAGGGTTTCAAGAAGAATGAAGAACTCGCCAAAAAGGTTGTTACAATCTACGAACTCATGCTTAAACAGCTTTCGAAGTAAGACCATTACGATTTTGGTATGCGTGCTGTAAAATCTGTGCTGAACACTTCAGGTAGAATCAAGCGCGAATAGAGCGATCTTGACGAAACTACAGTTATTATAAAGGCTATAAGAGATATGAACTTACCTAAGTTCATTGCTGAAGACGTCATTCTTTTCGACAACTTATTCATGGACTTGTTCCCTGACTGCGAGGAGCCCCAGGTTGATATGGATATTCTTCAACTTGCTATTGAAGATTCTTTGATTGCAAAGAACCTACAGCTGAATGAAAACTTGGTCGTCAAGATCATGTAACTCTACGAGTCAAAGGTCACCCGTCACGGAAACATGCTGGTCGGCCAAACGATGAGTGGAAAGTCTCGTGCCTGGGAGATACTTCAAGATGCGCTTAACCTCTTGAACCAGGACGAACGAGTCAAATAAGGCAAAACAGAGGAAAACGTCACTTACAAGCCAGTTAGAACAGAGATAATTAATCCTAAGTCGATCTCAGTCGACGAGTTTTTTGGCTACTATGATAACTCCCAAAACCCACCACAGTGGATGGATGGTATTTGCTCTGCTGTGCTCAAACAGATGTGCTCTGATGTGCAGACTGTAAGTCGGTGGATGGTTCTCGATGGTCCAGTTGATACCCTTTGGATTGAGTCAATGAATTCAGTACTTGACGACAACAAACTGTTAACCCTCAACAACGGTGACCGTATTGCACTTACTGGAAACGTCCGTCTTTTGTTTGAAATTGAGAACTTGGCTGTCGCTTCGCCCGCTACTGTTTCCCGTGCAGGTATGATCTACATGGATATTGACGAGCTCGGCTGGAGACCCTACATCGACCAGTGGATCCTTTAGAAAGGCAAGGAATTCGGTGAGGATTACCAGGCCAACCTGAGTGAGATGATCTCGAAGTACCTTGTAAAGGTTCTTACTGTTAAAAGAACTTACTGCTCAGAGCTAGTTAAGACATCTGAGACTGCTTGTATTAGAAGTCTTTGCAATCTATTCGATGCTCTTGCCACTGGCTTAAAGCAGGGAGAAGAGGAGAATAGAACTGATTTCCTGTTCTACGTTGAGAAGTGGTTTGTGTTCTGCATCATTTGGTCTGTTGGTGCCACCGTTGACGAAACAAGTCGCCGTGAAATCGACAACATCCTCCGTGATATTGAACCAATGTTCCCTCACAGTAACACTGTATTCGAGTTCTACATCAACTAAGAGAAGAAGGACTGGGCTCCTTGGGAAGAGAAGATTCCAAATAACTGGAAGCCCATCGGCAAAGAGTTCCACGAGATCATGGTACCAACTGTCGATACCGCACGTAACCGATTCATTACTCAGGCTCTACTTGCAAACGACTCATAAATTTTGTTAGTTGGTCACTCAGGTGTCGGCAAAACGATCCTTGTAGAGGGTTTGCTGATAACTCTTGACACGAACCAGATCTCCTTCACCATTAACTTTTCAGCTGGAACCAGCGCAAACAGCGTATAAGAGATCATTGAGTCCTAGTTCGATAGACGTGCGAAGAATAGATTCCAGCCTAAGGGATCCAAGCTCAAGGCTATTTGTTTCATCGACGACTTAAACATGCCTAGAAAAGATACTTTCGGTTCCTAACCTCCGATTGAGCTGATTCGCTAATGGATCGACTATGGCTACTGGTTTGATAGATCAAAGGTAGTTAAAAACTACATCTGCAACCTACAGATCCTTGCTGCTATGGGGAAACCCGGTGGTGGTCGCGCAGAGATTAGCAATCGTATGCTTTCGAAATTCCACGTTATTAACTACACCATTCCCACTGAGGTTAACATGAAGAGAATTTTCGAGAATCTCGCTACAGCCAAGTTCACTCAGTTTTACGAAGAAATCAAGCAGCTCTGTGAACCACTAGCAGTTGCAACAATCGCTCTCTTCAACACTCTGGCTGAGAATTTCCTACCAACTCCCGCCAAGTCTCACTACGTTTTTAACATGAGAGACATCAGTAAGGTGTTCCAGGGTATGTATCTCGCAAGAAAAGAATTCTACGAAAGCAAGGAGCAGATTATGAAACTCTGGGGCCACGAAATCCTTCGTGTGTTCCACGATCGTCTCATCAATGTGGAAGATCAGAATAAACTCAAGTAAATTCTAAATGAACAGCTAGAACAACACTTCCAAATGAACTACAAAGAACATTGTATGACTGCCGAAACAACGGACGCCGTCTTCGTTGACTTCTTGTATGATGAAGAAATGACTGTTTACGAGGAAGTTACTGACTTCAATAAACTCCGTACCCATATGATGGCTAAGCTGGAGCTTTACAACGGTCAACCAAAGGTTCAAAAGATGGATATTGTGCTCTTCAAAGATGCAATCATCCACATCTCCAAAATCTATCGTGTTCTTAACCTGAAGCGCGGTCATGTACTTCTAGTTGGTGTCGGCGGTAGCGGTCGCCATAGTTTAACCAGACTGAGCGCCTATCTTGCAAAGATGAACTGTGACTAGCTTGAGATAAGGAAAGACTTCCAACTCAAAGACTTCAGAGCCAAACTTAAGGACCTTTATGAGCTCTCTGCCTACAAAGGCAAACTACAACTGAAGACTGTCTTTATCTTCTCAGATAACGATGTGGTCTAGGAGTCGTTCCTTGAGGATATCCAGAATACTCTTAACTCTGGTATCGTACCAAACCTTTACGCTGCTGACGAACTTACCCGTGTTCGCGAGGAGATCGCTAAAGCCTATAAATCTGCTGGAAACACCAATGAGTCCCCAGATGCGGTTCACGAGTTCTTCTTCAACAGAGTTAAGGATCACATGCACTTGTCGATTTGCATGAGCCCGGTTGGAGAGGCATTCAGAAACTACTGCCGTCAGTATCCAGCTCTGATCAACAACACTACAATCGATTGGTTTATGGCCTGGCCAGAGGAGGCGCTTATCGAAGTCGCCAACAAGTTCTTGGGCAGCATCGAACTACCCGATGACAAACGACAGGGTCTGGCAAACTTGTGCGGTTTCGCTCATGCCACGACCTTCAAGGCTGCTGACAGGATGCAGAAAGAGTTGAGACGTATCTTCTACGTAACACCCACAAACTTTATCGAACTTCTTAAAGGATTTGACAAGATTCTCGCTCTCAAGAGAAAGGATGTTGGAACTTAGATCACTAAGCTTTCTAACGGTCTAAGTAGACTCGAGGACGCCAGAGAAGGTGTCAAAAAGATGACAGCTGACTCTGAAATTAGCAGAGCGGAGGTCACCAAAAAGAGTGCTGAAGTGCAGAGCATTATGGCCGATGCCAAGAAGGAGCAAGACATAGCCGATGATAAAGCTAAGTTCATTCAACAGGAAAGCGCAAAGATCGAGGTTGAATCTAAGATTGCAAAGAAACTTGCTGATGATGCTGACCACGAGCTAGCTAAAGCCGAGCCAAGTTTGAATGCCGCGAACGACGCCGTCAACTCGCTCGACAAGAAGTACATTGCTGAAATGAAGGCTTTAAACAAGCCGCCAGAAGATGTCGCTACCGTCATGGGTGCAGTCATGGTTTTTATGGGCAAGGACACATCCTGGGCTTCCGTCAAGAAAGAACTTTCAGACACGTCTTTCCTCAAGAACATTCTCGATTTCGACAAAGAGAACATCAACTCAAAGACTTTAAAGAGAATCGAAAACTACACCAAAGAGCCCAACTTCACTCCGGAGTACATGACTGTAAAGTCAGCAGCTGCTGGTGCGCTTTGTAAATGGGTCAGAGCTATTGAAGATTACGCTAAGTGCCTCAAGGTTGTGAACCCAAAAAGAGAAAGGAAAGCTTTGGCTGAGGCTAACCTAGCTAAGATGCAAGAAGCTCTTGCGAAGTACACCGAAGAGTACGCTATTCTCGAAGCAAGACTCATGGAGCTTAATCGCATTTCCAACGAAAAGCAAGCTGAGATGAAAGCACTCAAAGACAAACTTGGTCAACTGTAGGCTAAAATTGATCGTGGAGATAAACTTGTATCCAGTCTCGCCGAGGAAAGATAGAATTGGATAGTCAGACTCGCAGACTTTCAGGCCAGTTACGAAAATCTCAACGGCGATTGCATTCTTGCCGCTGCCTTTATGTCGTACTGTGGTCCCTTCCCATCCGACTACAGAAACGCACTCAACCAAGAGTGGCTCGCTAAAATCAAAGCTGAAAAAGTACTGTTCAGCAAAAGCTTCCAGTTCTCAGACTTCCTCGCTGGAAAGTCCCAGGCTAGAGCTTGGCAAATGGACGGCCTTCCAACAGATGATTTCTCAACTGAAAATGGTGTCTTTGTTAAACAAGGTCTCCGTTGGGCCCTTAACATCGATCCTTAGACTCAAGCGAACAAATGGATCAAGAAGATGGAGGGCGACAATTTGCAGGTTGCAGATTAAAAGGACTCAGACTACCTCAAACGTATTGAAATCGCCATCTAAAAAGGACATACTATTCTCTTACAGGATGTAGGCGAGACTCTGGACCCCACTCTCGACAACGTGCTTAACAAATCTCTAATTCAAGTCGGCAAACGTTTCTCGGTCAAGTTTGGATCCAACGAAATTGACTACAACCCTAAGTTCCAACTTTACATCACAACAAGAATGCAGAATCCCCACTACACCCCTGAGATCTCAACAAAGGTTACTGTCGTTAACTTCATGGTCAAAGAGTCAGGTCTAGAAGAATAGTGCCTCGGAATTGTCGTCAGAGCAGAGACTCCTACTCTGGAAACTTAGAAGAACGAGAAGTTGAACGCTATTACACTCGGAAAGCAGCAGATATTGGACCTTGAAGACAGTATTCTGGGTCGACTGAACAATACATAGATTAACTTGCTTGAGGATGAAGAGCTCGTTGTTAAACTTTAGCTTTCAAAAGAAACCTCTGACCGCGTCAGAATAGAACTTGAGAGTGCTGAGCAAAACATGAAAAGAATTGACGATGCCCGTGAAGGTTTCCGCGCATGCGGACGTCGCGCAGCAGCTCTCTTCTTCGTTTTGAATGACCTAAGTAAAATTGACCCGATGTACTAATTCTCACTCGACTGGTACAAAGACTTATTCTAAAAGTCAATTCAGGAGTCGAAGGACACAGTCAGCTAGGACAGGACAGATGTTATCATGAAAGTTCACAAGCTGAACGTGTACAACTCCGCATGTCGCTCCCTCTTTGAGAGACACAAACTGCTCCTTGCACTTCAAATGTTCGTCAAACTACAGATGGTCGACGGCAAGATTAACCCCAAGGAGTACGATTTCTTCCTTCGAGGAGGTACAGTTCTCGACAGAAAGGGTCAGCCACCAAAGCCCCCACAGGATTGGATCACTGATGTAGCCTGGGATAACATTACTGAACTCGAAAGACTACTACCTGATTCCTTCGCAGGCCTACCCGGTGCTGTTAACCTGAATGCCAAGGAATGGCAACACTGGTTTAGTTCAGATAAACCCATGCCTGAAGATGCGCAACTACCAGGCGAGTGGGAAACTAAGTGCGAAGACTTACTCAAAAAGATGATCATACTCAGATGTTTCAGACCAGACAGAGTTTGCTTTGCCATCCGTCACTTCGTTTCATCCGGGATGAAGAGTCAAGAGTTCATCCAGAGCAAGCCAGCTAGTATCGAAGATATATATGCCGAGTCTACCCACACTCTTCCTATCATCTTCGTCCTCACAACAGGAGTTGATCCTACTGAGATTTTGATGAGGTTTGCAAACGAAAAGAACCAAACTGTCACCTCTCTATCACTAGGAAAGGGTTAGAGCAAGAAGGCTACTGAGATTCTGAACAAGTCGGCTGAAAATGGTTCTTGGTGTTTCCTCAGCAACTGCCATCTGTCAATCGGACTCTTGCCAGAACTCGAGTCAATTATGGACACTCTCTTTAAGAAGAAGATTAACCAGAAGTTCAGACTGTTCCTATCTGCATCGCCCCACCCACAGTTTCCAATTTCACTCCTTCAAAGATCACTGAAGATTGCCCAGGAACCTCCTCGTGGAATTAGGGCAAATATGTCCCGTCTTTACTCCAATCAAGGAAAGATGTTCACAAAGTGCGACCGACACAGAGAGTTTAGGAAGTCAGTTTTCGGTCTCGCCTGGTTCCACACCATTCTGATCGAGCGCAAGAAGTTCAAGACTCTTGGTTGGAACGTTGGCTACTCCTTCAACGACAGTGATTACTAAGTTTGCGAGGACACGATCGCTGGTTATCTCGGCAGAGAACTAGAAGGCGGTGTGACTGCCGACTCTTACTAGAAGAACAGTAAAGTGCCATGGTAAGCCATCCAGTACCTCATTTCAGAGTGTAACTACGGTGGTCGTATCACCGACGATCGCGACAGGAGACTTATCAAGGTCTACGCAAAGGAAATCTTCGAGGATACCCTTGTTGCAATCGAAAAGTGGAGACCAATTGGAACTGAGGAGGTAAATTACTAATATCCCGCAGACGAAGCAAACAACAAGCACCCAGACATCGAGTAGATCTTTACTCCAGACTACTTCCTTTAGGAGATTCAAAAGCACATGGAGTAAAACGACCTGCCCGCAGCATTTGGTCAGCACACAAACGCTGAAATCACCTCTCAGATTATGGATACTAATGAGTTGCTCTACTCTATTCTCAGTTTGTAGCCCGCTGTAGTCTCATCTGGTGGTGGAAACGCTGAGCAAAAGATTCTCGAACTAATTGCCTAACTGAGAGAGGGAATTCCTACATCGATCGACGTAACCGCACTTAAGCACAAGTATCGTGCTGATGACAGTCCATTGACAGTCGTCCTGATCCAGGAAGTCTAACGTTACAATATTCTGCTCGATGTATTGAGAACGTCACTTGAACAGCTCGACAAAGGTATCCAAGGTTTCGTCGTCATCTCACCTGAGCTCGAATAGATGATGGGCAGCCTTAACTAGAATGTGGTTCCTTAGGCCTGGAGTTTCGCCTACTTCTCTCTCAAGCCACTTGGAAGTTGGAACTCCGATCTTAAATAGAGATACGAATTCTTCGAAACTTGGGCGCAAAAGGGAGCTCCTTTCGTATTCGTTATCTCGTATTTCACCTACCCAACCGGTTTCACGACATCCCTCCTGCAGAAGTACAGTAGAAAGGCAGGGTCTTAGTCAATTGACAAACTAGAGTTTGACTTTATCCCCACATAGAAGCCAGTTTCGGACATCACTGAAGTCGTGAAAGACGGAGCCTTCATTACAGGCCTGTCGCTAGAGGGTGCCAAATGGAATCCCGACAAGTAGTGCCTGATGGAGCCAGACGTGATGGAGCTTTCTTGCCCGATGCCAGTCCTGCACTTTAAGCCCATTCCAAAGAGATCGAAGGCTTTGCAAAATATCTACGAGTGTCCCTGCTATTACTATCCAATCCGTCAAGGTGTTGGCGCAAGAGACTCCTGGATGCTCAGAATAGACTTGAAGTCTGGAGACCAACCCTCCGAGTTCTGGGTCAAGCGTGGCACAGCGCTTGTAATGTCTACATCTCAGTGAGCGGTCTTTCCGTTTATTGAGCACTTAGACATCTGTGTAAATTTTATTACTTATTATTCAATCCAACTTTTGGG
>Ga0138269_1235940_pt1 | contig 14196 bp, 25 predicted proteins | sample C_130208_E_mt_FD_106903 | JGI IMG/M metagenome (GOLD analysis project Ga0138269, IMG submission 106903) | Freshwater microbial communities from Lake Croche, Canada - C_130208_E_mt (Metagenome Metatranscriptome) | ecosystem: Environmental > Aquatic > Freshwater > Lake | place: Canada: Quebec...
GAGAAATTTTATAGTAAAATTAGCTAAGTACGGTTGTCAGATCACTCCTTGCAGCAGCAATGAGACTCCCTTCAGCTTCCAATTCATAGTTGGATTGACACCTTGAGACAACTTGAGCTGTCCTGCGGGCGCATCAGCCTTGATGTAGGCTCTAAAGATCAGGTACCTGTCGTTACGTTTGGGATACTTGTAGACAGGGCAGAAGTAGTGAGTCTTTTCCTTTGACTGGCCATCCTGCTTGGCTTTCGGGTTCTTATCCGTTGCTGGGTTGGTTGATTCTGCAGTCACGTGAATGATAGGGAATGGGAAGAATAGATCTTTGCTTGTCTACTCCTCGAAACGCTTGTCATTCTTGTGCCACTGAGCACCCTCGAGATAGAGGCCGTGAATCAGAACACCTTCGTTCATCGGGTTGATCTGCTTGCCTTCAATGCGACCGTCATCGCCGGGAATGATATCCTTCAGCACGTCAGTCTTGTAGTCGACCTCGTCGAGTGACCACTGTTCAGCCTTGTGGCAACGGGTGACTTCCTGCTTCATAGCAGTAAGGAAACCTTGAGGGTTGAAGAAACCAGTAAGCCAGAAGGAAGGTGGGCGTTCCTTGGTGAGCCAGTTGTTCAGCTGGTGGTGTCTGTCGACGAGACCCTTGAGCCAAGAGGCGAGACCAGGAGTCAACCAGGAAATTTCAACACCAGTTGGGTCGAACTGCCACTTCTTGGGAACTCTGAAGTCAGAAATAGCGTTGATGCAGTCCACGAGCTCTGGAGTCATACTGATGGAACCGTCAATGGCAAGAACCATATCGTTCATAGTGGTTCTGACAATGTCCAGAACACGTTACAGACGCTGGATTTCCTGGAAGAGGAAAACGTTCAGTGGAATGTTCTTTCCAACATCAGCGAGACCCTTTGGTCCCTTTAGGGTCTTAAGGCGTTCTTCGACATCCATTTCAATGAAATCTATGGGAAGAGTCTTGATGAGTTCGTTGGTGAGTTTGTCTTTAACTTCTTCTTCGCGAGACTTGCCACCAGCGCCAGCAGTTTCTTTAGGCATCGTGTCAATCAGAATAGCGATCATTTCTGCGGATTCCTTCAGACGATAGGTCAAGTCAGCATTGTTGTTGAGACCGAAGATGAGAGGAGAGTCTCTGTCGGGAAGAGTGTTGATGTACTCGAGGTACTTCGTGTGGTCTGTGAAGTCTGGGATCAAGTACGAGAACTCAGTGATCAGAGTGTTGAAGGGGTAGTTGGGTTTGAACACATCTTCAGTGATCCAGAGGGAGCCGTAAGTGATAAACATTTCACGATCAAGATCGTCAGTGATTCTTCCTCCGTACTGGACATCGCAAGTCATGTACTGCATAGCCTTGAAGGACATGTTGACGCCGAGAGCTGCGCATTGGGTCATGTGCTTTTCAACATACAGCATAGATGCTTCGAGGTCAGAGTTGTTGAACTCGTATGGGATACAGAATCCAAGTGGTCCGAACTTTCTGCGCTCTTATACGATAGAGTGCATGAAGCACATCATGAATACCATAGCTCGCCATTTTTCGTAGGGTTCAACCTTTTCAAGGAAGTCCTAGTTAATCATTGTTGAGAAGGTACGGGCAATACCGGCCTAGAGTCCCTTGGGAGGTTCAGTTGTGACTTTAATAGCCATCTGAAGAAGACCGAGAGGGAACTCTTTGTTCTCTTGACAAGTGATCCAAAGTCTGAAATCTTCGTTGACTTCTTTTCCCTTAGGGTTAAGAACTTCTTCCATCTGACCCATGAATTCGAGTGAAAGATGGCAGTTGTTCAGGACAAGCCACTTTCCAGTGTTGTGACCAATCTTGATGTTTTCAAGGGCGGGTCTTTCTTGTTCTTCGCCCATTGAAACCTTGCTGGTTGGGAATTGCTTTTTCTTCTTAGCGAACTCGTCAATGTTGTTGGTTGGATCGGCACCAGCGGACAGTAAATAGAGCACTGGTTTGTTGAAGAGTGATTCTTCCCAGATTTCTACGATTTGATCGGTGACGGGCTGAGTGTAGAAATCACCAAGGGTCTTCTTGATGAACTGGTTGCAGGCTAGCACGGTTCTGTCCTCGCGAACTGAACGGACTAGGCAAAGATGCAAGAAGTGGCCAATGTTTTGGTCGGCAATAATCTTGTCCTCGTAGTCGGGGATGATTGCGTTCTCGGGCTCGTTTTCATCGAAGTACTTTCTCCAGTCTTTCTCAAGACGCCCAATTCTTTCGGGCAACTCCTTGTAGAAGAAGCTGTGGTCGTTTCCGAACTTGTGTTTTGAGAGAGCCATAATGTTAAGCCAAGTCTTCATGTCCATCCAGTTGTACTTCTTGTTGCTGTCTGTAATACCCGCACCGGCTTTAAGGAAAACACCCACGTCAGCTGAGGTGAGAATTTGGGCCTTTATTAGGATCTTGAAGCACATCATGAGCTTGAATGTGACCTTGTCTCTTTCGAAGAGACCTCTGTTGATGTATCTGTACACCTTTTTGGTAAGGGCGTTAATGATGTTCTGAACACGGTCCTTAACGATAATTGCTTTCTAGGAATTCGCGATGGCGTAGTAGAATAGGCCAAGGAATTGCTGAAGGGAAGTGTTATACATCCAGTTGATTTGGATCATCTCGACAATACAGAAGTAGAGAACAGAGCCACGAGCGGCGACTGGTCTAAACTGTTCACGCTTTTCTCCAATTTCAATTGTCTTTTCACGAGCTTCAACGAGCTTTTCATTGACCTCACGAGACTTTGTCTTGATGTTGGCAAGCACATCGATAATCTCAGCGTTGTCCAAAAGGGAACCTTAAGTGTTAGCAAGCTGCCACAGAAGGTTGTCCTCAAGGTCAGTTAGAATCTTGGTGTTACCGGTAACTTCCTCTGACAACTAGGTAAGCTATTCTTCGAGGGACTTCTGTTCGATTGAAATCAAACGACCGAGTAGCTGTTGTTCAAGACCGCTCTGGGTGACGGTGAAGTCAATAATAGTTGTCTTGGCAGCAAGTTCGGGTGAGAAGTGAGGGTTGGCAAGACGAGAAGTCATGTAAAGGTTGAACTTTTCGTCGAAATCAAGGGGCTCACCTCCTCCGAGAATGATGGTCTTTTTCTTACCACCTTTGCTGATAATCTGTTTCTCAAGAATTGGATCTAGTAGGGGATCGACTTCATTTTCAATGGACTCGATCAGGACGGGCCATCCGTTTTCAAGAGGGAACTTGAGGCAGTCTCTCAGATTGGGAGTGTTGAGAGTGAAAATTGCGTCTCTTTCTCTCATGACTGGTTCGCGCTCCTTAATCCAGGTGATGGCTTGGCCCTGAGGGTCAATCATGAGTGGGTATCTGGAGGAACGAGTGACCATGATACCGTTTTGGATGGAGAGTTCATCACTTGGCAGCTTTTGCAGACTCCACTCACCGATAGTAACTTGATCAACGAGGAAGTTTGTAATGCTAAAGTCTTCAGAGAGGGGAATACCTCTTGCGATGAGGTCGCCAGTGAAGTACTCCTCAGCGAGCTTAGTTCTGAATTCTGAGTTGAAGGGACCGCAGTAACTGACGAAGGCGCATGCCTTTGCGACGTTACCAACCAGACGCATCTTGGTGGCCTTGAACTCATTAGAGTTTTGGATCCAACGTGCCTTGTTGTCAGCGAGAGAGTTGATAAGCTTGTTAGCCTGGTCCATCTTTCTCTTGGTCTTCATGGCCTTATCTTGGAGAGCATCTCTTTCTGCGACCTTGGAGTCGAACTTGGCTTTGAGTTCAGCCTTGAGTTTGTTAACCTCAGCGAGTTCAGTTTGAGCAGCGCTAAGCTTCTCCTCTGCTTCTGCGAGCTGGGCAGTTCTAAGTTCGAGAAGTCTAAGTTTGGGCTTGACGATCTTGGAAGCTTTATTGTAATCACTCATAGCAGCTGCCCATGTACATAGACCGCCGAGAGCTTTAGATGCGACCTCTGCGACTTTAGCAACGAACAATTCTTCGCCCTTCGGTGACTTGAAAGTTAGGTAGGGTTCGAGCAACTCAATAGTTTCTTCATTGATGTTGTCCTTTTCATTTTCAGAGAAGTACAGCAGATCTTTAAGAAGTGGGCCCTGCAGACGCTTGGACGTAAAATCGTCGTAGGAATCGGCAATGAAGGGACATTGCTGCTTAAGAAGACCGAACTCCCTAGCTGTGACTGGGTTCAATGGCTCCTAGAACAACAGATTCACGGTGTCGAAGATAAGACGGGTAGCTTCGGCGGGATTTCTGATAGCTTTCAGCTCCACAATGTCGGAGGGTTTGATACTTTTGACGGCAGACTAGGCTCTTTCGAGAGCTGGTAGAGCTGCAGCAAGTTCTTTGTCAGCCTATTGTTTCTCAATAGTAATGGTCTCCTTCTGCTCCATGCAAGCCTAAGTGACAGCATTGACATCTTGTGCCTTGATGTCGGCTTTCTTGTTCTCAATATCGAGTTCCTCAAGAAGCTTGGCTGTTGCTTCGACAGCACTCTTAAGAATAATGTCTTCTTTCTTCAGGTTAATCTTGAGTTCGTCAATACCAGCTGTAGCTTCAGCAAGTTTGTCGAGACCTTAGTTAATATTTTGTTCTTCGATGTCGATACCCTTGTACTTGAGTCTGTAGACGTCTTAGTACATCGCGATAAACGAGAGATAAGATTTTGGTGTGACGTAAACGTAACGACGCATTTGTTGTAGGTAAACACCGCAAACTTCGTTGACCATGTTGTGGACCTTGCCCATGTGAACAATAAGTTGGTCTTTGACAGCCTTTGTGTTGTCGAGTTTGAAATCTTTAAGGAATTTCTCTGACACAGAGATCAGAGCTTCCTCGGGCCAGGATAAGAACCAGTCGATGTTACACTAGGAGAAGAGTGAAGGGAACTTCTGAGATCGCTCTCTGAACTTGGTTCCCACTGGCGAGAAACAAAGAACTGTGTGGAGACAATCCTTTACACGGTTGATGAAGTAATTCCAAAGAAGATTGGGGGATGGGTCCTCGCCCTTGCTGCCTGCCTCTTTCATGTAAACAGTCTTTTGTTGGAGGGGGATGATATCTCTGTCTTCCTTGATGAAAAGACCTGGAATTTCACCAGTGGCGAGCATAGAGTTGATAGCCTCGAGGAAAGTTTCGAATTTGATTTCAGCGTCAGTCAGAATGAAAGTAACTGATTGACCCATTGGTCCTGCCTTCAAATAGAGCTCTTTAATGTTTTCTTTGAAGTGACTGTCGTTGTAAGACTTGTTCAAGGTGACTTGGAAGAACTCTTGCTTGCAAATGTAGGAAGACAGTTTGGTTAGGGATTGTTTACCTGAACCACCTACTCCGACTAGAAGCGCATTTCCACTTGGGGTGTTGATGATACGACAGATCTTGAGGAGATGGAAAAGAGCATCGTCGAAGATAACTAGAGACATCTTCTTGGATGGGAACTTCTCATTATATCCTTCAAGTTTCTTGTTGACGAGCTTTCTAATTGACTCGACATCTGGACATGCCTCGTAAACGAAAGGAGCTACTTCAGCGAGCTCACCGTATTCGTCGAAAACATCTTCACGTTGGAAGTCAGCGAACAGAAGGGATGTGTTTAACTGTTCGTCATCGAAGTTAAGAGCCTCTCTGAACTTTTCCTTTGTGGTCTTGTTTAAGATGTCCATAAAGACCTTCTTGTCACCGTTGTTAACAAGTTTGTCGACAAAGGTACGTTCGCACTCGTGACGCCACAATCCAATGAGGAAGAGTTGGGGAGTAATTTTTTCCTTTAACTTGAGGACATTCTTAATGACTCCAAATTCATGCTACTGGGCGACTTTGCAAATACCGCCGAAAACTCTGGCAAGTTCGCGAATGTTGAACAAGTAATGGAACTTGGCTGGAGTAGGGAGAAGTCTCTTACCTACAGCCTCCCAGACGGAAATGGTAGCTTCAATAAGATAGGTCTTCATTGTGATGATATCGGGAGTGTATTTTTTGGGGTTGAAAAGGGCTCCAAGAACGCTACCATAGATGTCTCCAATTGACTTGTTGCTTGGTGGGGTCATGTTTACTGAGAAGAACTGACGTTTAAGACGGTTGGGAATGTCGTTACGACCTCCACCGGGGTGCATCATTGCTGCAAGAAACTGTAGGTTTTGAATTTGTTTCAAGATACCACGAGAATCCTTTTCGAGGAAGTAGAAACCTTTTTGGTCAATCAGTTGACGAGTGATTTCGAGGGTAATCTGATCACCCCAAGCGTTGACGAAGGGCATAGACAGATCATCAAGGAAGACAGTCAAAAGTTTTCCATTGGGAGGAACGAAAATACGAGCCTGTTTACGCTCAATTTCAGACTCAATTGCCTCTTGGAAGTTGACAGGTTGAGTGGCACTTGAGAAGTTAATACGTTTGAATAGCATTTTCTCGCTGTCAAATTTTGAGGCGAACATGATCGCAACTGAAGTCTTTGCTGTTCCTGAACCACCGACTAGTAGGGTGTTCTTAAGACCGTTTTCTTTTCTTTCCTTATGCTTCTCGACTGGAAGATCAGCAATTCTGGTCATAATGTACTCTGCGCGGATTGAGTCTCCAGTTGGAATGAGAAGTTGCGAGAATATAAGACGTTTTGGTGCTTGCCATTCGGGGACCTCCCATGCTTTCCAGCTCTTTGTCTCGTAGTGGACATAGTAATCGAAAATAGTTTCCTTTTCGTTAGCAGCACGCTGGGCTGAGATTTGGGGAAGAGGAGCTCCTTGAATTTTTTCGAGAATTTCACGCTGGAACCTTTGACGGTCGTCGACCTCGAAAAGACCGGCGAAGGCCCACGTAAGAGAGTAAACGAAATATAGCTCGAAAAGTTTCTTGTCAATTGGTTCGTTTCTCTGCTGATGGGGAAGCAAGACTGCCTCGAGCAAACTCAGCATTTGAGTAACTCTGATGATCACTGGAGCGGGCATCATATAAATGTAGCCTCTAGCAAGTTAGTTCACTAAGTTTGGCTTATCGATGTACTTGGCGATCATTTGAGTGACCCAGTCTGACTCTTCATTACTAACTTGAGTCTTGGTCTGTTATCTATCTTTTGACCAGGTATCGAAGAGTGGCTCCCAAGACAGATCTGTTGGAGAAACGAAGATGATACCACAACGGGAAACAGTAGCTGGACTGGCATTGTCGAGGTTCTCAACTTCGAAAGTCATCTTACAGTTGTCAGACATAGGAATACGTTCGGCATTGGCAAGAGTCAGGATTCTGTTATCATCGAGCACAGTGTTAAGGTTCTCGATCCAAATAGCGTCGACTGGACCATCGCAATTAATCCAAGAGATGTGTTTGTTCTTCTTATCATTGCACCTCTTCCAAATCTCTGAGTAAATGCCGGGCACCCACTCACTGGTTACGTTGTTCATCACTCCGTACATTTGCTGACCGGTGATGGACTTGGGATTCATCTTAGTAATCTGAATTTTCTTCTCGCCTGGAATGTTTCCAAGAGACTCTGTAAGAGTGTTCATGATCTAGGTCTTTCCACAACCAGCTGCACCGACAAGCATGAAGCCGTGACGCACAACTGAAGTCTCGTAAAGCTGAATGATCTTCAAGAACCACTGTGGCTTGTTGATTAGGTTAACTTTAGAAATGTGAGCCCTGACTGAATCCTCAACCGACTTGTAAGTCTTGGTCGGGATGTTGGTCTGACGGGGGAAGATATCCTTGATCAGGGAAGCGAAAAGAGGCTGATCCTAGGCGACGAACTTGGAAAGATTCATATCACGAAGGGTACGGGCCATGATCATTTCTTCGTCAGTGCCGGGGGCTTCGGCTCTCTTTGAGTTACCAGCGGTACGAAGCACAGACAGAATGTTTCTAAGACCGAAGTCATAGTGGCGTTGTTTGGACAACTGCTCCTCGCAAAGCTTGTAGAGGATGTTGAACTTCTTGGCTAGAGCGGCGTACGTGCTGTAACCGACAGAGGCGAGCTTGACCATCATGATGACGTATCTGCTGGGTACCATCATGGTTACACCACGGAAAAGTACCTTCAAGTTTTCGGGAAGCTCCTGACGACCGGCGTAACCGGGATTCATGGTAATGAAGTAAGCGCAAGCCATAATGAGTTTGATTGGCTTTTCCTCGTTGGGGAACATGAACATCTTTAGCTTTTGCTTTTTGGCCTAGGTGATAGACTCGACCTGAGCGGCTACGACAGAGAGAGTAGCGAGGGAGATACGGTTGAATTCGTCGAAGCAACCCCAAAGACCAGACTGACAAACACCCTTAAAGATTTTTGCCATGTCTCTGAACTTGTGCTCGTCAGAGCAGTTTGTGACGACGACGAAAATACCAAGAGTACGACCGAGATCCTTTACAGTTTCTGTCTTACCAGTACCAGCGGGTCCGGCGGGGGCACCTCCGTACATCATGCCGAGGGCTTGGGAGAGAGTAACGTAGCAACGATCCGTTAGGGGAGTGATGCAAAGACGTTCCTTGGCGCCGAGGAATTCATACTGATAGATGAACTCTACATCAGTGACAGCAACAGCGACGGTGCCCTCTTCTTGCTTCCAGTAACAACGAGTGTTCTTGAGCCAGTCGAAATCGTTAGCGTCCTTGATCTTTTCAGCTTTGACAGCGTCTTGAATTTCAAAGAACTTGTCACGCTAGTAGACCTAGATCGTCACGAGGGTTTCGATCTTGGTACGAATAAGCTTAGACTTGATGTTTTCATCCAGACACATTTCGGTCAGAGTGTTCATGACTCCGTTTATGTCTTTCTTTTTCTTCTCAAGGTCTTGCATCTTGTCAGCCTTCTTGCCGCGTTCAAGAGCTTCCTGCAACTTTTAGGTCCAGGTCATCTGAATACCAAGCAGAGAGACTTGTGAGGGGTATGAGTCAATGAACTCGCGGAGAGGCATAGTAAAGCAGTCCTATGCGCTGATCTAACAAATCTTCTTCATTGTCTTTTGCATCTCCTTTTCAACTTTAGCGAGCCAGTCCTCAATGTTGCCCTCAGCTTTAACACCCTCGTCAAGAGTGATGTCTTCTTCTGAACCGGCAAAGATCTGATGAATCTGAACGATAAGTTTGCGGTCTTGTTCGTCGAAGGTAACTCTGTTGATGGCGTCGAAAAGCTTTTCGAAATCGTCCTGAACGGCATTGGGATCCGAACCTTGCGACAGAATCTTGAGTAAGTCGGCATTTGAACAGAAGTAGAAACGGGGGAAGATAGATCTCTTAGTCTCCAAGTAGTTTTCGAGTTGCTTCTGGCACTTCTCGAGATCGATTTGCATTGGGCCCAAACTGTTCTTCAGGAGGTCGTTTTGGCAGCAAGCAACGACGTTCTTTGTCTCGAAAGCACGCTCCATGTTCTTGAGCCACTGTTTGTCAATTGTCTTGAAGAGCTTGGCTTCAGTGGGCATGTTCTTGGCGATATCACCGCTTGTGAAGACGAACACGAGGTTGGTCCAAAGAGTTTAAACTTTGAGCCACTTTTCAATAATGTCTGCAACGTCAGAGAGAAGGGCGATCTTGTCGGTGACTTCCTGTTTGAAGGGAGTGACGTATTTCATTGCGTTCATCTAGTTGAGAGTTCCGAGATCGGCTTCGAGCTTCTCCTGGAGGTCCATAATGTTACCACCTAGAGTGCAGGGAGCATCAACACCCTTCCAGGTTTTAATCTCAAGTTCGGCTGTTTCCCAGGAAGCTGTGATTTCGTCACGGAGCTGCTTCTCGAGTCTCAACTGTTTGTCAGCGGAGTCTGTGATTTCCTCAATTTCTTCTTTGAAAGATAGAAGTGGGCATTTGAACAGCTGACTGAGGTTGAATGTCTCAGTAGTGTAGGGGATATCTTGCTTGACAAGAGTGATGATCTCTTCCCAATGACGAGGACGAATGGACTCTTTGGCAAGTGACTTAACTAGGGGTAAAATTTCAGTCATGTCGTCAATCTCCTGTTTGAGCTCCTTGTAGGCCTCCCAAGATTTAAGGACTCCTGGCAATCTGGAGCAATCGCGTGAGAACGTGTCAGTAGTGTCGACCATCTTGTCAATTTCAGCAATTACGTCAGTCCAGGCAATTTCACGCCACTTTCCAATGGTATCTTTGACCTTACTGTAGAGTCCGTAAAGTTTGTCGAGGAGCTCGATTTCACTGGCAGTCTTCACTAGCAAGGGGTAAGGAGTGTGTGGGAGACCGAATAGAGTCTCACCAGCGTAGTAGCTGTCAAACTTTCGCTTTCTGACACTGTACTCGTCAGAGAACATGCGAAGTCTGTTGAGAGCTTCACGGGGTTCAAGACCGGCGACAGTTGGACCTTTGGTCTCGAAGTTGTGTCTGAACTCCTTAACATCGAGGACTAGGACCTTGATTCCCTTGATTAGGTTCATCTTGAAATCAGCGTTCTAGCCCTGGAGCTCGTTTCTGGTTTGTTCTGATTTAACAACGAGGATTTCCCAGTCTTTTTGCATTGTAGTCTTGCTGTCAATTTCGTCCTTCTCCATTATGTTAGAGAAGTATGTATCAATCAAGGCGTACATATCGTTGATGGGCTTGAATTGAAGAGCGATATCGGATTGTTTCTTTCTAATCTCTTCAAGAGCACTCATCACTCCACCGAGCGAGTCAATGTCTTTTGCGGGCTTCTCGATCTTCAGCTTGATTTACTTAATTTCATCAGTGAGATTCTCGAGGAGAGTCTTGGCTTTTTTGTGGAGGTCTCGGCTGAAAGCGTCTTTCCAGCTATCGATCCAGCGCTTAAGGCCCTGTTTGACGAAGTCAGTTTTAAGAGATAGGGCACCAATTTGGTTGGAGCTATCAATCTACCCAACCTGAGCGAGGAAACCATCAAATTCCTTTAACTTCTCTTCGAAGTTTTCGAGTTGAGGGTTGCTCTTGTTGAAGAGTTTGAGAGCCTCGTGCGAACTGCGTTTCCAGAGCCAGTCGAACTTTTCAAAACCGCCGAGGAACTCGTTGACCTTGTTCTTGGTGCCTTGAATGGAACCGGTGAGGAGAAGAATAACCTTGACGATTTCCTTGTCCTTGGCAATCCAGTCGTAGAATGGCTCACGCTCCTCCTCGGGTTGGTCCTTCTGGTTCCAGTTTTGCACCTTCTTTGTGCTCTTCAAGACGTGGGAAGCAGCTCTGTTGATAGCAGACTAGACTTCCTCGAGACTTGGCTTCAAGATTGATTTGTCTCCTTCAAGGTGGACATCAACTTCGAAGAATGGCTTAAGGACTTGCTTGGGAGCATTCCTGCGACCGCAAATTCTTTCTTTCATCTGGTTAAGGGAGTACTTAGTTGCGTGAAGCAATGCCTGATACATGGACCAGTTGTAGTACTTGCTGAGCTTTTGAATCTCCTCAGCAGAGATAGGCTCAACATGTTGATCTAGCTGGTACGAGCAGATTGTCTGGATAAGATCCTCGACGGCGCCTTCTACCTCGTAGTTCTTGCTTCTGAGTTTTTTGCTTTCAACAGCAATCCAAACTTCTTGCATCTCTACGAATTCGTCAAGAGTGTAAGTTTGGGCTTCTTGGGGAAGATTCACAAGGACTGTCTTTGAAAGAGTCTTGAGGTTGTTCTCGATACGGTTCTCCATGATATCGTTGATGTTGATAATGAGTTGCTCGAGCTTGGCTAGGCCTTGGTGGACGTGGTTAAGATAGCCATCAATGTTCATTGAAGTCCAGGTTAGGGTGACCATGCCTGGGCGGAGCTTATACTCGAGGTCCTCAAGATGAGGAACAAGCAGTGACTTGGTGTTGGGCCTGATCTTGTTGACGATTCTGTCGTACTCTCTAAGCACGAACTGAAGCTCGTTGTTGTAATGCTTGAACTTCTCTTCCTGAAGAAGAACAATCTTGGCAGACTCTGGAATGTCGATTCCAATACGACTAAGGCACTTGGCCTCTCGGATGAGAGTGAGAATCTCTGAGTCGAAGTTGACATAGAGCTTATTGTTGTCCGGGTGACGGATGATAAGAGTAGCTTAGAGACCTGCCTTTGCCTTCTCGACCTCAATGGTCCACTTCTAGCGCCACAAATACTCGTAAGAGAAGAGAGTGTAGCCGATCTTGTTGAAGGACTTGACTGGCTTCTTGAATTCGCGTTGTTTGGGAAGCTCGGGAGGGAACTGCTCCATGGGCACAGAAATTCTGTGGAAAAGATGACGGGACCAAGTAATTGAACCTGACACTGTGGGTAAATTTCTCACAATTGGCGGTGAGCTCTTGTGCTTCTAGTATTGCTCTTCAATCTGGGCAATCTGGAGAGAATAGTTGGCAAAGAGAACAGTGTACTTCTGGTTGAGACTGTTCTTTAGGTTCTCACGGTGAAGGATGGATTTGAACTTTCTGAGGAGCTTGAGTGAGTCTTCAATGTTGCTGATGACTTCGAAGTTCTTGTCGATGTAGGCCTGGAGGGAAGTTTCGACTGAGCTGACATCAACGTTGAATTCCACGAAATCCCGGTCGAAGGTGTTGTTGTTGAAGTCAAGAAGCTTGTGGTTCTTTTTCTTGAACATGTTGACATAGTTCTGGAAGCTGACCAGGATTGGGTTGATGTTCTCGAGGTTGTGCTTTTCAAGGGTCTTGAACTACTTGATGGTGCTGAATAGCTCCTTTAGTTTCGTGATTCTACGGCAGAATAGGTCGAACTTGCCAAAAATTTGGTTCGGGCTGAAGTCGAATTGCTTGGCTTTTGGGACGTTTTGAAGACGCTCCTTAGTGAACTCGTACTGCTTCACGTATGCCTCATGTAAATCGAGACATGTTTAGAGAGTAGCAATGAGCTCATCAGGTGGGTACTGATCATGATCCCAAAGAAGAGTATCATCGACTGGGGCAGCCTTTTTTCCTGAGGAAACGTTTGAGCCGGAAAGTTGGCCAAAAGGTGTCTAGCCCAATCTAAGACGGCGAAAGTTGATAATGTTGTACTTGCAGTTGGCAATCATCTGATTGGTAATCTTGATGAAAAGACCAGTCATTCGCTCGTTGGTGTTGTAGTAGCGAGCGATGGTGTGGATCATCTTTATTGAGTTCATGAGGGCCGGAAGAGTTTCCTTGATTGCCTCAGGGGTGCCTTCGTAGAGGGGCTCGATGAATTTCTCAAGAGTCTGAAGGTATTTGACATTGTCTTTGGCTTCGTTGAGAGCCTCAGTGACACGAAGTTGGATGCTGGTCCACTTGCTGGTAGCAAGATGGAGCTTGTCCTTGGGTCGGTTTGCGCCGTCACTGGGACCAGTGGCAGCCGCTCTAAGGACATTGAGGACTTGAACGCAGTTCTTGGAGGCAAGTTGTTCAGAAACGCAGGTAAGCTTTCGCATGCGTTGTTTCCAGTATTCAAGTTCCTAACGGGGTCCTGCCTCTTTGTCGTCCTTCTTCTCGGACTCAGCCTCTTCAAGAGTTTGCTCGATTTTCTCAGACCACTCGTTGAAGATCTTTTCAAAGTCGTTGATCATATCGGCGTTTATGGCTTTTGTGTTAGTTGTTACGCCACTTTGGGATGGTTGAAGAGCTTAAGCATCTTTCTACCATTGGGAGGGATACGGGTCGAGGACGATGTTGGATTGTAGGGACTTAATTGCTTCTTGAACCTCCTTGGCAAACCTATCGAAGGTTTGCATGAACTCTTTCTTTTGTTCTGCCTCGCATGCGCCCCAATCGTTGTTGTCGAGCTTGTCGACCAAGGGCTTGTAGACGTTGTTAACGATCGTGTTGAGGGTGAAAACTGTGTGCTCGCTAATTTCACCGAAAAGTACCTCGTTGTCATTGGTACCGGTGGTTGTGATGGGTCTGCCTGGTGGCACAGTGCATCTCATGAAGTAGACACCCTTGCCTTTGATCTTTTCCTTTTCACCATCAGTAACAAAGAACTGGTCAGTGCTGCCTTGGATCTCTGAGGTTTCACCTGTAAGCTCGTTGGTCTTGTAAGGTTTCTGGAAGTAGATGAAGATATGGGCGGGACCTGTTCCTTTGATCCAGTTTTCCAAGATGTTCTTGTTCTTGGGGTCCGTGAATGGTTACTAAAGAATAGAGCGTTAGACGTTACGCAGTTCAAATCAAATTCATAACTCAAAACCCATCTCATATTGCAAAAGCAAGTGCGTAAGGCTTAGAAACTATGCGACTGGAAAGCGGGACTGATGTAGTGAGTACTTACGGATGCCTCGTATTCGGGGACACTAAAGGCGTCAGAAACTAGCTGCGCCATGTACTTA
>Ga0138269_1184663_pt1 | contig 14184 bp, 22 predicted proteins | sample C_130208_E_mt_FD_106903 | JGI IMG/M metagenome (GOLD analysis project Ga0138269, IMG submission 106903) | Freshwater microbial communities from Lake Croche, Canada - C_130208_E_mt (Metagenome Metatranscriptome) | ecosystem: Environmental > Aquatic > Freshwater > Lake | place: Canada: Quebec...
AAAAAATTTAAACATCAGTCAGTAGCATGAAAGCAACCTCTGACATTGGGCAGGACCAGCCTGCTAAGGCCTCGAAGCCCCTAATCAAGTCAATGAAGAAAAACCCCAGCTAGCTAACGAAGGAACAAACCCAAGGAAAAACCATCGTTGAGCAGTTCCCCAAGCCCAAGATCATTCAGTTTCTAAACATCGGCGACAACTCAATCCACATCGACTCCCAGGTCAACGTAGATGAGCCGCTTTTCGCACCTGAACCACATGTCATCCAATTTACGAACTATGAGCCACTCCAGACCAGAGAGCAGGTTCTCAAACTCAGGAACAAGGACCGCGTCGCTCGCTCCATCAAGATCATTCCTCCCGACAGCAAGCTCTTCACTGTTACACCTGCGAAGAAGTCTGCTATGACCTCAAGCAAAAGCAAGTTGTCCAGCAAAAACCCAAGCGAGGACATCGATATGCTTTCTTGCAAAGTTGCGCCTGGAATGGAAATCACGTACATTGTGAAGTTCTTCCCTGAAGCCAAGAGTGACTACTCTTATGACCTAATGGTCATCACCGAGCGCGAGAAGTTCGTCGTGCCCATCCGAGCTATGGGTTGCAGAGCCGTCCTCGACTTCCCAGACCAGATTGACTTCGGCCTAGTCCCTGTAAAGTACGACAACGAAAAACCGGTCATACTCAGAAACATCGGTGAGAAGACAACGAAGTGGCAAATAAAGACCCCAGCCAGCTTCCAGGTCAACAAGAGCGAAGGCATCCTCGAAGTTGGCTAGGTCGAGCAACTCATCTTCAACTTTAAACCAGCTGAAGCCCGGAAGTACAAAGAGGAACTTGTGCTTTACTATGACTCGTTCGAGGCCACCATCCCCACACTCGGTGAAGCCCACAACGACAACGTGTACCTCTCTAAGACTCAGATCACGGCCGACCCAACCTCGATCACCCTCTTTTCACACCAGTACTACAAAATTGTAAACAAGAGCTCAGTTCCCATCGAGTTCTCATGGAGAGCCTTCGCAACCGACAACGAGGAGAAAGAAAAGAAAGACCGTCTCAATTCACAGCTGAGTCTTGAAGAAGGCGACGAACTGAACGAAATCGAAGCTCAATTTGCGAGCGGGAAGTTCGACGGTGAAGATGAAGAAGGCAGTTTGGACTCCGATGACTCCTACGACAACTCCGAGTTGGCTGCCAAGCAAGAGCGCCGCCGTCAAAAGGCACTCAGCGCTTTACAGAGAAAATACTAGGCCATCAAGAAAGCGGTTACAGATGACAAGATGTTGTTCCAAGACGAAATTTTTTAAATCGAGCCACTAGAAGGTAAAATCTGGCCTAATACCGAAATGACGTGCTGTGTGACCTTCCGTCCCTAGGGACCTTACCAGTACTCTTGCACTGCATTCTGCAACACCACATGCTCTCAGGACCGACTTGCTCTCAACCTCAGTGGTGAGGGTAAGGGCCCATAGGCTCAGTTGAGCATCACTGAGATGGACATCGGCGACATCTTTGTTACCAGCCAAAAGTCTTTTGAGATTGGAATTGAAAACACCGGTGAGATTGATTGCCACTGGAAGTTGATACCCTACGAAACCCCCTTTGGCTCAAAGTTCAAATTCAGCAAAAGCGAGGGAACTCTCGGGGTCAAGGAAAAGACACGTGATTTGATTTCTGTCTCTTTTCTCTCTGACATTCTGGGCGAGTTCAGTGAAACCTTCCGCTTCGCACTTGAAGGCAGTTCAAAGATGCTAACTTTGACTTTTAAGGGACATGTTGTTGCTCCCACATTCCGTTTCAGTGACGAAATAATCGACTTTGGTCGCATCAGTTACAAATTCCCAGTCTACAAAACCGTTTATCTGACAAACACGTCAGAAGTAGACATAAATTACTCCATTAGAGTACCTGGTGATGGAAGATCCCTACAACAAGAGTTCAAATTCTCTAAGGACAGAGGTCGACTCGAACGCGACAAGACCGCTGAAATTCAAATTGAGTTCATTCCTTGCTTCCCTTAGATATACGACATGGTGCTCGTTGTCGACCTGGAAGGAGTTGGTCAAGACATGCTTGCTGTGCCTATCAAAGCAGAGTGTCTCGTTCCAAAAGTTAGAGTCACCCCAGTTGACTTCCTTATGTTCGACAAGTGCTTCTTGCGTTTCAAAAAGACCATGTCAATCGAGATAATTAATGAGGACGATCTCAAAGCAAAATTCGAAATCACCCAACAGGACGAATAGTCCAAGCGAATTGGTGTCTATGAGGCCAGTATCTGGTCTGGAATCATCGAGCCCCGTTAAAAGCAGGTTGTCGAAATCACTCTTCGCACTGAGATTTTAAATCAAGTTAGAATTGCTCTTCAAATCAAGCTCGAAGGTCACCATATCCCAGTAGTTTTAAACCTGATGGCCGACTCTGTAGGACCCATCGTTGTTGTTGACAAAGAGGAAATTGACTATGGTAACGTCGAAGTCTTAAGGGACTATAACGAAAAGATCAGAATCACTAATAAGTCTAAGATTGACGCTGAGTACACGGCCTTCACTAAGAGCAAGGAGTCAATTTGGAAGATAGTTCAGCGACACGGTATCTTGAAACCTGACGAAGAGAAAGTTGTCGATGTCGTTTGTAACGCTGATGAAGTTCAAAAGTTCCAGGACAAACTTCATATCATTATCAACAACGGAGTTGACTTGGAGGTCAATCTTACTGCTAAAGGTATCGGTTCAACTCTATACTGCAAGCAAGACTTACGAAACATTGATTTTGGAACTGAGTATACTCACAAAGTAGTACCAAAGCAGTTTTTCCTCGAGAACCGAGGCCGCAAGCCCATGAAGATTACTTGGGTTAGACAAGTTAAGCCCCAGAAGAAAGACAACAAAGAGAAAGCAGAGGCAGTTGCTGCCAAAAAATAAAACCAGACTGTAACTAGCGGTCTTGGAGCAGCCTCTGAGAAGAAGGAGGACGAGGAGGAAACTAAGTTTATTTTCACCGTCGTTCCCGACACTGTTCTCTTGAACCCTAAAATGGGAATTATGATTGAGTTTAGAGCAAACTCAACTCAGATAGGAAAAATGAGTGAACCATGGTAGTGCCAGGCGATTATTGGTAATGACCGAAAACCAAAGCCTGTGTTCAACTCTAACGTGTTTGGTAACTTCATCACACCCATCTTGCAGTTCAATGTTCCAAAACTTGACTTCAAGTACTTATGGGAAAAGGGAGTGCCATCGATGCCAATCACAAAGGAGCTTGTCATTCGAAACATGGGTCCTCTTGCCACAACAATCAACCTTAAGATTGACCAGCCCTTCAGCTGCCCCATTGAGAAGCTTACCCTTGAAAAAGACAAGAGTGATGTCATCAAGATTGACTTTGATCCAGGCATGAAATAGGATCGTCTCTCCGATCACATTAATGGCAAGCTAACCATTTCCCATGACGGCCATCCGCACAAAGACTTAGTCCAACTCTAGGGTGAGGTTTGCTTCCCCAATCTGCAGATCCTTCCACCGAAGATTGACTTTGGCTGCATTCTTAACGACACTAGCAAGAAAAAGTACCTTGTTCTGTCAAACGTCTCCGAGATGCCTGTGGCCTATGAATGGTCATTCCTTGAGGATGCGCCTATCGTTGATGAGATGGATGAAATCGAAGAAGGTAAAATGAAAAAGAAGAAGTCTAAGAAGAACAAACGCCTTCCTATCAATGAAGTGTTCGATATCCTACCTGTTAGCGGAATACTCTTGCCCGGATAAACAGAAAACGTTGAGTTCACTTTCTACTCAGGAAATGGAATCAGCTACAACGGAACAGCAGTTTGCAGTTGCGATGGTGGCCCCGACTACGAAGTTCCCATTCAGGGAGACTCGAACCTAGTTACCTACCGGCTTTCAACCAAGGAGTTAGACTTTGGAGAGGTGCCCTACAACGAGAGCTCAACTAGAGAGTTCATCATCGAGAACGTTGGCAAAGTACCCTTTGAATTCAACATTAATCTCAGCACAGTGAGCCGACCAGGCCTTCTTGAGTGTAGCACTATGGTAGGCAAAGTTTTAGCAGGCGAGAAATTCAAAATTACCGTCCGATTCTTCGCGGGTATTCCTGATAACATCAGAGAAATGTTCCTTGTCGAGTGCAGTCACTTCCCAGCCGAGAGAGTTGCTGTAAAAGCTGTTGGCATTTACCCCGGTTGTCTGTTGAGCTTCCCAAGGGCAGACGACGAGATGTTCTCCCAAAGATTTGACCAAGTTAGACAACAGATCGAGTAGAACAAAGTGGACTACTCTGCTAAATTCCACGGAGTTGACGCCCTTAAACTGATGCCTCCAATTCCTGCCAAGTTCGTTGACAGAGAGAAGGTCGCTATCAAAGAAAAGGAAACCTTTGTCATGGAAGTAGAGGCTGAATGCGATCGTCAGCTTCTTTGTTAGAAGATCAAAGAACTTGTCGACCTTACTGTCATGAACAATCTCAACTTATCATAATAAAGCGTTGAATAGCCTGAACTTGAACAAATCGACACCAAGAAGGCTAAAAAAGCTGAAACTAAGACTGGTGAGAAAGGCAGAAAACGCGATATGGACAAGACGATCACGAACGATCTAAACACCAGCGTTGTCGGCTTCATCAAGGTTGGCAACACTAATGTGAGTCTTGAAAACATCAACATTTGTACTTACTCCTGTGACTTTGGCAACGTAGTCGTAGGTGGCAGCAAGAAAAAGTCATTTAGACTTACAAATGTGGGCAAGATTCCCATTAACTTCATATTCGACAAGAAACTTCTTGGACAGGCAGGAATTGCAATTGACTAGGACAAAGGACAGAAGATTATGCCAAACTCTTCGTAACTGTTCACTGTTGTGTTCACCAGCAGAAAAAACAGCAAGTTTGGTCGTCAAAGGTACTCAATCCCGATTGAGGTGAAAAATGGACCAACCTACATTATCGACTTCCTTGCGAATCTAACAATTCCTGAGCTAAACATGTCTAACGACAACTTGGACTTTGACAAAGTGTGCATCAACACTCGAAAGACAGTTAAACTCCGAATTGAGAATATAAAAGAGGTCCCCTGTGAATGGTGGTTCCACGTTCCTCAGCCTACAGCCAGCGGTGCTGCACCGACCAATCCTGACAAAAAGAAAGATGTTGAATTCTTCCAAGTTTTCCCACTGTCAGGCACATTGCTTCCAGGCTAGCGCTCAACTATTGACGTAATGTTTGTTCCAAACAGCGATAAACCATTCGTCGAGAAGCTATAGTTCAAGTGCAAGGATAATCCTAAGCAATTCATTCTAAACGTAAAGGGACAGGGAATAAACAACATGATTGAACTTGTTCCTGAAACAATCAAGCTTGGTCCAGTGCTGCCCTATGACACAAAGTCTATTGAAGCATTTGAAATCACAAACACAATGGAGCACGCTATCGAGCTTTACAGTTTGGACTTTGATACTCAATACCTCGAGGAAGAGGAAATCATCAAGCGTATTGATAACTTCACTCCAACTGGCTCCAACGATCCAATATTTTTGCCATACCGCAAAGCTGGAAGCGAGTTTTGGCCGAGTATCAAAAAGGCTGACGAACTCAAAACCAAGACAGATATTTTAAAAGTTCAAATAAAGAAGGTGGAAGACCAGATCGCCATCTTAATATAGGACGAAGTCGCATGGGCAGAGTTCAATAAAACCTAGGCTAGTGCTGAAGGTGGAGTAGCATCAGACTTAAAGCCCCCAGAAAAAACCTAGCAGTAGATCTCAGAGTAGCGCAATCAACTCACGAGCTAGAAAGGTGACATGGAAGGAAAGCTACTCGAGCTTGTTTAGGAGGGTATGGAAGTGAAGCTTGCTCCTTCTCTAAAGGAAGAGAACAAACTAAATGTCATTTTGATTGGTCCAAATAGCGTCGGGCGCACTACAGTTTCAAATTATATGGCTCAAGAGCACCAACGATGCGTTATCAGACTGGACTAGCTCTACGATTATTGGATGAAGAGGAACCACGCAATTGCTGAAGAAGCCACTCAGTTCCTATCATCTAGAGATGAAGAACTAGAAAAGAAACTAGCTGAGCAAGAGGCCGCTAAGAAGAACAAGAAGCCTAAGAAAGGTGAGGTGGAAATCGAAATAAACCCTACTGAGTACAAGCTCATTAGTAGAGAGATTCTCGTGCGGATGGTCAAGCTCCGTCTTGAGGAGGACGACTGCAACGCAGGAGCCATCTTTGACAACCTTACTAGCGAGCTGTGGCCAGACGAGAAGTTCGCAATTGGATTCATCTCTGATGCAATCCCAAATCAGAACATCCAGGTCCTGATCTTCAATTTCAACAAAGAGGTCTACCCTGTTGCTGGAAAAGAAGAAGGCGACGAGATTGAGGTTTGCACTAACTACAGGTACGCAATGAGACACGACCCTGCTCTCGGCGGCAAAAACAGTGCTCGAAAGAGAGAAGAGGAGAAGACTGTCGCTGAAGATAAGGCAACACCCCGTGACCCCAAGAAGGCTCCGAAACTTATAAAAGCAATCTCTTCGAAGAAGGATAAAAACAAAGAAGAAAAGTCTGGAGAAGTAGTAAAGAAGATTGAGCCGAAGGTCCAAAGGCAAGTTGTTGCTGACCCAAGAGACAGCTACAGACCAAAGGCGTACACCAAGGAGGAGAAAGACGCCTGGAAGACTTACGCTAAGCAAGTCACCGATTTTTACGGCGATCTGATAATGAAGCAAATTAACTCTAACGAGTCAGAGGAGAACCCAGTCGCTGGTGGCAAACGCATTATGCAGGAAGTCAACATCGAGTACGACTTTACTTACCTCTGCGAATTTATCTGCAAGTCAATCGTTCCTGAGCCGCTTTGGCCTGATCCCGATAAGGAGCCACTTCCTCCACCCCTGATAAACTCCATGCTTAAAAAGCCACCCAATCGAGCAGAGAGAGCCAAGATTACCAAGTTTAAGATCATGACTCCAACCGGTGAAGCACCCAATGGCGAAACGTTGCCTCCACTAAGTGACAAAGAGACTAGGTGGGTAATCTAGCCAAAGGAGTCAAAGAAGCTTTACATTAAGTTCTTTAGCACCAAGATTGGCACCTATGTTGAGAATCTACAGTTCGAAGTTGTTGGGTCTTATAAGGCTTTTACGCTGCCAACCCAAGGTTTATGCGAGTTCCCAGCAATCAACTAAAACGTGAAGAACCTCTACATGTCAATCAAAAAGACTAGACCCGTCGAAAAAGACTAGATTGTAATCAAGAGCTACATTTAGTCTGAGGGAGTATTCGAATTTGGTCCACTACTTATAAAGAAAGACGCTGAGAAAAGGGCAGATCCAAAGATTCAGGAAGTCAACAGCACAATTCTACAAATCACAAACAACGGAAAGTACAAAGTTGATGCCACATTTACACTAAGATCCACTCTTTCTGCAGAGGAAGGCGGTGCTGAAGGTAAATCTCCCTTCATTATTGAGCCGGCTGAATGCTCACTAGGCATGGAAGAGACGCTTCAGCTTAGAGTATTCGCCTTCCCAGAAGTTGCTCAGCTCTACTCCGATCAACTTGTGGTGCTCATCAAGGACAACCCAAATCCAATCATACTCCCGATCCAGTGTCTCGGCGCGAAGCCAGTAGTTTCGGTTAGCAGCGATACTATTCTATTTGAGAGAGCTCTTCTGAACAAGGTGCTGACCAAAACACTTACTCTCACGAATACATGCCCGATAAAGGTAAACTGGAGACTTAAGAAGACTGAAGGTCTGCCCGCAGAGTTCAGTGTCACACCAACTAGTGGCCAGCTCCTTCCATTCAAAGAATAAGGCATCGATATTACTTTCAAGTCTATCTCACAGAAGAAGTTCTTGGAAACTATTGTCCTAGAAGTCGAAGATGTCGAAGGACTCGGAGTAAAGTAGGACGACAAAAACATCGTTCTTGACGCCGAAGCGTTTAACATCACACTTAACGAAGCAATGTAGATTGACCAAGTACTCGATTTCGATGCTGTTAGAGTTGGCGAGCCCAAGGAGCAAACCTTGTTCCTCAAGAATTAAGGCTAGTACCCGATCAAGTACGACTTCACCATTCGCAAGAAGGCATAGGAAATATTCACGATTGAGCCTATGGTTGGCCGCCTATAGAAGGACGAGGAGATAAACATTGTTGTACGCTTCTTGACAATGAAGGAGACCAAGATCAAGACGAACAAACAGAGCGCTGAAATCTTCCTAAATATCTTGGAGGGCGATTAGAACGTAAAGCACCAGCAAATCCCGATCCTTGTTAATGTGAACGCCGTTTACAGCAAGTACTCTCTAGCACCACTTAAAAACCTGAACTTTGGTCCCATGCAGTACGGAGAGAACGTTACTCGCAGCTTCGAGATAAGGAACGAAGGTCTATTTGAGTTTAAGTATGCCATTTGTGACTTTAACAATGAGGACGAGAAGAACAAAATTCGTGAAGAGCGGAAGAAGGAAGCTGAAGACAGACTCAGTGGTCAGAAAGAGGAAGAAATAGATCCTAAGCTTGCTGCTAAAGGAAAGAAACCTGATCCCAAAGCTGCTGCGCCTGCTAAAGGTGGTGCAAAAGGTAAAGTCGAAGCAGTACCCGATGGCCAACAAGTCCAAGTAAGCCAGTACGCAATTACGCCAGCAATTGGTTCGATTGCTCCTGGAAGCGCTGCTGTGATCTCAGTAACTTTCAATGCACAGGGCTCAAAGTTCTACAACACAACTTTAGCAGTAGATGTTGCAAATAGAGATCCAGTTGACCAACCAGAAGGCATTCCATTTTAACTGGCTGCCGAATCAGCAATTCCCGGAATCAACACAACAGACCTCGACTAAATCTTCGAAGAGCAGACGGTTATCCCAAGTTTGGACCCACAACTCAACACTCAGACGATCATTAGTTCGAGTTTGTTCAGCATTCAGGAGAATGTATTCTGGTTTGGAACGCTTGTCGCGGGTAAGGACCCCTAGGGTTCAAGTGAGCGATTCAAGATAATCAATCCAAACAAGGTGACTTGCAACGTAAAGTTCAGCGTTAAGCCCCGACAGATGTCAAAGAGCGAAGGCTTTGCATTCAAGATTGAGCCTGAATCCTTGTAGATCGAATCTCACAAACACAAGTACGTCACTGTCCACTTCAATCCAACTGAAATGAAACAGTATGGCGGCATTTTCGAGGCTGTTGTCTAGAACGGAGAATTGAATCCCAAACAAGGAAAGATGACATTCGAGATACGAGGCGAGGGCACCCTACCCACTCTCTAAATTCAGAAGCCTGATGAAAACGAGCCTGATGGAACTCCAGTTCTTCGCTACAGGAAAACAAGAATCGGCAAAGAGACATACCTACAGATTATTTTGAAGAATGATGGATAGGTGCCTGCAACTGCCAGATTCGACGCAATCACGAACGAGTCTTTCAGCTTCGAAGGAACTTCGATGAATCACACAATCATGTCCAAACAGAGTCACGCTTTTGACATCCGATTCTGCCCTAGGAGTGCTAGCATCGAAAAATTCGTACTGACTTTCCAGACATAGAACAATCCTTTTGAATGCCACAAGGTTGTTCTAATCGGTGAAGGATATGCTGAGAGCATTGCATTTGAAAACTTGCCTAACGGTAGAGAGGATCTTCTCTTTATTGGGGACTGTGTTATTGGAAAGGCCAAAGCGGTGCAGTTCTAAATTCAAAACTCTGGAGATAAAGACCTGAAATTCAGATGGAACTCAGGAGCCCCAGATAGAGACGAGTTTACATTCTATCCTTCAGTTGGTCATCTTAAGGGAGGTCAAAGCAAACAGATCAAAGTGATGGTTCGAGGAAAGGAAACCAAAAAGTATGACAAAGTCGACTTTGTTTGTGAAACTCAAACTATCTCTCAAAAAGGAGAAGAAGGTTCGAAATGGACTGATTGGGACGACACCATGAAGACCGTGAAGATGGTCAGACCCTCGGAACACAAAAAGTTCATCAGAGATAAAGAAGTTGCCGATATTAAGAGAAAGGAGGAGGTAGAAGCCGCCGCTTTCGCTGCTCAAAACAAGAAAGGAGCTAAACCACCTGCTAAAGCAGCCACAGTTATTCCTGAAGAAGTCAATATTGATTTGTCTGAAGAGCCTTCCGTACAACTTATTGATGTGATTCCTGAACCTGAAATGGAAGTTTTGGACACAGCACCGAAGTAACAAATCTTGAAGACAAGTTGCATTATCGATAGAGCTAGTTATGAATGCGCTTCAAAGCAAATTGACTTCAAGCCGACACTAATGTATGCAACACGCTCTATGAAGTTTGCAATTAAGAACACCTCACTGATTGGCTTAGAGTACAACTTCAAGATTGTAAACAGTATCAGTGGAATTCTTGACGCTGGTCCTTTCACTATCATCCCAAAAACTGGCCTCATTTCACCTGGTTGCGACGAAAACTTTATCGTTAAGTTCTCACCCGTTGAAGTTGACCCGGACTTTACCAGAATTTTCTCAGCAAACATCCATCATCTCAATCCTAGCCAGGAACCCTTGATCATCGAAGCAACTGGAGTTGCCTAGAGACCTATTATACACTTCGAGCTTCCAGTTGGCACTTACCGCGAGAGAAAGATGAAGGACATGTCGTTTGTCGATGAGAAGTTGAAAATCATCGAGTTCGAGTCACTTGGAACAAACATTCGAAACACGAACCGCTTCATGGCAGTCAACCCCACTTCCTCAGGTTATGAGTTCGAGTGGGAGGAGATTCCAGATGACACTAAGAAGAAGAACTTTTTTAAGTGTGCCACAAATAAGGGACTAATTTTGAGTGGCAAGAAGTCAGAGATGATCTTCGAGTATACTCCTGATGCCGTTGGAGAGCATGACTCAAGATGGATTTTCAAGATTCCTTCCGAAAAAATAACGCAAGAGTTCCTGATAGTCGGAAGAGTCAACGAACCTAATGTACTCTTCGAGTGTGGTAAAATGAAATTCGGCCCACTTCTTCTTGGTGGAAAAGCCAAAGAAACTGTTAGAATCATTAACTAGGAACACATTCCTTTCGCTTTCAACTTTACCAACGCAAGTGTTAAGGGCTCATAGGATTATGGAGACTCTCTTAAGATAACTCCCATGTCTGGTGTAATTCCTGCCTTTTCCGATTAGCCTATCGAAATTATGTTCCAGCCGAAATTCGAACTGACATATAACTACAACTTGACTTGCAATATAAAGCGCAAAGCTAGACCGCTCGTCTTGAATTTAAAGGGAGAGGGCTATCAAATTCACCACACCGTAATGGCTGATGAACCTCTCACTAAAGTTCAACAAAACGAACCATTCAAATTGGACTTCGGTGAGTTTTTCATCAATGAGGTAAAGACGAAGTAGGTTGTGCTTACTAACAATGGGGAGTTCAACTTCGACTTCCTTTGGAAACGACAAGCTAACAAAAACATTACGATCACTCCTGAAACTGGAACTGTCTAAAAGGGTGGCTAGATGAAGATAGAGGTGAAGTTCTCCGCTACTTCTGAAACTGATCTCAAGAACTATAAGAGTACTCTTACCGTTCTCAGCGGGCCAAAGTATGATTTCAATATAGCAGGCTCTGCAAGAAAACCTGGAGTTCGTCTTAACTAGCACATTTTCGATTTCGGTCAGTGCTTTGTAACTTCTCAGCCAACTCCAATGAAGAAAATGTTAACCATTACCAACATTGATGTCCAGGCTATTTCAGTGGAGTCCAACTTCGAAAAGAAAATCTACCTTGACTTCCCGGTTGTGCCTGGCCAAGTTCTTATGCCAGGTGAGGAAAAGATCGAGATTCCCATCACTTTTACTCCAAGAGAGCTGAGGAGCTATAACGAGGTTGTAAAGCTGAACTTCAACAACGGTCTTTACTTCATCGATGTTGTAGTTTAAGGTGTTGGTATCCCGCTTCATCTTGATTTGAAAGACCCTGATCAAGCATTTACAAACTTAGGCGTTGTTTCTGTTGGTCAAGAGGTTAGCAAGTCTGTACCATTAGTGAACAGGAGTTTAAAGACCGTGAAGTTCAAGGTAATTTCTCGCGACAAAAAAGCCTTTACTGCTTCATCTCTTAGCATCCACCCAGAAACTGTCTAAGACATTGTGCTCAAACCAAAAGAGTCCTACCCGGTTGAGATAAGATTTAGACCCAAGACAAGACTACCGCCATTTGAGCAGGACATCATGCTTCAAATCGAAGGTATTGAAGAGCCCAGAAAGTTCTGCACTGTTGTAGGTGTCGCTCACGGCATTGAGCTCAAACTTATGGACGAAGTAGCAGCGTTCGGAAACGTTGTTGTTGGTAGTCGTTTGACAAAGTACATTTAAATGTCGAACTTCGGGGATGTAAAAGCAAACTTCAGCTGGAACAAGAACGATTTCACTAAGAACTTCACGATCAACCCCGCAAGTGGCTATATCAACCCCAACTCGAATCTTGATTTGGAAGTAACGTTCCACCCAAGAGAAGATGAAAACATTGGCTCTGGAAAGGTCACCTGCGAGACAAAAGTTGTTTGTGAAGTAAAAGGAGGAGAACAAATCAATCTTAAGATGATGGGCAAACCCGTCAGCTAGGACTCTTCCCAGCTTTAAGAGATCAACTTTAACACAGTCGTTAGAACTGCAAATTCTTAGAAGATAACCATTCAAAATCCGGAAGACAAGGAATGGGCAATTAACCCAACCATCAGCGCGAAAGACAACAGTGCTGAGTATTTTGCAGGCAAAGAAACTTTCATCGTCCCCGCTAAACAGAGCGCTCAGTACGAGATTGTTTACTTGCCGAAGACCATGACGAAGAAGGAGAAGAAGTCCGAGACCAGCGAGGAAATGGTCGAGCAGCCCCATCTTGGCTCCGTTTTCTTCCCACTTCCAAACGGCACAGCCCTTCTTTACAATCTGAAGGGCACTGCAACAGCGCCACAGTCGGAAGGTTTAATCTAAGAAACCGTACCAGCTCGTAAGCAGAAGAATTTCATCGTGAACGTGAAGAACTGGGCCAAAAAGACATAGAGGTTTGAGACCAGTTTCAAAGTTGACGGTCCGAACGATCCGTCTCTCTTCATTCGCGGAGCAAATACCTTCGACATCGCCGGTGAGTCAGTAAAAGAGTACAAACTGAACTTCCTCGCAATGAAGGTGGGCGTCTACAAGTTCTCTGCAACCTTCAAAGAGAAGACCTCGGGTGAGTACATCTTCTACTAGTTCGCAATCACAGTCGAGGAGTGCAAAGAGGTTGAGAAGTTTGAGTTGATCAGCTCGGTTAGGGAAAGCTCGCAGACAGCAATCCCAATTGAGAACCCAACAAACGACGATATAAAGGTGACTAAGCAGCAGTTCTAATTCACAAACGACTACCTCGATATCACTCCAGATGAGATCGTGATTAAAGCACACGAGACTCGTGAGTTCATGGTTAATTACAGACCTCTTATCATATCTGAGCAGACTACTGACATTGTATTCAAGAATCCAAGTCTCGGCGACTTCAAATACAATTTCACTCTCAAAGGCATTGCACCGACCTCTCAGAGATCACTCGCATTCAAATGCTCTCTTGGTCAAGACTAAATCTAAGCCTTCAAGTTCACTCACTTCATGAAGAAAGCTGTGGTCTACTAGATAAAGGTTGAACGCGCAGACGGTCCCGGCGTTTGTGATTTCAAGATTGAAGGACAGCCGACGATCCCAGGACCCGCAGCCGACAGCTTTAAGGGCGTGGACCTCCAGATTAACATCAAGTACGAGCCCTTCACTATCGGCGACAGCAGAGGCATTCTGAAGTTGACTTGCGCAGAGGGTCTAGAGTACAACTGCCTGCTTTATGGACGTTCTTCGGCACCTCAACCTCAAGGACCGATCAAATGTCCAACTGGAGCTAAACCAGTTGGCATCGACTTCAAGAACCCACTTAACGAAAAGGTAGAGTTTGTTGTTAACTTCGACAACACTAACTTCAGTTTGGCCAGCAAGTTGCCCGGACCTCTCGAGCCTGGCAAAATCACGAACTTGCAGATCAAGTACGATGGAAAGGCAGACTTGCCAAGCACTGGTCGCATGATCGTCACCGCCAAAGGCCTGCCTCCATGGATCTTCTACCTACAAGGAGAATGAGGACCTACTTATTATATTAATTTAAGAATTCAACCGC
>Ga0138269_1162982_pt1 | contig 13856 bp, 20 predicted proteins | sample C_130208_E_mt_FD_106903 | JGI IMG/M metagenome (GOLD analysis project Ga0138269, IMG submission 106903) | Freshwater microbial communities from Lake Croche, Canada - C_130208_E_mt (Metagenome Metatranscriptome) | ecosystem: Environmental > Aquatic > Freshwater > Lake | place: Canada: Quebec...
AACTGATTCAAATGTCAGGACTTTTCAATAAGAAAGAACCAAACATCACGGATGAGGAGTTCATCCTCAAGTACTCCCTTATCTACCTCGGCATGAGGAAGATCAAGGACGAGTCCATAGACAAAATTCAAAAGAACGAAGAGAACAAGTCTGCCCTCTCCGACTTCAGCGGCCGCTCAAACTACCTGTTCGTCATGCAGCCAAGCGGTGAGAACCTGAATTTCACGATTGAGCCCCCAGCTCTGGCCAACATTAAGAAAAAGTTTTTGCTCGTGATTAAAGCGCGCCCAGAAACAAAAGAGCCTGGCTTCCCCACTGGCATCGCCAACGAGGTCGTCTTCATGGAGATGAACAAACCCATTCTCGAGTCACTCCACAACACTTGCCAGGAGGTCTTTTTGCCCGTACTCAGCAACCCTTTGAACCAGGTCAACCTATCTGACCTTGTTAGCAAAGACCTGATGGAAAAGTTTCACACTTTCCTCGCTTACACCTACGTGACAATCGGCTAGGTCAAAGGAAGGACCCTACTCCCTCTTCCCCCATCTGACTCCGCAAATAGTGAGCGCACTTCAAGCAAAGACAAGGCCCACGTTCTTGAAACCGCCATAATCCACTGGTAAAAACAAATCAAGAATGTCCTCAAACAGGATCCAGAAAACTCCTTAAAAGACGGAAAGCATCCCGAGCCAATGATTGAACTTGACTTCTGGCAGAACAAGTCAGAAAACCTCAACAGCATCAGCCTTCAACTTAACTCTGAGCGTATCAAGAAGGTTCTTAAGTTCCTCGAGCAAAACAAAAGCACCTACACAACTCCCTTCAGCAAGCTCTAAAAGGAAGTGCAGATTGCGTAAAAAGAAGCAAACGAGAACTTCAAGTACCTGTCGACTCTTAAGAACCTATTCCTAGATCTCTCAGACAGCTCCAAGGAGTTGGCCGAGATCGCTGACTCGTTCGTGCCCATTATGCACACCATTCTGCTCATCTGGAACCACTCCCAAAACTACAACACCCCCTCCCGCCTTGTTGTACTTATTCGCCAAATCTGCAACGCTATCATCAAGCAGTGCCGCGGTACCATCGACGGTCCCAAGGTTTTCACCGCAATCAAGGACGAGGACTCCATGGACGCACACACCAAGCTGACCCTGGCCCTCGACGTTTGCTCCAAGTTCAAGGATGCCTACTTTGAGTACAAGGGCAAGTCAAAGAACCAATGGAAAATCTCAACCAATGCGTTGTTCGTGCGTCTTGACGCATTCAGCGAGCGCTGCCAGGACATTATGCACCTGACCGGTACCATCCAACAGTTCAACAAACTACAAAAGATCGAAATCGGTAACACCAAGGGCAAGAACATGACTACCTCAATCATGCAAATTTTCACCGAATTCAACAAAGCCGTCGAAGACTTCATGACTGTAACTTATGACATCATGGACATCGAAAAGAGAGAGTTCGATGACGACTTCTTCAAGTTCCGTCAAAGAATTAAGGAGCTCGAACGCCGCCTTGCCTCAGTTCTCACCTAATCATTTGATGACTGTGACACAATTGTTGGCAAATTCAAGCTGCTTGAGTCTTTCGAGGGTCTCCTCACTAGACCAATCATATAGGATGAACTTGAACGCAAGCAGATCACACTTCTCGACCTATACAAGCAAGATTTAAAGATAACTCAATAGATCTTCTAAGAAGGCAAAGTCTTGGTCGAGCGCGTTGATGAAAGGTCTCCCATTAGCTCAAACATGCCACCAATCTCCGGTGCCCTGTATTGGTCTCGTGGTTTGCTCGACAGAGTTAAGGAGCCCATGGAGCGTCTGCTGACTCTCAGCACAACTCTACAAGAACGTGAAGAGTTCAAGGATGTCCAAAAGCTCTTCAACTCTCTTAACAAGAACCTTAATGAGTTTGAGTAAGCTAAAATCTCTGAGTGGGTTGTTGGAGTCGAAGATAACACCGAAGAGCAATTAAACAAGTTCCTTCTTGTGAAGGAGGAGTCAGAGGCAGCACCTGAAGGTTATATCAGAGTGAACTTTGATCCAGTCCTTGTGAGACTTCTTAGAGAAGTGAAGTACTTGTAGCTCCTCGACATTGAAGTCCCAGCGCGTGCTAACGCTCTGTACGCCAAAGTAAATGTGTACCGCACATAAACCGGTAACCTCGAGCTGACAGTAAACATGTTTAACGAGATTCTCGCCACTCTCCTTCCAGTCGAAAAACCCCTGCTTGGTGACCGCATTCAGATGATGGTTGATTTCCTTGCTCCTGGTATTGCCACTCTTTGCTGGAACAGCGATAACATCAACGCATTTATCTCAAAAGCAATGAAGATTGTTACTGAAGTCGACGAACTTGTCAAAAAGATGAAGGAAAACGTGCGAAAGATTATTGAAATGATGGAAAAATGGACCAAGCCTCTTTTCGAACGAAAGAACAAGGCTATGCTAGCTGAGGATGTTGAACAGACTCATCAGGCGCTTGTTGGTCCCCGCCTTGAAGACATCAGAAACAACGGTAAAGAAATCCACAAGTTGATGAAAGATACTCAAGACAACATCAAACCAGACAAGAAGTCACCCTAATGGATCGCCTATTAGGACTACATCAACGGCTTGATGATTGAAGGAATTACCAACGGTATCAACGGTTCCATGATTTTCCTCAAAGACCAAATCAGCATTGCTTACAACAAACACAACGGCCTTCAGCCAATTTTTGACATCAAAGTCAACCTCCAAGATCGCAAAGTAATGTTCGACCCCTCTATTGGCTCTAACAGCCGTCAGAACGGTATCAGAGACATTATCAACAAGATCGTTGCCGACTTCATCTCGCTTTCAATCCAGATGCCCGGCCGTCTTGATGCCAGCGCTAACCCCGCTAACGCTGCTAACAACGGAGACTACTTGGTTGAAATCAAAGACCAGCTAATCCTGTTCCTGACCCAGCAGTAGATCACTGATGGTTTGAATGAAATTGAAGAGGCAACCAACCACTTCATTCATCTGTACGACGATAAGAAGTTCCTTTGGGAAGAAAAACTCGAGGTTTCGTTCCAAGAGTTCCTAAACTCAGGCTAATCCCTCGAAGAGATGTTCACCAAAAAGCTCAATGCGATGCGTACTGGTGATGACGACGAAGAGCAGAAGCTTGATGACGAGCAAGAAGCTTTCAACTGGATGTGCTAGAAGATTTTGAAGGGTGTTGTTACCCGCTTCCCCTCCCTCGAAATTTTCGATGAGAAGATTGCCTACCTCACAACTATCAAACGCCAGATCGCTGAAATGAAGATTTCCGTTGATATTGGATGGCTAAGAGTGAACTCGATGCCCCTGATCAAGGAGCTCGAAAAAACAATTGAGGCCTGGATCCAAACTCACACCAGCTTCATTTTGAACAACACTATGCAACAGATCAATAACATCAACAACTTCATCCACGAAGTCACTGAGGGCATCAAAGTTGTTCCAAAGAGCTCTGATACTGCAGGCGAGAAAGCAATTCTTATGTAAGTGATGACTCACCTTCGTGACGTCAAGATGATCAAGGACAAGACCCTTGAGCAAATTGACCCAATGAAGCAGGCCATTATGCTCATGAAGAAGCATCAGGTCAAGATGGACGATGACTTCCTAGTAACCTTGGAGACTGGAAAGAGTCAACTTAAGGAAGTGTCAGAAAAGGCACTTGGACCAGTAAAAGAAAGTATTCTGCCTCTCCAAAACTAGGAGGCTCAGAACATTAAGGGCCGCCTTGCAAGATTTGGCGTTGTTGTCTAAGAGTTCAGAATCAAGTTCCAAAACACTCTTCCCTACCATATTGCCGAGACCTCTCCCGAGCTTATCGATAACTCTTACAAGATGATTACTGAGTTCTACAACGAGACCTGCAAGTTTGAAAACGAAGCTCGTGAACTAAATAACCTCGAGACTCTTTTCGATCTGCAGCGCAGCAGTTACAAACAGCTCAAGGACTGCAAGTCAGAGCTCATATCCCTTAAAGAAATGTGGGACTTGGTCGCTTTAATTGATATGCAGTTCGAGTCCTGGAAGAAAACTCTCTGGGACCAAATCGACACCGACAACCTGACCTCCCTAATTAAGGACATGCAGACCAAGTAGATGAATCCATCTGCTCCCTAGAATAAGTTTATTTCAAAGTGGCGTACCTTCGTCGCTCTTAACGAAAGAGTTAAGAACATGAACACCATTCTGCCCTTGATCTCTCAACTTCACTCGCCATTCATGCAAGATCGTCACTGGAAGAAACTCATGAAGACCACCCACTAGACTATTGATCACGCATCACCCAAATTCTGTCTGGAAGATTTGATTAAGCTTCATCTCTATAAATACTCCGACGAGGTAACTGAAATCGTTGATGGTGCCCAGAAGGAAGACAAGATCGAAAAGAAGGTTGGTCTGATCGCCCGTACTTGGGACGACCAGAAGTTCACTTTCGAAGAAAGGGGCGAGAACCAGCTTCTCGGAGCTCTTGACATTATTGTTGAACAAGTCGAAACTCAATCATTGGACTTGATGACAATGCTTGCCTAGAAGGAAGTCGAAGAGTTCAAGGAAAATGTCAGCAAATGGCAGAAAACTCTTAAGACTGTTGACAGCGTTATCCAAATCTGGGTCAAAGTCCAAAAGAACTGGTAGAGACTCTACCCCATCTTCCTCGCTTCCGAGGATATCCGTGGCCAGCTGCCCGAAGACACCAAGAGATTCGAAAAGGTCGACATTGACTGGAAAGAACTTATGAGAGACGCTGTTGAAAACTCAGGCGTCGTAGAGGCTTGTACTGCTGAGGGAAGAGAAGAAATCCTCAACGGGTTCAACCAAGACATTGAGACTTGCGAAAAGGCTCTAAATGCTTATCTCGAAGAGAAGAAAAAGGTTTTCCCCCGATTCTACTTCGTTTCCAACCAGTCACTTCTAGACATCCTCTCAAACGGAAACAACCCCGTGAAGGTAGATGAGTTCCTTGGTAACTGTTTCGACGGTCTTAAGTGCCTCAAATTCCTTAAGGAAGGTTAGGAGCCCTTTAAGACTGCCCTCGGCATGTACTCCAAAGACGGTGAGGAATTCGTTGACTTCCTTACTCCATTTGTGTGCACCGGCGCTGTCGAGAACTATCTTTGCGACCTTGAAACTAAGATGCAAGTTACTCTTAAGGACATCCTTGACATGGCTAAAGAGACTGCCGACGAGTGGGAGGTTTCAAAGCCCCGCCATCTCTGGCTCGAAGACTACAACGCTCAGATATCTCTTCTAGCTACTTAGATCCTTTGGACCGAAGAAACCCAGAGAGCTTTCGACGAGCTTGAAGGTGGTTCTGAGTCAGCTATGAAGGACTACTTCTCCATCACCGTATCTCGCATTATGGCCCTGATCGAGCGTGTCAGACAAGACTTGAGCCCCGAACTTCGTATCAAGATCATCACCATCATTACCATTGACGTCCACGAGCGTGATGTGATTGAAATGTTCGTAACCAACAAGATTATGGACTCTGGCGCATTCAAGTGGCAGTCCCAGCTCAGATTCTACATGGAATCAAAGGCAAAAGAGCCTAAGAAGGTTTGCCAAGCCAAGATTTGTGACTGGGTCACCTGGTACAACTACGAGTATGTTGGTAACTGCGGTCGTCTGGTTATCACTCCACTCACTGACAGATGTTACATCACTCTTACTCAAGCGCTTAACCTTAGCATGGGTGGTGCTCCCGCCGGCCCCGCTGGTACTGGTAAAACTGAGACTACCAAGGATCTTGGTCGTGCTCTTGGACTCCAGGTCGTCGTCTTCAACTGCTCTGATCAAATGAACTATCAGTCCATGGGTCAGATTTTTATGGGTCTCGCCCAGTCAGGTGCTTGGGGCTGCTTCGATGAGTTCAATCGTATCTCCGTCGAGGTGCTCTCTGTCGTTTCCACTTAGGTAAAATGCTGCCTCGATGCAGTCAGAGAAATGAAGATCAATCCCAACAAAAATATGTTCCAGTTCGAGGACTCAGGTGAAATTCAACTTAAGATTACCGTTGGTTTCTGGATCACTATGAACCCCGGTTACGCCGGTCGTACTGAGCTTCCAGAAAACTTGAAGGCTCTTTTCAGATCTTGCGCTATGGTTGTCCCAGATATCGTTCTTATTTGCGAAAACATGCTTATGTCTGAAGGTTTTGCCACCGCCAGAGACCTTTCCAAGAAGTTCATGACTTTGTACAACCTCGCCAAGTCCCTACTTTCTGAGCAAGTCCATTACGATTGGGGTCTTCGTGCCGTCAAGTCTGTACTTAGACAAGCAGGTAAACTTAAGCGTGCCGATCCAAACATTTCTGAAGAAGAACTGCTCATGCGCGCCCTAAGAGACTTCAATTGGCCAAAGATTAAGGTCGAGGACAGACTCATCTTCTTGGGTCTCATTAGAGATTTGTTCCCAGGAATCAACGCCGAGGCAAAGACAGATGAAGAGCTTAAAGCTGACTGTTCAAACGTAGCCAAGAGCAAGAACATGCAGCCCGAAGAAGGATTCGTACTTAAGTGCGTCCAACTCGCTGAAATTCTTGAAGTTCGTCACTCGTGCTTCTTGATTGGAGTTCCAGGCACTGCTAAGTCAGCAGTGTGGAAGAACTTGTCCGACACACTCACTTCAAGAAAGTGGATCACTGCTTGGGACATTGTCGATCCTAAAGCTGTTAGCTCCGATGAACTTTTCGGTTGCATGAACACAAAGACCAAAGAGTGGAAGGACGGCGTTCTGTCTGTCATCATGAGAGACATGAACAAGAGTCAAGGCAAGTACAAGACAACCCAGAAGTACAAGTGGGTTATCCTTGACGGAGATGTCGACCCAGAGTGGATTGAATCCCTCAACACTGTCATGGACGATAACAAAGTGCTTACTCTCGTCTCCCAGGAACGTATTCCCCTTACTCCAGAAATGAGACTTCTGCTTGAGGTCTCCAACTTGAGAAACGCAACTCCTGCTACTGTATCTCGTGGTGGTGTGCTTTACATCAATGACACTGATATCGGATGGAGACCATTCGTTGACACTTGGCTATCTCGCTTCAAGCAACGCAACGATGACAATGCGATGACAACCTTCACTCTCTCCCTTTCTCACTACATTAACGAGTCATTCCTCTTCGACATGAAATCAAAGGAGTCTATTGCCCCAGTTTGCGAAATGGGAGCCATTTCTACTCTTACGACCATCATTGATTATCTATACGATGATCTCTTTGCCAACAAAGAGCAAGTCGAATATCTCAAGAGAATCAAAGAAGAAGGCGGCTATGAAGAAGCTATAAAAGTCATCTACGAAGGTTTCTTCGTGTTTGCGATGATCTGGTCTTTCGGTGGTCCACTAAGTGACTCAAAGATCAGTTACAACGGTCTGTTGAGAGCCATGGCAAGTCGTGTCAAGTTCCCCGACGGCAATTTAATCTACGACTACTACTTTGATGTACTCAAGGGAACGTGGTCACTTTGGAGCGAAAAGGTCAAGCCTTTCGACCCCAACTACGATGGTCTCTTTAACAACTTAGTCGTTCCAACCGCTGAGACAACAAGACAAAAGTTCCTAATTGACGTTCATCGTAAGACACGAAAGGGTCTTCTTTATGTCGGTTTCGCTGGTACAGGCAAAACAACTATCGTTAAGGACTACTTCGCAAGCGTCGACATGGACACAACTGTTTGCGCCGACATAAATCTGAACTCTTACACTGACTCCAGAGCCCTCCAAATTGTCCTCGAAGGAAACGTCGACAAGCGCATGGGTAGGATCTTCGGACCACCTTCAGGCAAGATCCTCATGTTCTTCATGGACGACATGAACATGCCCAAGCTCGATAAGTACGGCACTTAGAGCCCTATTTGTTTGATCAGACAAATCATTGACTATCAACTTGTTTTCGACAGAGACCATCTCGAAGAAAAGAAGACTCTCCAAGACATTATGTTCCTCGGTTGCATGAACCCCAAGTCAGGTTCATTCATCATTGATATGAGACTCTCTCGTCACTTCACCATGATTGCCCTCGGTGTCCCAGAAAAGGAAATTCTGAACACTATCTATCTTCAAGTACTTGGAAACCACCTTAAGTCCTTCGACAACTCGTTCTAATCTTACGCAAAGAGAATTGTAGACGCAACTTCTTTGGTATTCAATGGAATCGCTCTTTCCGCTCAATTCATGCCAACTGCAAGGAAGTTCCATTACCAGTTCAACATGAGAGATTTCAGCAAGATTGTCTCCAAAGTTATGCAGGCTGAGGCCAATGTGTACAAAGGTAATTCCGTCGGTCTGGTCAGACTATGGGCTCACGAGTGTCATAGAACTTACCTCGATCGCCTGATCTTGCCCGAGGACGTAGCTAAATACATGGAATTCATGAACAACGCTTGCAAAGAATTCTCCGACATTAAGCCAGAAGTAATCTTCGCCGAGCCTCTCATCTTCACCAACTTCGTGTCAACCTCAAAAGGACACGAGGCTGCCTACCTTAATGTTAAGGATATGGATGACCTGAAGGCTGTGCTTGAGCAAAAGCTCGCTGATTACAACGACCAAATCGCCACTATGGACTTGGTTCTCTTCTCGATTGCTTGCGAACACATCACTAGAATTTGCAGGATCATTGAGACGCCATTCGGAAATGCACTCTTAGTCGGAGTCGGTGGTTCCGGAAAGCAGTCCCTCTCTAAGCTCTCTGCATTCATTTTGCAGCAGGACGTTTTCAGAATCGTAGTGACTTCAAACTACAGTAAGAATGACCTCAAGCTTGACATCCAGACTGCATTTATGAAGGCCGGTGTTGTTGGTCAGCCAACTCTCTTCATTTTGACTGATTCTCAGATTCCAAAAGACGAATTCCTGGTTTACTTCAACGATATCTTGTCTGCTGGTTACATCCCAGAACTGTTTGCTAAAGACGAACTCGACGGAATTTTCAGCAAGATCAGAAGTGAGGCTAAATCAAATGGTATTCCCGACACTCCAAACGATCTCTTTGCTTTCTTCGTCGAGAAGATCCGCAAGAATCTCCACATGGCTCTTTGTTTCTCCCCAGTAGGTGACGCATTCCGTTTCAGAGCCCGTATGTTCTCCGCTCTCATAAACTGCACTTCAATTGACTGGTTCCATGAATGGCCCGAGGATGCTCTGGTCGGTGTTGCTTAACGCTTCCTCAACGAGATTGAGATTCTACCCAATGAAGAACTTCGTGATAACATTGCGAGACACATGGCTTTCGTTCATCGTTCAATCGGCGAGGCCAACATCCGAATGAGAGTTCAGCAACGTCGAAACAACTACACAACTCCCACTTCTTTCCTTGAGCTCATTAAGTTCTACACAGCTCTTCTTGAAGACAAGACATCTAAGATCGTCGAAATTATTGAGAGACTCTCCAACGGTCTTAACATTATGAACTCGACCACTGAAAAGGTCGCTCAACTATAGAAACTTCTTGAAGTTAAGATGGTTGAAGTAGAGATCGAAAAGACTGCAACCGGCAAGCTTATCGCCGAGGTAGAGATTCAATCTGCCGACGCCCAAAAGGAACAGGACGCAGCTAACATCTAAGCTGAGTCCACTAACAAGCTCGCAAACGAAGCTCAGGCAATTAAGAACGCCGCCAACAAGGAGCTAGAAGCCGCTATCCCAGCTATGGAAGCCGCCAAAGAAGCCGTTAACTGTCTGACTCTACCAGCTATTCAGGAGCTAAAGGGTCTACCTACCCCTCCTCCAGATTGTGTCCTCGTGACAAAGGCTGTGCTCATTTTACTCAAGGGTGAGAAAAAGAACCACGCATGGCCCACTGCTCAGAAGATGATGGCCAACCCCAAGGTCTTCTTAGATCAAGTTAAGTCCTTCCCTGGTGAAAATATTGATGAATGGAAGCTCAAAGACGTCCAACCCATTCTAGATTATGAAGGCTTTACCTATGAAAATATGGCCAAGAAATCTCAGGCTGCCTCTTTCCTCGCCAACTGGGTCATCAACATCGTTAAGTTCAACAAGATCTACAAGATGGTCAAACCTCTTATGGAGTCCGCAGAAGCTGCGGACAAACTTGCCAACGAGAAGCTAGAAGAACTCAGAGTTGTCCTTGAGAAGGTCAGAGTTATCGTCGAAAAAGTAGATGCACTCAAGAAACTCTTAGGAGAAGCTGTCGCTAAAAAGCAGGCTGTCGAAGATGATGCTAACGCCCTCGCTCTGAATTTGTCTCTCGCCAATCGTCTCGTTAACGGTCTTGCTGATGAAAACATCCGTTGGACTAAAAATGTCAAGACCCTTGAGACTGACAAAATCACTATGATTGGAAATGCCCTGGTGTCGGCTGCCTTTGTCTCCTACATCGGACCATTCCATTCTGCTGACAGAACAAGTCTCTGGTCTGGACAATGGATCTCTGACATTATTGAGAAGAAGATTCCCTACACAGAAGGAGTTGACCCCCTCGGTGTTTTGTCCAACGATTCCGCTCAGGCCATTTGGAAGACTTAGGGTCTGCCAGCTGATCGCAAGTCTCTCGAGAACGCTGCTATTGTAGTTTCCTGCAAGAGATACCCACTTATCATCGATCCCCAACTCCAGGGCATTAAGTGGATCAAAGGAAAGGAAGGTTCTGAAATGCTTGTCATTACACTCAATCAGGACAAATGGGCAAAGAGAGTCGAACACGCTCTTTGCAACGGTCTAGTACTGATGATCGAGTCTGTCGACGAGAACATTGACCCACTTCTTGACCCACTGCTCTCCCGTCAATTCGTCAAGAAGGGCAAGGGCCAGACTGTTAAGATTGGTAGCGAAGACATTGACATGATGCCAAGCTTCAAGCTTTACCTCCAAACCAAGCTGATCAATCCCCATTACAAGCCAGAGACTGCCGCTCAGTGCACCATCATTAACTTTATCGTCACCGAGCAGGGTCTTGAAGACCAGCTTCTCGCTATGGTCGTCCGTGTTGAAAAGCCCGACCTTGAGCAAACAAAGGAAGAGCTCGTGAACAAGCAAAACTAGTTCATCACCACTCTTGCCTAGCTCGAATCCGATTTGCTTAAAAACCTTTCAGATGCTGATCCCAACACTATTTTGACAAACATTTCGCTTATTGAGTCACTCGAAGTCACAAAAGCCACTTCAACTGAAATTCAACGTCAGCAAATGGAAGCAAAGATCACCGAAGCAACAATCAACTAACTTCGTGAGACGTACAGACGCGTTGCAGCTGAAGGTGCCACACTTTATTTCCTCTTGCTGACTCTTAACGTCGTTGATCACATGTATCAATACTCTCTAGAGTCATTCCAGACCTTCTTCTTTAAGGCTATTGACAAGACAGAGGAATTTGACGAAGAGGAACCCCGTGTTCTCGCTCTAAGGTAGATGATTCGTATGACTATTTACCAATGGGTATCCCGTGGTCTTTTTGTTCGTCACAAGCAAATCTTCCTTACTCTCCTTACTCTTAGATTGATGCAACTTAGCATCATTGAAGGTGTAGAGTACAACGCACAAATGGTTAACTTCCTACTCTTCTGCCCAAGAAAGTCCGACGTTCCAGTGCCAACAGTGCTTAAAAAGTGGCTGCCAGACCAAAACTGGTTCGCTGTCCAAAAGCTTATTGAAATTGAAATCTTTGAGCCATTCGCACAGCATTTGGAGCACGGTGCACCAAAACGTTTTGAGGATTGGTACAATGAACTCACTCCCGAGGTTGAAAAACTACCCCTAGATTGGAAAAAGCTAGAGCAACTGCCCTTCGAGAAGCTATTGGTCATCCGCTGCCTCCGACCTGACCGTATTACAACTGCTCTTGATAACTACATCAGAAGAGTTCTCCCTAAGGGCGACGAGTTTGTAGACTGCGACTCTACTAGTAACTCAAAGCAAATTCTTGAAAGTGCCTACAGAGATTCGACCACAACCACTCCGATCTACTTCATCCTTTCACCTGGAGTCAATCCAGTCGAAGACGTGGAGTTCCTCGCAAGGAAGATGGGCTTCGACACCAAGAAGATGCTCCATACCATTGCTCTCGGTCAGGGTCAGGATAAGTTTGCCAACGACAAACTTGACACTGGTCACAAAGAAGGTTTCTGGGTCATGCTCTAAAACGTGCATCTCATGCCCAAGTATCTCTACGAGCTCGAGAAGAAACTGAACCACTTCGCACAAGAGGGCTCTAACCCCAACTTCAGACTCTTCCTCACCTCCGACCCCAGCAAAGAAATTCCAATTGGGCTCCTTGAAAAGTCTATCAAATTGACCAACGAGCCCCCTCAGGGTCTTAAAGACAACATGAAGAGATCCTTCTCCTTCTTCAAGAAAGAAGAAATCGAGGACAAAGATCCAAAGATCAAGACGATTATCTTCGGGCTTTGCTATTTCCACTCAGTGATGTGCGAACGTAGAAAGTTCGGAACCAAAGGTTGGAACAGAGTCTATCCATTCTCTATGGGTGATCTCAGAGATTCGTCAATTGTTCTTCAAAACTATATGGAGACAAATAGCGGAAGCGGCAAGATTCCTTGGGATGATCTCAAATACATTTTCGGTGAAATCATGTACGGTGGTCACATCGTCGATGACTGGGACAGAAGGTTCTGCGCAACTTACTTGGATGTCCTCATGAACGACTCCCTCCTTGATGAGGCTGAAATGTTCCCCTTCATTGAGGGCAAGAACATCTCTTTTAAGGCCCCCACTCCTCTCACCCACGAGAAGTATATCGAATACATTGTGACGGAGCTGCCTCCCGAAACTCCTATTGCCTATGGTATGCATCCCAACGCTGAAATCGATTTCAGAACCAACCAGTGTAACAACTTGTTCTATCTGCTCGTCGATTTGCAGCCCAAGAACACAACCGGTGGTGCCGATGCCAGTGAAAACACCAAGGTGAAGGAATACTTCGATCTAGTGAACAACGGACTCTCCCTTGATGGAAGCAAGATTAACATGGATGATCTAAACAATAAGCTTTCAGACGAGAACAACCCGCTTCGTCCGTATCAGGATGCCTTCAAGCAAGAGTGCGAGAAGCTTAACGTTCTTATTGGCGGCATCATGCTATCATTGACCGATCTTGACCTCGCCTACCGCGGAGAGCTCACTATGAACGAGCAAATGGAAAATCTTGAAGATTGCATCAAGTTCGACAGAGTACCTCCCCAGTGGAAGAAGATCGCTTATGCTTCTGAGAGAGCGCTTATTTCTTGGACCGAAAACATCAAGGCTCGCCTCGACCAGCTGAATATGTGGAAGGAAGACCCATCCAAGTTGCCAAAGGTAACCTTCATTAACAGACTGATTAACCCCCAGTCCTTCCTCACCGCTATTAAGCAAGTCTACTGTCGTGACAAGAACCAAGAGCTTAACAAGACTCTCATCTAGACCGACGTCCTCAAGAAGATGTTCTACGAAGCCGACTTACCAGAATGCCGTGAAGGTGCTTACGTGTTTGGTTTCCAAGTCGAAGGCGCTCGTTGGGACGTTAACTCAGGTCTCGAAGAGTCCTTCCCCAAGACTAGTTTCTCAATCGTTCCAGTCGTTAACTGTAAAACCGTTATGCTCACCGACAAGGAGGACAAGACTGTTTACCAGTGTCCCGTTTACAAGACTGTCGACCGTATGATGACTTACGTCTTCCCCGCCCAGATGAAGACAAAGTACCCACCAGCTAAGTGGATTCTTGCAGGTGTGGCTATGATCTTGGATGTGCCAGGCGCAGGCGACTAGTTCGCTCTTGGCAAAGAGCCACCTCTTTGAGCAGCCAGTGAGCCGAAACTTCTAGTGAACGCATGCTGAAAGCTCTTACTAATTCTATAAATTACA
>Ga0138269_1040801_pt1 | contig 13225 bp, 24 predicted proteins | sample C_130208_E_mt_FD_106903 | JGI IMG/M metagenome (GOLD analysis project Ga0138269, IMG submission 106903) | Freshwater microbial communities from Lake Croche, Canada - C_130208_E_mt (Metagenome Metatranscriptome) | ecosystem: Environmental > Aquatic > Freshwater > Lake | place: Canada: Quebec...
GGTATATATAGGAAAAGTATACACTATTATTTAGCTCAGTCGGTGTTGAGCACACAGCAGACGCCTTGAAGCACCCAGTGAGAGACGTGTTTGTCCGTCTTCAAGTCGGCTTCGAACACAAGACCAACTCCCATCGCGTTTCTGCGGGCTTGGGTTACGTAAACAGGTGTTCTAATTGTGCCTCTTAGCTTAAGCTTGTTCGCTTCGACGGGCACGATCTGGATGAGCGGCATCTCCTCGATCAACTCCTTGGGGCGCTGGTAGTCGAGACAGTCTTTATCAACATTCCATCTAGCACCCTCAATGTACATTCCTTGAATATATGTGCCTTGGTCGATTCGTTTAGTGATTTTAGCCGGGTCTCTTTCCTTCAGTACAACAGTGTAAAGGGTAGATTTGTCGAGAGCCCAGCCTTTGCTTCTGCAAGTTGTCTATACAAGAGCGGTAAGATAGGACTCAGGAATATGAAGACCTGAAAGCCATATGCACTTAGGCTCTTCAATCTCGTCCCAGTCTTTGTACTGCTTGTGGCGGCGGATGAAGTGCTCGATCCAATTCACAAGATTCTTGAGGGACTGGGGTGCCTTAGAAAGCCACTGGGGTGGCACGAAGCCGTTGAACATGCAACTTGCAAGGTCGTCCAAAGCTTGGGACATACCGATCTCTCCGACAAGTGCTCGTTTGAGATCTTTAAGACTGCTTACAATCACTTGGAGAAGAATGTTGAATCTTTCGAGCTCCTGCAAAAGCACTACTTGAGTTGGAGTAGGTATTTCAAACTTCTTCTTGATGTTGAAAATGTCGAACTCTTGCGGCATCTTCGTCTGGATGTCGGAGGCTACCTTGGAAATGTACTCCTCACGGTTGACACCGCCAGCTGCACCGCCTTCTGAAGTCTGCATCTCCAGAGTGTTCTGCCAAAGCATCTTAACTGAGTTGCTGAAGTATTGAATTTCTGCGTTAGAGTGAAGGCCAAATACTCCTGGGTTGGTAAAGAGCGGAATCCTGTCAATCTCAATATCAATGAGCTCCTTTGTCACAGCTTCTGAGGGAATGGTGTACTAGAAGTCTGATTTAGAGAAGAAGAACTTCTAGTTGCTGTCAAAGATGAAGTCTCCCAAGAACTCTTTCAGGTAAGTGTTGAGAACTCTGCGGTCAAAGTCGTCTGTGACTCTGCCTCCGTACATAGCTTCACCAATCAGGTAGCGGAGAGTCGACCAGGGAAGCTCCTCCTCGTTGTTGGCTATAGCTTTTTTCAGGTAAAGACTAATCAGACTCAGACTGATTCTGAAGTCAGAGTCGTTAAAGTCATAGTTTACATTCCAGCCAATCTTGCCGAACTTCTTACGTTCCTATATAGTGGCGTGGAAGAACGAAAGAACATAAACAAGAGACTTGTATTCCGGCTTTTCGCAGTCGTTCAAAATTTCGTCGGTAAGCTTCGAGTAGTTGGACCGGATGTTAGCCCCAAGACCATCTGGGGGTTCTGTAACGACCTTAAGAGAGCGTTGAAGAATACCAAGAGGGAACTTGATTTCAGCTGTTGGGTCGATGGGGTTAGTTGTCAGCCATAGTCTGAAACCTTTGTCTGGCTTGTGGAGCGACTCGATGATTTGCTCCAACTTCTTGAGCCACGAAGTCAGCAAATGACAGTTCTGAAGCATGACCCAATGTCCGCGGATCGCACCTGACTCAATCATCTCCTTAGCAAGGTCTCCCATACCCTGACCAAGGGCCAAGAACTTGAACTTGGCCATGCCAACACCAGTGACTTCAAGCAATCTCTGAACTTCACCTTGTGGGTCAGCACCAGGAGAGAGAATAAACACGATAGGTGTCTTTTCAGTTGAAGATTTGTAAATCTTTTCGTAATCAATTGGCGGGGACTTGACGTAGACGTCACTCATTTTCTCAATAATGAAGCTCTTTATGGCGTTTACACATCTGTCGTTTCTGAAAATTCTACAGACAAGCAGAGCCTAGAACTTATCTAGCTTCTAATCATACCCACATGGCATGGGATTCATTTCTGGAGCCTCTAGATCAAACCAGTCTTTCCAAGCACGCTCATTGGACTTGACAGCTTGCAGGAAGCCTTCCCAGATGCCTCCCATTGTGTCGAGCTTTACAGCATCCTTCCAGCCGTTTTCGGAGATCCATTTGAACGGCTTTGCCTCTACCTCGTCAAGACTTGTGTTGCCTTTGAGGAAAAAGTCCATTTCTGGTCTATTTAGCAGGTCGTCACCATCGAGGATCATAGTTGTCATCTAGAACGAGAACATGAGCTTGTGTCTTTCGAAAATGCCCATGCAAGTGAACTCATACACTAGTTAGGTCAACTTGTCCGTGATAAACTTAAGTCTAGCCTGAAGCACATTGTCCTTCTTTGACGTTTCGAGAGCGTTCATAAACACAGTCATGTAGCTGTTTAGCGAGTACTCGTACATGTCAGAAATTGACGAGAGACCTTAGAGAGCGAAGAAAAGGATGGCACCGCGTTTGGCAACACCTTTGTATGACTCTCTGTTCTGGTCAATGTTCTCTGATGTAAGTTTAGCACCGATAAGGGCTTGCTCGATCTTGACTGACTTAGACTTGGCATTGTCAAGAGTTTGAATTAAAGGAACATTATCAACGAGGGGTACGTCAGTCTCCTTCGAAAGCTCTGAAAGTAGCGTGTCTTCGAGTTCTTTTAGTTCAGCTTTGTTCGCTGAAGTTTCAACAATAAGTTGTTTACGCTATGTTTCAAGCTCGGGTCTTTCGTAACCTACGACCTCGTTTAGAAGCTGATCACGAAGACCGAGAATTGTAACACTAAAGTTGATGATCATTGTTTTTCCAAAAACTTCGGGAGTGTAGTTTGGATTGGCAATCTTAGTGGTGAGGAACATTCTGAAGTCTGGGTTGTATTCCAATTTCTGATCTCCCATGGTGAGCATCTCGACACCAGCTTCGACTACAATATTTCTCTCAAGCACTGGATCAATCATGGGATCAAGTTCAGTGTCAATGGCCTCGAAGAGGACAGACTGTCCAAACTTAATTGCCATTTCGAGTCTCTTAATATAATCACCCATATTGAAAGTGAGAATTGTGAACTATCTCTTCTTTTCCTTTTCTTTGATCCAAGTAACTGCCTGCATTTAAGGGTCAATACAGAGGGGCCATCTCGAGGAGAAGTTAGTAAGAATACCATTCTGAATTGAAAGCTCGTCACTAGGAAGTCCTTCTGATGCCCAGCGAGAAACCTCAACCTCGTTGGTAAGGAAGGTCTCTAGCTTAAATATCTCGCTATTAGGGATTTCTTTAGCCTGTAAGTCCTTCTTCCAGTGTTCGAATATCATTTTCTGGCGAAGAACGAAGTTGAAGGGTCCACTATAACTGAGGAAAGAGCTTGCAGTAAGACAGTCTCCAACAAGTTTGACCTTGTCGATCTTAAACTTCTCCATATCCGCAGACCAACGAACCTGTTCGGAACCTAGACCCGTTATAAGTTTAGAAGCTGAGTTAAGCTTTCTGGTCATGATGTTTGACTGATCCTCAAGGTACTGTAGCTCGTCTGCCTTCACTTTCTTTTCTGCGTTAAGCACAGCCAAACTACTATTCAGCTCAGCGAGACTAGCTTCGGTCTCAGCAAGTTCTTTATTGGCTTGATTAAGCTGAGCTCTCATTGACTCAGCCTTCTTTCTCTTTGGCTCGACATCCTTAAAAATGTCGTAGCAAGTGTCAGTAGATACTGCCCAGACAAAAAGACCACCCGCGGCCTTTGACTTAACGATCATAAGTTCCTTTAGTCCTTCGATGTCAACTGAGTAATCTTTCATGAGTTGCTTAATAAGCTTTTTACCACGCTCGGCCTAGCCTGCTTGACACTTAGTAATGTCATAAGACTTAAGCTTTTCCAGTAGTTTCATGTCATTAAGCATGTTTGGCTTAATATTTGCAGCCCAGTCACTGCCCGCATCTCTAACGAAGTAGTAATAAGCAGCTGTGATAGCTTGTTTAATTGCGTCAGATGGATTTGCGAGGGCCTTTACTTCAACAATGTCACCAGGTTTAATCATAGTGAGGGCTTGTTAGGCAGCAGCGAGAGCTGGAGCTGCGGCTTCAAGATCCTTTTTAGCGTCAGCTTCAGCTAATCCAATCTCAACAGACTAAACGTCGAGGATTGCTTTTTTATCCGAAGCAATTTTCTGTTACTTTTGAGCGATTTCAGTTTTCCCCTGAATGTTAGCGATAAGAGCTTCAACGACGATTTTCTTTTCTGCAATAACAGCGTTTTTAACTGCTAGCTCCTCAGACAGTATTTTGGTGTCTTCAGATGCTCTTTCAAGAGTAGTAAGACCGCCTTCGAGACGTCTGACAGCAGAGTCTAGACTTTTACGCTTGTCAGCAAGGAACTTCATGTAGTTGTCGATGAAGTCCAAGTAGTTTTTAGGAGTACTGAAGTTTTTACGTTTGTAAATGGTATCAAACTCTATAGAGTATTGCTAGACTGACTGGTGGATCATGATGATGTGATCACTAACAGGCTTTCTCATTTCTTCGTCGATTTGTACATTCTTTAGGAAGTAGTTAGCAACATCACGAAGGGCATCTTCTGGCCAAGGGAAGAACCAATCAATTGAAGTGTTAGACACAAGTCCAGGGAAGTTACGACACCTCAGTCTAAGGGTGGAACCAGCTGGGGACATGCAAAGCACGATGTGCATGTTTTCTCTGCATCTGTTGACGAAATACTACCAGCGGAACTCTTTAGTTTCTGGGAGCTTCTTGGCCCGCATTTCCTTGTCTAGGGGACTGATTAGTCCCTCCTTTTCTTCTTCTGGGAAGAGACCTGGAACCATACCGATTGTGAGTATGTTGTTTACCAACTCAAGGAAACCTTCCTCAACGACGTGTGCATCGGTGAACATGAATGTTCTTGGTTTAAGAACAACTTCTCTGTATAGATTTTGCAGGTCAACTCGGAAATCGAATTCTTTGTAGTTTCTAACTAGATTGATCGTCCAGTTCTAGTACCCTGCGGTAAAAGTGGCAAGCTTGGTGAGAGATTGTTTTCCGGAACCTCCATAACCAACCAAAAGTCCGCTGCCTCTTGGGAATCTGATAATTCTGTGAATCTTTGTGAGATGGTCTAAAGCATCGTTGAAAAGAACTAAATTCATTGGCTTGTTTGTGAAGCCATAGTCCTCAAGCATTCTTTCGAACTTGGCACTTACTTCATCCCAGCCACCAAGATCTTCGTACAGCCTTGGATCTTCGGCTTCTTCGTCAGTTGGATCTGCTAGAGCGTAGTCGCCGAAAAGTACAGGATTCTTCAAGGCTTCTTCTTCGGCGTCCTTGAAATGTTGTTTAATTAAACCATCAATAATGCCGGAGTTAACCAAGGTTCTGTCAGTTTCGTTGATCAAGCGATCGCCGAAGACTCTCATGCACTCGTTTCTCCAAAGTCTAATAAGTTTACCTTTAGTCTTGATCTTATCAGGTGTACAGAGCAGCAAACCTTCATAAACACGCGAAAGGTCTCTCAAGTTGAAGATGTAGTGGAACTTAACTGGGGTACGGGGAAGCTTTTCACAGCACTGGTAGTAGAGGTTAAGAGTTGCATTTGTGATTTAGTCAATAGCACCGATACATTCTTCTGGGAACTCAGCGAGATGTCTTGAAAGAATGTTAGAGTATATCTATTGGGTCGACTTTTGACTCGGAGATGTGATGTTGAAGACACAATATAAACTCATTAGACGAGGGTCAACTCTGTTGTTTCCGCCACCTGGGGGTGACATGCAGCCAACATACTAGACATCAACAATATCTCTGAGTTCTAAATCACCACCACGTTGGTAAAGTTAGTTTCTCTCAACCAAAAACTTCAGCAGAGCATTTGGAGCTTAAGTACCATACTTGTCAATAATTGGCATATTGAGATCATCGATGAAGAAAATCATCTTCTTGCCGTTTGACTTGGGCCCGTATGATTTTAGTGAACGTTTGTCAATGTTTTCCTCGATGATGTCTTGGAAGTTCTTGCTCGTAGTTCGGGAACTGAAGTTTACATTCAAGAAAATGTACTTTTCGGTATCCATCTGGCGGAAAGCACTGAAAACTGTGACGGTTTTGGCAGTTCCAGAATCACCGCAGAACATGACCGGCCTTTTGGTCATAAGAAGCACGTTGAGCAACCATGAGTATCTGGTGGTGTCAACAGTTGGAACCAAAATTGAAGAGAACTTTTTGTCGGCTGGAGCCTCGTAGTGTTGCACCTTTTTCTCCCAGAGGTCAAGCGAAAGGGTCTTCGGGTCGATATATTGGTCGTAAAGACTTCCTACTGGAAGACTTGAAGAACATTGCTGTTTCAAGAACTCGTTGAACTTGTCGCGTTCTTCCTGGACGATGCAGGAACCCACTGACCAAACGAGACAGAAGATGTACATCTTCTCCAGGTCAACAAAGTCCTGTGGTGGGTTTGCTTCAGGTTCAGGCAGAATCGCATCAACTAGCTGTGTAAGCTAAACAACTAAGTTCAAGTCAGTTCTCGGAGTGATCATTCTGTAGGGTTCTAAAATCTCTTCGCCTTAAATACCGTCGAAAACGCGGTCCATAAGAGGCGGAATGTACTTTGCGAATAGCTCTTTAAGACTGTCGTGCATGGTTTCTCCGTATGCTGAGAATTTGTTTCTGAGCCAGTTAGAGTAAAAAGGTCTATACCCAAGATTCTTAGGGTCGACGTAAACCATACCGCAGCGAGAGATTGTAGCAGGAGAGGCGTACTGAAGATCGAATACTTCGAAAAGCATCGCGCAAGTTCTCTGGAGTCTGATACGATCACCATTCGCTAGGGTGAGGATTCTGTTGTCGTCCATGACGGAGTTCATGTTTTCAACCCAAACGGCATCAACATCTCCATCGAAAACGATCCAGCGGCGGTCGGGCTTGTCGTCCTCGCCTTTGGGTGTGTTGGCCTCCTTGAAAATCTTTGAAAGTAGACCGTCCGTCCAGTCTCTGCTGTCGGGATCGAGAACTCCGTACAGCTCGTGAATGGTGATCATCTTGGGGTTGATGAAGTCCATCTTGGTAGGAATATCGGTTTCGTCTTTAAGAGCCTTTGCAAGCTAGTTAAGAATAACGGATTTTCCGGAGCCAGTTGGACCAACCACCATCGTAGTGTGACGGGTGATCATGGTTTCAAAAAGTTGAATCATCTTGTTGATTTGGTCCTCAAATTTGAGTTCCTCAGCGTGCTTGAGGCCAGCAGCCTCCATATTTTCTGCGATCCTTTCCTTCAAATCTTCGTTACCAACTCTTTCAGCGACAAGACCAGGGAACAAGTCCTAGATCAAACCATAGAAAAGGGGAACGTCATCGAAAACAAACTTTGGCATGTTCATATCACGAAGGGCTCTCATAAGCACGAGATCTTCTGGCATTTCAGCGTACTGTCTTTTGAGAGTACCTGCCATAACCAGCACAGACTTGAGGGCACGGAGCTAGAAGTCATAATGATACTGTTTTGAGAGCTATTCTTTGGCTAACTTATACAGAACGGTCATCTTCTTGGCTAGCACTTTAGCCTGAGTAAAACCTTCTGACATAAGCATGTTTTCGCAAATGAGAAGAAGGTCTGGCTGGACCATAGTAACGGGTCTGAAGAGAGCTTTAAGGTTATCTGGGAGCTCAGAACGACCGGCGTAACCAGGATTCATGGTAATATATATTCCAATGCTAGGAATAAGACGCATCTCGTTGTCCAAGAAATTGATCTTGGTCTTATTAGCTAGGAGACCGTTTTAGACAGTCTTGATCTACGCGGAAACGACTGACAGAACCTCGACGTTAATACGATTGAACTCGTCAAAACAGCCCCAGAATCCAGTCTGGATGAGACCAGAGAAGATGATTCCCATTGCAACGAAGTCAAGTGTCTCACCGCAGTTGGTTACTACACAACGCAGGGCAAGTGCTTTTGCTAGATCCTTTACTGTCTCAGTCTTTCCCGTACCAGCTGGACCGGCGGGAGCACCACCGAGTTTGAAGGTGAGAGCGGTTGTTAAGGTCATTACACAACGATCTGTGAGAGGAGTAATAACGAGTCTGCCATTGAGGCCTTGATACTCGTAACAAAAATCGAAGGTACCAGTACATTGTCTGATATCAATATCGTCTTTCTTATAGTCCCAGTAGAATCTGAGCTGACTTTCCCACTCGAATTCGTTTGCGCTCATGATTGAGTCCCTGACAAAGGAGTCAACAATGTCTCTGGCATGCACATCGAGGATAATAAGAGTGTTGACAACTTTTCTCAACAGACTATCGATGTCCGTCCTGACAAGAGCAATCAAGTCGTTCAGGTCTGAACTTTCTTTGGCGAGCTCTTGCTTCATGGCGTGTTTGTTTCCTCTGGCTACTTGGGTGAAGACGTCTTCAACTGAGAAGGTCCACCAGATTTGGGTGCCAACTAAAGCAATCATACCCAGCTGTTGCTTGATCCACTCAATTCGCTCTTCTTTTGCGTAGTTGAAAATGCCACGCTTGGCTATTATTTGCAACGTCTTTTTCATTTCGTCATCGACGCGGCAAAGCCAGTCTTCGATCTTGCCTTCAGGTTTAACAGAGGCCTCAAAAGCGTATTTCTCGGCTTCGTCTGAAGTCATGTGTGTAATGATTTTGTTTCCTTGACCGAAGGTAAGTTCTTTACAGTTGTCGAATAGCTTCAATAGCTATGGTTGGATAGATTTTGGATCGCTCGAACCAAGAATTTGTAGCAAGTCTTCATCAGAGATGAAGTAGAATCTGGGACAAATCATCTTCTTGGAATCGAGGTAGTTGGTCAGAGACTTCTGGCATCGGTCGAGCTCAAAGCTGATACCCTTAAGTTCGTCGAGACGCTTTCCACCTTCTACCTTAACGCAGCACTGGAGGACGTTTGGTTATTTCTGGGTGTCAACCATAATGCGCTTGTAGTTAACGTCAGTCTTGCTGAACTTCTTAGCTTCTTCAGGTAGTTGCATTCTGATATCGTCAGAGGCGAAGATTGACTCTAGGTACATCCACTTACGCTGAACGATCATCCAGATATCAATACAGTCAGAGACTAAGTTAAGGTCAGCCTCCCACATTGTCACCTTTGGCTTAATGCTGCGACTGTACTTGCTTGCACCGACACTTTACAGGAGTAGGATGTTATCTTCGAGCTGTTGTCTGATTTCTTCAGGTGATTTGATAGAGAAACCTCTCACATCATTGCCTTTCTTGTAGACAAAAATTTCGAATGAGGTGTTCTTCCAGCTGATGTCGATTTTCGAAATGTTCTCTTCATTAAGAGCTTCCTCTTTTGCCTCCTTGCAGATTTCAGTAACCTTCTCCTGATGAAGATGGAGCTCAAGTTCAAAGACCTTCGAAAGAGTGATTGTCTTGAGGTTGATATCGCCGAGATCTTTGCCAGTCTCCTCCATGATACGCTTCCAATGGCGCTCTTGGACAGCTGGATGCTTAAGTTCAACGATGAAAGGGATCGAAGTTTTGAAGCCCTCAATTGTCTTGAAGAGCTTGTTGAAGGGATGCATACTTTCAGGTCTAACATTGATCTGAATAAGCTTCTTTTCAAGCTTCTTCACCATTAGTACAAACTTCTCAGCGCTCACTTGGAGGTTGGAAATATCTAGTTTAGACCAGGCAACAATGGAGAAGTCTTTGACGGCCTCTCTGTGTTCCCTGTAGATGTCGTAAATAAGATCGTAGAGTTTGTTTTTCTCTGTCATGTCGTTTAAGTCTGAGTAAGTGCTGATGGGCAAGTCGAACAACGTTTCAGAAAGAACGTTTTCGTCCTTTTGGACCTTGAAGGTCATGCAAAGGTCCTTGCTCGCTTGGAGGAGTTCCAGACCTTCGTCAAGAGTAACAGCTTCTGTACCTGGTCCGTTTGCTCTGTACTGCTCATAGGCAACAGCAAGGTCCTTTTTGAACTTTTCAACGCCGTCTGTTGTGATTTGAGCGTAGGTCTTTTTGTATTCTCCGACCTCATAGTCTTTACGATTGGCCATTTCAACAAGTTCGATCCACTCGATGCTAATTTTGTCAACGACTTCTTAGTCTTCGGGCTCAACTTGGTATTTATACATTTTGAGCACTCTGAACTACTCTTGGGCCTCAACAATCTTAAGTTCCATGTCCATTGAAGTGTTTTTTATTTCAGCGATCACATTAAGCAAAGCTTTGATCAATTCAATGCCGTCCATAGGCTTCTAGAGGAGATCCTGGTAGGTTTTTATCTCCTTAACGATGGCTGTGAGAGTTTGCTTAGCGATGTCTGCAAGGATCTTTCCAAGGACATTCCACCATTCTCCGACCTTGTCCAAAGCATTGCTGTATACGTCGGTGTAATCAACGTTGACTATGCTGTTCTAATAGTGGGTGGGTTTCTGCTTGATGTTCTGCTTCTTAAGTTTCTTCAAGATTAGCAGACGCTTCTCGATCACAGTGACTGAGTGGCTCTTCTCGGCCTGCTTTTACATCTTGGTCAGCTCATTCTTGTCGTAGAGCATCTTGAAGGACTAGTTAAAGAAGCCGTCAGCTTACAAGTCAAACTTCTTCTGAATTTGCATGTTCAGCGTTTGGATTTCCATTTAGAGGTTGCAGATGACTGGGTTCTAGTTAAGCTCATCGTAGAATGTGTACTTAATTGACTTCTCACTCGTGTCTTTATCAACTTGTTCTTCGAAGATTTTGCAGTAGCCATCCCACCAGCGACCGAACTTCTTGGCCGACTGTAGGATGTTAGAGCTAAACTTGTCAAGTTGGGTCTTGAGCTCTTCAACTGTTGGATGGTAGGACATTTCAGGGTGATTGTAAGTGGCCTTCATCATAATGAGTGGCTTTCCTCTCCACAGGGCTTTGTTTGCCGCCATAGCTCGAATTATCATCTTTGTGATAGCGTTGAAGATCCTGCGTTCCCAGTAGTAGTAGTAAGTACGCATCTCTTCGCAGTTTTGAGTGTTAGTCTTGAACGTACACTCTTCGATACTACGAAGGTATGTATCTCCAATGTTTTGGTAGTCCTTAACTAGCTCTCCAATTATCTTATCTCGGTGGCTATCGAAGAATTCTGAGAACTCGGTAATTCCCATAATCTCCTGCTTTGAGAAGTCAAAAGGACGGACCAGAATGGCGTTCTCGATGTTCTGGACTTTCTTCTCGATGTTGTTAGCATGCTGAAGAACACGACCCTTAGTCTCTTTGAACTCGTCAATTCCTTTAAGACAATCCTTAATATACTCAGGGATACTTAAACTGAACCAGTTGTGATTCTGTTCTCCCTTGTCCATCAGACCATCAAGTTTCTTAATCTACTGCTCAAGCAGCTTCTTTTCAACCGGTCTTAAGTTCAGAAGGGCGCTGTTATACCCTCTTAGCAGCTGGTTGAGCTTGTCAATGTGTCTCATGTAGTCCTTCTCCTAAAGGGCGATATTAATGATGGTGTTGGGGATATCTTTGCCAATTCTATCAAGGAACTTTGCCTCCCTGATAATGACTTTGAGTTTAGGGTTGAAGTTGACTTTATATCTTTTGTTGTCACCGTCTGAGATCTTTGTCAGAATAGGGTTTTTCAGCATTGCGATCGCCTCTGACACGTTTTTATCTTTCCAAGTACGGAATAGGTCGGCTTCGTGAACTTCTGTCAGCATCTTTGCAATTCTTACATACTGTTTAGCAGAGTCGACTCCCGCGTCAATTTCAACTAGCATCTCAGGCTTAGTCTTGAACTTATCAATTGGGGTCTTGATACGTGTGATGATGCTGCGAGCCCAAGCAATTGAGCCAGAGTTTGGTGGCATATTCTTTGGAATTGGTGGTTTTGCGCGATTCATCTTAAACAGTTCTTCCATTTGACACAGTTCGTCCTGGTAGCGTTTAAGGACATTTTCGTACTTTCCAGCAAGCTCCTCCTCAATCTTAGGTCGTGTTTTAACGTTTCGGAACTTAGCAAGGAGTTCAAAGGCACCTTAACTGGAGTTTAGCTTCTTCTCGAACGTTTGAGCAATAAGGGTGGCTGTCTCCCCCTCAAGAATCTCAACTTACTACTGGAAGGTTTGGAAAGTAGCTAACCATTCAGTGTAGTAGTCTTAGTTGTAGACATCGTTCTGGAATGTTTCGAGCTTTCTGATTTGCTCCTTAACACGATCGGTGATTGCGTCAATGGGCTCTGAAGAACCAGTTACAGCTTTTAGGTCGTTTCCAAGAATAGCGAAAAACTCTTAGAGAACAACACACGAGATATTGAAGTTTTCAAGAATAACCTTCATGTGTTTTGGTCGGGTGAAAATATCCTTAATCTTCTAAAAGTCCCAACGTTTGATGGTAACCTCGCTCTCGATTTACATTTTAGTGTCTTGGAACTTTTACTGCCACGTATCAAGAACCTGGATGCCTTGTTTAATGATGATGATTGACTCGTGGGGTGGGCGTTTCTTGAAAATATCGGTCAGTTGTATCTGGTTGCGGACTTTCTGACAGATTTCGTTCGAGATTGCTTCCAAAATGTGCTCAAAGTTTGTTTCATCCTGGTTGATGTGACGAGAAATCGTCCAAATCAACTTTAGACCGTTGAGGAGACTCGGAAGGGTTTCCTCAATAGCCTTGAGATCGCCGCGGCTGATGTTCTTAAACTGGCGTTCAAGAGTGGTCAGGAACTTCACGAAGTCCTTAGCCTGTGCGTGGTGCTTTGCGAACTCCTTCTGTTTCTCCTTAAAGTTGTTGCTTTGGTAGCTTTCACCCTCGCCTTTCAAGTTAAGGATATTCAGAATTCTCTTCACGCTCGGCATGCTGAGTTGTTGGAAGAGCATGTTGAACTTGGCAGAACGCTGGGACCAGAACTCTGTCTCGCCTGAGCTGGTGTCGTGCACTCGGTCTTTGGCGCGTTAGGCCTCGGTGTCGATTAACTCCTTTATCTTCTGAGTCCATTCTTCTACTGCCGCTTGGAGTTTGGCTACTATCTCTGGCTTCCGACCGACCTCTTCGTCGGTTAAGCTGTTAGGAATTTCAGGGACGTTGATGGACACATTGCCGTAGGCTTGAAGCACTGAGGTTTTGATGTGGCCCATGAACTTGCCCATGTGATGAGTAATCTCTTTCTTGGTCTCCATCGCAGGGATGTAGACCTCTTTGATCATGAGGGCTAGGCCGAGGAGCCTAGTCTCCGATTCCTTGTTGTTAGCGTCTTTGTTTGACA
>Ga0138269_1062236_pt1 | contig 13024 bp, 25 predicted proteins | sample C_130208_E_mt_FD_106903 | JGI IMG/M metagenome (GOLD analysis project Ga0138269, IMG submission 106903) | Freshwater microbial communities from Lake Croche, Canada - C_130208_E_mt (Metagenome Metatranscriptome) | ecosystem: Environmental > Aquatic > Freshwater > Lake | place: Canada: Quebec...
AGCTTAGATTTAGTTATAAAGTAATTGTTTAAGTTTGGGTCCTCAACCTTATAGTGTCTTTGCACAAGACTTGGTTTAGGCCATTGGTTTGCAGATCTTTCCTCAGTCGTTGAGCGAGCAAACTAGGGCGACACCGCGCTTGACCCAGTGACTCTAGGGTAGACTGCTTGGAACGTGAACCTTCAGACAGAAGTTCGTTGAATGACCAGTGGTTGACAACACACCACGTCTCTCAGTGGTCTTGTACAGTGGGCACTCGTAGATGTCTTTGAAGTTCTTGTTCACCTTGAGCACTGGCTTGAACCACATGGTGGCCATCCTAGTGTAAAGGATCTTAGGGTCTGACTCACCAAGAACACGGTTTACGGTGTCCCATTTGCAGCCCTCGAGCCACATACCGTAGACATGGATACCCTCTGCTGGTGGTGGAAGAGTTTCAATGTTCACAACGTCATGAACTACTTCGAAGTCCATATCCATAGTATCGATAGCGATCTGGTACTTTCTGGCATAGTTCTGTCTGGCGCCGGTAAGGAAACCGTGAGTGAAGTAGAATCTATTGATCCAGAAGAAGTCTGGGATGGTTGTGTCTAGCCACTTCTAGAAGAATTCCAGTCTTTCCCTCAGATCACGAATGAAACCACCCAATGGCTTGAGACTGGGGTAGCACTTCTAGAGCCAAAGTGCTGGTACTTTTCCGTCGACAATCTGATTCAGTGCGACTTCCATCTCTGGACTCAGAAGAACTTCACCCTTGATTGCTTTTTTCATTCCAGTCATTGAGTTTCTGATGGTGTTAATCAGAGTGTTGTAACGAGTCAACTCTTGAGTTAGCACAGTGTTCATTGACTACTCGTATTTTACGGGGAATTTCTTCTCGGCTTCACGAACGTTGAATGGAAGAGGAACATCTTTAAGCACTGAGTCGGCAATCTTGTTCACTGTAGCGTCTTAGTTTCCACCACTACCACCTTCTTGAGACTAGGTCATCAAGATAGAATCAAGAGTCGTATTCGTTTCGTTCATGTTCTTAGTAATGGCTGCGTTTGCATGGAAGCCAAAAATTTCAGGTTCTGGGAACTGAGGAAGTGACTTCGCGTACTCGATGTACGAGTCGTAGTCGCCATGTTTTGGAGCGTAGTAAATGCCTGATGGTGAGAACTTGAAGTCGTCGTCCAAAATAGCTTCCTGGTAGTAGTCTTCAATGAAAATCATAAGGGTTCTTCTGTCAAGAGATTCCGTGACACGACCGCCGTAGTTACACTCTCCTGTGAGGTACCTTAGAGCGTCGAATGGAGTCTTGTCGGGATAATCATCGATAAAGATTGCCAGCTGTTTAACTGATATTCTTAGGTCAGTTTCGTTGAATTCGTACCTGATGTTCCATCCCATTGGGCCGTAAAGACGACGTTCTTGAACGACAGCGTGGAAGAAGCAAAGCCCGAAAAGCAGCTTTCTGAACTTCTTTGGCTGAGTAGTTCCATTAAAGAAGTCTTTGTTGCTGATTGGATCAACTAGGAAGGAGTTTGTTACGTTTGCACGTAGACCTTTTGGAGCTTCGTTAGTCATTTTGACTCCATTCTGCAGCACAGCAACTGGGAAATTAGGTGATGGGTAAGAGGTGAGCCAAAGACGGAAATCACGGTGGCAATACTTAGGGTCTGGGGACAGTTCCTCGCAAATTCGTTCGAGTGTTCCCATCCAGCTGACGGCAAGATGGCAATTCTAAAGCACGACCCAGTTTCCTGATTTCATTGCTTCTTTAATCGCATTTTCAGCTTTTTCACCTTGTCCTTGACCGAGACTGACAGCTTCGATGCTCTTTTTCTTGAGTTCGCCGAACTTTTAAAGAGCGTTAAGCGGGTCAGAACCAGGGGAAAGCACAAAGATAAGCGGAGTGATAGAACTTGAGTCTTTGTATATGTTTGGTAATTCGAAGGGTGGTGGTTGCATGAACTCAACGCCGAGATATGAAATGACGTACATCGAGATAGCTGGAACTAATTTGTCAGGCCTAATAGCACGAAGAATAACAAGCTCTCGAAGTTTGTTGAGAATCAGCTTGCTCGCTGGAGGGAATTGCCATGAAGCTGGATCCTAGGATTCAAGTAGCTCTTTGTAGACTTCCGTATTTTTCACGAAATGGTCCATAAAGCCTCTGAAGCCAGGTATCTTGCAAGCTCTGTTTAGTTCTCCCCACATGCCTTCGGTGATCCAAGTGGCTGGAATTTCAGGCAGAACTTCACCGATGTCTACACCGCCAGTTAGCAGGAACCTGAACTCATCAGGTGCTACATCTCCTGCCATGGAATTAAGTTTGATGCAAAGCAAGAAAGAGAAGATCATCTTGTCTTTTTCGAAAAGGGAACGACAGATGTTTCTGTACAAACTGGAGAGGAACTCCTTGTTCAAGTTATTTGACCTAACATCTAACTCATCTGCAAGCGGAGCGTCTGAGATAGCTTAGGTGAATAGAAGGACGAAGAAAGGAAGCGAGTACTAGTACATTGGGTCGATCTGGCACATGTCCTAGATACAGAAAAAGAGTCCTGCAGTTCTGAGAGCGATGGGCTTGTATCCAATACGACTTTCGTCGATTTCAGTCTCAGTGACTTTAGCAATCTCTTGCTTCTTCTCGATCTCAGCAGTTAGCACCGATGCAGCAGACAGAATCTCAATGGCTGAGGCATCGCCTAGAATGTCCTTTGACTCTTTAAGCACTGTAAGAATCTGGTTTTCAGTTTCCTAAAGTTTTGCTTTGAACTTGGCACTGTCGAGCACAAGTTGCTCTTTCTTGGTCTCGAGATCTGGATTTTCTTTAGCAACAACGATACCAAGAAGTTAGTCGGTGAGACCTTCGTAGGTGATCATGAAATTTAGAATTGTTACTTTTGTTGAGACTTCTGGCAAGTAGTGAGGGTTGCGCAGCTTCGTGGTCAAGTAAAACTTGAAGTCCTTGTTGTAGTCGATTACTGAGTCACCGATTTTGATGGTGTAGCTGTTTCCGCGTTTTATTATTTGCTTCTGCAAAAGGGGCTCAATAGCAGGGTCGAGCTCTTCGCCAACATTCTCAATCAGTACTGGGTTACCTTAGCGAATTGCAGCCTCAAGGAACTTCAGGTACTTTTCTTCAGTGAACTTCATAATCTTTATGCCCTTCTCCTTGCCAAGAGTTCGGATCCATTTGTTAGCCTAGCCTTGCGGGTCGATAAAAAGTGGCCATCTCTAGGTCTTCTGGGTAATAATAGCGTTTTCAATGGAAAAAGCGTCACTTGGAAGTCCCTGGATGGTCCAATTTCTGATTTAGACTGGATCTCCCAGCACGTTCGAAAGACTGAATTGGCCAGAGTTAGGGATCTTTTTCTCTTCACAAGCTTTGACCCACTGTGCAGCCAGCTCATCCCTAAACACTGAGTTGAAAGCGCCGAGATACGCAATCATACCGGATGAAATAAGCACATCACCAGTTAGATTAACATAGGTAATAGCCAACTTTTCAGACATATCTTGCCAGAGTGTCTTTTGACCTCCGAGCCCTGTAATTAGCTTCTTGGCGCGGATAAGTTTCGCCTCGCAATCGGCAACATCAGCTTCGAGTTGCGCCTTGTCGTCCATGCATGACTTTAGCTCGCGTCTCAAGCCATTGACCTTGTCCATGATGATTTTGAGTTCTGCTTGCTTAATCTTTAGTACTCCATTAACCTCGTTGTACTTGGCCATAGCTTCTGCTAGCTGAGCCTGTTTGGGCTTAACAATAAGGTTGACTTGGTAAAGATTCTTCATAGCGATGGCCCACGCGGCAAAGTTAGCGGCTGTTGGGTTGATCTTCATCATGTATTCTTTGTTGAAGCAAGGCATATCGAGAAAGACCAAAAGAGCATTTACGAGTTTCTCAGTCAGTTCTTCTGATTTGTAGTTCAGGACCCTATCAAGGAAATCGCTTTGACCCAACATCTTTTAAGAGGGACCCCAATAGTCAGTAACACGTTTCTGAGTTGCTGGATCCATTTTCTTATCAGGAGCGACTTCCATTAAAACGCAAACACCTGAAAGCACAGTAAGCACATCTTTATGAGGCACCTAAATAGTCTTCATCATCGTGGTGTCATTTTTAGTAATCTTCTTGGCTGCTTCCATAGCCTCCTACTAGAGAGGCAACGCTGCGTCGAGATCTTTTTGACAATCTGTCTTAATGGCATTCGCGGCGTCTGCAGCTTCTTAAGCCACAGCTTCGTCCTTTCCGACAGCAGTGGCGATAATTTCGGCTGCACTAGCTTCTTTTTCGACCTATGCGGCTTTGATCTCTACTTCTTTCGATGTTTGGATAAGCATAGGCTGTTTAGCCTCAAGTTCAGCTTGCATAATACTGACGGAACCTTCTGTCTTAATCAAACAGTCGTAACCATTTGCGTATCTGTCTCTGAGAGCTTCTACTTCCTTTCGTTTTTCTTCGAGCAAAATCTTGAAAGTGGAAATTAGCTCCAGGTAAGATGTTGGTGTGACGTAGTAAATTCTCTTGAGCTATTGTTTGAACTTACGGGCTGAAGTCTCTGTTTATGTGTGGAAAGTCTGGACCATAGTTACACAGGACTTTCGAACAGAGTCTGACATTTCAATTTCACCAAGGAAACGGACAGCCACAGATTCAAGGGCATCTTTAGGCCACTCAGAGAACCAGTCAATTGTTGTACAGTTGACAAGCGAGGGGAAGTTTCTGATTCTGTTTCTGAAAGAGTCGCCAATAGGACTGAAGGCAAGCACAATGTGCAAGTTTTTCTTGCAACGCTCAACGAAGTACGAGAATAGCTGTTGAGGAGTACCTTCAGGGCATCTGTTCTCTTGTTTCGCTGCCGTCCTAACTGAGTCTTGCACTTCAGCTTTTTCGTCAACTGGGAAGATGTTAGGAACCTCTCCTGTGTTCAGAATATTGTTGATGTCTTCTAGGAATGCTTCCTCCTTGATTGAGTTATCAGTGAAAATAAAGGTAGTTGCTGCACCTTTGCCACCGCAACTTCTTAATAGGGATTTGATGTCTTCGCGGAACTCAATCATGCGGTAAACTTTCTTGATCTCAATCTGGAAAATTTCAAAATCGGTGATCTTAGAAGCGAGACGTGTAAGTGATTGACGACCCGAACCACCGACACCGACGAGCAGTGCGTGGCCTCCTGGTTACTTGAGAATGCGACCTATACGAAGCAAGTGCTCGATAGCAAACGAGAACATGACAAGATTCATTGGCTTATCTGAGTTGTTGTTGTATTGACCAAGTGCATCGTCTGCGGCTTACTGAAGCTTAGCTCCGTCCATAATTTCCTCATAGGGACGCTCCTGCATACCAAAGGTGGTGAAGATGTCTCCAAAGTTCATAGCACGGTATTCATCCAAGGTCTCGATCTTACCGTTCTTGTCGTTATCGAGATGCTTGAACAGAATGTCAAAGTTAGAGCCAAAGGGCGCTCTGACTGCGTCTTTGACAGCGTTCATCATCCACATTCTATCTTCGTCGTTGATCAAACGATCTCCAAGGACTCTGGTGACTTCATGGGCCCAGAGCCTGGTTGCAACGTCGGAGTTCGGAACTTCCTTCTTTGTGCACAGACAAATACCACAAATTACTTTGCTTACGTCACGCAAGTTGAAAGTGTAGTGAGACTTTAGTGGAGTTGGTCTTAAGTCTTCTTATATTTGTTTGTAAATTTGGAGAGTAGCGGCAACGATCTTTGGCTCCAAGCCTGCGACTTCTTGCGAGAAGTTGCCCGTTCTAAAGTACCACTTCAAGAGTGAGCTGAAAATCGTTTTCATCGAGTTCTCATCGAAAGTGGCAACGGCAACAACGTTAAAGTGACGTTGGAATCTAGGCGTGATAAAGGCTTTACCACCTCCAGGGGGTCCCATTGCGGCAATGATCATGCAGTCTTGCATTTACCTGAAAGGATGTTTTTTGTCCTTGTAGTCGTACCAGCCGCCCTGTGAGCAGAACTGTCTAAGGATTTCGATTGGTGGTTGGGCACCATACGACTCCTTCTTTGGCATGTTTAGATCGTCGACAAAGATAACGCACTTCATGCCCATTCTGGGACCAAAGATACCGGACCTAATCTTATCAAGCTTCAAGTCTATGATGTCCTAGACCATGTTACAGTGAGTCTGGGCAGAGAAACCGATTTCAATGGTTAGGAACTTAGCTCTGTCAAGCTATTGAAGCAACACGTTTTGGATATAGACTGACTTTCCGGTACCAGTTGGCCCAACGAACAAAGTTGGAATCTATTGTTATATGCAGTACTCCTGAATATAACTATATCTGATCTTATCCACCGTGGTCACAATGATTTCTTGGACTTGAGCATCTTTGGGGAACTTGTCAACATCGTCCTTGTTCGATAGATCAAGCCATGCCTTCCACTCGTTCTTGTCTGGGAAGTACACGTAGTCGTACACAGTGCCTCTATCCATAACACCGGGTATAATCTTCCTTCCGTTGAATTTTAAGAGACCGTCAATCTCACCGTTGCAGACTTTCTTGAAGTACATGTCCATCGGCTTACGGTACTGCGTGTCGATAGAGCAGAGCAAAGACCAGATGCAAGCCCACAGGAAACAACTATCCAGGATTGATATGTTTACCTTCTTTTCGTTACTTTCTCCGAAACCATCAGTGTCGAATACTTTGAGAAGAGACCTCCAGAGTCTTAGGAAGGCTTGGATCATCATTTGGTCGTTGGTAGGAGTGGTCTCCTTCGCCTCATATCTAACGAAGTTGAGAATTGGTGAGATTATCACGTCCATAAGTTCGTCGAATGCGGGCAAGTACGTCTCCTTGTTCTTTTCGTCCTTGTGGAAGAAATGGGGCAAGTTGTTTTTCCAACTGTTGTAGAAAGGTCTCCACCCGATTTCAAGTGGCTGCATGTAGACCATACCACAGCGAGAAACTGTCGCAGGAGAGGCTACTGCCAGATCCATAGGCTCGAAAATCATGCTCATGTTCGCAGACATCTGAATAATTTCTCCAGAGTTGAGACACAGTTTCTTGTTGTCGTCAAGCACAGTGTTCATGTTCTCGATCCAAATTGCGTCAACTGGGCCGTCAAAGACTAACCATCTGCGCTCTTTAGTGTCCATCTGAGCAGAAAGAGTTCTGAACCACACGGCGAGAATGCCGTCAGTCCAGTCCTTGGATACTGGATCAGTAAAACCGTAAAGCTGAGACATCGTTATTGACTTCGGGTTGATGACCTGGATATGAGTCTTCATCTCCTCCATTTAACCTTTTTCGCACAGTTGTGAGAGAGCTCCGGCGAGGACGGTAATTGCTGAAGTCTTGCCTGCAAAGGGATCGCCAACCACCATAAGACCGTGACGTACAGATATCATTTCGTAAAGTTAGATGATCTTTTCGATAACGTAAGGAGTACCCTATAAGTTTTTGGCATGAAGCATGTTATTGATGCAAACGAGCATTTGTTCGTAATCTGGCTCAGGAAGTTTGATGCCTGGGAACAGATCAGAGGTAATATTCCTGAAAAGAGGGATATCCTGAGCCAAGAACTTTGCCAAGTTGACATCTTTGATAGCTCTGAGCATTAGCTCTGATTCATTCTGGTCGATGTATCTTCTTTTGAGACTACCAGCAGCAGTAAGAACGGATTTGACGGCACGCATACCGTAGTCATAATGGTCTTGGGACGACAGCTGCTCAGAACAAAGAGTATAAACAGTGACGATCTTTTGGGAAAGTTCTTTGGCAGACGTGAATCCGAAGGAGTAAAGAGAGATTTCAGCGATCATAGCATAGTCTGGAACCATCATAGCCACAGTTCGGAAGAGGGCTTTGAGATTGTCGGGCAACTCAGCTCTGCCTGCATAACCTGGATTCATAGTGATGAAACAATTGCAAGTCCACTTGATAGGGATTTCGACTCCCTCAAACTTCATGATGAGTAGCTTTTTCTCAATGGCGAGCTGAATTGATTGCAGCTATTGGGCGATAACAGAGAGCACCTCCAGGTTGATTCTGTTGAATTCGTCGAAACAGGACCAGGCACCGCAGGAGGCAAGACCCTTGAACATTTTACCCATTTAGGTGAAGTCCATACTGTCGGAGCAATTGAAGACGATACACTGACGGGCAAGCGCCTTCGAAAGATCCTTAACGGTTTCGGTCTTACCCGTTCCTGCGGGTCCTTCGGGAGCGCCTCCGTAATTGAGGAAGAGAGCGCCGCAAAGAGTTCTGTAGCACCTATCTGTAAGCGGGGTGATAACGAGCCTTGCTGAATTTCCGAGATACTCGTAGTTGTAGCTGAGAGTTGAGTTTGTGATTTTTACCCACAAGTCGTTCTCCTCCCAGTAATAACGCAGTTGTGCTAACCATGCGAACTCGGTCGGGCTGGAAACTTGTGCATCAATTAGGTCTTATTTAATAACGTCTCTTGCGTGCACATCCAGTACCACAAGCGCTTCGAGTGTGGCTCGCTGCAAGCGGGAAATGTTGGTCCTGACGACACCGACGATTCCGTTCAACTGCTTGTTTAGCTTTTCGTAGAAGACTTCGAGACCGGCAATTCCACTCTTTTTCATAGCTTCTTCGGCTTGCGCTGTCCACTTCATCATAGAAACAGCAAGGACTGCCTAGCCCTACCACTGCGTAACCCACTTCTCGCGCTCCTGTCCCGGCTTAGAGTAGTCAAGGTTTGATTTGTCAATAACATCTTTGACTGACTTGATCATAACCTCTTCGACTGGGCGAAGCCACTCTTCAACGTTACCTTTAGCAGCCACGGGATCGATAATCTTAACATATGGAACTCTCTCTCCTTCAGATGAGAACATAGCGTGAATCTTGCGTTCATCGTCGAACTCAAGCTTTTCGATGGCTTCGAAACACTTCTTCAGGAAAGGTTGTACCTTGGTTGGTTCCTTGGTTTCAGAGAGAATTTCGAGAAGTTCAGGGTCCGAGAGGAAGAAGAATCTAGGGAAAAGACCTCTCTTGGACTCTAGGTACTGGTTAAGTCCCTTTTGAACTTCTTCTAATTTAGCATATGAGTCAAAGACCATTCCTCTCAAATTATCAATCTTGATGACAGAGTAAGCCTTGCAATCCTCAGCGACTAGGGTCATGAGTCTGCGCCAAACTTTGTCAACTTCGCGGAACTTGTTGCCTTCAACTGGCATCTGTTTCATAATGTCCTCAGAACTGAAAACAGGTTCTAAATACATCCATACCGCCTGGACCTTGAGCCACATTTCGACGTTTTCTTGCGTTTTAATGAGTTGTTCCTCCCACTTTAGGATATCGTCTATGAAGTAACGGGCGTACGGGGAGCCCTTCATAGTTTGTGTCTTAATAAGGTGGTCATCAAGAGTTTGCTGGATGAGCTCAATTGATTCTCCTCCGAGTTTGTAAGTACCTTTGCAGTCGCTAGGTGTGAACTCAAGAGGTTCCCAGTCTTTGAACATGTTTTTGAGGATACGTTCATTAGAGAATTCCTTGCTTGCTGTGTCGGCGATGTCTTCTAACTTGTCTTTGTGCCCATCTTCGATTTGAAGAGTGCCGAGGGTCTCTCCCTCACCGGTATAGTCAGTATCGAGAATCACCTTGATCTGCTAAATGTGACGCACCTACAGGCCTTCAGTACAGAGTGCTCTGATGATGGGGAGCTTTTTCTTGAATTCTTCAATCTCCTTTAGAATGCTCTTAGCCATGCCGCCAGGTTTGTTAAGCTTGTCTCTCTGGAAGAGATTGTCAAGTCTTGCACAGGTCGACCTCATTGTCTTGTGGTCCTTTTCGACCTCATCTGGAATAAGGGTCCTGAGAATGCTTGTGTTCCAGGTGCGCTAGCTACGCTCCCAGTCAGCAACTAACTGCCAAAGATCTTGGTACGGTTTGATTGCCTTCTTCAACAAGTCAATCTAAGGCCACTCTGTAGGTGTAGCCTCAAGGTCAACTTCCTGTTGGTTGATCTTGACCATGCGTTCTTAGAGCGAAACAAGCTTAAGGTTGTTCGAAGCGATGGTTCTGTTGTATTCATCTTTCTTTGACCTGCTACTGTTGTCTTTAAACTTGTCGATGTCTGCTTTGATTTCGTTCAAGTCCTCAGCAAACTGCTTAGTCTCCAAGGCGAGACGTCTTTCAATGTCGTCTCTCTGGTTCTTTAGAGAAGTCTCCTGAGTTTCGATGCTCATGGTTATCTTTTTTGTTTAGATGTAGGCAGAGAGGACATTTTTGCTCAGCTCATCTTCGTTCTGTTACTAGGGGAACTGGTAAAGTAATTGAAGCCACTCAAGAAGGTCATTGTACTGGCTGACGACAGCTTAGCGCTGCACGTTCTTGACATCTTCCAAGTATCCTTCGTAATCAACAAGTAGTGCTGAGGTTTCAGCACGCTCCGAGAACTTCTAGCTCATGTTTCTAACCTGAGTCGTTACTTGGGTTGCTTGCTCGAAGGTGATCAATTCTTCAACTTTCTTTAAGATCTTCTTGATAAGATCTTCGCACATGACGATTAGTTTTTCGTTCAACTCTCCGCACTCAACTAGGAACATCGACATTCTGATCTCATAGGGAGCAACGTTCCTGATCCTTGCGATAGTGTCCTGGTAACGCTTGATTTCCGCGAGATACTCTGCGCGTTGCGGTGACTTTTTAGCCAAGAAAGTTTCGATTCTTTACTCCTCCTGCAATAAGAAGAGAAATTCGTCGTATATGTTGATGCATTATGCGGTTGCCTGCAAGTTTTCGTCGACAATCTGTCTGACCTCTGCCTCGGCGTTTTTGATGATCTCGTCTTCCAATTGAATGAACCAAAGTTGGGACTTTTCTGCATTGGAGATCATAGTGTCAGCGCGGGGAATGGCGTTGATCTTTTCGACCATAGTGGACACAATTTTGACGAGTTCGTCACGGACGTCGATGAGTTTGTCCTGGAAGTTCACCTCAGTCGAGTTCACCTAGAGTTTTAGCGTCAAGAAAGTGAGTTCAAATTCTTCATCTGGGTCATACTCTCTCTTAATGATCTCTTCGGGCATTGGGTACTTTCCGTTGCTCTTTTTGAATCTTCTGAAGAACTCAACGTAGTTGTCAATTGACTTGGTTGTCAGCTCTCTGACCTGGTTAGACATTAGGGCAGCCACTGAGTCAAAGAAAGTCTTGGTTTGGGACTTTTCAAGGTTTTCCAACTCCTCTCTCAGGATGTCAACGGCACTCTTGGACCACTCCGAGTTTAGCTAACCACGAACCTTGTCGATCTGGTTGGTCTGTTGGTTCTTAAAACTCTGAAGACTGATAGGTTTAACCTCTTTGCCTGGCAGCAACACCAAGAACATCTGGTAGTAGTCCTTCTCGCGCCAGATTCTCATCAGTTCGAGGGTGGCCTGGCTGCAGATGCAGAGGTTCTCAGACATCAGCATTCGCGCCATCATGACGTTGTGTTTCCACTCTTCGTTGGGCTCAATACCTTTGTAGAAGTCGTCACCCCATGTAATTGGCTGGTTTAAGACCTGCTGGATCCCCAGACGGCGCATCTCGTTTTCGTCTTTGAGGATGTAGTCGAGAATAGATTTGCGAACGCTATCAAAGTAGTCCTTATTAATTTCATTAAGCATGGTATCAATAAGTTGCTCGATTCTCTCCTTTTCAACAGCGTGAAGATCGCCAGGAATGAGCTCGATGATGTGGGTTAGCCAGTATTGGCGGATTGGTGCGATGACGTCGACTGAGATTTCATTTTCAACGTACTGTCTGTACCTGTTGTAAGAAACCCTGCGAGCGTTTATGCGTCTGGGATCAGCGTTTTGAGGGTGCATCACAGCGTCGTACTCTTCAGCCTCATCGGCTGGTTAGATGTCGGTTTCCTTGGCAATGTCAAGTTTGGTCCCTGTCTCGTTTACATTTTTGTACCGGACAATCCTTGTTTCTACATCGATGTAGAAGCCTTTACCACTGGGAGTGAAGTTAGTTCCGATTTTGTGAGAGACAGAGAGGTAGTGTCTCTGGCTAGAAACTGGGGCGGCAAGAGTTCGGCTAAAGGGGTCGATAACAGGCGGGAATCTGCTGTTTGCCTTCAAAGGACGCTTGAAGCTTTGGCCCATAAGAGCTCTGGGGTTGTTGGCAAGCAAGCTGAACTCTTGCTGAGAAGCCATGGGGTCGTCACCGGCACCAAGAAGTTCAGAAGTGATCTTTCCTTCATTCATTGGTTTGGTAAAACGGCGTGTTGGGGAGTCAGTGAGGTCTGCGGTGTGGTTAGTTACCTGCCCAGTTTGCTTGAAAAGCATGGCCGATAGGTTTTTACCTTGACCGTTTGACGCGTACCCGATGTTGGTTTAGACCTGATAGACGTTGCCGTCGAGACTTTCTTTGGCCGCGGGGTGATTGTGGTTCAAAGGAGGCAGTTGTCCACCGCGAGCACCCTGTGTTCCCTGGTCCATCAAGTTTTTGACGGTTTACTTTCCAGCATTTTGCGGCTTCATCTTGTTCATCGGCGCGTAAATCACTTGGCGGTTAATGCCTTGAAACTTGCCGTGAGCGCCAAGATCGATCTCGACGTTGTGACTCTCACTGAGGAGCTCGCCAATTAGCTGGAAGAAGCTGAGCAAGGTCTGGTGGTAGGCAGTCTTCTCCATGTTAACATTTTTGGCCATCACGGAGAAGTTGGGTTTGATGAGGGGACCCATTTGAATTTGGGCTTGGGCCTCAAACTCTGCCATTTGGGGATTGTAGTGCAGACCGTGCATGTGCATGAAGTTGTCGTTCAGGCGGATGTAGGCGATTCTCTTGTTGTTCATGATGGGCTGGAAGCCGACCGTGCCGAAGTTCGGCAAGTTAACGGCGCGCTGCATGTCAATCTGACTTTCGCACCAACTTGTGAAAGAGGACCAGGAGAGGGCGAAAGATGCGGCCGAAATTACGTTGCCGACTGTGTTTCCGTCGCCGCGGAAATTTCTGTTGACTGCCTCAGTGCAGAGGGAGTCAAGGTCGTAGTAAGCGATTCCACTTGATTTTTCCATGATTGTTAGAAGTTCAAGC
>Ga0138269_1132513_pt1 | contig 12927 bp, 23 predicted proteins | sample C_130208_E_mt_FD_106903 | JGI IMG/M metagenome (GOLD analysis project Ga0138269, IMG submission 106903) | Freshwater microbial communities from Lake Croche, Canada - C_130208_E_mt (Metagenome Metatranscriptome) | ecosystem: Environmental > Aquatic > Freshwater > Lake | place: Canada: Quebec...
GTAGATTATGATTTTAAGTATAATATAATTAGCTTAAGCTTTTAACTTTGAGAGCTCAGTCGTTTAGTTGAGTCACCAGGGCTACGCCTCTCTTGGCCCAATGCTTAAGGCTGTGGCGTTTCTGCATTGGCAGCTCGATGTTGCAGACATGGTTGGAAGAGTGACCTGTTGTGGACAGGACGCCGCGTCTGTCAAGTGTCTTGTAGATTGGGCACGTGTAGCAGTGGTTGAACACGATCTCAGCTTCCTTGCCGGGCTTGAACCACAGATAGGGCATGTTGGTGAACAACTTTTTAGGAGCAGACTCCTGAAGCAAGTTAATGTCAGAGTCCCATTTACAGCCCTCAAGGAACATTCCATAAACGTAAGCGCCATCTGGTGGGGCCACGTCGGGGTTCCTCTTGTTCTGCTCATTGAATACCTCGAAGTCAAAGTTAAGCTCATCGATAGCAATCACATACTTTCTGGCATAATTCTGCTTGAGACCTGTCAAGAAGGACTGAGTAAAGAAGAATCCTGAGATCCAGAAGCTGGGTGGAGCACCATTGTCAATCCACTTTTGGAAGAACACAAGTCTCTCCACAAAGTCCACGATGTAACTGGCGAGGGGCTTCAGAGATGGGTACGAACGCTTCATCCACCCAGCTGGGATCCTGTTGTCGAAGATAGAGTTTCCAATTGCCTCGAGCTCGGGTGACATTGTTACCTCACCCTTGATTGCCTTGCCGATATTAACAAGTGAATGTTAGATAATCTCGAGAAGCCTGTTGAAACGGAGGAGTTCTTGCTGCAGCACAGTATTCATTGATTCTTCGTAAGTGATGGGATGCTTTTTGCTTGCCGCTTCTATGTTATACGATTTAGGCAGCTTCTCTAGAATTGACATACAAGCCTCATTCAGAATTTAGTCCTGGGTCTTACCAGCAACAGCTGACACTCTGGGCTGTAAGGTTAACGCAGTTCCGAGGATTTGGTTAGTTCTATTGATAGCGGAAGTGATTTCAGCGTTGTCGTGCATGCCGAAGACCTCAGTTAAGTCGTTCATGGGCAGCTTGTCTTCGATGAATTGAACATAGTCCTACTTGCTTCCATCAGAGGGTACGTAGTATGCACCAGTCTCAGAGAGTTTGTGATTTTCTTCGGTGATCATTTCTGAGCAGTAGTAGTCAGAGAGAATCAGATTAATGCATCTCCTATCCTGAGGGTCTGTGACTCTACCTCCGTAGTTTGCCTCTGCGACCATGTAAATAAGAGCTTCATAAGGAACATCATCGTAGTGATCAATGAACTAAAACAGCTGATCCTTAGAAATTCTGAGATCAGACACTGAGAATTCGTAGGGGATGTTCCATCCGAGGGGGCCGAACTTTCTTCGCTCGAGAACCAGAGCGTTGAAGAAGCAAAGACCCCAAAGAAGACGTCTGAATACTACAGGTTTCTTGCTATTGTCGAGTTCGTCTTCTGCAAGAGCAAGATAGGAGCCTCTTACGTTGTTTCTTAGACCCTTGGGTGGCTCAGCAGTTACTTTAATTGCATTCTATACAATAGTAACGGGGAACTTGTCACTTGGCATAGTTGTTAGCCAGATTCTGAAAGCTGCTGAGGGCTCAAAAACAATTTCTTCGAAAATTGCATCCAGAGTCGGCATGAAACTAGGGGCCAAATGGCAGTTCTGTAGGATAACCCAAGTGTTTGTCTGCTGGGCTCTCTTGATAGTGCTGATAGCCTTTTCAGCCTGGCCTGCTCCAAGAGAAAGCGAATCATATTTGATCTTCTTCAAGTTCGAGAGGTTACGAATATCTGTCATCGGATCAGCACCAGGGGAAAGAACGATGATGATGGGCTGCTTGTTAGTAGAGTCTGAGAACACTTCGTTCATGTCGAATGGTGGTGGTGTCAGGTACCGATCTCCGAGCTCTTTTTCAGAGGAGATAATCATCTGGATCATGTTCACGACCTTGTCTGGACGAAGAATCGAGATAATAATCGTACGCTGTAACAAACTGATGTCCTGCCACTTGCCAGGCCAGACATTATCAAGTGTATGAGGGTTTGCGCTGTTATAAATATGTTCCCACTTGGTCAAGTACTTCTCAAAATCAGAGTCGAAGCCAGTGAAAGACTTGAACTTGGTAGACATCTCAAGCATCGCCAACCAAGATTTGTTGCTCAACCATCCGTTTTCGCCTGTTGGATTGGGCTTTGTAAGTTCAACTTGAGTTGCACCTGCCATCAGGAAACGAATCTCCGCGAAGTTTAGCCCACCATGTTCCTACTGCATTTCATCTATAATCTTAAGGCAGATAAGGAACGAGAATAGAAGTTTGTCTTTTTCGAAAAGAGATCTGCATACGTTCTTGTACAATCTGTAAGTGAACTCCGAAATAAAGTAAGCTCTTCGGTCGTTCTTCTGTGCTTTTTCAAAAACTCCCTCGACTGATTTGATGGCTCCCTCATATATGAGTCTGAAGAATTCAAGGGAGTATTGGTACATGGGATCGACATTGATGAGATCAGTGAGCACAAAGAAGAGTCTTGAAACTCGAAGTGCTACGGGCTTGAAACCCTCTCTAATAACTTCAATTTGCTTCATGGTGCGCTCCATGTCGTCGAGTGTTTGCTCAATAGTAACAGACTGAACTTTTGATTCGTCTAGACAGCGCTTGAGTTCTCTATCCTCGAGAATGTCGTCCTGTGAGTTTGCAACCAAGTTAAGAATAGCATCCTATAGCTCAGCCTGCTTTTTACTCATGTCAGCCTTTGTTTGAATACAAAGATTGCGACGTTCGTATTTCTAAGGCTCTTCGATTCTGACAATGATTGATAGCATCTGATCAAGTAGACCTTCTTAGGTGACCATAAAGTTCAACATCGTGACCTTGACACAAACTTCTGGCGAGTAGTGGGGTCTGGACATTTTGGTAGTGATGAAGAATTTGAAATCCGTACTAAAGGAGATGCCCTAGTCACCAAACTTAATGTAGTACTCAGAGCCTTTCTTCTCGATTTGTTTGGCAAGCAGTGGATCGAGCATTGGGTCGAAAGTTTCTCCAGCATCTTCCAAAATAACAGGTGTGCCTAGAGGAATTGCGTTTTCAAGAGTACGAGAAATAATGAGGGGGTTCTGAGTCGGCTTAATGACTTTGAGACCTTCCTCCTTGTATCGGTTTTTAAGCCAGAGGTTGGCCTACATCTGTGGGTCAATGAATAAGCACCATCTCTCAGAGTAGTCACTGATAATCGCGCTATCAGTTGAGAAACTATCTTGAGGAAGACCTTAGATCTACCACTGTCTGATTTTTACGGCATCGCCGAGCACAGTTTCAACTGAAACGTTTTCTGTTGACTTAAGCTGGTATTCGCTTAGCATTTGCGCCCACTGCTTTGTGCACTCGTCACGATAACTCTTCAGGAAAACGCCGAGGTAGGCAATAACTCCGGAAGAAATGAGAATGTCTCCCACGATATTTTCTCTCTTAGCTCTGTTACTGACCAAGTCCTTTTACCAAGAGACTCTTTCATTAGCAAGACCGTTGATCAAAGCTTTGGCGAGCTCGACCTTGCGCTCGCAGTCGTCTTTCTCGTTTCTGAGTCTTGTCTCTTCAGCCTGTGTGGCTTCAAGCTCGTCTACAAGTTTCTTCATTTCAGCCTATACAGCGGCTAGACGCTCTTTGGCGGCGTCCCAAATTTTTTAGGCGGCAGCAGAACTTGCCTTAGCCTCAGCAAGCTCAATCTTCTTTGGGACCACGACCTTCATGGCATCGTGATACTAAATCATAGCACGGCACCATTTTGCGATACCGTAGGCGGCCTTTGAGGCAGACTTTAGCTTTTCATCACTGTAAGCTTCCGATTCAAGAATAGGTCTCATGTCTTCAACGAGTTTGGGATCCATAGAGTCCTTTGGATAATCTTAAAGCTTCTTTAGGAGTTATGCAGTGAGAACATCTTTCTTGGCAGTTGTCCAATAGTCGGGAACCTTGGAACCAGGAGTTGGACCAGCAATCATCACGGGTTTTATGAAGAAGAACATACAAAGAGTTTTAGCGACTTCGACAGCTGGGAGTGGAGGAGACTTGAACCCCTTCATTTCTGTGACATCGGCTGCACTGAGTGATGCGACGGCCTTTTGAGCCTCGTGATAAATGGGCATAACTCTTTCCAGGGCTTGATCGCAATCAGCCTGTTTGATCTCAGCTGAACTCTTTTGCTTTTTTGCAGCGTCTTCCTCGATCTTGCACTCTTCTCTTTCTTTGTCAACTGATTTCTTCTTGATTTCAATTTCCTTTTGCATCTGAGCAGAGTTCGCAGCCTTTACTTCAAGCACTGGAATAAGATCACTGAGCTTGGCTTGCAGTTCACCGACAGCTTTAGAAGCTTTAGCAAGTTGCTCGAGACCTCTATCAAACTTTCTGATCTAGTTATCTATATAACTTCGCTTCTTGTCGAGCATTCCAGAGAAAGTCTTGATCAAAATCAAGTAGGAAGTTGGTGTGACGTAGTAATATCTTCGCATTTCTTCTCGATAACGGTTAGTTAGCTCTTGTACTCTAGTTTGCATGTCTACGCAGATTTAGACCACACCTTCACGAGAGGGAAGTTCGTCAATCGATTTCAAGAAAGTATTGGCGACACTCTCGAGCGCGTCCTTAGGCCATGGCAAGAACCAATCAATAGCACAACAATTTACCAGTGAAGGGAACATTCTTAGTCTTCTCTTAAAATCGTCACCGATAGGTGAGAAGGCTAGAACCATATGGAGGCTGTTCTTTGCTTGTTTAACAAAGAGATCCTTGACGGCGTTGTTGTCGTCTGAGATGGCTCTGAAGTCTGGGTTTGCCTTCTGAGCCTCCTTAACACTTTCAATAATTGCGACTACATCCTCCGTTTTGTAAAGATTTGGAATTTCACCGCCGTTAAGTATGTTATTGATATCTTCGACGAATGCCTCATTGATGATTTGAGAGTCAGAAAACATGAAGACGAGGGGGTTACCTTCAACACCACAGTTCATAAAGATTTTTTTGACCATGTCTTCTCTCCACATAACGAAGTTGTATCCCTTTTGCATTTCAATTGTTTCGATTTGATAAGTTGCAATGAAGGTGGCAAGCTCAGTTAGAGACTTCCTTCCTGAACCACCCACTCCGACAAGCAAAGCATGACCCAGCTGTGTGGTGATTACTCTGTGGATTTTGACAATGTGCTCAAGAGCGTCAGTGAACAGCACAAGGTCCATCTTCTTAGATCTGTTAATCACGTTGTACTCAAGCAGACTTTCCTCTGCGATCTTTTTAACTTTGTCTCTATTGGTAAGCTCGCAATATATGTCGTTAAAAGGCTTCTTTGTTTCGTCGCCATCTGGGTGAATCAGAGGAGTGAAACTTGCGAAAAGTAGGGGAGTAATTTTCACAACCGCATCCCACTTCTTTTTAAACTTTTCAACCATCTTTTCATTCAGAAGAGTCTGGAAAAGATCTCTGTCTTGAATCGAAATGAGACGATCTTGGAACACACGAAGGCATTCATGGGCCCAAAGCTTTATCATTGATTCCTCGGTTGCAATAGCGCGGGGATTAGACTTAGAGAGTCCCTAGAAGACTTTGCTGACATCACGCAAATTGAAAGTATAGTGAGACTTCGCAGGAGTCGGTCGGAAACGCTTTTAAACATCGTTGTAAATCTATATCGTGCCTGCCACAATGCTCTCTTTCATGCTTTCGACACTCTTTGGATAGCTTAGTTTGCCAGAACTTCTATATAGCCACTCCATCACATTGCAGAAAATAGCATTTAATGATGCATCTGAGTAGGGCTCAACATAGATGATGTTGAAATGTCTAACGTACCTGTTTGTGATACTATTTCGGCCACCGCCAGGTGGTCCCATAGCTGCTACGAAAGATACTTTTTGGATGGTCCTGAAATCTTTTTCTGGCGTGTCAATGTCGTACCAACCACCGTAGTCCATCCACTGTCTGAGTAACTCGATAGGAGGTTGGGCACCAAAGACTTCTTTCATAGGCATGTTCAAGTCGTCGACGAAGATAACACCTTCCTTACCGAGGGGAGGTCCGTAGAAACCCTTGCGCTTCTTTTCCATTCCACTATCAATAATTAGTTATGTCTGATTTGCGCTGGTCTGGGCTGAGAAAGATAGCCCAAGGAAGGTGTAAGTTTCACTCTGGAAGCTCTGCTTTAGCTCATTCAAGATGGTGATTGTCTTTCCGGTACCAGTGTGGCCAACAATCAGAGTGTGCTTCTTGTTCATCAAGAGTGTGTTAAGTAGGAACTGGACTCTGATACTGTCAACATTTGGCACAATAACTTCAGCGTAGGTGCAGTCCTTGGGCACGACGTATTCCTTTACAGTCTTAGTCCATGGCATCCAGGCAACGCTCTCCTTAATGAAGGCTAGTTCAAACAAAGACGAGACGTCGTTACCAACCTTGTTTGGAATCTTCATAGGCGGTACCTTGGGAACGTCAATCTTGTATCTCTCCTGAACGTCTTCGCCGATAATCAGCTCCTAGAGGAACTTGTCGAACTTAGGTCTAGTGGTTTCTTCAATTTAGCCACCAACACCCCAGATAGCTGAGAAAACAACAGCGTTCATTAAGATGTCCTCTATGTTGGATGGAATCGGCTTTGGATCTTCGCCTTGGTACTCTTTTACAAACGTGTCGAAAACAGTTAACACGTTGTTCACGAGGAAGTTCGGTCCAGTAGGGACTGGGAACTTGCAATTGAGACGTACGTACTCCATTGTTAGGTCGCTAAGATAAATGAGAACGTTCTTAAGCTTATCAATGGTCTTTTAGTGCGATTAGTCCTTTTCTAGCATGAATTGTGCGAGGTAATTGATGTAGGACTGGATCAAAGGTAGATAGCCTAGCTGCTGAGGTTCCAGAAGGACCATACCGCAGCGAGATACAGTCGCTGGGGAAGCTTGAGAAAGATCTTCAACCTCAAACATCATCGTCATAGTCGGCTTAAGCTTGATGATTTGACCAGAGTTGAGACAAAGTTTCTTGTTGTCGTCGAGTACCGTGTTCATGTTTTCGATCCAAATAGCGTCGACAGGGCCGTCGAAAACAATCCATTTTCTGTCAGGAGTAGTGGCTTCTGCGCAGTCACGGACTTTGATGGCGAGCACACCATCGGACCATTCGCCAGTGTCACCGTTCAGGAATCCGTAAAGCTGAGTTTGTTGGATTGACTTGGGGTTAATAAAGTAGGTCAATACGTTGACGAAGAGGGGGTTATCCTTTATAGTTGAGAATGCCTCCTAAAGGACCTTGATGACTTTTGTCTTTCCTGAAAAGGCTCCTCCGACAACCATGAGACCATGGCGCACCATAATAGTCTCGTACAGCTCAATACACTTCTTGAGGAAGTCCTTCTTTGGCTGCAAATTTTGATTCTTACATGCCTCTGTCATATGGTCATTGAGCAAGGAGTAGTCAGGAATTGGCGTCACAACACCAGGGAACAGATCACTTGTGATACCGTTGTAAAGAGGGATATCGTTCTGAGTGAACTTTGGAAGATTGACGTCGTTCAACGCACGAAGACCAAGCTAATCTTCTGGCCAGTCTAGTTAGCGTCTCAAATTTCCGCAAGCAGTTAGAATGGCCTTTAAAGCTCTCATACCGAAGTCGTAGTGATCCTGAGACGAAAGCTATTCGGAAGAAAGTCTTAGTGAAGCAACGACTTTAATAGCGATATATCTGGCGCGTGAGAAACCAAATGAATAAAGCTCAATTTCTCCGATAAGGACGTAATCGGGGACCATCATAGCGCAGGGTCGGAACTGAGCCTTCAGGTTATCAGGTAAGTCTGAACGTCCTGCGTAACCGGGGTTCATAGTGATGTTGACTGAACAAGCTTTGTTTAGTCTGAGCTAGGTTCCTTCGAATACGAAAGTCTTTAGATTTTACATAACAGCAGTCTGAATCGTGAGCACTTGTTGGGCGATAACAGACAAAACTTCAAGGTCGATTCTGTTGAATTCGTCGAAACAATTCCAGCATCCAGACGAAGCAAGACCCTTGAAGAATTTAGCCATGGCTTGGTAACCAAGTTCAGGAGAGCAGTTGAATACAACACATTGAACGGCAAGAGCTTTGGCCAGATCTTTAACTGACTCAGTCTTTCCTGTTCCGGCGGGACCTTCAGGAGCGCCTCCGTAGTTAAGTTGTTTTGCTCCCATGAGAGTTCTGTAGCATCTGTCAGTGAGTGGTGTAATAACGAGTCTCAGAGAGTTTCCGAGATACTCCCAGCCATAGGGAATTGTAGCAGTGACCATGCTAACGTGTAGATCAAGAGCAGCCTCAGTCCAGTAGTATCTTAGCTGGGATGCCCATTCGAACTCGTTGACTGAGGTAATATTCTTCTTTAAAAGACTAACAACGACATCACGGGCATGCACATCAATGACGACCATAGCCTTGAGAGTTATTCTAAGACCAACAGAAAGGTCGCCTCTGACTTGCTGGACGATGCCTTCAATTTGTTCGTTAAGTAATTCAACGTACTCCGAGAGACCGTTTTCTTTCTTTATAGCAGATTCGACTCCAATCGTCCAATCAATTTAGTCAACTGCGAGCACAATTTGACCAGGCCACTGGGCAACCCAGTCTGGGCGAGGAGTCTGACTGTAGGCTTTGAGAGAATCTCGGCAGCACTCACGTAGAGTCCTACGCATTTGGGTCTCAATCTCGAGCATCCACTTTTCGACATTACCCTTCTTGTCACCTTCGTTCACATCAATCTTTTTGGTAAGAGTGACTGTTTCACCCTCGGCTGAGATCATTCCATAGACTTCATCCTTGTCACTGAACTAAACTTTAGCGATACCTTCGAAGCACTTATCCATATGCGTTTGAACGGCACGGGGATCTTTGGTTTGGGCGAGAAGCATTAGAAGACTCTGACTGTCAAGGAAGTAGAAACGTGGGAACACCAGGGACTTCTCTTCCAAATAGGCATCAAGTTTGTTTTGAATCAGGTCAAGCTTCTTGTTTGCATCCTGGAACTGAACTATGATGTTGTCTCTTTCGTTCAAGTCGAGAATGCCAGGGTCGGAGTCGATTGCCTCCATTGTAGTCTTCCAAGTTGTGTCGACATCTTTGAACATAGCAGCTTCATTTGGCATAGTTTTTCCGATATCGTCAGACGCAAAAATAGGTTCAAGGTACATCCAAGTCCTTTAGCACTTTGAGATCTCACTGATAAGTTCAGACATCTGGTTGAGTTTGACTTCCCAGTTCCTGGTCTCCACCTTAAGCTTGCCGCGCATATTGCTGCTGCCGAGCATAGCCTGTGTGGCGACAATCTGATCATCCAACTTTGCATTGATATCGTCGTAAGCCTTCAGCACGTAAGTCTTGCCCTTGTAGGGGAACAAAGTGAGTTTGAACTCCTTCATCTCAGCCTTCATGGTTACCAACTTCTTAGACAGCTGGTGCTTCTTCTCAGCTCTTGACGTAATTTCGTCTATTTCGGTGAGGAAGTTCATCAGCTTGAACTCGGCAAAGCTCACAACTGTTATGGTGTCGCGCTCGAGATCTTCTCTGCCAGTTACTTCCTTGATCTCCTTCCAGTCTTCTTCAAAGATGGCCTCTGAAGTAATGCACTTAATAAGCGGCAAATTGTCGCGGAAACCGTCAAGTTTGAAGCGAATCTCCTTTGCGACCTCAGCGGTTTTTGGGAAGTCTTCATCAAGAGTTTTGCTTAGCTTCTGACAAATGATGGTCCATGTTTGAATGCTCAGCTCCATATGGTCGTAGTCTTGGTTGGCAAGAGGTTAGTTTGTCCAATCGGTGAGCTGCTGGGTCACTTGGAAGCCCGTGTCGAGCAATTCGAAAAAGGGTTTGAAAGCTTTCTCGAGATCGTCAAGTTTAGGCCATTCGCTCTTGGGCTGACTGAACGTCTCCTCGCGCTCGTTGAACTGGACAATCCTGTCTTTGGCTCCTTCGATCAACGTTCTTAAGTCGTAAGCATCTTTGACGAAATTAGAGATCTCTTTGAGAGAGTCAAACGTGATTATCTTCTTGAATTTAGCCTCGTACTCGATCAACGATGCTGCAAAGTCGTCCTTCTCCTTGTCAAGTTTGTGTGAGAAAGTTTCCTCTTAGACCTAGATCTCTGAGTTACCGTCTGAAATAACGTTTCCGATTTACATTGGCCAAATCTTTTGCATAAGAGTTCGTTCTATGTCGTCCTCCTTGTACTGGTAACTGAATTCGTCAAGGAGCTCCCAATGTTTGGTCACCTCCTTAAGTTGCTCCTGTAGAGCTACTTGGGTAACATCGCGTGAGACTTTAATGAACTCTCGGATAGAAACCAGCTCCTTTTCGTTCTATGGAACAGTGCTGATCCTTTCCTGCATAGCGATGTACGTGTCTTGAATAGAATTGACGTTGTTGTTGCACCAAGTTTCAACAGACTCGATGAGTTTGTCTCTGATTTTGAGGGCAGCCTTGGAAAGCGTGTCCTTGATTTTGGTCGCCTGTACTCTAAACATGGGAGTTTCGATTGAGTCGTTTGAGAGGTTGAGTATCTCTTCAGCTGCAACGTGGTAGATCTTTATTTGCTCTCGAATCAAGTTAATTGATACCTTGGGACCGCCTTCGTTCTCTTGGTTGGCAAACAAGCTATCAACTAACTAGTTTCTTTCAACATTGAGCAAGTACTCGTACTTCTTGTACTGAGCCAAGATTTCGAGTGGTTCTACGATGTTCTCATTGAACATGGCAGTAATTTTCTGGGCTGCATCGCTCATCCAGGGGAACTTGAGGTCAATTGCAAAGTTAGGCGAGCGGGGCTGTTGAAGACTGGACATCAAGTCACTTTCAAGATTGTTCACAGTGTTGGTGCTCTCGATGATCATCTGGAGCGCACTCTGCATGAACTAGTGACAATTCTCTAGCGAAGGGCTGTACTCAAGTCGAGTCATATACTCCTCATCTTCTTTGGCACGAGCATCAAGCTCAGCTTGGTAGGCTTCGGGTTCTAGCGTCTCGTCGATCTTCTTTCGGCGAGGTCGCTTATCCTTCTCTGGGCGTTTGGAGCTTAGACTAACGATCAAAAGAGGTGTCTAAGATTTCTGCCAAAGCTCACCCTGTTCATACTTAGGCGTAGTAAACGACCTGAGGAAGTTGATCCAATCGTCGGTCGAGTTCTTCACAAAGTTGCGGAGGTACGAGTTAAGAATGAATTCAAACCTCATCACGATGCGCTTAAGATGGGACTCAGTGTAGAGTTCTGAGTTTTCCTCGAAAAAGTTGTGTTTGTTCTTAAGTTTGTCAACAATCTCACCAACCAGGAACTCCCTCCACCTGTGTAAGATGTTCTGAGAAGTTGCTTTGTGATGACTGTCTTGTTTAGACTTCAGCTCCTTCAGCTCGTTAGGGAGTTTAAGGATTTACTTGTTGGTATTCAGGTATCGCTGATTCTCATACTCAATGCATTTTTTGGTAAAGATGCGAGTAATGCTCTCCATGTCTTCATCGGAGCACCAGTGGACGTGCAAAATTTCATTCTAGTAGTCGCCGAACTTGTACTTCGGGCAGCGTACTACGCCAAAGTAGGGGGAAGTCTTTTTGCGAAGTCTAATTGGGACCTTGTTCTTGATGAACATCTCGTGAGTACTTGGGTCCTGCATTTACTTGAGCACGATACACTTCTTCATTTGCCTGATGTACTCTTCTTGAACAACCCTCATCAGCTCTGTGAATTGCTTATAAACAAGCTCTGGGCTGAACTTGTGGTTTTCTGTGAGGCACTTGTTCATGAACGCGTCACGGCGTTGCTTTGAAAGGGTTGAGACGGACTCAGTCGGCAGGGAGTCAACGAAGGAAGTGAACCGGAGCTCTGCCTCCACATTGCGCTACCTTTGCTTGCACTCGTTAACTCTCTGGCGGAACACGGTTGGGTCTTCATCGTAGAAGAGAAGAGACAAACGGGTGATTAGTTTTACCTGCTTGGAGTCTCCTGAGATTTACACGCGGTACCTTTACAACTTGTAGTCATAATTGAGGACTTTAACAGGCCTCCAGACGTATTCTCCCTTTTCGAAGACTGGAGAAACACCGTGGAAAACATCGTCGTGTTCTTTGCAGTGCTCAAGCCACTCTTCGATTGTTCGATCATTATCCCAACAGTCGTACCTGGGGAGAGCTTTCACGGGGAGCATATTTGGGTCATTAAAAATTTCGTATTCTTTGGCGAGGATTGCAAGGGCTTCGCGAGTGGCCTTGTCCTTATCGAAGTTGTTTTCTTCCTTTGGAAGGAAGGTAGTTTCTTTGATAACGTTCTTGTGCTTTTTAATAACGTTAGCGTGGCGGGCAGGCAGGCCCGTGATATTTTCCAAATACTCCTGGTGGGTCTACTCGTGAATCCATGGGTTAACAACCTTGGTTTTCTTAGGCTGCAGTGCTGTAAGTTCCTCCTGTGTCAGGTCAGGGATGTCCGCATGCGTTTGCCAGTCCTGCGCAGGCCCCAAATGTCCGCCATCTGCTCCAAAGCCTTACCTATCTCCTCCTCCTCCAACATCGGCTGGGGCAGTGGCGTACTTTTGGCTGGCCTCGGCGCTTTCATCATGCGAAACCGCAGTGGGTCCCTTTCCTGGCTATGTAGCCTTTCTTATAGTAAACGGTTTCATTTATTTCCTTGCTTTAGATGGTTTTTCTAAGATTTCACTTTGCATTTGTTCGAACACACTGTTTATGTGTTGGAAATCTGGAACAGTGAGCTTCTAGATGGGACCAAAGTTTTTGTTCTGGCCTACTCCTTGCTTTTTCTTCGGTTGCATAAGCTTTAATAAAATTATAAAGTCTCCTTACCTCGAGACTAGTTTGAATGAAATTCAAACCTATCATTTCGGCTTCTCTAATTAAGCACCAATCTAAAAATTAAACCAAA
>Ga0138269_1113572_pt1 | contig 12787 bp, 9 predicted proteins | sample C_130208_E_mt_FD_106903 | JGI IMG/M metagenome (GOLD analysis project Ga0138269, IMG submission 106903) | Freshwater microbial communities from Lake Croche, Canada - C_130208_E_mt (Metagenome Metatranscriptome) | ecosystem: Environmental > Aquatic > Freshwater > Lake | place: Canada: Quebec...
CACGGTCTCTTTGTCTGCCCAGATAGCTCAGTTGGTAGAGCACGTTCTTGGTAAGGACGAGGTCGCCGGTTCGACTCCGGTTCTGGGCTCCATGCTAAAAAACAACGTCGGTCCCGCTTCTACGACGTAAAACCAGAAGTCACATTTCATCCAAACCCAAACACACGTCTCCCATGGCTAAAGGCACATTCGAACGCACGAAACCGCACGTCAACGTTGGCACCATCGGCCACGTCGACCACGGCAAAACCACCACGACGACCGCAATCCTTGCCGTCCAGGCCCGCAAAGGCCTCGCTGAGGTAAAGACTTACGCGGACATCGCTAAAGGCGGCACCGTCCGCGATGCTTCCAAGATCGTTACGATCTCGGTTGCCCACGTTGAGTATCAAACGGAAAAGCGCCACTACGCGCACGTTGATTGCCCCGGCCACGCTGACTTCGTGAAGAACATGATCACGGGTGCCGCTCAAATGGACGGCGCTATTCTCGTCGTCTCCGCTGCTGACGGCCCAATGCCTCAGACCCGTGAGCACATCCTTCTCGCCCGCCAAGTAGGCGTGCCGAAGATCGTTGTCTGGCTCAATAAGGTCGACCTCATCGATGACAAAGAGCTCCTCGACCTCGTCGAGATGGAAATCCGCGAGCTTCTCTCGAAGTATCAATTCGATGGCGATAACGCCACGATCGTCCGTGGTTCCGCCACCGCCGCTCTGGATGACAAGCCCGAAGGCAATGCCGCGATCACCGCGCTCATGGACGCCATCGACAAAGACATTCCTGAGCCCATCCGTGAGAACGACAAGCCCTTCCTGATGTCCGTTGAAGACGTGTTCTCGATCACCGGTCGTGGCACGGTCGCCACCGGTCGTATCGAGCGCGGCGCCTGCAAAATCAACGACACCGTCGAGATCATCGGCCTCAAAGATACCACGACCACCGTTATCACCGGTATCGAAATGTTCCGCAAGCTCCTCGACTCCGGTCAAGCGGGCGACAATGTCGGTATGCTTCTGCGTGGTATTGAAAAAGATGGCATCGAGCGCGGCCAAGTTATCGCCGCCCCGAAGTCCATCAAACCACACAAGAAGGCTAAGGCTGAAATCTACGTCCTCTCCAAGGACGAAGGTGGCCGTCACACCCCATTCTTCAACGGTTACCGTCCTCAGTTCTACTTCCGTACGACGGACGTGACCGGTATTGTTAACCTGCCGAAGGGCGTTGAGATGATCATGCCTGGCGACAACATCGCCGTCGAGATCGACCTCATCGTTCCTATTGCCATGGAAACGACCCAAAAATTCGCTATCCGCGAAGGCGGTCGCACCATCGGTGCCGGTCGTATCACCGAGATCATCGAATAAGTTCGATTAAATAACCTTAAACTCGACTTCGCCGAGGCCTCGTAACGGGGCCTCGGCTGCGTCGTCTAAGAAAGCCCATTCCACAGGCGTGTAGCTCAATTGGTAGAGTAGCGGTCTCCAAAACCGTTGGTTGGGGGTTCGATTCCCTCCGCGCCTGCCAAATTTAAGTTCATGAAAAATCCGTTCCGCAGCACTCGTATTTTCTTCGGCGAAATGGTCGGCGAGCTCCAAAAAGCTTCCTGGCCCACCCGCACCGAACTGCGCGACTCCACTCTCGTGGTGGTGCTGGCCGGTGTGCTGCTCGGTGTTTTCACGAGCATCAGTGACTTCGCTCTCATCAACGTCGTGGATCTCTTCACGTCCTGGGTAAACTAAACCAGCTGCCCCATGTCGTCCGCCACATCGAACGTTCCTGCCAATGCGCAATGGTTTGCGCTCCACACACTCTCCGGTCAGGAGAACAAGGTGAAGGCCTACATCGAGAAATTCAAAAAGGCCGAGGAGCTCGAAGATGCTATTTTCGAAGTCTTGTTGCCCACCGAGGTTGTTTCTGAAGTCAAAAACGGCAAGAAGAGCACCAAGGTGCGTAAACTCTATCCGGGTTACGTTTTCATTCAGATGGTGCTCTACGGTGAAGACAAAAAGGTCATCAATAAGCCTTGGTATTTCGTCAAAGAAGTAGCTGGTGTCATCGGCTTTGTCGGTGGCGAGCGTCCAGCTGCCCTGCAACCTTCCGAGATCGTTGAGATCCGTTCGCGCATTGAAGCGGCCAACGGCAAGGAAGTACCTAAGGTGCAGTACAGTGTGGGCGAAGAAGTTAAAATCACCGATGGCGCGTTCGCTAGCCTCACCGGCCGGATCGACGAGATCGACCCTGATCGCGGCAAGCTCAAGGTTTCCGTTTCCATTTTCGGCCGTTTTACCCCGGTCGAGCTCGAATACTGGCAAGTGCAGCGCAACAGCGAATAATGCTCCACGCCGCCGTCTCCCTGAACTTAATCCGTCACACCTACCTCTAATCTTTTTTTACCATGGCCAAGAAAATCCAAGGCTACATTCGTCTTCAACTCCCAGCCGGCGCCGCCAATCCTGCGCCCCCGGTCGGCCCCGCACTCGGTGCCCAAGGCGTCAATATCATGGCGTTTTGTAAGGACTTCAACGCCCGCACCAAGGATCAGAACGGCATGATTCTGCCGGTCGTGATCACGGTTTACAGCGACAAGAGTTTCACCTTTATCCTTAAGTCCCCGCCGGCGTCCGTGCTGCTCAAAAAAGCTGCCAACATCGCCAGCGGTTCGGCCAAGCCTAACCAAGATAAAGTCGGCAAGGTCACCAAAAAACAGCTCCTCGAGATCTATAAACTCAAGGCCAAGGACCTCAACGCAAAGGATGACGAAGCCGGTATCAAGATCATCGCCGGTACCGCTCGCAACATGGGCATCGAAGTCGTCGGATAATATTTCCCAGCACACAAAACCACACTCGCCGCGGGAGTCCCTCAAGGACGTTCGCACCGCAAGGAGTCACAATGCCAAAAAAACAGAGCAAACGCTACCGCAGCGCCCTCAAGGTCGCTGATCTCGCCAAGGATTACCCACTCGCTGAAGCGGTGGAAATTCTTACCAAATTCCCTAAGGCCAAGTTCGACGAGACCGTCGAGTTGTCCTTCCGCCTCGGCGTTGATGGCGCCTCCGGCGACCAAAACGTCCGCGGCACCACACCGTTGCCCAATGGTTCGGGCAAGAAAGTCCGCGTCCTGGTGTTCACGGATAATCCCGCTGCTGCTCTCGCCGCTGGCGCTGACACTGCCGGTCTCGCCGACATCATGACAAAGATCAACGAAGGCTGGCTCGATTTCGACGTCGCCATTTCCACTGTTGAGGCCATGAAGCAAGTTCGCACTCTCGCTCGCGTGCTCGGTCCGAAAGGTCTCATGCCGAACCCGAAGTCGGGCACCGTCACTGACGACATCGCTGCCGGTATCAAAGCGGTCAAAGCGGGTCGCGTAGAATTCAAGATGGACAAAGCTGCAATCATCGGCGTCGGCGTCGGTAAGCGCTCCTTTACGAATGCCCAAATCCTCGAGAACGCCCTGTGCGTGCTCGACGCAGTCGGCAAAGCCAAGCCCGCCACCTTTAAGGGCGGCGTGTTTATCAAGTCCGTCACCATCTCCTCGAGCATGAGCCCCGGCGTTCGCGTCGCCTCGTCCGAGTTCAGCAAATACTAACCGGAGCCCGACCCATGAGAGCCGAAAAAAATTATCTGATCGCCGAGGTCGAGACGCACCTCAAGAAATCTGACTACGTCATCCTAGCCAACTTCACGAAAGTGACCGTGGCGGACGTGGCCGACTTGCGCGCTAAACTCGCTGCTGAAAAAGCCGAGTTTCACGTCGTCAAGAACAGTTCCCTCCGGGTTGCCGCTAAGGCGCTCGGCCTGCCCGAGATCGAGTCCGCCCTGAGCGGTCCGACCGCGGTGGTGGTCGGCGGTAAAAATCCCGCCGGTGTCGCCAAGGTCCTCAAGAAATTCTTCGAGGATAAGCAAAAGCTCGAAGTGAAGATTGGCGTGCTCGACAAGAAACTTGTCAGCCCCGCCGACCTCGCCAAGATGGCCGACCTGCCCTCGTTCGAGGCCCTGCGTTCCCAGTTCCTGGGCATGCTTACCAGCAATGCGGCGTCCTTCGTCCGCGTGCTCGACGCCAAAGTCAAAAAGGAGCAACCCGCCGCCTAAACCCTTTTCATCGGTGGTTCGCTCCTCACGGATCGAGCCGCCGAGAAATAACCTCCATTGGGGTAGGCTAGGGGATACGTCTCTTAAACGCGTTTCACTTTTCGAAACCGCTAGTCGCCTCAGGAAACTACTACTATGAGCAACATCACCAAAGACCAAGTTATCGAGTGGCTTTCCGCGCAGACCATCCTGGATCTCGCCGCCCTCGTCAAAGACCTCGAAGGCAAGTGGGGCGTGTCCGCCGCCGCTGCCGCTGCTCCCGCCGCCGCTGGCGCCGGTGCCGCTGCTGCCGCTCCTGCTGAAGCGCAGACCGAGTTCACCGTTATCCTCAAGGATGCCGGCGCGAACAAGATTGGCGTCATCAAAGAAGTCCGCGCCATCACCGGCTTGGGCCTCAAGGAAGCCAAGGACCTCGTCGAAGCCGCTCCGAAGCCCGTCAAGGAAAACGCCCCAAAGGCCGAAGCCGAAGACATCAAGAAGAAGCTCGAGGCCGCTGGCGCCAAAGTCGAACTCAAGTAATCGCTTGGTCGATTCTGCCCGCATTCATTCACAAAACTATTGGACAGGCCGTGCCTCGCGCGGCCTGTCCTTTGGCTTTTTCTTTGTTCTTTCGTTAGGTTCCCGCGCGGCGCATTGAGCGCCGAGCACTTGTCTTTTTTTCGTCATTCACCTCCGACCGGATATTCCCATGGCCGACCGCACTCACCCCGAACGCACGAACTTCGGCAAACTCCGCGAAGTCATTCAGCCGCCGAATCTCATTGAGATTCAGATCACGTCCTATCTCGAGTTCCTTCAAAAGGGCATTCCCGAGAAGCAACGCAAGCCCCAGGGCTTGGAGGCCGTCTTCCGCGAGGTATTCCCGATTCATTCCTACGACGAGCGCCTCGTGCTCGAATACGTCTCCTACACTCTCGGTGATTCCAAGAATTCCGAGCTCGAGTGTCTCCGCGAAGGGGTCACCTACTCGGTGCCCCTTTATGTGAAGCTCCGCCTCCGCGAGGAAGACTTCATCAAAGATGAAGATATTTACATGGGAGAAATCCCAATGGTGACCGAGCGTGGCTCCTTCATCATCAATGGCGCTGAACGCGTCGTTGTGTCCCAACTTCATCGCTCGCCCGGCATCGCCTTCGAAGTGACGCCTCACCCGAACGGCAAGCTGCTCCATTCCTTCCGTATCATCCCGGACCGTGGCACCTGGCTTGAAGTTCAATTCGACAACAACGATCTGCTCTACGTCTATCTCGATCGCCGTCGTCGTCGTCGCAAATTCCTCATCACCACGCTGCTTCGCGCCATCGGCTACTCGAGCGACATCGACATCCTGAATCTCTTCTACGAGATCAAGGATCTCAAAGTTTCCAAGGCCCTTGACCTCGAGAACGTTTCTACGCTCGTCCTCGTCGAAGATGCAATCGATGCCCAACAAGGCGTCGTGCTCGCGCGCGCGTTTGAACCGCTTACCAAGCAGATCGTTCGCACCTTCGAAAAACACGGCATTTCCACGATCCGCGTAATCGACACCACCGTCGACGAAGGCGCCCTCATCCGCGCGCTCAAGAAAGATCCTACGCGCAACGAAGAGGAAGCCCTTAAAGAAATTTACAAGCGTCTGCGTCCCGGCGAGCCGCCAACCACCGCCAACGCCAAAGCCCTCCTCAAGCGCCTCTTCTTCGATCCAAAGCGCTACGACCTGGGCCGCGTCGGTCGTTACAAGGTCAACCAAAAGCTCGGCCTCAAAGTCACCCTCGAACAGCGCATCATCGAGAGCGGTGATATTGTGGCCGCCACGAAATATCTCGGTCGTCTCAAGAAAGGCGAAGGCGTCGTCGACGATATCGATCACCTCGGTTCCCGTCGCGTCCGCACCGTGGGCGAGCTTCTCGCTAACCAATGCCGCGTCGGCCTCAGCCGCACCGAGCGTCTGGTCCGCGAGCGCATGACGATGTACGACCAGAGCGTCGACTCAATCACGCCCCAAAAGCTGATCAACCCGAAGGCCCTGACTACGGTCATCCGCGATTTCTTCGCCCGCAGCCAGCTCTCGCAGTTCATGGACCAGATCAACCCGCTCGCCGAGGTCACGCACAAGCGCCGCCTCTCCGCGCTCGGGCCCGGGGGTCTCAATCGTGAACGCGCTGGTTTCGAAGTCCGCGACGTTCACCCGTCGCATTACGGCCGTATCTGCCCGATCGAAACCCCCGAAGGTCCGAACATCGGTCTGATTAATTCACTTTCGACTTACGCTCGCGTGAACGAGTTCGGCTTCATTGAGACGCCTTACCGTATCGTCAAAGACGGCCGCGCCACCGACAAGATCGAGTACCTCACCGCCGACCAAGAAGAAGCCAAGGTCATTGCCCAGGCTAATTCCGAGATCGACGAAAAGGGTCACTTCAGTGGCAAGGTCACCGTTCGTCAGGACGGCGAGTTCCTCGAAGTCTCCGCTTCCGAAGTCCATTACATGGACGTCTCGCCGAAGCAGGTTATTTCTATCGCCGCCGGAATGATCCCGTTTCTTGAGCACGACGATGCGAATCGCGCACTCATGGGCGCTAACATGCAACGCCAAGGCGTACCGCTCCTCCAAGCTGAGTCGCCACTCGTCGGCACCGGCATCGAAGAACGCGTTGCCCGCGACTCTAAGATCGTCGTTGTTGCTGATGAATCCGGCATTGTTGCCTCCGTGGATGCCAAACGAATTGTCGTCACTAAAGACGGCGAGCTCCCGCGCAACCTCAAGCACGACCCGAAGAATCACGTCTTCATCTACGAGCTGCGCAAATTCATGCGCTCGAACGCCGGCACGTGCTTCAATCAGAAGCCCATCGTCGCGCTCGGCCAGAAAATCAAAGCCGGACAAATCATCGCCGACGGTCCTTCGACCGACAAGGGCGAGATGGCCCTCGGCCGCAATGTGCTCGTCGGCTTCATGCCGTGGAACGGCTACAACTTCGAAGACGCTATCCTCATCTCTGAGAAGGTGCTAAAGGAAGACATCTTCACCTCGATTCACATCCAGGAATTTGAAGTTAACGCTCGCGACACCAAGCTCGGGCCGGAAGAAATCACGCGCGACATCCCGAACATCGGCGAAGAAGCTCTCAAGCATCTCGACCACAACGGCGTTATCCGCATCGGTGCCGAAGTGAAGCCCGGCGACATCCTCGTCGGTAAAATCACTCCGAAATCCGAAACCGAACTCGCGCCCGAGGAAAAGCTTCTCCGCGCCATCTTCGGTGAAAAAGCGGCTGATGTTAAAGATACCTCGCTCGTCGTTCCCTCGGGCGTCGGCGGTATCATTATGGACGTGAAGGTTTCTTCCCGAATCGATAATCAGGAAGAAAAACTCTCGCCCTCCGACCGTCGTCGTCAGGTGAAGCAAATCCAAGAGGAATACAAAACGCAGATCGATAAACTGCGCGAAGGCCTCACGGAAGCGCTCTCCAACATCCTCCTCGGTGAAAAAATCCCGCTCGACGTAATCAACGGCGAGTCCGGCGAAATTATCATTCCCGCCAACCGCAAGATCACGAAGACCCTGCTTCGTCGTCTCGCGGCCGTTTCCAAGCACGTCCAGATCGATCCGTCCCCGGTTCGCATCAAGATCATGGAAATCATCGGCTCGTATCAGACTAAGTTTGACGAACTCGAAACCGACCGTGAGCGCAAGATCGGCGCGGTTGAGGCCGGTGAGGGCTCCGGAGACGGCGCCATCAAGCAGGTCAAAGTTTACGTCGCCACCAAGCAGAAGCTTGAAGTCGGTGACAAGATGGCCGGCCGTCACGGTAATAAGGGCGTTGTCGCCAAGATCGTGCCTGAAGAAGACATGCCGTTCCTCCCGGACGGTACTCCGGTGGAAATCTGCTTGAACCCCCTCGGCGTGCCCTCGCGCATGAACGTCGGACAGGTTCTGGAGACGCACTTGGGTTGGGCTTGTAAGAAGCTCGGTCTCAAGGTCGCTACTCCAGTGTTCGACGGTATCTCCGAAAAGCGCGTCCGTGAATACCTCAAGGAGGCTAAATTGCCGACTTCTGGTAAGAGCACGCTCTTCGATGGACGTACCGGCGAAAAGATCGATCAAGAGGTCGTGGTCGGCTACATTTACATGATGAAGCTGAACCATCTTGTCTCGCACAAGATCCACGCCCGCGCGGTCGGTCCTTACTCCCTGGTCACGCAGCAACCGTTGGGCGGCAAAGCCCAATACGGTGGCCAACGCTTCGGCGAAATGGAAGTGTGGGCGCTCGAAGCCTACGGCGCAGCGCACACCCTCCAGGAACTCCTCACCGTCAAATCCGACGATGTGCAGGGCCGTACCAAGATCTACGAGTCGCTCGTCAAGGGAGACAATACCCTCGTCGCCGGCACGCCTGAGTCCTTCAACGTTCTCATTAAGGAAATCCAGTCCCTCGGCCTGGATATCAAACTCCAGAAACGCGACGCGCTCAGCTACGGTTCTTAAACCGCCGCCCGCATCCCGTTCACTCATACAAAAATTCAGGAGCTAAAGCCATGATTCAACCCGCCGAAACCGCCGCCTCCAACCGTGATGAAGCCCGCGCAGCCTTGGGCCTCGACGAGAGCCCGTTCGACTGCGTGTCCATCACCGTCGCCTCGCCCGAGACCATTCGTAAATGGTCCAAGGGCGAAGTGAAGAACCCCGAGACGATCAACTATCGTACCTTCAAGCCTGAGCCAGGCGGTCTTTTCTGCCAAAAGATCTTTGGGCCGGTGCGTGACTACGAATGCGCCTGCGGAAAGTACAAGCGCATCAAATATAAGGACGTCGTCTGCGATCGTTGCGGCGTCGAAGTTACCATCGCCCGCGTTCGCCGCGAGCGCATGGGCCACATCGAGATGGCCGTCCCCGTGACGCACATCTGGTTTCTCAAGTCCATGCCGAGCCGTCTCGGTCTGTTGCTCGATATGACCGCGCGCTCTCTCGAGCGCGTGATCTACTACGAGAACTACATGGTCATCGATCCGGGTAAGACCCCACTCGAACTCAAGCAACTGCTCACCGACACCGAGTATCGTCAGGCCCTTGACGAATACGGTGCAGATTCCTTCGTTGCCAAAATGGGCGCCGAAGCCGTCCGTGATGCCCTCGTTAAAACCGATATGGAGGCCACCGTCGCCGAGCTCCAGGAGCAGATGCGCGCCACCAAGTCTAAGCAGATCAAGAAAAAGCTCTCGAAGCGCCTCAAGGTCATTCAAGGTTTCATTCACTCGCGCTCCCGTCCAGAATGGATGGTTCTCGAAGTATTGCCTGTGATCCCACCGGACCTGCGTCCGCTCGTTCCACTTGAAGGTGGCCGTTTCGCGACCTCCGATCTTAACGATCTTTATCGCCGCGTCATCAACCGCAATAACCGGTTGAAAAACCTGATGCAGCTGAAGACGCCCGACGTTATCATTCATAACGAAAAGCGCATGTTGCAGGAAGCCGTTGACGCTCTGTTCGACAACGGTCGCCATGGCCGTCCCGTCACCGGCGCCGGCAATCGTCCGTTGAAATCTTTGAGCGACATGCTCAAAGGTAAACAAGGTCGTTTCCGTCAGAACTTGCTCGGCAAACGCGTCGATTACTCGGGCCGTTCCGTCATCGTCATCGGTCCTGAGCTCAAGCTCAGCCAATGCGGTCTGCCCAAGAAAATGGCGCTCGTCTTGTTCGAGCCGTTCATCATTCGCCGCCTGAAGGAACTCGGTTTCGTGCACACCGTCCGCGGTGCCCGCAAGATGATCGAGAAGAAATCGCCCGAAGTCTGGGATATCTTGGAAGAAGTGACTAAAGGTCACCCGGTGCTGCTTAACCGTGCGCCGACGCTTCACCGTCTGTCCATCCAGGCCTTCGAGCCCGTCCTCATCGAGGGCGAAGCCATTCGCGTTCACCCACTCGTCTGTACCGCTTACAACGCGGACTTCGACGGTGACCAAATGGCGGTGCACGTGCCGCTATCCCTCGAAGCCATCCTCGAGTGCAAGCTGCTGATGATGGCGACGAACAACATCTTCTCGCCGTCCTCCGGCAAGCCGATCCTCACGCCATCCCAAGACATCGTCCTCGGCGCTTACTACCTCACCATCGAACCCCGCACCAAGCCGGCCAAGGGCGTCCGCGTGCCGCTACTTAGTGGCTTGCAGGAAGTGCTCTACGTGAAGGCAGACGGAGCGCTCAAGGTTCACGATTGGGTCGAAGTCCCGAATCCTGATTTCGGTCGCGATACTGTCTACGGCAACAAGGAGAAGAAAACCCTCCGCGCCACCGTCGGCCGTGTCATCTTCAACCAAATCTGGCCCAAGGAACTCGGTTTCATTAACTTCCCTGTCCCTAAGGCTAAGCTCGGCGATTTGATCCTCAATACCTACAAGTCCGCCGGTCACGCCATGACCGTTGAGACCCTCGACAAGCTCAAGGAACTCGGTTTCCAAACCGCCTTCCAAGCGGGCATCTCGATTGGTATCGACGACATGATCATCCCTGAGTCGAAGAAAGAAATTGTCACTGACTCGCGCAAGAAGATCACCGAAGTCGAAGCCCAATTCAATAAGGGTATCATCACCGACGGCGAGCGTTACAACAAGGTCGTCGACATCTGGACCAACGCCACCGACCGCATTGCTAAAGAGGTTTTCGCTAAACTCGAAACCAACGAAGGCAAGACTGAGGTGAACCCGGTTTACATCATGATGGATTCCGGTGCGCGCGGTAACAAGCAGCAGGTCCGCCAGCTCTGTGGCGCCCGCGGTCTTATGGCCAAGCCCTCCGGCGAAATCATCGAACGTCCGATTCTCTCGTCCTTCCGCGAAGGTCTCACCGTTCTCGAATACTTCATCTCGACCCACGGCGCCCGTAAGGGTCTCGCTGATACCGCGCTCAAGACCGCCGACGCTGGCTACCTTACCCGTAAGTTGTGCGATGTGGCCATGGACGTGATCATCTGCGAAGACGATTCCGGTGCCCGCGACGGCGTCTGGAAGAAAGCTATCTTCGAAGGTGACGACGAAATCGTTGCTCTCAAAGAACGTCTCATCGGCCGTTGCTCCAGCGACGACGTTTACAACCCGCTCAATCCTTCCGAACTCATCGTGGGCTCCGGCGACCTCATCACCGAGGAAGCTGCCTCCAAGATCGACGACGTCGGTATCGAGCGCGTTAAAGTCATGTCCCCGCTCACCTGCACGAGCCCCGCGGGCATCGACGCCAAGTCCTACGGCATCAACCCAGCCACCAGCCGCGTCGCCAAGATCGGTGACTCGGTCGGTATCATCGCCGCCCAGTCCATTGGTGAACCTGGCACGCAACTTACGATGCGTACGTTCCACATTGGTGGCGTCGCTTCCGGCGGTTTCAAAACCCCCGAAATCCGCGTCCGTTCTGCTGGTAAGATCAAATACAAAGCTCTCCGCCTCGTACAGACCGCTGAAGGTGGTAACATCGTTCTTAATAAGACCGGTACCATCCAAGTCGTCGACGATGACGGCAAGGAACTCGAAAACTACAACATCGTGGTGGGTTCCTTCCTACACGTCGGTGACGGCGAGAAGATCGGCAAAGGCGATATCCTCGCTCAATGGGATCCTTATAACGTGCCAGTCCTCTCTGAAAAGGGTGGCTCGCTGCACTTCAAGGACATGATCCCCGGCGTCACCGTGAAGCGCGAACTCGACGAATCGTCGGGCCGCATTGCCACGGTCGTCATCGAACATAAAGAAGACCTTAATCCGCAGATCGAAGTGCGCGATGCGAAAAACAAGCCCCTCGCGGCTTATTCCATCCCCGTCGGCGCCCAGATCGCAGTCAACGAAGGCGACACAATCGCCCCAGGTGCTCTCCTTGCTAAGACGCCACGTCAGGCGTCTAAGACCAAGGACATCACCGGTGGTTTGCCCCGCGTTGCCGAGCTCTTCGAAGCCCGTCGTCCAAAAGATGCCGCCGAGATGGCTCGCATCGATGGCGTGGTTGCCTTCGAAGGCACCGTCCGCGGCAAGCGTAAGCTCGTCGTCAAAAACGAAGAGACTTCCCAGGAAGAGGAACACCTCATCCCGACCGGCAAACACATCATCGTGCAGCCCGGAGACGTCGTCCACAAAGGCCAACACCTCACGGAAGGCTCTGCCGACCCGCATGAGATCTTGGAAATCCTCGGGCCATCTGCGCTCTACGACTTCCTGATTTCCCAAGTGCAAGAAGTGTATCGTCTCCAAGGTGTGACGATTAACGATAAGCACATCGAAATCATCATCCGTCAGATGTTGCGCAAAGTTCGGATCACTGATCCGGGCGATAGCGAATACTTCTGGGGTGAGCAAGTCGATCGCGCTGCATTCCTCACTGACAACCGTCGGATCGAAGAAGCCGGTGGCAAACCTGCCGAAGCTGAGCCAATCCTGCTGGGTATCACCAAGGCCTCGCTTGAAACCGAGAGCTTCATCTCGGCCGCTTCTTTCCAAGAGACGACGCGCGTTCTCACCGACGCCTCGACCTTGGGTAAGGTCGATATGCTCCGCGGCTTTAAGGAAAACGTCATCATGGGCCATCTCATCCCGGCGGGCACAGGCCTGCCGCGCTACAAGAAGCTCAAGATCAGCCTGCCTTTCGGTGCCGACCTACCGGTCGAAGACGAAGTGGCTGCCGAGGTCAGCGCCAGCTAAGCCTCCAGTTAGTTTGTTTTTTCAAAGCCGCG
>Ga0138269_1002691_pt1 | contig 12630 bp, 22 predicted proteins | sample C_130208_E_mt_FD_106903 | JGI IMG/M metagenome (GOLD analysis project Ga0138269, IMG submission 106903) | Freshwater microbial communities from Lake Croche, Canada - C_130208_E_mt (Metagenome Metatranscriptome) | ecosystem: Environmental > Aquatic > Freshwater > Lake | place: Canada: Quebec...
ATATATATATAGTATGTTTACTTAATCTTTTCAGGCCTCAGAACTTGAGGGCCAGGAAGCATGCGACGCCTGCTTTGATCCACTTGTCAGATTCGTCTTGACTAGGGATTTCCATGAAGCAAACGAAATTGGTCGAATGACCTGTCGTGAGCAGGGTTCCCGAACGAGACAGCACCTTGTAGAGAGGACACATGAAGATGCCGGAAGTGGGAACCACGCGATCCTGAACTGGGAGCAAGTGAAGCATTGGAAGCTCGACAAACAATTTCTTGGGGTCGCTGTCCGCAAGCATGTGGGTTTCGTAGTCCCACTTGCAGCCCTCCAGGTACATTCCGTAGCATAGGCAGCCATCTGCAGGCTTCTCTTGAATTTCGCCTGACTTGAGGTCGTCCCTGATGATGAACTGGAAGCTGAGGGTGTCAATTGCGATCTTTCGGCCGCGTGAGCAATTCTGCATCGTGCTTGTCAAAAAGGCCTATGGGAAGAAGAAACCTGAAGTCCAGAAGACTTTGGGCGTACCGTTGTCGTACCAGTTCTGGAGGAAAGTAATTCGCTCAGTAAGATCTTCAATCCAAGAAGCAAGTGGCTTCAGCGATAGGTGACCATAACCTGCACTTGTCCAGCTCTTGGGCACAAAGTTGTCGAAGATTGATGTGGCCATCTTTTCAAGATCATCAGACATTGTGACTTCTCCGACCAGAGCTCGCTGAACCAAGGGCAGTTTTACCTTCATTTCGATCAACAGTCTGTTGTACCTGACACACTCCTGCAACAGCACGGTGTTCATAGACTCTTCATAAGAGGTTGGGAACTTCTTCTAAATCATCTCAAGATCAAAGGGTGGTGGCGTCTTGCTCTACAAGTATTTGGCCTAGTCACCGATGATCTCTTCTCGAGACTTGCCCTTGCCAGAACTTGACTTAGGCTGCATCATGATCATACTTTCCAAAAGTGCCATTGTTGAGATTTGGGATGTTGTGATTTCAGCGTTGTTATGCAGACCAAAGGCCTCTGGCTTGGGATTCAGAGGCATTGACTTGATATAGTCCATGTAGTCTTCCTTATCGCCTGGGTTAAGTGAGTAGTAGAGACCACTCTCTGAGAACTTGAAGCCCACCTCAAGAACTTCTGGTCTAATGTATGTTTTAAGGATCGTTTTGATGAGGATGACGTCCTTGTCATCAGTGACACGACCTCCATAGTTGATCTCAGCACCTATGTAGTTTAGCACCTTAAAAGGCACCTGGTCGTACTCTTCGATGAAAATTTTCAACTGGCGACGACAAACCATCAAGTCCTCATTAGTGAAGGCATAGGGAATGTTCCAACCGATGGGACCGAACTTTCTTCTGTCTTGCACGATAGCATGGAAGAAACAGAAGCCCCAAAGAAGTTTTTTGTATGTCTCAGGCTTGGTGCATCCCTCAAACTATTACTGGTCGAGTGCTTCGTAGGTTCCCAGCACATTTTGCTTAAGACCTGAAGGGGGTTCAAGAGTCATTTTCACTGAGTTCTGTAGTACAGAGACAGGGAAGGCTTGAGTGGGCATGCTAGTAAGCCAAAGTCTAAAGTCTCTATGCTTGGTATCGTCGATTGATTCAACTATTGACTCCATGACTGGCATCCAGGAGACAGCCAAGTGACAATTCATGAGAAGTACCCAACCGCCTCTAGTGAGATTATCCTGAATCATTACCTAGGCCTTAGGACCTTGGCCACGACCGAGTGAAATCTTCTCTACCTTCTTTGTCATGTTCATTTCCGCAGCAAAACGTTCAAAATCTGCAACAGGGTCAGAACCAGCCGATAGCACGAAGATCAGGGGAGTCGTGATAGAACTATCTTTGAATGATTTCGAGAGATTGAAAACGGGCGGCTCCACGAACTGGTTGCCAAGGTTTTCGATAACGAAGTTTTGAACTGCCAGAGAAACTTTATCGAGTCGAATGGACTTAAGAGCAATCATCTTCTCGAAGCTAGTCAGCTTCTTGTTCCACTCGCCGGGTAATGGCATATTGTGAGACTCTTCGGAATCGAAGATCTTCTGGAACTCGAGGTGATTTTCAATGAAGAACTTTTCGAAACCTTCGAAACAAGGTAGGTTCTTGCTCATGACGTGGATCTATCTGTAGGTTTCACTCCACTCTAAATCACCTAGCCAAGTTGTCGGATTCGGCAAAATTTTGACCTCACCTGAAGGTCCGGCTAGGAAGAATCTAAGCTCGTCAGGATCCATCTTTTTGTCGCCAAACATCACGTTGACGGTGAGTTTGAAAGAGAACAGAAGTTTGTCTTTCTCAAATAGGGACCTACAAACATTTTCGTAGAGGGAAAGAGTGAAGTGGTCATTTAAAATCTTGATTCTGTGCTCAGGGTCATTTGACTTTAGGGAGTTATCAACCGAGCTACCGAAGAGATTGCTGAACCACTGAAGGGAGTACTGGTACATTGGATCGATGACAGCAAGATCGACAATAGAGAAGAACAGGATTTAAGCTCTGAAAGCAACAGTCCTAAAGGTAGCTCTTGTCCTATCAATTTCCTGTTCAGCAACGACAGACTCCCGCATTCGAATGGCAATCTCATCACCTGTAATTTTAGCTTCTGCCAAGACGTCAATCAGCTCGTCGTCCTCCAAAATGGCAGAGATCTCTGAGTTCTTGGTAAGGCCTCTCAGGATCCTATTTTCAATATCACGTGTTGTCTTAGCTGCTTATGCGTTTTGCTGAATAATTTAGTCCTTCTTTTTCTGGAGATCAGGCATTTCTTACGAAATGAACTAGTTAAGCATTTGTTCTTCCAAACCGAACGGTGTAATAGCAAAGTTCAGAATGCTGACTTTCACTTGAGTTTCGGGAGTATAATGTGGGTTAGGAATCGTTGTCGTCATGAAGAACTTGAAGTCATTGTTCCAAGGGATGCTCTTGTCTCCGAGTCTGAGAGTTCCTGATTTGTCCACCTGTTTGAGCAGGATTGGTTCAAGAGCTGGATCAAGTTCCTCACCGACGTTTTCAATCAGGAACCATTTTCCGAACTAGATTCCCAACTCGAGATTTCTCAGTAGAGTTGGGTCGCTCATTTTGCTCGTGTCAAGACCACTGCGAGCTTCCTCTGGGTCCTTCGCGAGGTTCTTGATGAATTTATTGGCCTAGCTCTAAGGGTCAATCATAAGAGGCCATCTTCTGCTCTTAAACATGATAATTGCGTTTTCGATAGAGAGGTTGTCATTTGGAAGAGACGATGCTGTCCAGGTCTTAGTTTAGACAGGGTCTTCCAATATTTCTTTCATGGAGATCTTGGGGGCAATTTTTATGCCGAGCTCGGTAATTTTAGCACCCCACTGCTCCTCAAGCTGTGTTCTGTACTGAGCTGTGAACGGACCAGAATAAGCAACCATGCCTGCGGCTATGAGACAGTTTCCAACAAGGAAGTCGAATTCAATGCCTAACCGCTTGACAGTGTCTGACCAACGTTACTTTTCTCCTTCAAGACCACTAATGATCTTACCTGCACGTTCAAGTTTCTTGCTGCAGTCGTCGATTTTTTGCTGGAGCTTAGCCTCAATGTCAAGCTTTTCCTGATAGGTAGCTTCGAGAATAGCCATCTTCTCCTCTACAGCCTTAAGTTTTGCTTTCTTAATGGCGAGGTCAGCTCTGACAATCTTAAGCTTTTCATTCATCTCTGAGACTCTTTCTCTCATTGGGTTGACAATCTTTAACAAGTCATAGTACTTCATCATGGCCATAGCCCATTTACATATGCCCTCCATAGCGGAGTTGGCCTTTCGAACGTCATCCAAGCTAAAGCTGGGATTGTCTAGAATATTTCTAACTGCTTTTACAACCTTATCGCTGATGTTTTCTTTCTCGTAAGTCATCATATTTTTAAGGAATGCAGAAGGGTCCTTCAGAAGAGTTGTTTTAGCGAGATCGAAGAATCCGTTAGTGTCACCTGGAGCTTTTCCCAAATTCTTTTTCTCTGGCTTTAGGGAAAACATGTGGCATGAAAGTTCCATCACAACAATAACAGTCGCGGTTGGAACACGCATAGTGGCAAGTGAGTAAAGATCGTCTTTCTTAAGTTCTCTCAGTACTCTTGTTGCTTCTTCGAGGAGAGGAGTAGCCTTAGAAAGTTCTCTTTCAGCGTCTTCTTTAAGAGCCGCAGCTTCATTCTCTTAGGCCGCTGCTTCAGCTGAGTCTTTACTAACGATGGCCTGTTCGACCGAGGCGTCTGCCTTTTCTTTAGATAGAACAATCATAGTTTCGGCAAGGACTCTCTTTGTCTCAGCTAGTTCAGGTGCCATAATCTAAATTTCGTTTTCAAGCTTGGCGATTTCTACGGCAGCTTTGGCCAGCACGTCAAGGCCGGTGACAAGTCGTTATTTGGACTCACCGACATCTTTGCGCTTTTGCTTGAGAATAACACGGTACATGGCAAGTTGCTCCAAGAATGAAGTTGGAGTGACGTAGTTACGACGAGAAAGCTATTCCAAGAATTCTGCGGACTTTACCTCGACTGACTGATGGATGTTCTTGAACATTTCGACGCAGGCTTCTAGGTCCTTTCCAAGGTCGACATCAGAAGCGAGGATCTGACCTCTTCCAACACCGAGCAGAGCCTCTTCGGGCCACTCTGAGAACCAGTCAATGGTTGTGCAAGTGACAAGTGAGGGGAAGCGTCTGATTCTGGATCTGAAGATTTCACCAAGAGGTGACATTGCAATGACCATGTGGATGTTTTTCTTAATCCTACCTAGATACTGTTGGAACATGTTCATCTTGGTGACGGGAATTTGCTTCTCCATGCATGCCTGTTTGCCGACCTTGAAGATTGGTTCTAGGTCTTCAGTTTTGTACAGATTCGGAACATCACCTCCGTTAAGGATGTTGTTGATGTCTTCGAGTTGCTGCTCCCTAATGATCTGGGTATCCACAAATAGGAATGATGTCTGCTTGTTCTCACAGCCAGCCATCATCAACGCCTTCTTTACATCGTCACGCCAGTTGTTCATGTTGTAGCCCTTGACTACCTCAATTTGGAAGAGCTTGTAGTTGGCGCAGAAAGTGGCCAGGCGAGTGAGACTCTAACGGCCGGAACCACCCACTCCGAGAAGGAAACTGTTACCGAGAGGTTGTCGAATCACTCTTTGTATACGAGAGACGTGATCGCAGGCATCCAAGAACATAACCAGGTTCATTTGGGTCTTGACTTGTCCGTTATACTCCGTTAAGTATTCCTCAATCTTCGTTTGGAGGAGTTTCAAGTCTTCGATCTGGCGGTAGACTCTAGTCTCCACATCGATGCCGTCCATGAAGTCAGCAAAGATGATTCTGCTTGAGTTGAAGATGACCTCCTTCTTTAACTTGAACTTTTCGAGGGATTTATCAATCATGAGATTCGAGAGGAAGTTTCTGTCGATGTTGTTGATCAGTCTGTCCCCGAACACACGAGTGTTTTCATGGTACCAAAGACGGATAAGCTCGACTGGAAGCTAAGTAAGCTTTTGGTTTGCGCTGACAACGCCCTGGAAAATTTTGGAGATGTCTCTCAAGTTGAAGGTGTAGTGAGACTTGCTGGGTGTGGGCTTCATGGGTCCATTCAGGACTTGGTCGTACACCTCGAGTTAAGTCTCAATGAGCGGGACGATGCACGATTTTATGTCAGAGCTGAAGTTTGCGAAGAAAGCGTTGACAATCGTAGTGAAGATCATACTGATTGCAGAGAAGGACATGTCTGTGTACGCAATTATGTTGAAGAAGCGCTGCAGTCTCTGTGTAACTACCGCTCTACCACCGCCTGGTGGGCCCATTGCTGAGCACATAACCAAGTCAACAATAGTGAGCCACGGCTTTTCTTTGTCTTCACGATCGTACCATCCTCCAAAGCCCATAAACTATCGAACAAGTTCGATTGGAGGTTGAGCTCCGTACTCTTCTTTCTGGGGCATGTTCAAGTCGTCAATGAAAACGATGTACTTCTTTCCTAAGGCAGGACCGTAGCAGTTCTTTCTCCTCTTTTCGAAGTTAGACTAAAGGTAGTCTTGAGTTTGATTCGCAGAGGTCTAAGCGGAGAAGCACATAATTAGAGTAAGGTACTCCTCTGGCATTCCGTATGTAGTAAGTTGCTAGACGTATACAGATTTGCCTGTACCTGTAGGTCCGGGCATCAAAATGTGGCTATCGTTAGACATTAAAGTTCTCATAAGGTACTTCATTCGAATGGAGTCTTCAGTTGGGACGACAATTTCAGAATAGGATAGTCTAGTGTCAACATCGTACTATGGAATTGTATCGAACCATTTCTGCCACTCGTTTTTATCGGAGTTGAAGTGCCAGTCGTAAACAGTGTCAGTTTCAGGGAACGTAACGCCATGTTTTACCATTCTATCTCTGAGCCACTTGTCAAATCGGCCCCTTCCTACGAGGTCAGTCGTGCCTCCGACAGACCACAAGAAGCTGAACATGAAGATGCTCTTGACCTAGGCTGTCAGTCCCTCGATCTAATCCGGGGTGATCTTCTTAACCTCAGTGTCGTTATACTTTTTCAAGAAGCAATCAATTAGGCGCATGCAAGACTACGTCACATTGTTGTCAACGGTCTTAACTATTTCAGGAAGATTCTTCCTTAGGAAGTAGCAGCCATCCTCCAGCATGTCGTTCCAGAGTTCGTTGAAGGTCTTGACGATGTAGTTGTTGGCCAGAACTTTCGGAGGTAGTGTGTTCATCCAGCTCGTAACGAGTGGTTTAAGCGTTAGACTTTCAGGCTCCATATATACCATACCACAACGGGAAACAGTGGCTGGCGAGGCGACAGCAAGATCCTCAACCTCGAACATCATAGTCATTCTTGGAGTAAGTTGAATGATTTGACCTGAGTTAAGGCAAAGTTTCTTGTTATCATCGAGTACAGTGTTCATGTTTTCAATCCAAATAGCGTCGACCGGACCGTCGAACATGATCCAATGCTTATCAGGAGACTCATCCTTCGAGGCGTCATTTACTAGTTTGGCTAGGACACCATCCTTCCACTCGCCACTTGCGCCTTCGACAAATCCGTAAAGTTAACCCATGGTGATTGACTTAGGATTAAGAATGTCGACTATGACCTTTTAGAACTTGTCCTCGCCTTTTAAGTCTGACATAGCTTGCTGTAAAACCCTATAGTTAGCAGTCTTTGCACCGCCTGTTGGTCCCACAATCATAAGACCGTGGCGCACCTGGATGGTGTCGTAAAGTTGAAGAATCTTAAGCTCGAAGTTTGGAATCAGTTGAAGATTGTTGCGGTGGCAAACAATGTGCATTTATTTCACTAGGTTTCCATACTCTTGGATGGGCTTGTCAACTCCTGGGAAGAGATCGAGAATGATGTTCTCGAATAGAGGGAGATCATCAATCAAAAACTTGGGTACGTTGACATCTCTGAGAGCTCTAAGAAGCAGCTGCTCCTCATCTGTGTCGGCGTAATCGTTCTTTAGTAGACCTGCGGCATTAATAACAGAACGCACGGCTCTCATACCGTAGTCATAATGATCCTGGGAGGAAAGTTGCTCAGAAGAAAGCTTGAAGGTGGTGACCATCTTCTTGGCAAGCATACGACCTTTGAGGTAACCGAAAGAATAGAGCATGATTTCACCAATCATAGCATAATCTGGGACCATCATAGCGACTGGTCTAAACAGAGCTTTCAAGTTGTCAGGCAGTTCGTTTCTGCCGGCATAACCGGGATTCATGGTGATGAAGACACAGAAAGTTGGCTTCATTTTGATTGTTGAACCCTCGAAAACGACTTCTGGGTCAAGTCTTGCTTTTGCACCAAATAATTAAAGAAGGAACTGGGCAATAACGGATAGCACCTCAATGTTGATACGGTTAAATTCATCGAAGCAACACCAAGCACCTGAAGCAGCAAGTCCCTTAAAGAATTTAGCGACCATCAAGTGATCCATATCATCGGAACAGTTGAAGACGACGCACTGCTTTGCAAGAGCTTTAGCGAGATCTTTAGTAGACTCAGTTTTACCTGTTCCAGCGGGACCCGCTGGAGCACCACCTAGATTTAGCTAGAGTGCCCCCATCAGAGTCATGTAACACTTATCAGTAAGTGGTGTGATAACGAGACGACCTGTGTTACCAAGATACTCGTAACCGTACGGGAAAACAGTAGCAACGCACTTACACCAGCATTGGTCCTGTTCTTGATCGTCTTTGTACCAGTAATATCGAAGTTGACTAACCCACTCGAACTGGTATTTGTCCTGAATGTTGCAGTCTACGAGGTTTCCAATGACGTCCTTTGCGTGCACATCAATAACAATAAGCGCGTTGACGGAGATCTTGGCAAGATTGCTTAGCTTTTAACGAACTAGGAAAACAGTGCCCTGGAGTTGGGCTTCAAGGGCCTAATGGTACTTCTTGATACCGGGGTAGCCTTCCTCGTCAAACGCAGTCTCTACGTCTTTTGTCCAATGCACTTGCGATGCGTTAAGCACAATCTGGCCTGGGTGAATGGTGACCCACTCATTACGCGGCTTCTCGAGGTAGTCAAAGATACCAACTTCCATGACATTTCTGACCGAAGCGACCATTTATTTCTCTACATCGCCCATCCAGAACTCAACGTTTCTGTCCTTGGGGTCGATCTTTCTGGTGAATTGGATGTTCTCGCCCTCACCTGAAATCATGGATGTCATGCAGTCGTCCGGCTAGAAGGTTAGATCCGATACAGCTTCGAATACCTTTCTGAGGTGGGATCGAACTTTACGTACCTCCTTGGTCTGAGATAGAATTTCCAGCAGTTCGTCATTGGACAAGAAATAGAAACGAGCGAAGTTCGAACGCTTCTTTTCAAGATAGTCGGCTAAACCTTTCTGGACGATTTCTAGATTCTTGTTTGACTCTTAGAAGCTCTCCTTAAGTCCATCTCTGCAACAGTTAAGCAAGATCTGGGGATCTTCCAAGCACTAATTCAGTACGAATCGCCATTTGTTGTCAACACCTTTAAATCTCTTTGTCTCAGTCGGTAGTTACTTCATGATGTCAGGGGAGTCGAAGATGGGCTGCAAGTACATCCAGGACTTCTGGCACTTGAGCCACTCTTCCAGGGTATCGGAGACCAGGAGCAACTTCGTGCACCACTCTTCAATCTCCTGTTCAAAAGGCTTCTTAAAGGGAGAAAATTGCATTGCCTGGGCGGTAACGATGTGCTCATCTAGGATGGTGACTGCATCGTCAAAGCCAGATATAAAGTAAGTCGATGTGTTCTTGAAGCGGGGAAGCAAGAATTTCATGTCTTACCATTCAGCCTTCATCTTGACCAGACTCTTCTCAATGTAGTACTCCTTTTGGGCCTTCTCTCCGACTTCCTCGCAAATCGCAACATGAGGCGCCATTCCAATGTCAATCAACTTTTGAAGGTTGAAGTCCTCATCTGGGTAGCACTCGATGCCTGAACCTTCTGAGATAGCTTTCCAGTGACGATCTTTCATGCCTTGTTTCCTTAAGCCGACAGCCAGAGGTACAATAGGTTTAAAGGCATCAATCTGGGATTTCATCTTCTCGGTGATTTCGAAGATCTTAGGGGCGTTTCGATCTCTAAAGTACCTATAGGTTTAACTAATGAGCTTTTGGCAGTTTTCAAATGTGTTGTCTAACTCATCAGGATTCAGCTTCTCCCAAGGATCATTGAGCCAACTTGAGTGTGACTTAAACCAGGTGCGGACAGTGCGCCACAAGTTCATGTATGGTTGGAAGTCTTTTGTCATCGCAGCCATTCGAGAGTAGTCTCTTGTTTCTTTACCAACCAAGAATTCGCGCTGGTTGAACATTCTCGCCATCTCAAGACTCTCCTACAACTTTGTCTCGACATTGTCGACGTTGTTAGCGTACTCGATGTACTTTTCAAGGTTGTCGTATACTCCGAAGCCTCCAATCATCATTTAGAGGTTGTCTAGGGTCTCTTCGAACTCTTCCTGCTCTAATTCCATCGACTTTAACATATGTTCCTTTAGTTTGTTTAGCACTTCGTTTTGAGCTTCGATGACCTTTTAGATGTTTTTAGGAGCCTTAAAGAGGTCCCACTTGTGGGTGAACTCGGTTCCGGTTAACTCGACGTTGAATTCGTCTAGAATTGCATAGTTTTTCATGCACTCATCGATTTCACGCTTGAGTTTTTCGATTTGCACTCCAATTTCACTAATGTACTTTTTAGTGTCAGTCAGCTCATCAATAGTCTTAGGGATTTTGTTGATCTTTTCAGTGATCTCAGCAAACTTCGCTGAAATTTTGTGAGTTTCATCCTTAGCTTTGGACTGGATGAGCTTAATTTCCTTGTCAGCGATTTGCTAGTACTTGCCTGCGTAAAAGTTTCTGATATCCTTACAGTTTATCTAGAACATGCTGACAATAACTGACTCAGGAATCATCTCCTTTAGTAACTATTCCTTCTTCAAGTTTTCATAAATGTCGTTACGAAGCTCATCGCAGGTGATAGGGGTCTCCACCGAGTCCTTCTCTTTAACATACTTGTCGGGGTTCAAGTTAAACTGTTCTCCAAAAGCTTCGAACGTCTAGACATATGCGTTAAGAGGTTCAATAGCACGTTCGATATTCTGGATTAGTACCTCAAAAGATTCCCAAAGCCAGGTGTTTTCGTCGAGAAGAGCCTTCTTGTTAGCTCGATCTGGTACCTTGGGTTTCTCTTGTGGGATTATAGGAGCCTTAATTGTCTTTTTTCCATGAGTCTTAAAAAGATGCTTCATTAGAATTGGCTCGAGCTGTGGAATCTCCTGCAGACAGTTAACACCCTCCTCAAAGATGTCTCTGATTGAAGTGACGATCTGCTGGGGGTTTGTGCTGTATATTGGAACCAGGCTGCCTTTTAGAATAAGGTCTAGCACATAAAGAGGCTCAGGCTCCTTGTTCTTGGTGAAGGTCGAATTGAGCCACTTTTTAGTTTCGGTGACTCCTGGGAGATCGTCTGCATTTGGCGGGTTAGGTAAGGGGGACTCTTCTTCCTAAACTGGCATTTTTGTCTTCTTGTAGGTGTTTCGAACCTTTGAAGTTGACTGAATGATTGTAGAGTCAGGGATAAAATCGAGCAAATAGTCGACGAATTCCTTGACTGAGTCTTTGCAAAGATTTAGCACGGTGTCTTGCATCATAAAATTTACAAGAGTAAGGAACTTCTTAAGCTTTCCAAACTCGTAGGTTTCTTTTGATTTTTCAAAAATGTAGAACCATCCTTTTCCAACGTCGTTAAAGCTTGACTTAATAATCTTTTCGAGACGCAGGACCCAGCCCGACTCACGGGTCGCAAACTTAATCTAGCTGATGCTACTGTTTTGGTGTTGTTTGAATTCCTCAACGCGCATTGTTTTGTTAAGTTTAACATTGAAGATTCGATTATCGCGCATCACGTTGTTGCAGTCTTCGCGAATCTGGACCATCGCTTTGATCACTTCGTTTCTAATGAAAAGAGAGTTGAAGCAGAAGTTACTGAAAGATTCAGGGAACTCGTGTTTAGGGATTGGAACTTGACCGAAGTACGGGCATGATTTTGGCGGAGGAGGGGGGCAAAGAGTCAAGTTAGCTGGAACAATATCTGATCTTTGGTCTTCAGGCTTCGCCATCGTCTTCTCCATGATGATCTGATTGAGGGTTCGTCCGAAGTCCACTTGAACCTCATAGAGGATACTGGTGGTTTCAACCTGACCACGCTCCTTTAGGTACTTCGAGGCGGTTGCCATATGTAGAATTCTGTTAACTTGTTCGGTGTCAAGCTCTGGAAGTTCTTGTTGAGGCATGTAGTCAATAAAGAAGTTGTACCTGATCTGAGAATCAGCGTAGATGCGTTCGCTGTGAGCCTGAGCGACCCTTTGGGCGAAAATTCTTGGGTCTTCGGAGTTGAATAAGAGGTTTATCCTGGTAAGTTCACAGTACTCTTCAGTTCCGTCCCAGTAGCCTGTGTAAAATTCACGTGTGGCATCAAAGGAATGGATCAAAACGGACCGCCACTCACCTCTGCCGTCTGGGTACTTGTAGAGGCCTTTTCCTGGAATTGGCGAGAAGTTTCCTTCCTCATCATAGCCGAAAGAGATCCATTCCTCAGGAAGTCTGCAGTCGTACTCTGTGTCATCGAACGGCTCGAGCGGGAGCCAGTCCGAGGGGTCTTTGGCTGGGTTGCGGTGGTCGATTCCAAGTTCGACTAGCAGTTCCTCGATGTTCAGCGAGGCGAAGAGTTTCCTCTGACGATCAATAACGACTTTTCTTGGAGGTTTCCCCGGGATCGGGTTGAATGGCTCCATTACTTTGGGGTCGACATCGGCGACTCCGGTTCTCTTCTTGCTGTAAAAGCCCAAGTTGACCTCCGGGTTGCGGAAGAACTCTCTTCCGACGAGTGGCTCGTTGTTTGCAGTGCGCTGGTCTGCTGCTATAGCCTTCTGTTCGACCTCTAAAAGGAAGTCTTTCTTCTTCAAGCCTTGAGCCCGTGGCATCTTTTGCTTTTAGTTTACTACGACGATGTTGTCTTTGTTCGGACCGAATGTCGAGACGGCATTTAAATTCTGTGTGTCCTCAGTTGTGAGGATTTCAGAGTAGATACCCCTTTGCTTGGGGACTGCCTGTGAAAACATTG
>Ga0138269_1356227_pt1 | contig 12270 bp, 18 predicted proteins | sample C_130208_E_mt_FD_106903 | JGI IMG/M metagenome (GOLD analysis project Ga0138269, IMG submission 106903) | Freshwater microbial communities from Lake Croche, Canada - C_130208_E_mt (Metagenome Metatranscriptome) | ecosystem: Environmental > Aquatic > Freshwater > Lake | place: Canada: Quebec...
AAACAACCGAAATGCCGGCTGAATTACTGTGGACAAACCTAACCTCAAAAGGTACCCAACCAAAGCCTCGCTCAGGCCACTCACTAACCTTTGTGGACCGCGGAATGTACATCATGTACGGCGGTATCGACAAACCAAAAGAAATCAAGGCAGACACCAAGATCGTGCCCAATGGAGACATCTACTCAATGAAACTTTCTCAAAAGGAATGCCGTTGGGAAAAAGAGAAGCCCCAAGGAGAAGACCTCCCCCCAGCAAGAGCCCAGCACATCGCCGTCGCCACTCCAAAGTTCGACCGTGTGTTCATCTTCGGAGGCCACGCCGCTCCAACTTAGAGACTCAACGACGCCTGGTGGCTCAAGGTCAGTGACTACTCATGGACCCGCGTTCTTGGCGACAAGGCCAACAACACCAATCAAGAGTCAGCCATCGGCGCACCTTCTCCAAGAGCCAACTCCGCTGCTTGCTACTATAACGGCAAGATCTACGTTTACGGAGGTCACGGTGGTCTCAACTACTAGAGAATCGCCCACAACGACATCTACTCGTTTGACATTGAAACCGAAACCTGGCACAAACACGAGCCAGTTGTTACCTAGTCCCCTCTTCCTGAAGGTCGTGGTGGTCACTCCCTCTTCGCCCTTGACGATAAACTCTACTCATATGGCGGTTGGAACTCAGAGACCTAGTACAACAACGTTATCATCTTTGACCTGAACACCAGCGAGTGGAGCGATCCTGACATCTACAATGATGTTTCCCGCTGGAACCACTCCGCCATCATGGTTGAGGCTATCCCATCCTGGAAATACTTCGTTTTCGGTGGTGAGAGCACAAACTTCAACGAGGGCCAACAGAGAACTTTCGGCGCATACGTCAACACGGCATGCTACCTCGACTTAGCCAACTTTAAGTGGGCCGAGATCAAGACCGAAAATGCTGAACAGGGTCCAACTCCTCGTGAGTACTCATCAATGAGCTACGACCACTCAAACTCTCGCCTTATTGTCTTCGGCGGCTGGAACAATGGCTGGCTCGACGATTGCTACGCACTCAGCGTTGGCAAGATTGTCGGACCCAGCTACGCCATCACAGAGATTGACCCACCACTCGGTCAACTCACCGGAGGTGTTCCAATCACAATTAAGGGCTGTGGTTTCAAGGACCAGAGCATCAAACTCTACTTCACCGTTGGCAAGCTTCCTACTGACGTTCCTAACAAGTTCACTCTAGAAGCAACAGGTGTTTTTGTTAGTGAAACTGAACTTACTGCAGTCACTCCCAACTTTGAAACGTTCGGACCAAAGGAGTGCGTCGTTCAGCTTTCAATCCTCGGAAACGAACTTACGACCACATTCGTTCCCTTCACTTACTTCATGAACACTCGTGCCCTCAAGTCTCTCTGCTTTGGCCCAGGCCTTCTTAAGGAGTAGGCAGTTGGCGAACCAGTAGAGTTCGTGATTCAGGCTCGTAACGACGAAGGTCTCAACAGAAAGTCTGGTCGCGATATTTTCTAAGTTACCATTAAGACTGACACTGGTGCTGAGGTACCTAGCGAAATCGCTGATCACGATGATGGCCAGTACTTCGTTACCTACACTGTTTAACAAGAATGCTCCGTCTCCATTGTAGTTCTTTTCCAGGACGACAAGGGCAAGATGGTCCCACTAAGAGGGTCACCCTACTCAGCCTCGTTCAGTGCTGCTTCAAAACCCGATTCTAACCATCTCATTGGACCCTCCCTGCCCAAGTACGTCACCAAAATCATTGAAGAAACAGGCCGCTGGATGAAAGAAACCACAAACTCTGCGAAAACATCCGACAAAGACTTGTCTGAAATCAAGACTTTGATTAGCGTTGTCGACAGTGTCAAGCAAGTTCAGGCCCAGACTGATTCAATCATGCTTCAGCTCGACTAGCTCGAAGAGACCCTCAATTTCTTGCAGACCAAGAGCTTGGCGAAAGACTCTCAGATCAAGCAGACAAAGAAGCTCTTCGAAGACTGGACCAACCTCAAGAAAGTCGCCAAAGAGACTCAAAAGGAAATTTCTCCTCTTGTGCAGAGTGAAACCCAAAAAAACAACAATCAAATCGCTAAGTTGGAAGAAGATCTCAAGGTATACACTCAGGATCTTAAAAAGCGTGACTTCTACAAGTACGAGTGTGGAAGAGAGAATGCGCTTACTAAGCTAGATTTAGTGTACTCTGAAATCAACGATTTGAACGTGAAAATCGGAAACTTCGGTTACACCGCAGAGAAGTTCGGAAATCCCCAGCTTATTGAAAACTGCCACAAACAAGTCGACGCCATTAAGAATGAGATCGGCAACATGAAAGTACTTTGGGACCACATTAGCATGTGCCAAAAGATCTTCGCCGGTTACATGGCCAACACTTGGGACAAGACCGAACCCTTCGAAATGGAAGACGAGGTCAAAAAGCTCATGAAGACTCTTAAGGACATGAAAGTGGACAAGAGAGCTAACGCCTACATTGGCATCCTTGAGGACATCAAGAAATGGCTTGTATTCTTGCCACTCATCGCTGAGCTTAGAGATCCAGCAATGCGCGAACGCCACTGGAACGCAATCAAGATCAAAGTAAAGACAAACTTTGTAGTTGACAGCAAGCTGGTACTCAGTGAAATCTACAACCTCAACTTGGGAGACTACAAGGAGGATGTTGAAGAAATTACCGACCAGGCTCGTCAGGAAGCCAAAATGGAGAAAACTCTTGTAAAGTTGAACGAAATCTGGAAAGAAATTAAGTTCGAGTTCACTCAACATAAGCAAACTGACGTCCAACTGATTAGACTTTCCGATGAAAACTTCGATATTCTTGAAGAAAACACCAATCAAGCCTCTTCGATGCAATCGTCTAGATACATTGCAACCTTTGAAGCTGAAGTTGAATAGTGGGTCAGATCGCTCGCCAACATCACTGACGTTATTACCATCTCAGCCGAAGTTCAAAGAAACTGGGCTTACCTCGAAAATCTCTTCCTCTACTCAGATGAGGTCAAGAAGGAGCTTCCAGAGCAAGCAAAGCGCTTCATTCACATTGATCAAGAAGTTAAACGCATTCTTGCCGACGCCACTCAAAAGCAGTTCGCCATTATTTTCTGCGATCAACCATGGGTACTCAAAGGCTTCGAGTCTGTGCTAAAGGACCTCCAGGTTTGCGAAAAGGCCCTAAACAAATTCATGGACGAGAAAAAGAAATGCTTCCCTCGTTTCTACTTCACTTCATCATCAGATCTTCTCGACATTTTGTCAAATGGTAGCACACCTGCAAAAGTCATGAAGTTCATGTCTAAGATTTTCCAGGCTATTGAGAATCTTGAGTTGAAAGAATCAGGTTCAGATCGTCCAACTGCTGTCGGTATGCACACAAACGTTGGTATTGAATACGTAGAGTTTACTTCTCCTCTGAAACTGCTAGGAAAAGTTGAAAACTACATGTAGGAGATCATTAACGCCATGAAAAACTCTCTGAGAGATATTGCTGGACTTTCCCTCATCAAACTTGCCAAACACGGCAAGGAGGCATGGCTCGGAATGGACCCCGCTCAGACTACTCTTTTGATTAACATGCTTAATTGGACCAAAGACGTCGAAATCGGCTTTGGTAAAATCAAGGGTGACAAGGAGGCAATGAAAAGGTGCCATGAGAACCAGGTCACACTTCTTAGCGATTTAATTAAAATGGTTCAGGGTGATCTCACAAGGCCCATGCGTCAAAAGATTGGTTGCATGATTACTATGGATGCTCACTCCCGTGATATCATCGAAAAACTTTACCTTGAAAAGGTGTACAACAGCGAGGAGTTCCAATGGCAATCTCAGCTCAAGGTCTACTGGCTCGAAGACAAGAAAGACTTCAACCTGAGAATCGCTGATGCAGCATTCGACTATGGTTATGAGTACCTCGGTAACGGACCTCGTCTGGTTATTACCCCACTTACTGACAGAATTTATGTCACAGCTACCCAGGCTCTTCACTTGTGCATGGGATGCGCTCCAGCTGGTCCCGCCGGTACCGGCAAGACAGAAACTACCAAGGATCTGTCATCAGCCCTCGCGAAAGCCATTTACGTTTTCAACTGCTCAGATCAGATGGACTACAAAGGTATGGCTGGTATTTTCAAAGGTCTTGCTGCGTCTGGATCTTGGGGCTGCTTCGATGAGTTCAACAGACTGGTGCCAGAAGTGCTGTCTGTTTGTTCCGTCCAGTTTAAGTCTGTGACTGATGCCATCAAGGGAGAACGTTCTCGATTCAAGATTGAAGGTGATGAAATGGATCTCGATCCAACCTGCGGAGCCTTCATTACGATGAATCCCGGTTATCTTGGTCGTTCCGAACTGCCTGAAGGTCTCAAGGCCCTCTTCAGACCCATCACTGTCGTCGTTCCCGATCTCGAACTCATTTGCGAAAACATGCTCATGTCCGAAGGTTTCGTAGAAGCAAAGATCCTCGCCAAGAAGTTTACTACTCTTTACTTCCTCTGTCGTGATTTGCTTTCCAAGGCCTCTCATTACGATTGGGGTCTCAGAGCCATTAAGTCCGTGCTGGTCGTCGCTGGTTCCTTCAAGCGTCAGGAGCCCAACCAACTTGAACTCGCTATTCTTCTAAGAGCTCTCAGAGATTTCAACACCCCTAAGATCGTAGCTGAAGATTGGGATATTTTCTTCGGTCTTCTCGGCGATCTCTTCCCCGGTATTGACGTAGCTCGTAACAGAGATATGAAATTCGAAACCCTTATCTGCAAAGCAGCTGAAGACCAAAAGTTGCTTCCTGACGAAAACTTTATTAGAAAGGTTGTCGAGCTGGGTGAACTCCTAATCATTAGACATTGTGTCTTCACTATGGGGCCACCAGGCGCAGGTAAATCAAGCACTTGGAAAACTCTTTCTCGCGCTCAAACTCTTGACGGCAAAAAGACTACCGTTGTCGACCTTAACCCCAAGGTCGTCAGCACCAACGAACTATATGGTGTTTGCGATCCTAAGACTCGTGACTGGAAGGATGGTCTCATGTCTAACAAGCTTCGTTCACTCTCTGAAGAGCCCGACAGCAACCCCAAGTGGATCGTTCTTGACGGTGATCTTGACGCAAATTGGATTGAATCTATGAACTCTGTCATGGACGACAACAAGATTCTAACTCTCGCTTCCAACGAGCGTATCGTATTGAAGCCTCACATGCGTCTGATCTTCGAAATTAGAAACTTGAAGTTCGCCACGCCTGCTACTGTCTCCCGTGCTGGTATTCTGTATATTTCAGACAGCTCCGGTTACCAGTGGAAAGCCTACTCCAAGTCATGGATCCAAAATCAAAAGTACGACGCTGAAAGGAAGAAGGATCTCAACATTCTTTTTGACAAGTACATTGAAGAATCCCTTAAGCACATTAGGAAATCATTCAAATACACCGTTCCCGCCTGCGATATTCAACTCATCATGACTATTTGCAAACTTCTTGAGTCAATTCTCAACACAAGTGAGGTTAAAGGCCTCGAGTACATTTTCGTATTCGCCTGTGTTTGGTGCCTTGGTGGTGGTTTCGCTGAAAAAGACGGAATTAACTACAGAAGGAGCTTCTCAGACTGGTGGAAGGACAAGTGGAAGGTCATTAAGTTCCCAGCCAAGGGCACTGTTTTCGACTACTATGTAGACATTGAGCAGAACCGCCTCGAAGAGTGGATCAAGCTCCAGACTAAAGACATTACTGAGTAAATTGACACCTCAAAGCCAATCTAGAACTTCACCGTGCCAACTCCCGATACCATCTCAGCCCAGTTCCTGATGAAGAAGTTCATCGCTGTGAACATCTCACCACTCCTTGTCGGTAACGCTGGTTGCGGTAAGACCCAGATCACCAAGGGTCTTCTCAACGACATGACCTCTGCAACTGATGACTACCTTCAACAGATTATCAACTTCAATTACTATACCGACTCTACTCTTCTGCAAAGTCAACTTGAAAGTCAGCTTGAAAAGAAAGCTGGTAAGACGTTTGCCCCACTCGGAAAGTATAAGTTGCTATAATTCATCGATGATCTTAACATGCCCCAGCAAGATCCCTATGAAACTCAGAACGCTATCTCACTGCTCAGACAACACAAGGACTACGAGCATTGGTTCGAGCGTGGCACCAAATGGGCTCTTAGAGACATTAAGAATACTATGTACATTGCCTCTATGAATCCAACTGCTGGTTCCTTCTTTGTCGACCCCCGTCTTCAAAGGTGGTTCTGGATCTTGGCCATTCCCTTCCCTGAATAGAGCAGCTTGAATACAATTTTCGCTGCCTACCTCAACAAACACTTCAGCAAGTTCAAGGGAACAATCCAAGAATTGGTCGCCCCAGTTATCAAATCAGCCCTGCAGCTCCACTCAGAGGTTGAAAGAAGCTTCCGTAAGACTGCTCTTAACTTCCACTACGAGTTTAACGTTCGTCACTTAACCAACATTTTCCAAGGTTTGCTTGTCGCCAAACAAGAGGCTATCAAGGAACCAGACCAGTTGATCAAGCTGTGGCTCCACGAGTCCGAGAGAATTTACGGGGATCGTCTTGTTAACAACGATGACCTGGTTAAGTACCGATTCCTTGCTGCTGACTGCTGCAAGAAATCCTTCGGTAAATTCAACCTGAACAAGTACTTCGCCGTTCCAACTCCAGAGCCTCTTATCTTCGCCTACTTTGTCGGTGGCCTTGAGGAAAAGCTCTACGACTAGTTCTCAAGCATGGACGGAGTCTCTCAGAGACTTAGAGATGCTCTCAGAGAATATAACGAACTGAACGCAGCAATGGATCTGGTTCTTTTCGACGACGCTATGAAGCACGTTTGCAAGATTTCCAGAATCATCTCAGCTTCTGCAGGTCACGCACTTCTTGTCGGTGTGGGTGGTTCCGGAAAGCAGTCTCTTTCCAGACTGGCTTCTTCGATCTGTCAGTTCCGCACAACCACAATCATGATTTCCAGCACCTATGGTCTGAATGAACTCAAGATTGACTTGCAGAACATGTACAACAGAGCAGGCATCAAAGACGAAGGTCTTATGTTCTTGTTCAATGAGGGCCAAATCACCAACGAAAAGTTCTTGGTCTCAATCAATGATTTGCTTGCTTCCGGTGAAATCAACGACCTCTTCAACGATGAAGAACTTGAAGGCATTGTGAACAACATCAGAGCTGCTGTCAAGAGTGAGGGTATAGTTGACAATAAAGAAAACTGTTGGAAGTTCTTCTTGGACAGAGTTAGAAAGAATCTCCACATGTCTCTTTGCTTCTCCCCAGTCGGAGATGCTTTCAGAAACAGATCTAGGAAGTTCCCTGCTCTTGTTAACTGTACTGTCATTGACTGGTTCCATCCATGGCCCGAGGATGCCCTGCTTTCCGTCGCCGCCAAATTCCTCGAAGAAGTCGAAATGCCCAGCCCCGAGGTCAGAAAAGCCATCGAGAGATTTATGCCTTTCTCGTTCAAGATTGTGGACTAACAGGCCAAACTTGTGCAAGAACAGGAGCGTAGATACATCTACACTACTCCAAAGTCCTTCCTGGAACTGATCAAATTGTTCAAGGGAATGCTCGGAAAGAAGAAGGACACTCTTGTAAATGCCAAGGAAAAGTACGAAGGTGGTGTCAGCAAGCTGAATGAAACCTCGGCTTTGGTCGCTGACATTGAGGCTGAACTCAAAATTTCCTCCGTTGAGGTCGAAAAGATCAAGAAAGCTGCCGATGAACAAGCCACCATTGTCGGCGCTGAAAAAGAAATTGTGGACGCAGAAGCAGCTAAGGCAAACATCGAATCCGCAAAATGCGCAATCATCGCCACTAATGTTGCCGCTGAAATGGCTTCAGTGCAAGCTGATCTTGACTAAGCTCTTCCCGCTGTCGAAAGAGCCAAGAAAGCCCTGGAAGGTCTAAATGTGAAAGATTTCCAGATGCTTAAAGCCTTCGCCAATCCACCTGCTGATATTGTAAAGACTTTCACAGCAGTGCTCAACTTGCTCTCAGGCATCAATCCCGAAGTTCCAGTTGACAAAAAGGGTAGACTCAATGCTGAGAATCCCTGGAAAGCCGCACTTAAGGTGATGGGAAACCCCAAGGACTTCCTTGATTCACTGAACAGTTTCAAGGCATGTGTTGATGCTGATAAAGTTCCCAAGTAGAACTTCACTGCCATTAGATCAACTCTCGAAGATGAAACTTTCACTCCTGAAATCATCAAGACTAAGTCTTCGGCTGCTGCTGGTCTTTGCGATTGGATTATCAACATTACCTGCTACTACGACGTCGTAGTTTCAGTCGAGCCCAAGAAGGCAAAGGTCGCCGCTGCTCAGTAGCAACTAGCTGATGCAAACTCAAAGAAGGAGACAATGGAAAACCTTGTCGCTGACCTTACTGCTAAGCTTGCTGTTTTGATGGCCGCTTACAATAAGGCTATGGATGAAAAGAACAAGGCTGAGGCAGAAGCCGCTCGATGCGCTAAGCGTCTTGACTCGGCTAACAGACTTGTAGGAGCCCTTGGTTCTGAATCTGAACGTTGGAACAACTCAATTGTTCAGCTCACCCAAGATATTGAGGTCGTTATCGGCGATGTACTTATTGCATCTTCGTTCGTTTCATATGTTGGTCCCTTCAGCAAGAAGTTCAGAGAAAGAATCGTGAAGGACAACTTTGTAGCTTTCTTCATCAAGAACAGTATTCCATTCTCAACTCAGTCCACCCCACTTAGTATTCTGACTACCGATGCCCAGAAGGCTCAATGGAACAATCAAAAGCTTCCTTCTGACACCGTCTCAAGTGAAAACGGTGCAATTCTTGTGAACTCTGACCGTTACTCCCTTATGATTGATCCTCAGCTCTAAGGTATTACTTGGATCAAAGAAAAAGAGAAGAACAACGGCCTCGAAGTTACCAGACTCACTCCTGAGACTATGAATCAGGCCATCAAGATCTTGGAGCGCTGCGTTGAACAAGGTAAATCCGTCTTGATCGAGAACTTAGAAAACGCAATTGATGCATCAATCCAGCCAATCTACGCTCGCCAGATCATTAAGAGAGGAAGAACCAGTATCATCAAGATGGGAGACAAGGAGCTTACACTTGACCCCAAGTTTAATCTCTTCCTTCACACCAAACTCTCCAACCCCCATTATCCTCCTGAAATTCAGGCTGAAGCCACTCTGATCAACTTTAGTGTTACCGAGGCCGGTCTTGAAGATCAATTACTCACTTTGGTCGTCAAGAAGGAACGTCCAGACCTCGCTGCAAAGAAAGAAGAACTTATCTAGCAGCAAAATCAATTCAAGATTACTCTTAAGAATCTAGAAGATGATCTCTTGCAGAGACTTGCCGACGCTACTGGTGACATTCTTGAGAACTACGATTTGATTGAGAATCTTGAGCGATCCAAAGCTCTCTCAACCGAAATTAATGCTAAAGTCGAGATTGCCAAAGTAACTGAGGTCGCCATCAACGATGCTTCAGAAGCTTATAGACCAGCTGCCTCAAGAGGTGCTCTTGTCTTCTTCTTAATGAATGAGTTGACCAGAATTCACTCATTCTACAAATTCTCTCTGGACTCCTTCATTATTGTGATCAACAGAGCTATTGATCTAGTTGCTGAGAAATTGAATCCTAAGAAAGAGGTAAAGGAGAAGGTTGAAGGCGAAGAAGCCGATCCAGAAGCAGACGCTGCAGCTGAAGCGGAAGCTGAAGCCGAAGAGGACCAGGCAGAGTAGGAAATGACTCCTAGAACTCTAACCAATAGAGTTAATGAGCTTATTCTCTCAATCACTTTCCAGGGCTTCAACTACGTTCGCAGAGGTACATTCGAACGCCATAAGCTTATTATCGCAACAATGCTCTGCTTCAGAATCAACATTCGCAAAAAGTTGATTGATGAAAAAGAAGTCAACGCTTTGATCAAGAAAGAAGTTGCCCTCGATGCCCCTCACCAACCAGAGTCTTTGAAGTTCATCATGGAGTCATCCTGGGGTGCTGTTAAGGGACTCGAGACTGTAAAGATCTTCGAGAATCTTGTGAGCAGCATGGAAAGCGAAGCCCTACAATGGCGCAAGTGGTACATGGACGAAAAAGCCGAAAGTATCGAGCTTCCCAGAGCATTTAAAGACTGTTCTCTGTTCCACAGACTGCTTTTGTTGAGAGCTCTTAGACCCGACAGACTTACCGGTGCACTTATCCAATACGTCACAGAATGGTTAGGCCAAGAATACACTGAACAACAAACTTTCGATGTGTTCCAATTATACAAGGAGACCAAACCAGGCACTCCAACATTCTTCGTTCTCTTCCCTGGTGTTGATCCAACTCCCGACGTCGAAAAGATCGGTTTTGCCAACGGCAAGAAGATCGAAGACGGAACCTTCACTAACATTTCCATGGGTCAGGGTCAGGAAGAAAACGCCAATGCAGTCCTTGCTAAAGCAGCTAAGGAAGGTCACTGGGTCATGTTCCAGAACGTGCATCTCATGTAAACCTGGATGAAGAAGTTTGAACGAAACTTCGAAATCGCTATCGAGAACGGAGCTCACCCAGATTTTAGATGCTTCGTATCATCTGAACCACCAGGTCTCCCCGATTAGGAAATCATTCCCGAATCTATTCTACAAAACTCCATCAAAGTTGCTAACGAGGCCCCACAGGATCTCAAATCTAACCTACGTCGTGCCTTCAGTAAATTCGACGAAAAGGAGTTCGAAAGAGCGAAGTCCCACAAGCTCTCCGAGTACAAGGCACTTCTGTTCGGACTTTGCATGTTCCACTCTCTCATTGTCGGAAGAAAGAAGTTCGGATCCCAAGGATGGTCTAGAAACTACAATTTCAACGATGGTGATCTCACCATTTGCGGAGACGTTCTGCACAACTATCTCACCAAGTACGAGAAGGTCCCCTATGCTGATCTGGCTTACATCTACGGAGAAATTATGTACGGTGGTCACATCACTGACAACTGGGACCGTAGGACAAACAACTCCTACCTAATTGTGCTCATCCGTCCTGAGATTCTCTAATAGATGCAACTTACTCTTGCTCCAGGTTTCAAGTCTCCTGACCCCGTAAAGTTCGACCGCGAAGCTTACAGAAAGTACATCGAGGAGAAACTGCCAATTGAACAACCTCAAATGTTCGGTCTGCATCCAAACGCTGAAATCGGTTATCTAACTAACCAATCTGAAACTCTATTCAGCACGATTCTCTCTGTCGGAGGTGGATCATCAAGCGGAGGTGGCGATGACACCAAAATCAAGATGCTGATCGTGACATTCCTCGGCTAACTTCCAGCTGATTTCAACATGTACGACATCTTCTCCAAGGCAAAGAACAAGACTCCCTACGTTGTCGTTTGTCTCTAAGAGTGCGAGAGAATGAACACTCTGCTCCAGGAAATCCGAGGCTCACTCACCGATCTTGACTCTGGACTTAAGGGCGCCCTCAATATCACCGATGCTATGGAAATGCTCGCCAGACAACTTAGTCTGAACTTGGTTCCAGGCTCCTGGGAGAAGTACGCCTACTTCTCAAAGAAGAATCTTATCGACTGGTTCGCAGACATGCTTCTGAGAGTAATCCAGCTCGTTGAGTGGCAAGAGGTTCTAGACACCCCAGCAGTTGTTTGGATTTCTGGACTCTTCAACCCAATGTCCTATCTGACTGCTATCATGCAGGTCACAGCCCGTGCCAACTAGCTTCCACTTGATGACATGTGCCTGATCACCGACATCTTGAACACAAAGGAAAAGTCAGAATTCCCAGCCTTTGCCCCAGTAGGCGCATACGTAAACGGTTTCTTCTTGGAGGGAGCCGCCTGGGAACTTGGCCGCGGAGGAGAACAAGGATATCTCACTGACATGCAACTTAAGGATCTCCATCCAATTGTTCCAGTGATACACGTAACCGCTATCAGAAGATCTGAGAGGAACCCCAAGGGTCTCTACGAGTGCCCAACCTACACTACTTCCATGCGTGGACCAACCTACATTTTCACAGCAGGTCTCAGGATGGAAAGTGAAGACTCAGACCAGAACAAATGGATTCTTGCCGGTGTCGCTCTTCTAATGAGCCCCGAGTGATGAGCCACACTATTTTAACACATCTGAGCGGTTGATCAGACAGGGCAAACACCCGGTAAGACATGCGATGTTTAGTCGACTGGCTATTTTAAAGTTGGTCACAGCATCAAAGTCTGACCTGTGGTCAAGTTCTTTTGGTCATCGTTCGTGTTCCTATATATTTCTAAAC
>Ga0138269_1102171_pt1 | contig 12059 bp, 8 predicted proteins | sample C_130208_E_mt_FD_106903 | JGI IMG/M metagenome (GOLD analysis project Ga0138269, IMG submission 106903) | Freshwater microbial communities from Lake Croche, Canada - C_130208_E_mt (Metagenome Metatranscriptome) | ecosystem: Environmental > Aquatic > Freshwater > Lake | place: Canada: Quebec...
ACGAGAGGGAACGAACGCTGCTTGAATCTTGCAGTCTTACCACTCAAACTTTTTTGAAATTGGTATGAGCCATACCTGGGGACATAAAAAAAGCACACAAGAATAAACTGCGTGCTTTTCTATAACTGTATTGCCTTTACGGACGTTTAAGCAATTTTATGCCTTTTAGCTTCCAAATGCCTTGTCGTACCTGTTTCCATCTCAAGTTGCTTGTCCTTTTGACCAGCTAGTTCCTTAAGATTTCTAACGACTCCGCCTGTACCTGCTGGAATCAAACGACCAACAATCACATTTTCCTTTAGACCCGTTAACATGTCAACTTTACCAGCAACTGCTGCCTCGGTTAGAACACGCGTGGTCTCTTGGAACGATGCAGCTGAAATAAATGATTTCGTATGCAAAGAAGCCTTTGTAATACCTTGTAGAACTGGTGTCCCAGATGCCAAACGCTCGCCTTTAGCATCAAGTTCAAGATTGAGTGCATCCATCTCAACGCGATCGATTTGCTCACCAACAATCAAATCTGTTGAGCCGGCATCTGCAATCTCAACCTTCTGTAACATCTGCCTTACAATGACTTCAATATGCTTATCGTTGATACCCACACCTTGCAAACGGTAAACTTGCTGAATCTCACTAACCAAATAGGCAGCCAGAGCTTCTACACCCAAAATACGCAAGATGTCGTGTGGAACTGGGTTGCCATCAACAAGTAGCTCACCACGACGCACATAGTCGCCTTCGTGAACGGTCACATGACGGCCCTTAGGAATCAGATATTCCATTGCTGTTGAATTTTCATCATCAGGATGCACAATAATACGACGTTTTGCTTTGTAGTCTTTGCCAAACTCAACGCGCCCATCGAACTCAGCAATAATTGCTGCATCTTTTGGATGACGTGCTTCAAACAACTCCGAAACACGTGGCAAACCACCGGTAATATCGCGCGTCTTTGTCGTCTCACGTGGAATACGTGCCACGATATCACCCGCTTTAACAGGATAATTATTCTCGATACTAACGATCGTATCAATCGGAAGGAAATAACGGGCTTCCAGGCCATTTTTAAGAATAACTGGATTTCCTTTTTCATCGCGAATACTGATCATTGGACGCAATTCTGAGGAACGGCCATGCTGCTTCCAGTCGACCACTACGCGGCTCGAAATTCCGGTTGATTCGTCAATGATTTCACGCATTGATTGTCCATCAACCAGGTCAACGAAATGACCAAGACCATCCTTTTCAGTAAGAACAGGAATAGTATAAGGATCCCATTCATAGAGTCGCGTTCCTGGGAAAACAACATCACCCGCTTTAACCAACATACGTGAACCGTACGGAACTTTATGTCGAACACGTTCGCGATCTTGATCATCCACAATAAGCAATTCACCCGTACGTGCAATCATAACGGAATGCGCCGCCGTGTTCGTTACGATATTTGCATTGTTAAAGACAACCTTACCATTGAAAGATGATTCAATATTTGATTGCTCTGCACCACGTTGCGCTGCACCACCAATATGGAATGTACGCATAGTAAGCTGAGTACCAGGCTCACCAATAGATTGCGCTGCGATAACACCAACGGTCTCGCCTTTGCAGACAATCGTGCCGCGTGCCATATCACGGCCATAACACTTTGTGCATGTGCCATTGACGGTCTCACATGTCAGAACAGATCGTATCTTCATTTCATCAATGCCAGTTGCAGCCAAGCGATCAACAGCCTCTTCATCGATCATATCGCCTGCTCTGACAGCAATCTCACCTGTGTGAGGATTAATGACATCCTCGGCTGAACATCGGCCCAAGACGCGTTCCAGCATTGTAATAATAACATTGGCACCTTCGGTAACGGTTCTAATCATCAGGCCACGTTTGGTACCACAGTCATCTTCGGAAATGATACAATCTTGCGCAACGTCAACCAAACGACGAGTCAAATACCCCGAGTTTGCTGTTTTCAGTGCTGTGTCAGCCAATCCCTTGCGGGTACCGTGTGTTGAAATAAAATATTCAAGAACGTTCAAACCTTCTTTAAAGTTTGAAATAATTGGCGTTTCGATAATATCACCTGATGGCGTTGCCATCAAACCACGCATACCCGAAAGCTGCTTCATCTGCGCAACAGAACCACGTGCCTTTGAGTGAGTCATCATGTAAACAGAGTTCACTGCAGCACTTGGATTCGTAGCCGACATTGTTTTCATCATGGCATCAGCCACACGATCCGTACAGCTAGACCAGGCATCAACAACCTTGTTGTATTTCTCACCCTTAGTAATCAAACCATCCAGATATTGTTGTTCAAAATCAGCAACTAAGCCCTTGGTATCAGCGATAAGCTTACCTTTTTCAGGTGGAATAACAAGGTCATCCTTACCAAACGAAATGCCGCCTTTAGTCATGTAGGTAAAGCCAAGGCCCATAATGCGGTCAACAAAAATAACTGTTTCTTTTTGCCCGCAGTGACGATAGACCATATCTACCAAGTTGGTAATTTCACCAGATGTTAGAATTTGATTGATTATTTCGAATGGAATCTTCTGAGATTTAGGCAAATATTGACCCAGGATCATACGGCCTGGCGTGGTATTAATACGCTTGTATGATACAGCGCCATCCACTGCATAAACGGCGATACGTGCACTTATTTTTGTATGCAATTGGATAATATTGTCCTGCATCGCATGCTCAAGCTCGTCCATACTTGCAATTGTCATGCCTTCGCCTGGCAGACCATCCCGCTCAAGCGATAGATAATATAGTCCAAGAACAATATCTTTTGATGGAACAATAATTGGGCGTCCGTTCGCAGGGCTCAAAATATTGTTTGTTGACATCATCAAAACACGTGATTCTAATTGTGCCTCAAGCCCCAAAGGAACGTGCACAGCCATTTGGTCACCGTCGAAGTCGGCATTAAACGCTGTACATACAAGTGGGTGCAATTGAATCGCCTTACCTTCAATCAACATCGGTTCAAACGCCTGAATACCCAAACGGTGCAATGTAGGTGCACGGTTCAACAAAACGGGGTGCTCGCGAATTACATCTTCCAAAACGTCCCAAACTTCTGGACGCTCTTTTTCAACCATACGCTTTGCAGCCTTTAATGTGCTTGCAAGACCATACCGTTCAAGACGAGAATAAATAAATGGACGGAAAAGCTCCAAGGCCATTTTCTTAGGCAAACCACATTGATGCAATTTAAGCTCTGGACCAACGACAATCACGGAACGACCTGAATAGTCAACACGTTTCCCAAGAAGGTTCTGACGGAAACGACCTTGCTTACCCTTTAACATGTCTGCAAGTGATTTCAATGGACGCTTGTTGGCACCTGTAATCGCACGGCCACGACGACCGTTATCAAACAGAGCATCAACGGATTCTTGCAACATACGCTTTTCGTTACGAACGATAATATCTGGCGCACGAAGTTCAATCAAACGCTTCAAACGATTGTTACGGTTGATGACACGGCGATAAAGATCATTCAGGTCACTTGTCGCAAAACGACCACCATCCAATGGAACAAGCGGGCGAAGCTCAGGCGGGATGACAGGAATAACCTGCATGACAAGCCATTCTGGACGCGTATTCGACGATATAAAGGCCTCGATAAGCTTTAAGCGCTTAAAGATCTTTTTGCGTCTAATTTCGGATGACGTTTCAACAAATTCGATGCGAAGCTCATCTCGTTCTTTTTCCATGTCGAGTTTGAGCAAGATTTCCTTAAGCGCCTCAGCACCAATACTTGCTACAAATGCATCTTCACCATATTCATCTTGCGCACGCATAAATTCTTCTTCGCTAAGCAATTGCTTATAGCGGAAAGGCGTTAACCCCGGATCAACAACGACATAATTCTCAAAATACAAAATACGCTCGAGATCACGTAATGTTATATCAAGCAAAGTACCTAAACGACTTGGCAGTGATTTCGTAAACCAAATATGTGCGACAGGTGAAGCCAGATCAATGTGACCCATTCGATCACGACGAACTTTACTTAAGGTTACCTCAACACCACATTTTTCGCATACAATACCACGGTATTTCATACGTTTGTATTTTCCACACAAGCATTCGTAGTCCTTTATTGGACCAAAAATACGCGCGCAAAATAGGCCGTCGCGTTCTGGCTTGAATGTACGGTAGTTAATTGTTTCTGGTTTTTTTACTTCACCAAAGGACCAAGAGCGAATTTGCTCAGGACTCGCAATGGAAATTCCTAAAGAATCAAAACCTGGAACAATTTCTCCAGATGATATTGCTTTATGTAACTCGCGGCTCATGGACTAAACTCCTAAGAGGGGGGCGCACTGTTAAGTGCTCATTAATTTATTATAATGGGCCTGCTATACGCATATAACAGGCCTATTTATTGTTTTTAACTGTAGTTAAAGGATAGATTCAGCCCCAAAGACCGAAGCTCTTTTGCCAAAACATTGAGTGATTCAGGAATACCTGCTTCAATATTCTCGCCACCTCGGACAATTTCTTCATACGCCTTCATACGCCCTGCGACGTCATCTGATTTAACGGTAAGTTTTTCTTGCAACGTATAGGCTGCACCATATGCCTCAAGGGCCCAAACTTCCATTTCTCCGAAGCGCTGCCCACCAAATTGAGCTTTACCACCCAATGGTTGCTGCGTCACAAGACTATATGGTCCGATTGAACGTGCATGAATCTTGTCATCAACCAAGTGATGCAATTTCAGAACGTAGACTTGCCCGACGGTTATTTGACGATCAAAAGGCTCTCCTGAACGACCATCATACAAAACAACTTGTCCAGACGTATCCAGGCCAGCTTTTGTCAAATAATGTTCAATCTCATCCTGATTTGCACCATCAAAAACAGGTGTCGCCATAGGAATACCATTCCTAAGATTTCCAGCCATTTCAATCAGCTCGACATCCGTCAATGCATTGATATCATCTCTGTCGGTCTTAGACATATACAAATCACCAAGTGTATTTCGTACATCATCTGTTGTCTGAAGTCCCTCTTTATAGGCCTCTAACATTGCCGTTATCTGCTTGCCCAAACCAAATGCTGCTGCACCAAGATGCGTTTCCAAAATCTGACCAACGTTCATACGTGAAGGGACACCAAGTGGATTCAGAATAATATCAACTGGCGTGCCGTCAGCAAGATAGGGCAAGTCTTCCAACGGAACAACACGAGATACAACACCCTTGTTACCATGTCGGCCAGCCATTTTATCGCCTGGCTGAAGCTTACGCTTAACAGCAATAAATACTTTAACCATCTTAAGCACACCTGGTGGCAATTCATCACCGCGGCGTAATTTTTCAACTTTATCTTCAAATACAGCCTGAAGTCTTGCTATGCACTCATCAATATGACGCTTCATAGCTTCAATATCAGTCATCGTTGCTTCGTCCGCAATACTGATGCGTCGCCATTGACCCTGCGTAAACTCAGCAAGAATTTCTGGCGTTACTTTTTTACCAGACTGAATGCCTGTGGGTCCAGAAACTATTTTATGTCCCATCAGTTTATCTTGTAAGCGTCGGTAGAAACTACGCTCTAGAATGCCGCGTTCGTCGTCACGGTCTTTTGCAAGCCGTTCTATTTCTTGGCGTTCAATAGCAATTGATCGTTCATCTTTTTCAACGCCGCGACGCGAGAACACACGAACTTCCACAACTGTTCCTGAAACCCCTGGTGGAACACGGAGGGAACTATCACGTACGTCTGCAGCTTTCTCGCCAAAGATTGCCCTGAGCAATTTCTCTTCTGGTGTCATTGGCGTTTCACCTTTTGGTGTCACCTTACCAACAAGAATATCTCCCGGACTGACTTCGGCGCCGACATAGATAATACCAGCTTCGTCTAGATTACGTAACGCTTCCTCACCTACGTTTGGAATATCACGTGAAATATCTTCATTACCAAGCTTAGTGTCACGTGCCATTGTTTCGAAACCTTCGATGTGAATCGAGGTAAAGACATCATCACGGGCAATACGTTCAGAAATAACAATCGAGTCTTCAAAGTTGTAGCCTTGCCAGGACATAAATGCCACGAGACAGTTACGACCCAATGCTAACTCACCCATATCTGTTGACGGACCATCAGCAATAATATCACCAGAAACCACAACATCGCCTTTGCGAACGAGCGGCTTTTGATTGATACATGTGCTCATATTCGAGCCTTGATATTTCATCAATGTATAAATATCAACGCCAATATCGCCCTTACTGTCCGGTTCAGTCGCACGAATAACGATGCGTTTACCATCGATTTGATCCACAACACCTGCACGTTTAGCAACAATAACAGCACCGGAATCATGCGCAACAATATGTTCCATACCTGTACCAACAATTGGGGCTTCGGTACGCAACAACGGAACAGCCTGACGTTGCATGTTTGATCCCATGAGTGCACGCGAGGCGTCATCGTTTTCCAAAAATGGAATAAGCGACGCAGCAACAGAGACAAGCTGCTTTGGTGAAACATCCATTAAATGAACGTCCTCACGCAATGTCATACCGACTTCACCACCACGATGAATTGTCAGAAGATCTTCAGTAAGCCGTTTGTTTTCGTCAAACGGAGCGTTCGCTGGCGCAATATTATAACGGCCTTCTTGCATGGCTGATAAATAAATAACATCATCAGACACAATGCCATCCGTAACTTTACGATATGGTGTTTCAATAAATCCATATTTGTTAATACGCGCATAGGTCGCAAGCGAGTTGATCAAGCCAATATTCGGGCCTTCTGGTGTCTCGATTGGACAAATACGACCATAGTGAGTAGGGTGAACGTCTCGCACTTCAAAGCCAGCACGATCACGTGATAAACCGCCTGGTCCTAACGCTGAAAGTCGACGCTTGTGCGTAATTTCTGAAAGAGGATTGGTTTGATCCATAAATTGCGATAATTGTGATGAACCAAAGAATTCACGAATAGAAGCAGCGACTGGCTTTGCATTGATGAGGTCATTTGGCATAACCGTTTCAATATCAACGGATCCCATGCGCTCCTTGATGGTACGTTCCATACGAACAACACCCACACGGAATTGATTTTCAATTAACTCACCTACGGAACGAACACGGCGGTTACCAAGGTTGTCAATATCATCAACCTCACCACGACCATCTTTTAGTTCAAGCAGTGTTTTGATAATAGCGACAATATCTGTTTTCAAAAGAATACGGACAGTATCCTCTATCTCAAGACCAAGACGTGCGTTTAATTTGACACGACCAACAGCCGACAAATCATAGCGCTCATCATCAAAGAAAAGACCTTTAAAAATAGCTTCTCCGCCTTCAAGTGTTGGCGGCTCGCCTGGTCGAATTGAACGATATATATCGAGCAACGCATCTTCGCGGCTATGGTTCTTATCAGCAATCAATGTGGCCAACAGGTAACCACCGATATTGACATGATCAACATGCAGGACTGATAACTTCTGAAGATTCAAGCGCGATGTTATCTCGAGTGTTTCTTTTGATAATTCGTCGCCTGCTTCTAAAAAGATTTCGCCACTGTTTTCATCAATATAATCATTTGCAATGTACAGACCATACAGATCTTCTTCGGCAACAAAAATTGACGTCAAACCATCAGCTTGGAACTTCTTTGCCATGCGCGGTGTTATTTTTGTTTCTTTTTCCGCAACAATATCACCAGTTTCAGCATTAACTAGATTTTGATTTAGCTTGACGCTACGCCAATGCTCGGCGTGGTAAGGGGTCGTCCAACCTCTGTCTGTTTTTGTATAATCAACGGTATTATAAAACGTATTTAGAATTTCTTCTCGCGACATACCCGTAACTGAATTAGGGGACAAGGTCGTACCATCTGCGATGCTTTTTTGACGAAGCTCAGCAGTCGTTGCGCTGTCGAGCGCCATTAGGAAGGTTGTTAATGGTAGCTTACGACGACGATCAATACGCACGTACAATGTATCTTTTGGATCGAATTCAAAATCAATCCATGAACCACGGTACGGGACAACACGTGCCGCATATAATATTTTACCAGAACTGTGGGTCTTTCCTTTGTCATGGTCGAAAAATACACCAGGACTACGATGCATCTGAGAAACGATAACACGCTCAATACCATTTACAATAAAGGTACCACGATCTGTCATTAAGGGGACATCGCCCATGTACACATCTTGTTCTTTAATATCGCGGATGGACCGTGAACCTGTATCACTATCGACATCCCACACGACCAAACGAAACGTTACGCGCAATGGTGCAGCAAATGTCATTCCACGCTGGCGGCACTCTGGCTCATCATATTTTGGTGTATCAAATTGGTACTTGTGAAATTCAAGCTGAGACTTGCCTGAAAAATCTTTAATTGGAAATATGGATCTAAATACTTCCTGCAAACCGACGTCTAATCTTAATTCGTGCGAAGTGTTTGCTTGTAAAAAACTGTCATACGAAGATTTTTGTAGTGCAATTAAATTTGGTAATGGTGCAACTTCTGCGTTACGGCCAAACGATTTCCGGAACCGCTTTCGCCCTGTATAAGACCTAACCATTCAATATCCCCCGAAACAAATCATCTTTAAAATAAAAATTTAACGAAAGAAGGAATACCTCTTCGTTACGAATAGTTTATAAAAAATTAGTTTTTAAACTTAATTTAAATAAAACCTTAAAACATTTATCCATATATTTTAGGATATAAGTATGGGCAAGCACATCATGCCTGCCCAAATTTTGCACGTGGTTGTTATTTAACGTCAACCTTTGCGCCAGCGTCTTCAAGCTGTTTTCTAACTTTAGCAGCTTCATCTTTCGACACGCCTTGCTTAACAGTCTTTCCACCAGCATCAACGAGATCTTTTGCTTCTTTAAGGCCTAAACCTGTAAGCGCACGAACTTCTTTAATTACGTTGATTTTGTTCGCGCCAGCGTCGAGAAGAATAACATCAAATTCTGTTTTTTCTTCTTCAGCAGCAGCAGCTGGACCAGCAGCAGCAGGTGCAGCAGCAGCGGCAGCGCTTACGCCCCATTTTTCTTCAAGCATCTTTGATAGTTCAGCTGCTTCGATTACTGTTAGTGTTGACAACTCATCAACGATTTTTGCTAATTTAGCCATTTTTTACTTCTCCTAATTAGATTACTTTTGAAAATTACTCGCGACCCTTAGCGGCCAAGACACGTGCGACACGTGCAGCTGGTTCCCTAGACAATATGGCAAGTCTTGTTGCAGGTGTAGATATAACTGCAATAATTCTTGAACGTAATTCATCCAAAGATGGTAGCGTTGCTAATGATTTGACGCCTGCTTCTGTAAGCATTTGCCCGTTCAGATAACCACCAACGATCTTTAACTTATCGTTAGAGTTAGCAAATTTAGCAACAACCTTAGCGGCTGCAACAGGATCTGCCGAATACGCGAGAGCAGTAGGCCCCACGAGCATCGGCGTCAATCCTTCGAGTCCTGTATCTTTAACAGCGATTCGAGCCAGAGTATTTTTCAGAACCTTATATTCAGCACCAGCATCACGCATTTGACGGCGCAATAGTGTCGCTTGAGCAACCGTTAACCCAGTTTGTTGAGTCACGATCACAACCGACGCTTGTTGCAACGTATCACGTATATCGACGACGAGTTGCTCCTTTTCTGTACGGTTCATGATTCTTACTCCTTATGAACACACCCGGCATCACTATAATGCCGAGCAACTTATGTTACAGAAGGGTAAGATCAGCACTCAACGTTAATTAAGCGAAAATCTATTTTCTGTCCCTTCTGCCTCCTGCAGGCCGCACATACCACATGATTACATCATATAATACGGTGATTAAACCTTTCGGAACCTACAGTCTTAGACACCACCCACAGCGACTTTACACTTAATGATAAAGCCCCTATGAACGGGACCAACGCGGTTTTTACACCTCGTCGAATTTCTTAAAGTAACTTATACACTTAGTGTAAACGTTACGCCTGGCCCTTGTGACGAGCTCATGCTGAGTTTACGAATATACGTACCCTTAACACCAGCTGGACGTGCTTTTTGGATAGTATCCACAAAAACCTTAAGGTTTTCAAGCAATGCGTCGGTTGCAAAACTTGCTTTGCCAAATCCACAATGCACAATACCAGCTTTTTCAGCACGGTATTCAACTTGCCCGCCTTTTACCGCTTTAATTGCTTCGGCAACATCCATTGTCACAGTACCCAACTTTGGATTCGGCATAAGACTGCGCGGTCCTAAAATTTTACCGACGCGTCCAACTATGCCCATCATATCAGGTGTTGCGATGCAACGATCAAACGGCATATTGCCAGCCTGAATCATTTCCATCAAATCTTCTGCGCCGACAATATCTGCACCTGCAGCTTTTGCTTCTTCAGCTTTTGCGCCGCGTGCAAACACAGCTACGCGATAGGTTTTTCCTGTTCCATGCGGAAGCTGAACAACACCACGTAGGTTTTGATCGGCCTTCTTTGGATCCACGCCAAGATTCATTGAAACTTCCATTGTTTCGTCAAACTTAGCTTTCGCTAATGACTTAATCAATGCGACGGCTTCTTCAGCGGTGTACACTTTATTTTTATCAACAGCAGCATGCGCTTGCTTTAATCTTTTACCAATCGCCATAATCTACTCCGCCACTTCCAAGCCCATTGAACGTGCAGAACCGATAAGCATTTGGCAAGCCGCATCGATATCAAGCGCATTCAAGTCAGGCATTTTAATTGCTGCAATTTCACGAATTTGCAGCATTGTCACTGTGCCAACAGTTTCGCGGCCAGGAGTCTGTGTCCCCTTAGCAATACCAGCAGCCTTCTTTAAGAAGTATGTGTTTGGTGGCGTTTTTGTAATAAACGAAAATGTTCGATCCGCAAAAACAGTGATCACAACAGGAATAGGCGTACCTGGCTCCATTGCTTGTGTTTGCGCATTAAATGCTTTACAAAATTCCATAATGTTCAACCCGCGTTGACCCAAAGCTGGTCCAATCGGTGGGGATGGGTTGGCTTTACCAGCTGAAACTTGCAGCTTGATATAACCTGTTATTTTCTTTGCCATGTTAATCCTCAGTAGTAAATGTTAGAGTTTCTGAGTCCGTGGTACAATGCGGCTACATCTTCCACGTTTTGAGCACCATTGCCCAGCTGTTACACTTTTTCGACTTGATTAAACTCGAGCTCGACCGGGGTCGCGCGTCCAAAAATAGTAACAGATACTTTAAGGCGACCTTTTTCGTCGTCTGTATCTTCCACAATGCCGGTAAAGGATGAGAATGGCCCATCACATACACGAACTTGCTCACCGACTTCGAATATCGTCGTATGGCGTGGTTTTTCAATAGATTCTTGCACTTGCTTCATAATGCGTGTGACTTCGCGTTCCGTAATCGGGCTTGGCTTGCCGTTTGCACCTAGAAAACTGGCAACACGTGGAATATTTAGCACCAGCTGCCATGCGTCATCCGACAATTCCATTTTAACAAGGATATAACCTGGAAAGTATTGACGCTCGGTGTTGACTTTTGCCCCACGGCGCACTTCGACGACTTCTTCGCTCGGTACTAAAAATTCTTCAAAATAATCAGATAAACCTTTTCGTTCGGCCATTTCAGTAATGGCAAGCACTACTTTCTTTTCAAAGCCTGAATATACGTTTACAACGTACCATCGTTTTATTTTCGTTACTGTTGCTGTATCTGCCATGAATGTGATTTAGCCTGTAATAAATTTTAATAGAGTTACAATAATTTTATCCACAATAACAAAATAAATTGCTGCGAGCATGGAAAATATAAAAACAACAACGGTTGTTAGCGTTGTCTCACGGCGCGATGGCCATGTCACCCTCTTAATTTCCTGCTTTACCTCTTGGATAAAAACAGAAATGCGTTTAACTAACGACTGCTTTGTTTTAGTCTTCATAAACCACCTCATTCATTGTTGTTCAGAGTGGCAGGAGTGGAGGGTCTCGAACCCACAGCCTTCGGTTTTGGAGACCGACGCTCTAGCCAATTGAGCTACACTCCTAGCAACAGTAT
>Ga0138269_1368880_pt1 | contig 11766 bp, 11 predicted proteins | sample C_130208_E_mt_FD_106903 | JGI IMG/M metagenome (GOLD analysis project Ga0138269, IMG submission 106903) | Freshwater microbial communities from Lake Croche, Canada - C_130208_E_mt (Metagenome Metatranscriptome) | ecosystem: Environmental > Aquatic > Freshwater > Lake | place: Canada: Quebec...
ACCTAAAGTAGACTCGAACTACTAATAATTACTTTCCGATTAAAGTATTTAGGTAATTATTGTTAAATTAAATAAAAATAAGGACAAAAACTAAAAGACTGAGAAGCATTTGTAAAAAAACAGGAACTTGGGAATTTTCAGTTTTTTGAATCAAACTAAATAATTCACGTACCTTTTTGATGAAGCCTAAAGGACCAAAAAATTCTAAGAAGCCTTTATCTACAGTTTTAAAAATTTTTTCTACCAAAAAAGTAAAAACCGTTTTGTAAAAAAATGTGTTGAAAATATAATCGAAATAATATTTTTTGTTGTAAAAACTATAAACTTTAATAAAAAAATTACTAAAAAAAAAATTAATATTAAAATTGTACCGAAAAATAAAAGTTAAAAAACCAACCATAAGACCAAAACTCATGACAAGTAAAGGGATCAACTTATACTGAAAAGGCATAAATTCAAAATCTTTTAATAAAGAATTGTGAGGATGTACAAAAATTGAATTTTCTAAAAATGAGGATCCTAAACCTATAAATAAGTCTTTAAATAAATAACCAAAAGATAAAGTACCTATGAATAAAGGAACCAAAGGTATTAGTAGATTGATACACATTTCTTGATTTTTATTTATTACGTTTTTAAAGCTGTTAGGCTCTGTAAAAAAAACTAAGTACACTAATCGACAAGAATAAGCTAGCGTAAAAAAGCTACTTAAACACCCTAAAATATAACAAAAAAAACCTAAGAATCCGTAGTCTGCTAAATTAACCTCTAGAATTAGGTCCTTTGAATAAAACCCGGATAAAAAAGGGAAACCCATTAGAGATAAAGATGCGATAGTAAACATAGTATATGCTATAGGAAAAAATTTTAAAAGCCCTCCCATTTTACGAACGTCTTGCTCGTTTAAAAAACCATGAATAACTACACCAGATATTAAAAATAGTAAAGCTTTAAAAAAAGCGTGACTAACTAAATGAAAAAACGATCCACTGTAATTAGACATTCCGCAAGCAGTTATCATGTAACCTAATTGACTACAAGTAGAATATGCAATAATTTTTTTAAAATCATTTTGGAACAATGCTGTACTAGCCCCAAAAAATGAAGTTAAAACCCCTAAAATAGCAATAAAAGTTAGTATATCTTTAGAATATTCAAACATAAAAGAACAACGTAATATTAGAAATACACCTGCGGTTACCATAGTTGCCGCATGAATTAAAGCAGAAACAGGTGTAGGACCTTCCATAGCGTCGGGTAATCAGGTATGTAAAAGTAATTGAGCGGATTTGGCCATGGCGCCTACAAATAAAAAAAAACAGATAAATGTTATAGGGTAAAATTCGTAGTTTAAAAAATTGATAACTTTACCACTATTATGAACTATAGGTACGAGAGGAAAAACGACTGAAAAAGATACTGATTTAAAATAAACGTAAATCAAACTGATGGCAACAAGTAAACCTAAATCACCGACACGGTTTACAATAATGGCTTTTAGCGCAGATTTAACCGCTTGCATTCTTGTTGTTCAAAAGCTAATAAGTAAGTAAGAGAAAAGACCTACGCCTTCTCAACCTAAAAATAATTGAATAAAATTATTTGCCGTAATAAGAACTAGCATGAAAAATGTAAAAAGTGATAAGTAAGCTATAAATTTTACGTTTTTAGGATCAACTGCCATATAAGTATAAGAATATAAATGTACTAAAAAAGATATAAAACATACAGTCATACACATTGTTAAACTTAAGCTGTCAAAAAGTAAACCTCAACGTACTTCTAAAAATGAAGTTTTAAATCATAATCCGTACTCTACTCACATCGTATTATTTAAAATACAAACGGAATAAAAATTTTTTAAACCTATTAAAAAGCTAAAAAAAGGGCCTAATATTATAAAAAACATTGCAACGTTCTTATCTATATAATTTTTAAGAAAATAACCAGTTAATGACGAAAATAAAGGTATTAGTAAAATAAATTCAAGCATTATATATTCTATATTAAAAATATGAATAGTTTGACCTAATATAACTTACAAGGGTAATTTCAATATAATATTGAACTTATAATTTTAATTATTTACTTTTTAAATATTTAAATGCGTGTATAGTAGATATTAAGTAAGCGGACTTTTGTTTAGGATATATAACTTTATAGTAAAATTTAAAATTGTTCCAAACAGTTCATTTTTCTATTATTTTAAATTTAAGCTCTTGCCTATTATTAAGAGTTGCCCGACTTTCCTTTTAAACCTCAAATATCTAATACTACTCAAATGATAAACTTAAGTTTAATTACTATTATTAAAAATATTAGTAATGTCCATAAGACAAAAAAGTCTAAAGCTATAAAAAAGATCTTCATAAACAAATTCGTTCATAATATTAGGGTTTAGTTGAATGCTGAAATTATAAAAATCAAAAGCGCCAATAGGTACGCCATCAAACGAATACAAAAAACTAATATAAAATATAACGAAAGCTAAAGATAAAGGCAATATTACTTTTCATCCAATAAACATTAATTGATCGTATCTATATCTAGGTAAATTTCCTCTAATATGAACAAAAAACATACAAACAAAAATTAATTTCGACGTAACTCAAAAAAAAGAACTTTGACCTAAAAAATCACCAAAAGGAGATAATCATCCACCTAAAAATAATAATGAATAAATGGTAGACATTAAAATCATATTACTATACTCTGCAAGAAAAAAAAACGCGAAAATTATAGATGAATATTCTAAATTAAATCCTGCGACTAATTCAGCTTCCGCTTCCGGAAGGTCAAAAGGCGTTCTATTAGTTTCTGCGACAATAGAAATTAAAAACATTATTGACAACGGAAATAAAGGACCTATAAACCAAAAGTTCTCTTGATGATTTACAATTTTTATAAAGTTTAAAGAATTAGAACTTAAAAAAATGGGTATTAAAATAATAGAAATTGAAATTTCGTAAGAAATCATTTGAGCACACGAACGCAATCCCCCTAAAAATGTATACTTAGAATTACTAGATCACCCTGCTAAAACGACGCTATATACGTTTATAGATGATAAACCTAGAATTACTAAAATGGCATAGTCGTTGTCGAAAAAAAAAGAAATGTTACTAAACGGAATGAAACCTCAACTGATAAAAGCTAGAAATAATGCCAACATAGGTGCTGTCAAAAATAGATAAAAATTGGCTTTGACTGGTATAAGCGTTTCTTTATTGACTAATTTAGCTCCATCAGCGATAGCTTGTAAGGAACCTCAAAATCCAACTTTACCAGGCCCTGTACGTCGTTGCATTGAAGCTAAAAGTTTTCGTTCCCCTACAGTAAAAAAAGCTATAGCTACGAGTAGAGGTATCAAATTATTTAATATTAAAAAGATCAAAGATAAAAAGTAAGATAAAAACCCTTTCGAACCTATCAAACACCCTAAAAGATTTTCTGATAAGATTTGAATAAATATATATGCATTTGCAATAAATATAGAAATTAATAAAACATATTTTAGTATAGTACTTAAAGTTTTTGGTTTGAATATCATAAACAACTTGGTGTTTTTAAATATGAAATATCTAGACGACGCCTATTATAAGCTATTTTTTATTATTAAAAATTACGCTAAGTTCTAAAAAACGTAATAAAAATTCATTTTGACGCGAATGGTTACAATTGGTTAAAATATTTAACGCCACGTGAAATTTTATCATTACACGTATTTTTCGATACTCATAAAAAGTATCCAACTCCGGATTAGTTAAACATCTTCTAAAAATAAAGTTTAAGAAGTTACCTTTTTTTACGAAAAGCAGTTGTTCATTTTCTAGATTAGGTAGTAAAACATCGTTTATTTTAGCAAGGGCTTGTAAAAAATTAAAATTATTTAGATTTAAACTTAAACCAGAAATTGTGTATTTTGCATTAAAATTTTTTAACTTATTAGTTCAATTAAACTTTGGCTTTTTACCGCTTATTATAAAAAAATATCAAATTAAAGATTTGAAAGAATATTTAAAAGGGGTCATTGAAATAAAATAAACTTGTCCTTTTTTTACTTTAACAGTACACTGCGTACTTTTGTTTAGATGTTTTGATATCGCTAAAAAGCGAAAAATATTACTGTAATTATTTTGAGATCTTGTCATTTTATATACTTCCCCCAGAAAAAGAAATTATTTGTTTGTATTTTACTTCATTACGACCACCTCTGACCTCTTTGCATAGAGGTCCATAAACTCTGCTACCCAAAAATTTATTTTGGTCGTTAAATAATAAAACTTTATTTTTATCAAATCGAATATAAGAACCGTCCTTTCGATACGTTTTTTTTTTACGAGCCACAATCAATCCGAAATACATTTTTTTTTTTTCCAATTTTTTTTGATCTTTTAATTTTTTAGATCGGACCAAAATTAAATCTCCTAAAGACGCCGTTTTTCGTCAGAAACCTCCGTATATTTTAATACACTGTAAAATTTGTGCTCCAGTGTTATCTGCACTTCGTAATTTTGTTTTAAAAGAAACCATTTAATTTTTTAATGTGTTTAGTTTCGTGTAATTTGTGTTTGATGTAGTCCCATAAGCGAAAACCAGAACTGCAATACCTAATCCGGTTTCTACAGCACTCACAGTAAGAATGCATAAAACGTAAACAAACCCTTGTGCATCATTGTGAATAAACGAGCCAAAAATAAATATGATATTTGCAGATAATAATACAAGCTCAACGCCTAAAAGCGTAATTAATAAATTGTTTCTATTGAGTACTACAGTTAATACGCCAGAAGTGAAACAAATTATTGAAGTTAAACTTAAGTTATCTGACATACATAAAAAATCACTCATTTGTAACGAACTATCGTCTAAATTATTAATGAATCTTAAACACCTGCTTTTTAGCATTTCGCAATAATTTGTATCTTTAAGTACAATATTTTCTAAAACTTTAATAAAATTTGTTAACATTCGTTAATATTGAACTTTTTTATTACCCTGAATCTGATGAAATATTAATTATTAGTTATTTTAACTTAAGGAAAAGATTAAAAATACGTATGCTATAATTTCGGATAGTTTTAAATCTTTTAATCATGTAACTCGAAATATTTAACTCTAACTAGCAAATATAATATAATATTGTTTTAAATATATTAACGTATTTTGCCTTTTTAGGGGTGTCAAACTAAATTTGATTTAGATATCTGTTATTTTTTTTAAAGAGAATAGTCATTTTAGACCGATGAGTTTGTTCTATATTAAAAACAAATAACGACTGTTAATACAATTAAATTGGCTTCGTTCACTTAAGCAATATAATCTAAATTAAATACTACTATAAAATCTTTTATATTAGCTTCAATACAAATATTAACCTGGTATACAAAAATCTCAAAGGTTTAAATCGATGCATTTTCATCCATGAACTAATAAGAGGGAGCTTATAATATTTGTTCGCTAACCTATTAGATTAGGTTTTGAAAAGGGTTTTAAATATGTTTTGTTTTAAAAATTTAAAAAAGAAGATATCTTTCTGCGTTGGATTATTTACTAAGCCTTCAGACAAAATTTTATTGCTTTTATGACGCGTTTGCGTTTGAGGAAAACCCCGTTTTAACGATTTAAAACAATGTTTTACAAATTTTAGATAGAAATCGTTAATAGATACGACGTCAGTTTCTTTTAATTGAAAACCTTTTGAATGTATTGTTTTTCCATTTACTGCAATAAAGCCTCTTTTGATTAATTCTTGACTTTGACTTAAATTACGTATTCAAGTAAAACGTGATACAAATACATCTAATCGGTTTTCTAATAAAGAAAGTAGACGTGCATCTAAAAAAGTTTTTTTATTTTTTATGCTAGAAACTTGTTTTTTTAAGAAAGTGTGAGAAAGGTTACCATATACTTTTCTGATAACTGACCTTATCAAGAGATTATATTTATACGTAAATTTTAGTTTAAAGTTTTTTGACTGATCAGGTTTTTGAAAATTTAGAAAACGTATAAGTTGATATCATTTTTTATATTTTTTTCATTTTAGAAAATATTTGTTTCTTTGAATTCATCAGATACCTAATTTAGCGCGTCATCATCAAGGACGCTTGTAAAAAAAAGCTAAATGGTATGGTCTTTTTTTTCTTGGGACTCATCTTTTATTTGAAGAAAAACTAGATGTTTTTTTTAACAGAACTTTATCCGAAGACTTAAATCAGATTTTTTTTTTTTGAGTTAGATAAGGTTTTAGTTGTTTTTTCGACACGTCTAAAGAAATTATTAAGTTTTTGTTTGTAGATTATTTTAGATTTTCATGAATACGGTGATAATCATTTTGTTCGTTTTTTTCGTAATCATTTACTCCCTTTTGATCTTAAAATTTTTAAATGATTGAAACGTATTACCGACGATAACTTTGTCGAAAAAAAATTAAGTATACTTAAGTACTTTTTTCGTTTTTTGAAAAGAGATAAAACTTTTTTTATTTTCTGTCTTTTAATGATAAGTTTACGAGAAATTAATTTAGCCAATATATATTTTTTTTTTGATACGCTATTTTTTATTATTGGTTTCGATATCATTTTACTTAAAAATAAACTAAAAAACAAAGAAGACCTTAAATTTTCACTATTAGAAGGTATTTTATACGTTATATTTTTAGACCTTGAATATGTTTTTGTGAGGCTTATAAATACGATTTTTTCGTTTTTTATTTCATTAATAGCAGTGTTAGTTAACGTTAAATCTAAGTTAAAGATTAAATCTATATCATTTAAAAAAACTAAATCGTTTTTTACGTTAGGTTTCTGGATCTGGTAAAAATTGGATATTTGACCAGGTATTCAAGTGTTTGAATAAACGAAAGGGTGATTACAAAATAATTTTTGATATATATCTTTAACATCAGCTCATTGATTTAATACTAGAATATTTCCCTTGTTTTCAAAAATTTTGTAGATTAGTCTTTGAATTTTTGTTAAGGAACTAATTATAGTGTCTATGTTTAAGAGAGGTTTTTTGTTTCAAAATCCAGAAACTGCATAGTAGTTAAACTTTCAAACGTTATTAGAATTTACGTTTAAAAGTATATCTAACTTTTGTATTTGGTATTTTATATTTTTAGTTATTGTTTTTTTCATATGACGGGCGTGTTTCGCGACTAACAGTTAAAACGTAATTTAACTTAAAAACCGAATAAAATTAAAAAAGCCATCATTAAACCGAAAAGAGCGATAGCTTCTGTTAAAGCGAAACCTAATACAGTTCAAATAAATAATTGTTTTGTAAGTAATGGATTTCTAGAGATAGCTAAAATAAGTGAAGAAAATACTAAACCAATACCTACACCTGAACCTATTAATGAAATTGTTGCTAAACCAGCACCTATTAATTTAGAGCATTGTAATAACATGTTTTAATGTTTTAAATATTTCCGAAACATACTAAAATGTAATGTCAAGTCATTAATATGACACACTAAAAAAGATTAGCACTTTTTAAATGACAAAGCTTGAGGTAAAAAGGGTTTAATTAATAAAATAATTGCGAGCATGGCAGCAAATAATATGATGCCTATAAATATAAATATAATATAAAATTTTTCATAAAAAAGTCAGCCTATTAAATATAAATCAGTAACGTCCGTATCGTAAAGGCGTACCCCCAAATCGTCTAAACTTTTGAGATTGAAAAATATATTGTTTATCTTGTATAACAAAAAATTTTTGCTTTCACTAGATACTAAGAATAACTTAAATGTTGTCGAATAAATTATAAAATAATTTATTATACTTAGATCTTGCTCTTTTTCTTTCATATTCATAGTAAAAATTATAAAAAGAAATAAAATAGATACTGCCCCAGCGTATAAGATTATAAGCGTAAACGCTAAAAATTTTATATTTAAAAGGAAAAGGATGCACGCATTTAATAAGAAAACCATGACCAGTGAAAAAGCTGAATGTGCTGGATTTCGGGATGATATTACGCAACCACAAAAAAATAAAGTGAAAAACGTTAAAAACTTTATTAAAAATAATGTGAAAAACATAAAATGCAGTGGGTTTTGAATATATTACTTATGCAATTGTATAGAAAACTTGAAAAAGCTTAAAGGTAGATATATTTTAATGTAAACTACCAAAATAGGAATTTATATTAAATTTAATCGATTAGAAAAAATGCATTTTCGTTATACTAAAAATGCTTCAGTTGTAAATTTGTTAGTAACAACCACTCTTTAAAAAAAACCAAGTTATCAACTTTTCTTGTAACCTTTAACTATTTAAAGTTTTAGTCTAAAACCTTAAATACTTTTGTGTTTTAGACTTAAAACTTTGTACCACAAATTAAAAAGATTTAGACGATATGACTTAAAGCTATTAAAGTGTCACTTGTCTTTTCGACTACATCCGTAAAGCTGGCGATGTTCTCTAAGTTTGCTTTCAACAAGTGATTTTCCTTAGAATTGATAAAAAAAGCAACGTTTGGCATTTCGCTACTAATGCTGTCGTCTTTAAAATGTTTTAACCTAAAAGCATGACTCTTTTGGCACTTTCCAGAATTTAATGAAGTAGCCTCAAGAACCTCTAAAGTACGAGCATTAAGACGCTTTTTAGCTAGCTTTAAACAGTCCAATAAAACGGTATCAGAAATATCGAAATCTGTTAAGTAACCTTTTAAGTCTTTTTTAGGTTTATCGAAATAAGGTAGAAAAGATCTAATATTTGTCGATTGAGAATTTTCATCTCTAATTAACGGAACTTCTACTCCATTAAGATTAGGTCTAACCTCTCAAAGACATTTAGTGTTTTGAACGTTAACAATCTCCCTTCTTAATGTTTCGTCAATGGAAACCTGCATGGATACAACTTTGTTTTGAATAGACAAAATGTTATCTAAAGTTCATTTTAATTGTTTAAAAAAATAGTAGGTCTCCTCATGGAACGACTTTAGAGTCGATTCTTTTGGGTTATTTGTTCATTTAAGACGTGATCTAATCATATTTCCTCAAACTTTGTGAAGATATACAGAATTTTGTCTTTGAACAATAACATCATTACATAAAGACTCCACATTGGTCATTGTCTTTATCAGAAAATCCTCATTGAAGCTCTTGGCGTCTTTATCTGAAAGACGAGCAAGTTTTTTTAATGTACGGTAACCGGTTTCGGGAGTGCTATATAAAGTACCCTGAGTAGGTATTGCCGCCTCTATCGGAACCGCAGTAGCCTCTACCGAAACCGCAGTAGAGTCTGTTAGACTCGACTCAGTAATAGATTCGGTTATAGAGGGACCAGAATTATCAACTCTTACAGAGTTACGCGTTGATAGAGTATAAAACGCGTAACCTACAGTTAAACAGGTTAAACCTATACCTAAAAGTTGAAAGAAACTTCAACTTTTGCTTTGAGTACTTGCACTAATTTCAACTAGAGCAGTGGGCAACTCATTTAGGTATAATGGAAAGATGTAAAAGGGTAAATCCTTAGATGATGCGTTAACTAACTTTCTTGGGTATTTTATAAGAGATTTGAATACTTTTTTTGAACCTATCACAAATCCTAAAAGATTTTTTGATAAGATTTGACCAAATATATATGCATTTGCAATAAATATAGAAATTAATAAAACATATTTTAGTATAGTACTTAAAGTTTTTGGTTTGAATATCATAAACAGCTTGGTGTTTTTAAATATGAAATACATAGATAGCGACTACTGTAAATTGTTTTTGTTATTAAAAAATACTCTAAGCGCTAGAAAACGTAATAAAAGGTCGTTTGCAACGATAGGATCAAGTTTACTCTGTATTTTTCAAAACCATTACATTTAAAATGAAAAGTTATTTTAACCTAGTTTTATTTTTTGAAAGTACCATATAAAATGTACCTACTATAAACAAGCTTGTTTTTATAATCTAAGCTTTGAGGGCCGATTTTAATAAAAATATATTTAATTCTAAAAACCTTCTGGCCCCCTAAAACTTAATTTTAAAATCTTTTCGAAGGTAATGATGAACCAAAAACGTGAAAAAAGTACTAAGCCTTTCGATTGTAATGAAAGATTTATTTATGTATAACTGCAAGAATTGTGATGCTACGTATTTTTAACATCTAAAATTAAACTAGATTAGTTAACCTTATTAGACCCTAAATTTTTTTTGTGAAAAATTAAGATTCAATCTGTATAAACTTTTTATAAGAAGCTACTTAGAATTAAAATAGATTCATTTGTTTTGATGCAAACATCAGATAAATTAGAAACACTATCTAAGTTTTTATCCATAAGATCTAACTCATTTGTGTTTAAAGCAAATGTAATATTAAGATTGTTTAAGTCGATATCTAAATTTTGTAGCTCTTTCAACTTAGAAGAAGAATCAGCTTGATTTTTAATAACTTTGGTTAATCGCGTGGCAGGTGCTTTTTCTCGAATGCTATTTTGATTATCTATAAGAATGCTTAAAGCAGTTTTTAGATTAAAATAATAGTCGACTTCGTTTTCTAAACAATCCTTTAAACTTGTTTTTTTGTCCAGGGAAACTAATAAATCATCCTTGACTTGACTATCTACGCCAGAAGGTCTTATTATGGAAAGTTCTACGCCGTTAAGATTAAAGCGTATATGACGTGCCAGTACCTGGTTCCCAAGATCTAAAGTATTTTTTCTTAAGTTTGAATCTATAAAGTTTCGTAGACCAATAACTCTATCCTGTATATTAATAATGTGTTTCATACTGATTTCCAGAAGACCTTGAAATTCAAGTGCTTCCTTATGATAAACCTTGAGACTACTAATATTTTGGTTCTTAATTCAGTTAAAACGTGATGCACTTAACTGAGTTAGATGATCATAACAATATATAGCGTTAGAATTTTGAGCCATTACATTATCTATAATAACGTTTAACTCTTTAGTAACTTGCCCAGGAAATGCATCGTTTACTAGCTCTCTTGGAGTTTTTGGAAGAAAAGATTTAGCAACACTTAAAGGATCCCCTTTTAAGGATATCGTTTGAGTAGGAGTTTGGTTTGCCGCAAAAGAAAAAAGCTTATACGCTCCATAAGTGAGCCCAGCCCACGCCGCCGTTAATCCTAATCATTCAAAAGATGTTCAAGACTTACCATTTGCAATATTTATGCAAGGTTCAAAAGTTTTTTCATCTAAATCTTGTATACAAAAAATTAATGAAAAAAAATTAAGTCTAATGGAGTCTTTTTTCAATGAAACTCATCCTCATATACGAAACGTATAATTTTTTAGTAAAGTAAAGAAACAAGTGCAAACGATAAATCTTATAATTATTGGTGTTAATCCTATTAATTCAAATTTTTTCAAATTAAAGTTAAAGCCTTCTTTTTTTTGAGGGACGGCAACCATTATGAGCAAAAGTACTAATATCTTTTATTCTTTTAATTTTTATTTTAGCTCTTAAAAATAGTTTTATTATACGTCTAGAGCCTCTGCCTGTATTTTTTAAAAATAAATTAAGTGTTCATATTTTTTGATTTTTTAGCTTACGTATAATATCGTAAATTAAAGTTTGTAAAGCCATTTTAGTTTTTTTTTGTTTACCATCATAACCTGCCATACCTGCGTTATAAAAGAATAACGTTTTGTACTCAGGATTCATTAAATTTAGGAAAATATTTTTTAGAGTTTTAGATATAATTAACGTGTTTATTTTATTGTTTTTTGTCATGTTTAATCTAATAAAAGTGGAAGTAAAAAACGAGTTTTCATCTAAAAAATTTAATAACGTAG
>Ga0138269_1276913_pt1 | contig 11475 bp, 18 predicted proteins | sample C_130208_E_mt_FD_106903 | JGI IMG/M metagenome (GOLD analysis project Ga0138269, IMG submission 106903) | Freshwater microbial communities from Lake Croche, Canada - C_130208_E_mt (Metagenome Metatranscriptome) | ecosystem: Environmental > Aquatic > Freshwater > Lake | place: Canada: Quebec...
GTTCTTACGCAAGTGGAGGAACCTGTCAAACATGCCCGGTAGGCTACTTCTGCCCCGCGGGAGTCTCATATGCCTTCAAATGTCCATCTGGAACCTATACTTCTTCAACTGGTGGAAAGTCAATCAACGATTGTACACTTTGTCCAATTGGTTCGCTATGTCCCATCTATGGGTAAACTGCTGCTGCAAGTGACTACACTCCGATTGCAGGTTACTTATACCCGAAGGGTACTGCTTTCAAACTACAGTTCCCTTGCCCAGCTGGTACCTTTGCTGATTTAACAACCCTCGACGTAGCTACATCTTGTTCGCCTTGTCCAGTTGGTTACGCTTGCCCAATTGGTTCTTCTTCAGCAACCAAACAAGTTTGTGCTCCTGGATACTACTGCCCTGTTGGAACGATGGACATTAGACAATATCCACAGCCAAACGGTGATTACAACGCTGTTGGTATAACAGCCACTGCATGTCCTGCTGGATACTATTGTCCACTAGGGTCCACTAAACCCCACCCGTGTCCAGTTGGTTTCTTCTGCGCAGCAAGCACAGTTGACTTCAAAGCAACTCCTTGTGCAGCAGGAACATACGGATTAACTCAGAAACTTTCAGCCTAATCTGAGTGCACTTCATGCCCAGCAGGATCTTACTGTATTGTTGGTGTAATCACACCAATCCTTTGCCCACCAGGTACTTTTAGTACAGGTGCAGCCGATTCAGCTGATATTATATCGGGTGGTACCAAACCATGCACTCAATGCACTGCTGGATCCTTCTGCCCAGTCGAAGGTACTACAGCTGCTATTCCATGTGGAACTGGATACTTCTCAGCCCCAGGAGCATAATCTTGCTTCATGTGCCAGCTTGGCTAACTATGTAACTCTGCAACTATTTCATAAACAGCTCAAGAAACGGCAACCTGCTCCGGTGTTTACTGCTTAATTGCAGCAATATACAACTCAGGAGCCTGTCCTCAGGGTTACTATTGTCTAGCGGGTGCCTTTTACCCAATCCCGTGTCCAGTTGGCACGTACCAAGCAGGTGACCAAACAACTTCTGCATCCTGCATCAGCGTTCCAGCTGGTACCTACAATGACGAGATCGCTCAAATCAAGGCCTAGACTGATGTTAAGCTTTGCTCTCCTGGCTACTACTGCCCAATCGGTTCAATTTCAATGTACGCAGTCGGATGCCCATCTGGAAAATACTCAAGTGGAGGAGCGGCAACATGCACTGCTTGTACCGCAGGTTACTACTGCCTTGATGTCGCACAGTTTCCGACTCCCTGCCCTCCTGGTTTTTACTGTCCAGCCAGCTCTTTTTCACCCACTATGTGCCCGATCGGAACATTTGGGGCAAAATCACTTCTCTCTATTGTCACCTAGTGTACCTCTTGCACACCTGGATATTATTGTGCCGAAAGTGGAGCTCAATTCCCAACAGGACTCTGCAATGCTGGATATACTTGCCCAGGAGGACAAACTTCCCCACAACCAACAGGTTTCGCTTGCCCAGCAGGTGGTTATTGTGAAGTTGGTTCAAGTGAATTTACTCCTTGCAGACCTGGTTACTACAATCCAACGCTAGGTATGAAAACTTTTGCAGACTGTATTCTCTGTACTCCAGGATCTTACTGCACTGGAACTATTGCAAATGCCTTTGGAGGAAACAATGGACTTTTAATTCCTCTTTGCACAGCAGGTTTTTACTGTGTTGCTGGAAGTGTAGTTCCAAACTAGTATCCCTCTCCACCGGGTTCATACTCACTTGCAGGTGCATCCTCTGCGACTTTATGCGCTGCAGGAACTTACAACCCTCTTTATTACCAATCCATTTGCCTCATTTGTCCAGCTGGCTACTACTGTAATGCTCCAGGAATGTCGATTCCAACTATTTGCCCAATTGGAACATACTGTCCTATTTGTCAGACTGGAGAACGTTGTCCATCTTTCACTGTATTGGACCCAATCAACTCTCTTGCACCGTATGGCGCACAAGCACCGACTCTCTGTCCAATCGGCACTTATAACCCAGTGAAAGGAGGTTCAACCGCCGTGCTAAACTGTTTGAATTGTCCACCAGGCAAGTACTGTGGTACGTAAGGTCTTTCATCCCCTTCAGGTCTCTGCGCTTCTGGATACTTCTGTCTTGCATCGGCAATTGAGAACTCGCCTCCCGCTCTTGATCTAATCAGCAGCAGATGGGGTAAGTGTCCAATTGGATTCTACTGTCCCGTAGGCACTGCGTACCCCTTCCGTTGCCCCATCGGAACTTACTCCGCAACGGAACAACTCAGTTCATCAACCCAATGTACAACATGCACTGCTGGCTCCTATTGTGAAACCACAGGACTCACTGCGCCAACCGGTCTTTGCGATGCAGGATATTACTGCCCAACAGGTCAAACTACTTCAAGGCCAGAAGCCACTAGGTGCACGCCAGGTAACATGTGTGTAGCTGGTACAACCGACACTCAGTTCAACGCTCACTCAACATACTGCGCTGGAGGTACCTACCAACACTAGTACAGACAGTCTGCCTGCATTAGCTGCCCAGTTGGCTATTTCTGTGTTGCAGGTTCAGTCGCTCCTATAATTTGCGCAATCGGTCGCTTTTGTGACTAGCTGACAAGCACTAACGGAGGTAATCAATGCCCATGGGGCTCCTACTAGCCTGATACTGGAAGACAATTTTGTCTTAAGTGTCCCGCCGGCTACTTTTGTGCAAATACTGGTTTGTCCGCTCCAACCGGTCAATGTAATGCAGGGTCCTACTGTAAAGTATCGTCTTAGTCTGCCGCGCCATAGATAACAGTTTAAGGAGGAGATTGCCCTGTCGGTTCCTACTGTCCAGTTGGATCAGGCTTTCCCATTCCTTGCCCACCTGGCTTTGGATGCCCAACCACTAAAATGAGCGTAGGACTTGCATGCACGGCAGGTTACTACTGCATCGTTGCATCCACTAAAGTAAATCCTACGCTCTCCTAAGAGGGTGGAGCTATATGCCCCGTAGGTTACTACTGTCCTGCAGGCTCAAGCTCTCCAACTCCTTGCCCACCAGGTACCTATCAAAGTTTAACAACAAAGACAGCCTTGACTGATTGCCTAAGTTGTCCTATAAGCAAGTACTGCGAAAGTTACGCAACAGTTACAGCTTCGCAGTGCGATGATGGATGGTACTGCGACACTGGTGAGACTTCACGAAGACCTATTGATTCAACAACTAAAGTTCCAAAGATCTGTCCTATTGGCTTCTTCTGCACTGGTGGATTGAAAACCGCATGTACTGCAGGAAAGTATCAGGATTAAACTGGATAAACTTCATGTAATTCTTGCCCCGCTGGCTACTAATGTACATCCACAGCTATATCTGAATGCGGTCCCTTCAACTTCTGTGAGTTTGGGTAGGCGGTACCGAAAATGTGCAACATGGGAAAGTACTCACTCAAAGTAACTTCTTCAGCGTCAACAGATTGCACAATTTGTCCCGCTGGTTTCATGTGCTACTGCTCGGGTTACACTGGAACTGCATGCACAAGTGTCTCCGGTACAGGCACTAATCTTCCTACAGGTTGTGTTGCTAATTGCGTAACTACAGGAGTTCCAAGCTTCGATCAATGCCCTGAAGGCCAGTTTTGTTAGAGCGGCACATACAGCCCACTTTTACCAGGCGCTGTAGGTTATCCATCACCTTGGACAGCAGGTTACATGCGACCATGCACTGCTGGATATTACTGTCCCGTTGCAACTTCGTTCGAAATTCCTTGTCCACCTGGATATGCTTGTGTTGTTGCAGCTGCCGCAACGATTGGCACCATGTTCTCAACAATCGCTCAGTGCACCGCTGGTTACTACTGCTTGGGTGCTTCTTCGAGTCTTACCTAGTATCAATGTCAGGCAGGATATTATTGTCCTCTAGGATCTCCGGCTCCAATTCCATGCGCTGTCAATTACTACAATCCAACAACTGGCAGCAGTGCTGTAAGCGCATGTCTTACATGTCCTGCTGGTAAAACCTGCTACTCCAGGGGTATGTCAACTCCAGTGGAAGCGAACTTCGTGTGTACTGCAGGCTACTACTGTCCATCGGCAACTGTAAAAAACCCTTGTGATCCTGGTTATTACTGCCCTTCAGGTTCAGCAGCCTAAATAGTTTGTGGAAATGGACTTTGGACTGCCACTTCCACTCGAGCTTCATGTGACAAGTGTCCCGCTGGATACTTCTGCGGTGTGCTTAGCGGTGTGCTTAATGGAATTCCGAACCAAGCTTTACCTTGTCCGTTGGGCATGTACTGTCCTCAATAATCATGGGGAACTGGAACTAATTGCCCAGCTGGCACATATATGCCCTACAAAGGCGCAACAATGGTCTCAGATTGTATACCTTGTGTTGAAGGATTTTAATGTCTTACAGTCGGGAAAATTATCAGCACTGATGTACCTTGCGATGCAGGTTACTATTGTCCTTCAGGAGCTATTTCTAAGGTCCACATATAATGCCCGAAAGGAGCCTACTGTACAGCTGGAGTAGCGATGTACATCAACTGTCCAGTCGGCACTACCCAAGATCTTGTTGGATAGACTGCATCAACTGCTTGTCTCCCATGTCCAGTGAACTACTATTGTCCGTACAGAGGCATGACAAGCAGCGCAAAGATTCTATGCGGGTCTGGATTCTAGTGTGGTGTGGGTTCTATGTCACCTCAACCTACTACAGCGCAGCACGGCACTCTTTGCCCGGCTGGCTACTTCTGCTCAAGCTAAATACTCGACAAGACCAGTTGTGCTGTAGGTTTCTACTAGCCGAACACTGGAAGCTTTGAATGTATTTTCTGTCCCGCTGGCCAGTTCTGCAATTTAGTTCAAATGACAACACCAAATACTTGCGCTATTGGAGGCTACTGCCCAGCTTAGACGTCAATTGTGAACAACGCACATATCGATTGTCCCGCAGGAACTTACCAGCCAATCGTTAACTAGAATAGCTTAGATGACTGCGTGGACTGCCCACCTGGCAAATACTGCGTTGGTGGCAAAACAGCGCCAGACGGCGACTGCTTGGCAACTTTCTTCTGTCCAAGAGCTTCAAGTGTTCAAGGAAGTTATACAAACACTTACGTATTCGGACTATCACTATCAGGCCTGTGTCCTAAAGGTCATACTTGCGCAGCTGGAACCATAGCGCCTACTCCTTGTCCATTTGGAACCTACAACCCTTCAGTTGGTTAAATTGCATGCCTGCCTTGCACACCTGGACTTTTCTGCGATGAGCTTGGTATGTCGGATGACACCTTTGCCTTAGAAGACAAAAAGTGCTACGCAGGATACTACTGTCCTAATTTAGGAACCGCAACTACTGTTACTACTCCCGCTGCTGGTGCTACCCCAGCAACTGTTGCTACGACAGTAGTCGCTGCTGCTCTTGGTAATACAGTTCCAAATGCAGTAATTTGTCCGAAAGGTCACTACTGTTTGACTGGATCAGCCACACCAACTATTTGTGATGCGGGCTTTTACGAACCTAGGTAAGGCTCTGACGCTTGCTAGGAGTGCCCAGCTGGCTATTACTGTCCCAAAGCAATAGTCATCGATCCATTCACTAAAATTGCTTCAGATCCATCAATAACTCCTATAATCTGCGTTACAGGTTACTGCGAGGCCGGAGTAGCCGCACCCGCTCTCTGCCCAGATGGTTCCTTCTCAAACTCCACTCTTCTATAGATGGCTAGCGCTGAAGAATGCCTTATTTGCCCCCTTGGACTGTATTGTAACGAGGGCATTGTTAAAGGTCTTTGCGATGCTGGATACTTCTGCGATTTTGGCGCTAAGTAATACAGAGATGATAGCAAGATTTGCCCGCAAGGATTCTACTGTCACGCTGGAACTACTATGCCCACTAGGTGTCCACACACTCTTTACTGGGGTGGCACTGGAGCAACTGACATAACTTACTGTGGACCTTGTCCCGCCGGATACTATTGCGTGGTCAACGATCCGATTGTCCGTATGTGCCCGTCTGGTCACTTCTGTCCCAACTAAACTATTGAACCGATACCATGTCAGGTTGGAACATACAACCCTTGGAAACGTTCAAGTGATGTGAATAGCTGCGTTGACTGCCCTATCGGTTCAAACTGTAACAAAAGAGGAATTGATGATTTCACAAAGTATCCGTGTCCAAAGGGAAGCTTCTGTCCCACTCTTGGACAAATTACTCCCCCAACTCCCTGTCCAGCAGGCTCATACAGAAACACAACAGGTGCTGCGAACAAGTCTGAGTGTTGGGTGTGTCCCACTGGCTACTTCTGCGTTGAAGGTTCGATCTATCCTAATCCTTGCGACTCTGGATACACATGCACTTTGGGTTCACCAAAACCATCAGCTTGCCCTCCAGGAACTTACTGCCCCGCCATGACTAATATCCCATTGCAATGTCCTTTAGGTTTCTTCTGCCCCGCTTTTAGAACAGATCTCTACTCCAAATGCGGTAACGGCACTTATTGTGGCGTTGGCTAGTCAAAGGAAACTACATGTCCTGCTGGTTACTTTGGAACAAGTGTAACTTGGAATTACAACGTCTCGGTCAGCTGCGTCGCATGTGGACCAGGAGAATACAGTGACCAGGGAACCAATCAATGCAAGCCTTGCTAGGCTGGTTACTTATGTTACGGTAACGCAATGACTGCTACTCCTACAACCCTCAATTAAGGCGGAGAACAGTGTCCTGCAGGTGCTTACTGCCCAACAGGCTCATATGTCGCTGTTGCGTGTCCAGTTGGAACTTTCTCTGATCAGAAGGGTAACGGATAACTAAACTTATGTCTACCTTGCCCAGCTAATTCTTTTGGCATAGATGTAGGTCTAACTTCATGTGCTCCTTGTAAAGGCTCTACTGTTTCTGAGGTTGGCTCTTCAACTTGCAGTTGTGTCGGACTTAACAGAAGGTACCTCACTTCTCTTGGTTCGTGTGTCTGTGTGAGCGGATTCACTCCCACTGATGGAACAAGCGCCAACAAAGACGGCTTCTCAGACTGTCAGTAAATCATATACAATCTTTGCAACAAAGACTAGGTCAGGGACATCACTGGTATTTGCGTGAACTCCACGGACTGCTCTTCTTAATGCGATGGTGGAAATGGAACTGTTGTTTAAAACTATGGCGTCTGCTAATGCCAAAACACTGTCACAGTCGATTAGATCTGCAATGCGGATTGTAGGGCAAACTCTTTGATCACCACTTTCTCGAGCAACGGTACAGCACTGATCTATGACCCAGTAACCAATAAGACCCTCTCAGCACCCATTCCTAATACAATTGGATCGGCAACTTGTTCAAACCCAGACCCTACGATGTGCCAACTTGTCCCAGTCGGAATGAGCAGTTCTAGCTCTGGTTCCTTCACTGGTGGCTACGGCCTGCCTCCTGTCCTTGCAAGCTAGCCTTAGGTTAACACCACGGCTAATGCAGCGTTGAACAGGATGCAAGGAGCTACTTTCACAGGTGATCGTCTGTTCTCTTTACCAAACAGTACTTAGAGTGGCAGCATAGCTCAGTTTACTCAAGGTCGTGGTCTTCAGTCAAACCCAGCTCCAATTGCGCAATACATTTCAAATCCGGTTGTTTGCACGACTCTTGGCAGCGCAATGCTTTGGGATGGTTTAACCAACGTTACCTACCCGGTGTACTAAGCTGACTCACTTTTGAACACAGTGCCTGATTTCGACTACAGTTAATTTGCGGCGCTACCAAAACTTCTCGCAAACAAAACAAGCCAGAATTTCATATTCACCTTCCAGTTCAGTGGAATCTACGTTTTCGCTGACTCTCGCAATCCTGCTAAGATAATGGTTGTTTCTGTCATGGAAGAAAAACAAAAATGCCCAGCCGACAGCAAGTTCAGTCCAATGACATACTCATCCCTGCTAAAAGTTGGAGCCCAAAGAAAAGACGTACTCACGCCTCCAGACTGGACATTCTTCTTCTGTACTCTTGCAGGATTTGTCGTTTTAATCGTCCTATCTGTACTACTAGTTTCATATATTGCCAGTCGTAACTGGAAACAATCAAAAGCTCAAGCAATTCCATACTAACAAAGAAACTACTAACAAGTAGGCAGAAGTGATCCTGAAGATCAGAGATCTATTGTTTCAATAAACACTGATTCTAGTTCATTCATGTTCCGAGCTACCGCTGGTGGGGACACAGGTAACGATCTCGGACAGAAACTTGCTGATCGCATGCAGAACAAGAAGAACGGCACCAAAAACAGTAAAAACCAAAACCAAAAGCGCGACCAGTCCGATCTCAGTCTTAATTAAGTTGAGGCTTTGAAGAACTCCCTACAAAAGCATCTGAAACAAATCAGAAAACTTAACACTGTGAACAACGGCAAAGATGGCAAATAGATTGACGACAACTTCGACGATGAAGGCGACTCTGAAACCAGTTCAGACGAAGAAGAACTGAACAGACAGATTGCCGCTGTTAAGAAGATGATTTAGAGAGCAAGTGCTGTCCTTAGAGGTGAAGACGACAATGACTGGAATGAATCAACATAGATAGACACACTTCCCCAAGAGAAGGACTCAACGGATAAAGCTCACGAGCGTGAACTTGCATTAGCAGCTCGCAGAAAGCAACTTGAGTCAGAGCATCTTGAGGGTGAAGAAAAGTACAAGTCAAAGATGCGAACTGAAGGCGAATCAGCTGTTGCCGATCTTCAGACAATGAAGGACAAGGTTCTTGAACAACAGGTTGAATCAGCCTTCGATCGAGGCAAGGCATTCCAAGAGCGTCTCCAACGCGACGGAGCCCAAAAGAACGAGCTAACTGACATGATGGATCAGCTTGAGGGCAAGATGCAGCGAGTTGAAGATTTGCTAGTCGACGATAAGTAGAGACAAGCTGACATGCTGAAGCGTAATCTGGAACAACGCAGACTACGTCGCAAAAAGCTAAACGAAAAGATGGTCGAAGTCGACGTTCAAATTCAAAAGAACGACTACGAAGTCGCTGACAAGAAAGAAGCTATCGTTATTGAAATTCAGGAAGAGTACAACGCTGAAATTGTCAACCTTGAGAGGGAAGACAATCAGCTCAAGCAGGATCTTTCAAAGAAATTCGATCAGATGAAACTCGATAAACTTGCTGATTACCAGGACAGGTTAAAGAATGCAGGTGGCACCAAAGACTTCCAGAACATTCTTGACGAATTCCAGCGTGCTCAACTAATCGTTGATAAGGAACTTCAGCGTCAAAGAGACAAAGAGACCGATAAGCTCGATAGAGACCTAAAGGCGCGGAAAGCAAAGGCCAAAGCCTCAGCTGAAATCAAGAGAAACTAGCGGTTCAAGCAGCTTCAAGAAGAAGAAGATGAGAAGATGCGATCTCAGACTGATAACAGAGCTAAGATTCAGGAGTCGCTTTCAGTTGATTAAAAGAAAGATGAAATAATGGACGACTTCACCCACCGTCTTAAGCAAACACTAGACTTAGACACTCAGCTCGCCAGTGAAATGGAGGGCAAGAGACGTGAAGAAGAATCTCTCCGTCTGCAGCACGAGCGTCAGCAACGCAAACTGCAGGGAGACGCAATGAAAGAAGCTCAAGTAGTCGACTAGGACATCAACGATGAGATCCGTCGCCTTGCAAACGTGAACGAGTTCGAACCATTCCAGGCATTAGTCAATGAGAGAAGTTAGCTTTAAAGAAAGGTGACAGAGGCTAACACTGAGGAAGAGAAACAGCTGCTACTCAGACAACTTAAAGAAGTCGACGAATCAGTGAAAAACCAACTCAATGCTGAGGTAAAGGACTAAGACGCTGCCCTTAAGCGTCGCTTGGAAGCAAGAAAGCATAAGAGAAACGTCGCAATTGAGAAAGAGCGCAACATGAAGCAAGGCCTGCTCCAGCAGAGAATCACATTTGCCTTGGATAATTCCACTGAGTTTGCTGTGACTAAGAACAATTTCACTTTAGAAGCTCTCGATTCGATCATTAACCAAATGAAACTTGAGCTTACTCCCGAGGAAATTCCAGCGGCGCTTGAGCGAATTGTTGACGACAAACACCAAAAAGAGCTCCAAGACTGGCTGCTCAAACTGTACGAACAAAAAGCAATTGAACTGAAGGAGGAAATCCTTGCACTGCTCGAAGAGAAGGTTGGCAAGCAGTAGGTCCTTAGGAAGAACTTCGAGGATCGAAGCAAAGGAATCGAGGCAATCATCAGCCGTAGCACCGATCCCGCTGTATCAAAGGAACTGTAGATGAGGAAAGCCAATCTATTGAACGAGTTGAACGGAGAAATTAATCGCCTTGAACAAGACTTTACTATTTCTGAACAAAAGAAAACTCGAGAGATCCAAGCTAGATGCATGGAAAGAGAATCTAAAGCTCTGTTTGATATGTCGGAAATGTAGTTTGCAGAGAAAAAGAAGATCTTTGAGACCTTCCTTCCTGACTCCCTCATGAAGGAAATTTACGAGGAACTCGGCAAGCGCGAGAAAGAAGACCTAGTGCGCTACAGGCAGGAACTCGACGCAGAGGCTCAGAAGAAGATCAAAGAAATGGAAGAAGAAGATAGAATTATCCAGGCTGAACTTGTCGCGCAACAAGAAGCAGTTAAGAAACTTTCAGTTGACGAGCAAAAGCTTATTCAGAAAGAGGTCTTTGAACAACGTAGACAGCAGAAGGCATCACGTGAAAAGCAAGCTGTTATAAGCTCGCAAGACGTCATCCAGAAGATCCGAAATGACCTTGAAAAGGGTCTTGAGGAGTTCTCAGGAGCATACGAAGACGAGCACAAGCGCTAACTCACAATCATTGAGGCAAAGATGAGAAGTCGTTCCGAGGCTAAGAAGCAGTATGACGCTTAGAGGGTGATTGATATGAAACGTTAGTCGGAAGAAGCCCAAGTTGCAAAGATGTAAGAGGAGGATCGTATTAGAATGACGCGCGCTAAGATACAGATGTTGCTCAACACGATTACTTCAGGTCAAAAGGTGATCCTCAAGGGTTGCTACTCTCGACAGACATGGCACTTCAACCAGAGGATCAACGAGGCAACTCTCAAGAACGATGATCTTGCCCAGACTCTTATCGCTCAACAGGAGCAGTTCTAGAGCCAAGTCATGAAGACTCTCATCTAGAGGATCTAAGATCTCGAGGAGAAGACCAAGGCTAAGATGGCTGACACTAAGTCAACAAACAAAGGACGCCGTCGCAGCAGCATTGCTCAGCGTTTGAAGGGCCTCGCTGCACTACGCGCCGCTGTTGACGAAACTCAAAGCCAGCTGAGCCGTAAAAACTCCACCCAAAGCAGCAGACAGTGAGATCACTTTGATTCTCTTGTGCTTGTTGGTGGTTAAAGCTCTAATAGAGCCCAACTCAATAAATATGTCAATCTTAACCGCGTGAATGCTTAGTGACCCATATACGGAAAGCGGTCTGATCACATACAGTATATTTACTTTATAAAAC
>Ga0138269_1180134_pt1 | contig 11328 bp, 2 predicted proteins | sample C_130208_E_mt_FD_106903 | JGI IMG/M metagenome (GOLD analysis project Ga0138269, IMG submission 106903) | Freshwater microbial communities from Lake Croche, Canada - C_130208_E_mt (Metagenome Metatranscriptome) | ecosystem: Environmental > Aquatic > Freshwater > Lake | place: Canada: Quebec...
CCTGTCTGTGTGATGTAGTGTGCGGCAGGAGAAAACATAGCATTTTTATTGATCTCTAACGCATAAGCACTTATAAAACGTAACAAATAAACATACAAATTTACATTTAAATTCATTAAAATTGGAGTAATTCATATGTCTACACAAACACCAACAGCTAAACAAATAAATGATATACAGCATCTATACGTAGCCTATTTTAATAGGCCTGCTGATTCTGATGGCTTACTTTTTTGGGGGAATATTTTAGCTGCAAGCAGTACTCCTGATGTGGTCCTTGCTCAAATCGCATCATCATTCAGCACATCTGCTGAGTACAATGCATTATTTGCAGGCGAAAATAATAGTCAAATTTTAAATACGATTTATGAAAATTTGTTTGGTCGTGCAGTTGATGTTAGTGGAAAAGCATTTTGGCTTCCTAAGTTAGACTCAGGATCATTTACTTTAAGTAATGCGGTAACAGTTATCGCTCAAGGTGCTCAAGGTCATGATCAAGTAGTTTTAGATAACAAGCTTGCGGCAGCTGTTGCTTTTACTGCAAGCTTGGTTACTCCAGCAGAAAAGTCCGCTTATAGTGGCGCGGCGGTAAATAGCCAAGTAGGTGTATGGTTATCTCAGCAAGCCGATGTGGCATGGACAGCACCAACTCCTAGTCAACTTAATGATTTGAATGTTCTTGCTTCTCAATTCACCAGTATTCCTAATGGCGGAACTTTTACATTGACTGACGGTGTAACGAGTACTAAAACGGTAGCGGCTTATTCTTTAGTCGATATAGCTCCTGGGTCGACTGGTGCTGAGCAAATATCAGTACCTGGCGTAAAATCTACAACATCTAATGCACCAGCAGTGTTGACTTGGTCGACAACAGTTGGAGATAAAGTAAGTTCTGGTATTCCCGTTAGTGAACTCGATTCATTCTTGCAAAATCTTATAGGCTTGAATTTAGACCAAGTTTTAGCAAAGATGGCGGCTACAACATCTTCAGCGAGTAATGCGGGCACGCCAACCAGCATTACAATCGGAAATATATCAGGAACAGCAACTTCAGATAATGGAGGTAGTACTGCAACAAGCACAATTACGATGAATTTCGCTAATAACGTGGCATTGAGCGTGCCTATTACGTTGGCTTCTGATTACATGACATTTTTAAACTTAATGCTGTTTAATGAAGATGGTAGCTCACGTTTATCGATGCAGTCTCCAGACAACGCAAAAGTCACTGGATTCCCAATAAATCATATCGTACTGACACCAACAAATAATACCGGTGGCACTATTGAAACCGGTTTTACTACAGCAGGTAACGACACAATTGTAGTTGGAAGACCTGAATTGTTAATGGGCGCTTATATTGATGGCGGTGCAGGTTACAATACGCTGCAAATTGAAATGAAGGGCGTTTTTGCCCAGCCAGCAGAGTTATTGAATATTCAAGAAGTTGATGTGGAAAACATGCCACATCTATATACCAATGCTGATGGTACAAGTAGCTATCCTGCTATCACTAATAATGGAACCGGAGGTTGCAGCTATTTAGATTTAAGCATGGCAACTAGTGTGCAAAAAGTAGTTATTACAGAAGGTTTGCCTTTCCACGGTATTAATATTGGCCCACTAAACATTGTCGGTATACAAGGAAGTACTCTGGTTAATGGCACGACTGTAGAGACACACATTGTTCTAGAAGGTGGCTTTACTCAGCCCGTTAATCTAAGTTATGGTTTAGGTCAAACTGGAACGGTTAACCTTGACCTACAACTGGGTAATACACAACATGATTTTGCACTAAACTTAGGGAATGCTGCAGGTGTTTTGAATATTAACTCAATGGGTTATGCAAATACTATTGCCCATCTTTGTGTAGGTCAATCTGGTGTCTTTGACGGCACGTTAAGTAAGATAGTTGTAAGCGGCACAGGTATTTTAGAAATTGATAACAGTCTTACTTATGACTTTAGCCAAGGCAGTATCAAAAAGCCAAATATTATCGATGCAACCACTAACACTGGCGGTGTAATACTGAATGCCGATGATAATGGCTATACGAAGTTTTTAGGTTCTCAAGCTGCCGATAGCTTCAGTGCACAAAATAATACTAGTGTAATAATTGTTGCTCAAGCAAATAACAATGCCGATAACGAATTTAACACTGACGGAACTGAACATGTTGCTATCACCGCAATGGGTAACGGCATAGAAACCATTTCTTCTCTAAATAACATTAGTGCAATAATTAACGTTGGAAATGGCAACAATAGCATTACTGCTGATACCAGTTCAGATGCCGGAATAAAAAATCAATCGATAGTAATTAATGTTGGCAATGGTGTTAATACAATTAGCGCCAACAATACAAATCAAGACGGCCCAGGCATAATTAATGGCCAGTCTGTGACTATCAAAACCGGTACTGGCAGTGAGACTATTTCAGCCTTACATAACGATAGCGTCACTATCAATGCAGGCAACAGCACAGGCAACAATGTTATTGAAGTCAGTGCAAATCACATTGCTATTACCACCGGTACTGGAAATGATGTAATTACAGTTTTTGGTGAAACCCCTGCATGCCATTTCTTCAGTAATGGCACTAATAATAAGAGTGCACTTGAATCAACTCTCACGACTCCTGGTTGCTTAAGTTCTTTACAAAATGCCGCGGGTGCAGTGCTTAATATTCATAGTGGTAGTGGACATGATACTGTCGTTTTAGGTGACAGTTCAGGCACAAACATTTTGGGTGACAATGCAAAAGATGGTTTTGTAGCTTTAACGGGTTCTGTTATTAATGGTACTAACATTACACTTCAAGTAAACGAATCAAGTGACATAAGCCAAGCAAGCTTGACTGGCGTTTCTTCAGTTGTACTTAATAATACATCTGCAAATAGATTATCAAACTTGACTTTATCTGAGGCTCAATTTGAACTAATCGGAGCAGCCAATATTAGTGTAAATAATGCTGCTTTTGGTGCAATAGCCAATATCAATATTATTATTACTGCTAATACTGATTTCAGTGCGCTAAATTTAAGTGCTCTTAGCCCGAATGTGCGTTTAAACTTCAACATTTTAAATGGTTCTGTACTGACTATGACAGCTGCAGAGCTAAGTCAGTATGTTGCTGTAGGTGGTGTAGTAAGTACTGATGGTCTAAACGGTAGTATTATTATCAATAATGCTGGTACTAATTTTGATCCTTTTGCAACAGGCAATAGCTATAAAGTAATTGCTGGTGGTTCGTTGAATCAAGATTTCAATTTAAGCACCAATGTTACAATCAATCGTGTTGTAGACAATGCGGGTGGTTATGAGCGTCCTGCTCCAAATAATAGTATCGATACATTGACTATCGATTCTACTAATATAGCCGTTGCAGACTTCATAGTTAGCAAATCTATTGACGCAAGTAATAATAATCATGAGATGACCCTTAATATAATGGGTAATCAAAATGTAGTCTTTAATGCGGGTGTAACAGTCAGTTTACCAGCCTCATCAACTATAGATTTTCATAACTTAGCGGGTACAGTTACTGGTCTTACGCTTAGTAATGTTCAAAACGTAGTCCATGTAGTTGGTAATGATATTCCTACAACCGTTGATCTTCAAATGACGGGAAATGTGACCGAGTTTAATACGTCCGGTGTGTCAGAATATTTAGTAACCCTAATGACAGGCAATTACATCATTGACCTGACTAATGAAAAAGATGTACATGTTTTAGGGCTGCAAGGCAATAATGGGCATACACTAACCATTAGCAATGTGCCATGGGGCGCTTCTGCACCTACTTTCTTATTACAAGGTGACGGTGTTGCTAACGCTAGCCAAGCAGCGGTCAGTAACGGCGCTAATCCAAATATCTCTACAGTAGGTGGCATTGATATTTTGTTCAATGATGTACAAGGTCCAGGTGCGCCTGCGGTTGTAAATATTAACAACGCTGGTGTGGCTTTAGGTACAACAGTTTTTGGTGGTGTTAGAGCCTTAGTTGTTGAAGGTATTACTGTTCATAATGCGGGTTCTTTAACCATCAATGTAACAGATGGTAATGCGCTTATTGGCCATATTGTTGATATAAGCGATAGTAATTCTCTTGCAACGTTAGATTTAACCGCATCAGGTTCATTGTCAGTCGATGGCGAATTACCGTCAGGTCTTACAACTATTGACGCAAGCGCTGTAACAGGTTTGTTTGCCGCGACTATCGGTAATAATGAATCTGCATTAAGCTTTATCGGTGGTGCAGGTGGCGTTAATTTGACCTTAAATCATTATGATGCGCTTGCCGGAACTACCATTGATTTGGGTGCTGGTGCAACACAACTGACCATTGAAAATGCAACTGATCTTAATTTGGCTGCCTTGACTCATGTTAGCGCTGTTGTGTTGAATAACGCTTCAACCTTAACATTAAACTTTGATCAGTTTAATGCCATTACAGCCGCACACATTACGGTTGATACTGGCACTGCTACCTTGAATTTGCATGGTTTAGATGGTCAGCCATTCTCTGTAGCTGATTTGGCGCCAGGTTTAACTATACAACATGTTACTATAGCTGATATTCCTGTAGTGACATTAGATGCAACAACTGATCTTACAGGCATTGGAGCATTAGTAGTTGATAAAGGAACAGTTCTTAATCTGACTGCACATCAATACATGGAATTAACAAACAGAGCTATCACAGGCTTTGGTACCGTTAACATAACGGGTTTAACTCAGGCTGATATTGATGCAGGTTTAGATTTAGATGGTATAGCAACTGATAATATTGGCTCCATTACCCTAGACCCAGCAGCAACTCATGTTAATCTACAAAATGTAGCTAAAGCCCCTACTGATTTGGGCACATTTACACACTTCGTGTTGTCAGCTAACCAAACTTTAGGTGTAGCAACACAAACTCAAGCTGATGGCTTAATTGTTGATAATGGCGCGGGTGGAATAGCTTCAGGTTCAGTTTTAGAAATGTTATTTGAACAACTTACTCATCCAGCTGATCATATTGATGCTAGCCATTTCAACGTTGCTACGCTACAAGTCTTAAGTTCGCTGTATAACATCCCACTCGATGCTGAGAAAGCATTCAGCGGGTTATCCAACAGTACTGTACTTGAAATCATTAATACTTTAGTTGACGTAACGTCAATCAACCGACAAGTTATAGTTGATGCTGGTGTTACCTTAGCTGCAGATGTTGTGTTTAGAAGTTTCTTGACCAATACTGAAATCAATAACTTGACCCTGACGCTTGCCGGCGGTGTGGATTTGACTAACGATCTAATATTGTCGCATGATCAAAATACTGGCTCAACTACACCACTAATCTTTCAGGTTTTAAATATTGTTTCAGCGGGTACGGCGCATAACCATGACTCAGGGCTTGTAGCCAACATTATTGAAGGTCAATTAACACCCTTTCCTGTTGCACCATTTAAACCAAATAATTTGCTAACTGTAAATGTTGATGCAACACAAGACCTAATAATTAAGGGTGGTATCGTTTTCAATTCAGTTGAAACTTCAAGTCAATATAGTCTTGCCGCCACAGCACATGTTGTTGTTACCGGTACTGCGAATGTAGATTTGGGTGTGCTAGATACTAGTACTGTCCATCATGTGACTACACTGAATGTAGCTAATACTGGCACAGGTAATTTGTCAGTTACGTTAGACGGCAATAAGATGTATTCAAATAATGGTGTCTCTGAAGTTGTAAACTTTAGTGGTAGCAACATTGATTTGATTATTGGAAATAACGTTGATTTGACGGCAGATGATCTGACGGGTGTTACACATTTGACCTTAGTTAACAATTCACATTTAACATTAAACTTTGATCAGTTTAATGCCATTACAGCCGCACACATTACGGTTGATACTGGCACTGCTACCTTGAATTTGCATGGTTTAGATGGTCAGCCATTCTCTGCACTAGATTTAGCGCCCGGTGTAAATATAGGAGAATTTACTTTAGCTGATATTCCTGTCGTGACACTAGATCCAACAACTGATCTTACAGGCATTATTAGCTTAGTAGTTAATAAAGGTACAGTTCTTAATCTGACAGCACATCAGTTCATGGAGTTGGGGGCAGGATTAACTCCAGGTTCTATAACTGGACATGGAACAGTTAACATAACGGGTTTAACTCAGGCTGAAATTGATGCAGGTATAAATTTACTTGGTATAACGACTGACCATGTTGGTACTATTAGTCTAGACCCAGCAGCAACTCATGTTAATCTACAAAATGTAGCTAAAGTCGCTACTTTATTTGGTGCATTTACACACTTCGTGTTGTCAGCTAACCAAACTTTAGGTGTAGCAAATCAAAATCAAGCTGATGGCTTAATTGTTGATAATGGCGCGGGTGGAATAGCTCCAGGTTCAGTTTTAGAAATGTTATTTGGTAACCTTAATAGCCAATTTGATCATATTGATGCTAGCCATTTCAACGTTACTTCGCTACAAGTGTTAAACACTCTGTTTAATAACCCACTTAATGCAGAGTCTGCATTCAAAGGCCTACCAAGCGAAACACAACTTGAAATCATTAGTAGATTGCTAAACGTAACGTCAATCAATCGCCAAGTGCTAGTTGATGCTGGTGTTAGTGTAGTTGCAGCGACTGTGTTTAATAGCATCCAAACCAATACTGAGATCAATAGCTTGACCTTAACCTTGGCAGGCGGAGTAGATTTAAATGGTAATCTGCGTTTGTCATACACAGATACTACTAATCATTCACTAACTCCTCTGTTATCACAGGTTTTAAATATTGTTTCTGAGGGTACAGCGCTAAACAATAATTCAGGTATCGCGGACAACATTATTCACGGATCTATAACTCCATTTACAATAAATGCACAATCAAATGATAACAATCTGCTAACTGTAAATATTGCAGCTACACAGAACTTAGTAATTGATGGTGGTATCCAATTCAATTCAGTACACACTGGGATTGCCTCTAGTGACCATGCCACAGCAAATGTTGTTGTTACCGGTACTGCGAATGTAGATTTGGGTGTGCTAGATACTAGTACTGTCCAACATGTGAGTACACTGAATGTAGCCAATACTGGCACAGGTATTTTGTCAGTAACGTTAGACGGCAATAAGATGTATTCAGTTGATGGTGTCTCTGAAGTTGTAAACTTTAGTGGTGACCACATTGATCTGATTATTCAAAATGAAGTTAATTTGACGGCAGACGATCTGACAGGTGTTACAAAGTTGACGTTAAACTCTGATGATGTTGTCTTAGGTGATGTGTCTCTTGTCTTAACGGCTGATCAGCTCAATACTATCGGTAACGCTAATATCTTCACTACAGGTACAAATTATGCTGGAGATCACAGATTAAATATCGTTGATTTGGGATCAGTTGCTTTTGATGCCACTACATTGCCAGATACTGTGCAGGTGGATTATGTTGAAATTAAAGCAGGCAATATCACTTTAGATCCAACGACCAATCTAACTGGAGTGCGCGAAATCATCGTTCATGAAGGTAGCACTTTAAACATGACGGCTCTGCAGTTTATTCAGTTAGAAAACGACGGTGGACATATTGTTGGTATTGCTACTGATGGAGTTGCTAGCTTTGGTGGTTCTGTTAACCACAATACTACTAATTACGTGGTAAATATTACCGATTTCGGTAATGCTACTTTAACGGCTGAGCAACTAGTTGCAGAACAAAATATTCACTTGGGTTCTGAGGTTGTAACGGCAACAGGTTTGGTTAATGGTAATGGTTTAGCCGGAACTATTAGTTTGGCTGCTGGTGCTAATTTTGCATTCTCAAAATCAGCATTTTTGGGTGGTAGCTTAAATTCAATTAATACAGGTACTCTAGAACTTCCTATTCTTGTTGCAGACGGTTTTAAAGGCGGTTTCGGTATTGACTTAGGTGCTAATGATCACCTAACTCTAGGTACGGTTGCACAGGCTTCTGGTCGTACAATCACAGGAACTGATTCATCTGTATTGTCGTTGGCTCTTTCATATCAGACTGACCAACTTGGAATAGGAATAACTGGTATAGCAACCAGTGCTCCCGCTGTTGGTCATGTTCCAATTAACGGTGAATCTACTGTTCTAATAGGTGGACAAGCATATGTCGGTTTAGAAACCGCGGCTTACACGGGTGGTTTTACTCTGCAAGTCTTGCACACCTTAGTGGAAGGTACTAACGTTGAGCAAGTGCTAGCACATCTAAGCTCTGGTATTACTGTTAATGTTGTTACTGCAGCAGAAATTCCTACTGCTCCTGCTGACTTAACGAATCGTGTCGTTATCGTTGATCCTAATACCACTATAGCTACAAACGCTGCAGGTGACTCTTTGGTATTTGCTAACCTAACAAGTACTGGCTTAATGAAAAACCTAAGTCTGGACTTAACAGGTGGTGATAATGTCCTGGGTAATATTGATATCAGCACTCTTATTCCTCTTAATTCAGGATACACGCCAAGCTACTTCGATACCTTAACGATTAAATCTGAAGGTAATAATGTCAATTATTTGGCTGTAGATAACAGTTTGCCACTATCGCCTGCTTATAGCGTTATTGAAGCGAGCCTTGGTAACAATCTGTTAAAGGTAGACATTAACGCGACTGAAGCACTTTATACTGGCATCATTGATTTCACTTCAATAACAAAAAATGCAACTGCAACAGTCACTGTAAATGGATCAGCGGATGTCAGCATTGCAGAGTTGAGTACTTCAAATGTAAATAAAAATGCACCTGGTACTGTTAGCACTATCGACATTGTTGATAATTTAACGGATGGTAAGGTGTTGACTATTCCTGGTAATACACCGGCTATAAATGATGTTGCGAGTACCTTAACAACGTTGGAACTATCAGGAACGGGTAACATGGTTATTGGTTCTTTACCAACAATTAGTGGAACCCTTGCTCAATTACCTTCTTTATTAAATAGTCAACCTGCCATTGAAAGTTCGGTGATTACCTTAATTGATGCCAGTGCATTGTCGGGTGAATTGACAGTGTATGACATTGCGCAAACGAATAGTAAAGACTTTACATTCACAAGTGGTACGGGTTTGACTCTAGTTACTTTGGGCGATCACGTTAGTGTTCCACAAGCAGGTAGTTCAATTCCTTTACTCGAGTTGGCTGCCGGCACTGCAGATAAGGGTTGGGTTTATGACTTATCTAATGCTGCAGCAAATAGTTCCTTAATTATTGATACCAATGTGACGACTTTTACCAGTGGCCATTTTGAAGTTGATTTAGGCACAAATGGTAATACAGTGGTTCTGAATGGCTGGAAATATGGTGACAATATTAATAACTTGCTTGCTAACAAATTCAGCGGTTTAAGTGCCTTTGACATCAAGGGTACAAACGGCACCTTAGATATTAATGGTGATGTAGACTTTAGCTCGCTTGATACGGTAACTAATAAAGTTGAAACCAACAATCTTGATTTGTCGGGTGTTAAATCAATTGTCCTGAGCGTAGGTAGTTCTGTAGAAATGACCGATGCTGAATACAAAGCCTTTACTGACGCGGGTGGCACTATCACTGGCCCAGGTACTACTTTGGAAGTTACTAGCAATGCAACTACTTTAGATCTAACTCAATACCGTGGTGTTACCGCGATACATTTAGATCAAGGTATAATAGCTAGTGATTTATATTTGACAGCACAACAAGCCTTAGTGACTACGTTGTACACTGACTCCGCTACTCCAGCTACTTATCCAGTCGGTGTCCCACCTGTAGATACAGCTTATACAGCCGGTGACTTTACGGGTCTTAATGTTGGTGGTATTAGTAATGATCCTAGAGTCCATATTCTTGTAACAAGTGCTGACAGCTCTGATATCAGTGCCTTAAAATTGTATGATACCTGTGATATTGACGTACAAGCAGGCGTTATTATTCCAACCTTAACTATTAATGAGGCTGAAGCTTTTGCTCTGCAAGGGGGTACTAATAATGCTGGTGAAGATTTAACCAATGTAAGTACTTTGGTTATTAATACTTATGCTGATTTAGTGGATATTAATCAGAATGTAACGACATTATTACCAATAACTGTTGATATTGCGCATTATGTGGATGGTTCTTTTAAATCGGCCTCTGTTACAGCTAATTCGTATGCTATGTCAACATTTAATGCTGATATTATTAAAGCAGGTTTAGTTCAGGGTGACGTTGCACAATATTTGACTGAAGTTACCCAGACAGGTTTAGGTGGAAAAACAGCAGCTATGTCTGATGTGATTAACACGGTAGATGTTATTGATCACTATCAGTTCTTAGGATTGTCGGGTAAAGAAATTACTGCGCTTTCTGCAATGACTATTGATAGCTTAGATACAAAAGCTGGTGATATACAAAATGGAGGACGAATCAGTTTAGTCAACGATACTTTTGACTTTACTGCTTACTTGGGAACGTCAACTACTGATCTAGTATCTGGAATCTGGTCTGGTATTGGTACAGAAAATGCTACTGATATCTCTGGAAAAGTCTTGCTGCTAGATTCAAATAACGGTATAACTGGATCAGGTACTTATTTGAATAAAGGTCAAGTTAAAAGTGAAATTAGTGGCCTTGATTTTGCTATGGTTAATAATTCTAATGCTGTTATTTATGAAACAAATGGTGGTAGTGGAAATAATGATATTCATATCTGGGCTGCTCATGATGATGTAAATGGTGTTATTAGCGTAGCCCTGATTGGAACAGTGTTAGATGGTGCACACCAAAGTGTATCTGCAGCAAACTTTGTCTAAGCACTAGCTTAAACTGATGGGGGGTACAGTTTTTTTGTGCCCGCCGATCCAATCTTTGGATTGCTTGAAAACCTTAAGCTTGTTTAAGCTAACCTTGCAAAATGGAGTCTGTTTTTATAAGCGGAATCTTAATATATTAGGCGTTTTATAGTATAAGGCTTCTTGATCAGTAAAATCTAATCTAACCCTCGTTTGAATATTATTCAACGAGGGTTTTTTTATTAACTTTAAATTAAATAATTTTATGGCAACAATTACATTAGATGGTAAAGACTACGATACTGAGTCTTTTTCAGAAGAGGCAAAGGCCTCATTAATTTCTGTGCAAGTTACTGACCAAAAGATAAACGAATTACAAGCACAAATGGCAATATACCAAACTGCTCGTACCGCTTATGCACGCGAGTTATTATCTCAATTACCTAGCTTAGTAGAAATAGACCCTATTCATTAGCTTTTGCGCTGATTTTTTAATCAGTAAATCATTACCTATAATTCAATTAACTAAGTTTTATAAGTACAAAG
>Ga0138269_1166995_pt1 | contig 11205 bp, 10 predicted proteins | sample C_130208_E_mt_FD_106903 | JGI IMG/M metagenome (GOLD analysis project Ga0138269, IMG submission 106903) | Freshwater microbial communities from Lake Croche, Canada - C_130208_E_mt (Metagenome Metatranscriptome) | ecosystem: Environmental > Aquatic > Freshwater > Lake | place: Canada: Quebec...
CGGCGAAGTACATCATGCTCAAGCCCACCGAGTTCAGGTAGAAGCCATCAGCGTTCTGTCAAAACGTCGATCAAGTTCCCATGGAGATCCAATTCTTTGGAGTGAGTGGGTCTGTTGAAGTAAATGAAGACGACCTTCTTGAAACATTGCAGGTTAACGACACAGCACAGAACCTCGGCTATGAAATTGCAAGCGGATTCGACTTAGAAGTCAAACTTCTCGACTCGCAACAGGAGCTCACGTTCCTACAAAACATCCGCATTGATCAGCTGAAAGCTTCTGAGCACAGCATTGGAGTTTCAACTTTGCTTGCTAATCGCGCAGTCCTGACTTCAAACCTATGCATTGAAGGCCAATCACTCATTAGGATCAGCGACCCGAACCTCTAGCTCCAGAAAATTGACGGCGTTCAGGTGACAATCAAGCAGCGCGACGGGTCAAAATCGTGGCGAGTCCTTTACTGCCAAATTGAATGCGTTAAATCTAAGACATCCGAATCATCGATCTCCAATGAATAGAGCTCAACTCTCTTTTAAAACGAGGAGATTCCAGCTATTTTCTATAGAAATTGTCTACTTATACCAAAGTTCTTCCCAGTGATCAACTAGCAGATCGTGTCAATAGTCTACGACAATCGCTTCAACGAGAGACTTAGAATCAGAGCCATTCAGCTTCTCAAGAACATAATTTACTAAGACCAGAGAATGATGCCCCTCGTCCTCGCAAATATGGACCTTACTCAGTACCTGTAAAACAACGTCTTTGGATGCAGTTAGAGTTTAATTACACAGGCAGTTGAACTGCTACAAGTCTTCCAGAGTGAGCAGTCGTTCAGTCTAACGCTGTACGAAATCCTTATCGAACAAATTGAGCAACTACCGTTCACCCTAACGACTTACAGTGGGTACGAGGCCTTGATTGGAATGATGAAGTGGGCCATGCCAGTTGACATAGAGCGAACACTTGACACTGTCCTCCAAACTCTCTACTCAAAACTACTCAAAAAGATACAGTAGGCCCAGTCGAAAGAAGCTGTCCTGTACAGAACTCGCTACCTACCACAGCAACTCAATGATCGCAGTGTCTGTTCATATCCGTTTGACAAATACAGCTTCTAATCTTCTGAAAGCAAATCCACAGTCAATGATAAGATCACAGAAGTGGCTTTGAAGCGTCACGATTTGGTTTACCAGATGCGCGTCGAAAACTAAACAGAAAAGACAAAAAAGCACTAGTTTGAATACAGAGTAGTCTTCCTCGCTGAGACTTTTGTAGACACGCTGAAGCTCTACTTTGAGAAGCTGGAGAAGGTACTCGATAACCCGTACAACTTCCTGATTTCTATTGAAGTTTCGAACGGGTCAAGAGTGATCTTAAGTCAGAACTACCCCATCTACACCTATAACTAGTTCGCTGTTTTGGCATATGACGCCAAGGCCGACAAAAATAGCGACTACGCCCTTACGATCGGTGGACTCAAGACGCTAGCGAAGGAGTTAACTGTAGTAGTAAGGTTTGGTTCCACAAACTCAACCCTCGAAAAGGGACTCGCAAGCTGCATTGTTCCTAAGGTGATAATCGAGGCTTACGGCAAGATATCTGAGCAGCTGATAGAGCAAGCCGACTTGAAGTACGAAGCGATGGTAAAGGCTGTGTCAATAAAGAGCTAACCTCAAGTACAGTATGGAAAGAGCATTAGAGTAATCACAACTAAAACTTTCGACTTTACGGTCATTGATCAAACTGAGGAGCAACAAAAGACTCAGCCAAATTCATAAATTACTTACCCAGCTTACTTCCCAGCGTCTGGCAACGAGGTCAAGCCTCAGCAAGTCAAACAGGATTTAGTCCTAACTTCTTAGATATCAACCACCTCGCAGAAGAAGTAGGACAAAGGCGCAGAAATTGTCGCTCTCTAACTCCTTCAAGATGAACTGAGAGGCAAACTCGAAACGAACATGCCAGCTGATGCCTCCTTCATTGAGCTCTCCAATCAAATCCGTACTTGTCAGCTCACTTCATCTTCTGACAACGACTCGATCGAGTGCCTTTAGTATCTAGTGATGGTAGCCAGTGATTTGGCCAAGCTTGTGAACTACATTGTGAATCTCGAATCGGTCTCAGATGTTCGCAGCCACTTCCTGAAGGTCAGTACAAGCATGACTGATTTCTGCCTTGAGCTCTTCGACCACTTAGTCGTGCGAGAGTCAGGCCAAGTCGCAACAGAGATGACCAAATTTTTCAGGGATTGTCTCTTTAAACTTATGAACGAGGAAGAACGAACAACCTTCATTTCATAAGTCCTTGATTTGTACCTTTCAAGCGCACAGCCTGGATTCAGTCAAAACGCCGTCCTTGATTCTATCCATAACATGGGTGTCTCTTCAGAATTACTGATCAAGTATATGTAGGAGAGACTGTAGATTGGGGCTGCAAACAGCCAACCTACCACTGTTAATCAAATAATCACCATGCAGTCAGTGCTTCTCTTGGCTAAAACTGAACTCAAGAAGATTCAGCCAGTCACTGTAGTAACTAAAGAGGAAGAGTGCAAGACTGACTACGACGGCCTCTACAGTATCCTATTCTATACGAGCGTGTGGGTTTGCCGCAACACCGGTTCCAACTTCAGGAAGGAGGACTAGATCCGCATTCTACTTTTGTTAAGCAATTGTATGAGTGAGTTGGGGAAGAGAGTATCCACTGAAGTATTGGTTAAGCTCGCAGAGGACTTCGGGTCCCTCTAGACTCTACTTGTCGACGTGATTTGTCTACAAGATGACAAGCTCCTCTAAACTCAAGGTATCCAGCTTACCAACATCATGGACCGAGTGTCACACTGGTCACTAATCCAAAAATCTGACAAGGAAAAAACTCCAGAAGATCAGAGACTGAAGGGCGAACTACTTCTGGAAGTGCAGAAAACTACAAAGGAGCTGAAAAAGCTGAAGTAGATCATGAACCAGCATCAGGAAATAATTCTCAAGTGGCTTTTGGAATACAAACTTAGGCCAGATCTGCCTTCTGAGAATGCGTGTCAAGCTAAGATCATCGAGCTGTGTGGGTCTCAGAGCGAAGTTTGGATCCAGGAAATCAACGCTGCTTTGGACAACTACCTTTCCAACAAGGTGCAGATTAAGCAGCTAGATGAAGACTTGATTGCTTTTGGCGTCCCTGAGTCTGATAGCACAGTTGCGGCAACTTCATCTCTCCTGTCAGTCATCAAAGACTTCATTTCAATGCTTAATTCGAGCACTTTTGCATACGACTCGCTACAGTAGCTCTGGACACTTACATTAAGGTCGCTTTAGACAGTCAACGTACACGAGTTGGTAATGTCAGGGGCCCTTGAGAGCCTGATAGACGCTTTTCTTGCAAGTTCGAAGCAAATAAAGCAGACGACCTTCACTTAGATCTTAAAAATATCAGAGACCATCTCAAATGACGATAAAAGTGGGCGTTTCATTTGCAAACTTTTGTTTAAGACTCTGAATTCGATGAAGGGTCAAAGTTTGCAAGAAGACTCTGTCGTGTTCTCAATCTGCCTCGGGTGGCTGGACATCCTGACCATTGGTCACATTTCAGCGAACACAAAGTCAGACAAGGGATTAATCATGTTGAGCGAAACAACCATCACGTCCACTCTTGAGGCTTAAGACGTGTTACAAATGTTTTTCCAGGCTGCTGACTACCTCTGTCGGTATTTGAACTCGGGTAGCTTTGAGGGTCCAAGCGGAGCCAAGATTGAAGTAGTCTTACGACTCTAGATCGTCACAGACATGATCATGGTCTGTTTGAGGTCTGTAAACAGTTAAAACAAGCTTGCGCTACAAGACTTGTTCACTTAGTGCTAGACGTCTGAAGAAACAAGAAGAGGAATGGCAACAGCAATGGACTAGATCATATCTTGGTTGTTCTTGTCAGGCAGAACTGAAGAAGAAGAAAAAGAGCTCTTGCCACTGAGCAACAGTTCCAACTTAACACCAGCAACTGTTCTTGCTAAACAAATTACAAGCTAGCTCACCTAGCTCCTCGAACTGGTGTCAGACTGTAACGCAAACACTGAGGCCATACAATTAGCGCTTACAAGCCTCACCATGATAGTAAAGACAATGAACAAACAGGTCGACCAGAGGTGTCGCTAAGGCCAGCTCAGCTTTTTCATCGCGGTGAAATTGACTAAGCGATCGAACTCACTTTTCACAAAGCTGCTGACCCATTGGCTCGTTTCAGACACACTAGTGAACTTCTTCGTCTTCAAGCTCAAAGGGTTCGACTTCCTACTTGATATCATCTCGGCTGACAACAACAAACCTTAGTCAGACACAAAAAAGATCAATCCATCTCTCTACGATACAATTCAGAACTAATTAGCAGGCTCAGATCTTGAGGGCCTCTTCGGCGATGCCGTTTCAAACCCTAATGTAGTTTCCTCCAGCGTTTAAATCGACACAATGGTAGGTCCCGTTGGGTCAAGTTAACCGTAGCTAGAGTCCAGTGATGAAAACTTAAACTTCGCATTGGTCGAACTTGCCAAGAACAAGATGGTACTTGAAAGTACCTCTGGTACCGAGCCCGTGAATACCTTTGCAAACATCGATTGGCCCGTCAACAAGAAGGGGTACAAACATAAAGTTTACACTAAGCTCCTCAAAGACCAACGGGGTTACCTCGAACACGAGATGATTTTTAAACTGCCGCAGCTTTCAGTGCTCAGAGAGATCCAAGTTGGCTTCGTCAACTACTGGGCAAGTGAGTCAGAAGTGTGCATCGAGCCCCTATCAGTGCTAGTACAAGGCGGGTTCGATAAGGATAACCTGCAGCACATCTGTGTTCTTGAGGTGGCAACTGACACTGCTTTCATGAGCGTTAACAGCACAGTCTTCGCTAAAAATCTGCAGGAGTACCAAAATAACCAAATGGTTTCAACGATTGAAGAGGCTGTGAAGAACAAGCTCGGCAGTCTGGTCAACTTCAAGTGCATATACATAAAGTTCAGCATGCGAAGGAACGTGATGACGTGCCTCGAAAACAGTCCTCTAGCGACCAGACTGAATAAGCCCCAGTAGCTCGCAATCAACTACATCTCGATTTCAGGATACGACATGTCCCAGGTCAAGGGTAGTGCAACTTCTTTCATCGCTAAAGAGTAGAAAAAAGCCGCTTTGGAGGTGATATCCCTAATTTGTTCCGGTGACTTCGGCTCAGCGCTTCAAGTGATAGCCAACTAGAAGGAGACAATCGAGAGGATCAAGGATCAATTTGAACTTCTGACTTCTTTGGTTGAGTTTAAGTCGTCGATGATAGAACCGACGCTCGTTTCAATTTCAACTCACAACGCTGAGATGGGAGACTGGATCATTAAGAGGTTCATAACGACTGAGGGATTCGAAAAGCATGCAGGACTCTGTGGAAAGATCATCGTCTGTGACAAGAAAATGGTGTCTGCGAGACTTCAACTCCTATTACAGAGAATCATTGAAACATTGAAAAAGATTTCAACAAACAAGATGTCCTAGTCTGCACATATATAGCGACTTCTTCCCTTCGTAGAAATTTTCGTAAAAACACTTCATCTTGTGGCCCCTGAATTAAACCAAGCCGAACTCGTAAACTTAGAAGTCAGCTAGGAGATTATTGTAGACAATATAATTTCTCTGCTGAGCTCCACTACAAAGGAACGAGAGCAATAGAGCAAGAAGCTGAGAGAGTTCTTGTAGATTCTAGTTTGTCCGCCAACTCCATTCTAGAACACACTTGTGGATAAAAACGCCCTTGCATTGTTGCTTCTATCAACAAACGACAATATTAGCGAGGATGAGTAGTATCAGCGCAGATTCATCACAAGTTTGCTAGCTGCTCAAAACCACTCAATAGCGGTGTCCATACTTAACAACCAAAGTGAATCTCTGATGCAACTGCTTAAGTGGGACTAACCCAACAATATCCCAGACTAGGCTGCCATCAACTGGGCCAAGTTCTGGATCAACACTAGTTCTAACCAAAAAGTTAAGGCTCGTTTGCAAGACGACGGCTATCCTCTGAAACTTTACGAAATTCTTAAGGAAAAAGACCCAGTAGGCATGAAAACAAGAATCATTTAGGAGTTCAAGGAAGAATACCTTGTGCTAATTGTTGAGCTAATCCTTCGTATCTCCGCTGGAAACAAACTAATTGAACAGCAGTTAACAAACACAGTGATTGGAGATCTTGAAACTCTAAAGTCAAAGAGGGACATGTTCTTTATAAACAAAGTGCTCCTTCCTCTCATTAAGAACGAAGAGACCCTACCCCTGTGCCTCGTTGACTAGAGCATAAGTTAGGAATGGAATCTTACCATCGATTCACTTGGATAAAGTAGTGAAATTAAGACCCAAAAGTAAGACTATAGCTCTTTCCTGCCCTCGACACTGATCGACAATGAAGTTAGGCCCAACTTGATAAAGGCATTTAAAGAGATCGTCGGGAAAGTGTCGACCTCTCAGGCAAACAATACAATCAGTGGCCAGTGGACCAATGTTCAGTCAATTACCTAAGTCTAGCAAATTGGCGGATTCCCTCAACTGTGGACTTCAATTTAAGGCAAGGGACCACTAGTGATCCTTATCAAAGGAGAAAGTAAAGCTGGTAAGAAATTACTGTTTGGAGGCTACTGCAGTAAGCAAATGCCTATGGCTCCAGCACAGTTTGACAGCGACTAAGACGTCCCAGTCCACAGCAGTCCCGAAGACTTCCTTTTCTGTCATATTCAAGGCGAAGGTTTCTTCTTCTTCAGACCAAGCAACAACATCATAATTGAGTTTTTCAGTGATTACGAATCTGGCGGTGCCATTAGCATGGGATCTGATTTCATGTAGCTATCAATGAGTTACGACTTTAAACTCTCAGTTGGTCCTACAAGTCAGCTAACCGAGTTTGAAGTCGGCTCAGTACCGAAGACTGGATCCTTAGCATGTTTGGCTTAGATTGGAGATAGCGCGACCAACTTCGAAGGCTCAAAAGAGTTCACTCTTGAAAGAGCCGAGATGTGGCTTGGTAATGTAGGGCAAAAACAGAGCTCAATCAGCGGTTCAAACGCAACAGGCATGATTTCCAAAGTTATAACCTCAATAAAGTCGTCCGAAAAGAGCTAAGACTCTCTTATCCATCCCTGGGTGAACCAACTTTCTCCTTTCAACTACTTTAGATCGCGCAGTGTTTTCATGGTGCCATCTCACTTAACAGTGAAGAAAGTTGCAGAGATACTACTTTATCTCAACCCAGCAGCTGATTCGTTGGCATTAACTAACAACTCTGTGCAGTTCCAGATGACTGAAACGATATAAGAAGTTTATGATAGATTTATGTAAAATCAACAAAAGGCTGAACTTTCACACAACATACTCGACCTCAACTTCTCGATCGAGAGCTTGCGCCAAGCTATAAACACCGATGAGGATGTAGACATATCCACGCATGTTTCAAATCAGTACGTTCCTAAAAATGGCTTCTTCGACCAGTTTGAAAGCTAAGGAGGAGTTAAGCAGTTCATTGCAGTGACTTTAGCCACTTTACTCTGGTGGAAAGATACAAAGCTTGTCGAGAGTTGGGGACTTTGGCTAAAAGAGATTGATAGCTTCTCGGAAATCCCGCTTTTCTTCCAGATTTTCCTGAAGAATAAGTCATGCAAAGAGCTTCTATTCAAGATCTTGAGTGGCGAACCTGATAAGGATGTCGACAACAAGAAGTGGGAGTTAGAACAGAAAGAGGCAGTCCAAGTCAACTACAAGATTTTGGCTGAGATTTTTGCAATCAGCAACGATGTAAACATTCGTCAGACTGCAGTTAAGGCTGGTTTCTTAGATAGAATTTTGGAACGACTCGGTGCCATAAGTTTCGAAAAAGCCAGAACACTTGAAGAAAGCGAGGAAGAAGAGGTTCAGCAGGTCGCCGAGCCAACCCTCGTTAAAAATAAGTCTGCGGATGACAAGAACAAACCCAGACAAAAGCGCTAGGGCGTCGGCTATAGCAGCAAGTAAGGCGAAACTTTCAACGTGACCGCCTATCTGGATAACAAACAGAAGCGCAACGAACAGATCAAGATTTTGGTGGACATTGTGTGTAACTTCTTCACAAGCCATGAGTGGCAAGCTGACTAGGAACTAACAGAGTCAATCCTTCAGTCGCCCCTATTGCCACTTCTTGAAAGTGCGTTCAGAAATGGTTCGTGGCTAGACATGGCAAAAGAAGCCCCGCTCTATCACTCCTATATGGCATTGACAAGGGCACTGGCAAGTCAGAAAAACTTGGTAGGATGTCTTATTGAGATTGATACCCACTACAAGCCTCAGCAAAACATGCCCATATACAAGTTGTTAGGAAAGTTGAACGATCTGGCTTCAATCTTTTTGCAATGCTTGAAGCAACAGGAGAATGCTGTCGACGTGAATAGCCCAGAGAGTCCTGAGAAGCTTGCAAGAGACGTCACTCGAACTTTCTAAGTGGTCCAAGATGCAGTTGAATCCATTCTTAGAGACAAGTAAAATAACAACTAAATCGAAGACGCTCTTACTTTGCCTGTGCCAGCTCAGTACCGAGCTCTTCTAAGTTCTCTGAGATTCGACTACATGGATATGCAAGAGGCTGGAGATTACAAGCATCACTACAAGACAACAGCCGCTTAGAACATGTCCCCACCTCCAAGCAAGATGGTCAGGCTAGCGCAAGAGTTAGCTGATCTTTCGAATGCACTGCCCAGTGAGCACACCAACTCAATCTTCGTACGAGTTGATAAATAACGCGTTGATATGATGAAGGCTCTGATCGCAGGAGCAACTGGAACACCTTACGCGCATGGAGTCTATGAGTTTGACCTATTCTGTGAGAACTCTTACCCCAGTGGACCACCAAAGATGAACTTGATGACGACTGGCGCTGGATAAATCAGGTTCAACCCGAATCTGTACGCCTGTGGAAAAGTTTGTCTTAGTCTCCTAGGAACATGGAGAGGAAGCGCAACTGAAAACTGGGACGCAAAACTAAGCACAATTCTGCAAGTTCTCTTAAGTACTCAGGCAATCATCATGTCAGAGGAGGTTTACTTCAACGAGCCAGGCTTCGAGAACGAAGCAGGCACTCCAGACGGAGAAAAGAGAAATGAGGGCTACATGAACATTGTTAGATACGGCAATGTAAAATACGCAATGCTAGGTCAGATTAAGAAGCCCAGCAAAGGATTTGAAACTGTAATTATGCGTCACTTCTACATTAAGAAGGCTGAGATTCTGGCGGACATTAACTTGTGGGTCGATAGAGCAGACAAGGTAGAGGCTCTTTTCACGGGTCTCGTTAGCGACCACAACCATAACATCGCTAAGGAATTCCAAAAGACCAAGACCAAGTACAGAGAGATGCTCCAAGCTGCCGTAAAAGAACTTGAAGATGAGCTTCACAAGCTTGACAAGCCCCAGAACTATCAAATCATGCCAAAGTAGCAGGCCACACTTAAGAAAGTGCAAAACCAAAAGAAGGTCGGAATTGCTGACGGCAAGCAAGACTTAGACGGGGTCGACATGGACACTGATGATGAGAAAACCGAAACCATCGACACTACCAAGAAGATTGACATCGATGACGAGGCTGTCAAAGATAGGTGGAGTCGCTACATCGGCGCCATGGGCGTTGAAGCTGTCGCTAAGCAGGCCGCAGCCAACATTTTCCTAAGCGGAGCTGGAACGCTGGGCATTGAAATTGCAAAGAATCTGGTTCTGTCAGGTTGCAAATCCTTCACACTGCACGACGACAAAACAACTACCACTCGTGATCTTTCAGGTTAGTTTTTCCTTAACTAAGACGACATCGGAAAGTCAAGATCGATTGCGTGCTTACCCAGACTTCAGCAGCTTAACTTCTACGTGCGATGCAAGCAAGCGTTAGAAAATATGCTTCCAAAAACAGAGGAAGAGTTATCGAGCCCCGAGTGGAACATCCAACAGTACGATGTTGTGATCCTCACCGAAGCCACCAACGACTAGATCATTGCTGTGAACAATTTGTGCCGCAAACATGGTAGAAAGTTCATTTGCGCTGACGTGAACGGCGTCTTTGGCCGAGTCTTCAATGACTTTGGAGATGCGTTTGAAGTTTTGGACAAGAATGGCGAAGAGTTGCAAGACTGCATGATCAAGAGCTTCACCCAAGATGAAAATACTTTAGTCGAACTCCTTCCCAACGCTAAGCACAAATTCGAAGATGGCGACGAGGTACTTTTCGAGGGAGTTTAGGGCATGGAAATACTTGAAGGTCGGCAACAAGGTGATGCAAACAAGGAGGTTAAATCAGGCTCAATCAACGAGACTATCTGGAAAGTGACAGTTGTGAGCCCTTACAGCTTCAAGATAGGCGACACTCGAATGTACCAACCGTACAAAGGAAACGGTCTTGCGAAGCAACTTCGAACAAAACTTACCTTAAAGTTCAAGTCCTTTGAGAATTGCTAGCAATAGGTTGATCTTCCCCTTGATCCAAACCTTTCGATTTCTGACTTCGAGAAAATGACCCACAATCTGTTAGCTCATGTTGCCTTTGAAGCGATAGACAAATTCAGAGTCGCCGAGCAAGGATAAAAACCAGCCTCATGGAACAAAGTTGACTGTTCTAAGTTCATAGACATCGCATTGCAAATAGTAAAGGACAGAAAGTACGATCTAGACACTGAAAAGTGGACAGAGGACAACGCTGAGGTTGGGTTCTTGCAGAAGTTCGCCTTGACCTCGCGTGGAGTCTTCAATCCAATCTGTGCATTCTTTGGTGGATTTGCAGCTTAAGAAGCAATCAAAGCGATCACTGGAAAGTTCACACCTGTATATCAGCTCTTCTACTACGACGCGATTGAGCTTCTTCCGTCGATCAAACTCAACGAGTAAGAAACTTTCGAACAACTTGTTGAGAGGATCAAAGTCGCAGAGGATGGCAGCAGACTTGACGGCCTGAGAATTTGTCTTGGAGAAGAACTTGTTCATAAGCTGGCATACACCAAATTGTTCATGGTTGGCGCTGGAGCCATCGGTTGTGAGTTGCTAAAGAATTACGCGATGCTTGGAGTAGGCACTGGCAAAGAGATTAAGGGTGACAACCCCAAACTAGCAGGGCAGATCGTTCTTACTGACCCAGACATCATTGAAGTCAGCAATCTAAACAGGCAGTTCTTGTTCAGAGAAAAGCATC
>Ga0138269_1158033_pt1 | contig 11077 bp, 11 predicted proteins | sample C_130208_E_mt_FD_106903 | JGI IMG/M metagenome (GOLD analysis project Ga0138269, IMG submission 106903) | Freshwater microbial communities from Lake Croche, Canada - C_130208_E_mt (Metagenome Metatranscriptome) | ecosystem: Environmental > Aquatic > Freshwater > Lake | place: Canada: Quebec...
CTGCAATGGGCCGCTTTTTTTATGCCCAAAGGAGGGACCTTTAATGAAAATAAGAGCATGTGATATTGCGGTGAAATCGCTGGCGGACGATGGTGTGTTCAAAGGGTACGCAAGTATATTTAACTATGTCGACGCGCACGGCGACGTGGTGTGCAAGGGGGCCTTTGAGCAATCGTTAGATCGCTGGCAGAAAAAAGGCGCCTTGCCGAAAATGCTGTGGCAGCACGCACCTGATCAGGTGGTCGGTGTGTGGACGCGGATGCGCGAAGATGAAGTGGGGCTGTACGTCGAGGGAAAATTACTGCTGGACGTGGCAAAAGCGCGCGAGGCCTATGCGTTACTCCGTTGCAAAGCCGTTGATAATTTATCCATTGGTTTCCGGTCAAAACGATCCATTCGCGGACGGTTTGGCACACGTGATGTGACGTATTTACATGAAGTTGATTTGATGGAAGTATCCTTGGTGACATTTGCGGCGAATGACGAAGCCCGGATTTTAGCAGTGAAGAGCGCGGCGGATGTTGGTGCGTGCCCGTTTATGGCCGGCATGCCGAGCATGACCCAGGAATTGTGCACGTGTTTGCAGATTTCATGATTTAATATTTAATTTAACAACTCAAAAACCCTGGGGTACGATCTGAAAGTTATCTCTTTTTTGAAAATACACCTCCCAGTTTTGCTTGGTTTCCGTTCTCGTTTTTGAGAAAAACAAAAAAGTGCCCCCAGGGTTTTTGAGTTGTTACTATTTAATCAAACATGATTTAATGTTTTTTATGTGATTTTTTATTATTATATGTCAATATAATAAATACCTTTTTCTTGAATAATAAAAACAGATGTGCTAAATGTATGTTGGTGCGTATGTATTAAATTTAACAAATAGGAATGAAAACATGAATTTATCAAAAATTACCCTCGTGTCGTTGATAGTCGCGCGTGCAGTGAATGTCTGTGCGATGGACGTGGACGAACGGGTTGTCCTACGTGCAGTGAGGCATCTTGGAAAAGCAGCCAAGGAAAAGAAAAGAGCAGAAGCTATCAAGGCCGATGAAAAGGCGGCATATGATGCACAAAACCTCAAAAATGCAGAAGAACTACCTGAGCGATTAAAAGCCGAGAGGGCCGAAAAAGAAAAAAAGCTTGTGGAGAAAGCAGAAAAAAAAATCCAGAAACAAGATGAACGCCAGGAAAAATTTCGCAAAGATGCAGAAAAGGCACGAGAAAAGGAAGCAGAAAAGGAAGCAGTGGAAAATCTAGACGCTCAACAGCGTATCTTTGACGATTCTGTGGAAGAAGACGGATGGCCCAGTGTATTGCTAGATACTATCGAACGTGGACACATGAGATGTGAAGAAGTCGAGCAGTATACTTATGGTGATTCCGTGCCGGAGAGAGTTGTGAGACTCGACTGCCATGCCCAAGATAATACAGCGTTTTTTGATAACGATCCTAGAATTAAGGACGATTTAATTGAAAAAAAAATAATGCCGCGTGTTAACATGGTAGTTCGTTTCTATAAGTCGTGTGCATTCGAAAAGTTAGACCTGGTAATTCCTTGGTATATGGTGAGAAAATATGGAAAATCTGCCGGTGGCGGTGCTTCAGCCAAGGCTGGTGGGCCTTCAGCCAAGGCTGGTGGTGGCAGTAACCCGACTGCAGGTGATTTAACCACTCACTGTTCCATTCCCCGTGGACAATTTCAGTATAATAAAGTAAAAAAAAATCCAGAACACATTGCAGTGTTCCTTAATGGATTGGATGATACAGCTTTTTTACGAGAAGATCTGGCTCTTGAAGGGGCGTTGATAAAAATCGGTTTATCGCGTGAAAACACAAGACTGTTCGTGTATCCTTTGGAACAATTAGACAATTTAAAACGTGTAATGAGTCAAAATGGATGGACGGAGCAGGAGGACGCTGAAAACCAATTTATAGGTAAAAAAGGTAAATAATAACGTACCAGACACTACTCGATTTTAAACGAAATCATTGTTTGCATGCGCAAACTTGGTAAGGGGGGCATTTATGGCTCCCTTTTTTTATACCAACACCAGAGCATACTGCGGTTCGATTACTGCACCTACGATATCTGCGGTGCTCACCTAATACCATTTCCACTAAAGATTGATTGATGCAGCCTTCTGCGATATCTGTGCAGGACGTGTACGAGAGGGAACGAACGCTGCTTGAATCTTGCAGTCTTACCACTCAAACTTTTTTGAAATTGGTATAAACTGCGCGCCTCGAATCTTGGAATCTTAGTACTCAAATCGCATTAAAGCTGTTCTAGCGATCGAAATTAAGTGATCGCATCCAACCCCCAACAAAGGAAAACCTATATGACACACGAAATCGACTTTATCAAAAAAACTGAATTCGACAAAAATCTTGGCGAGATCAAGCAGTGCGTGATTGATTTTAAAGAGCGTCAAGAAAAAAAGCTGAATCAAATGTGGGCGACGGTAGGCCGTTCTTCAGGGACTGAAGGCACGTTGCAGGGCGAGAATAGATCGCAGGGAATCATGCGTGATTTTAACGGCAATGGGGATGATAGCGACCCAGAGTTGCGTGGTTTTATGCGCACTGGCTTGCAGACCAAGGCGTTGTCTGGATCAGATGAAAGTGGGGCCTTTTTGTTAACGCGCCCTGTGCAGGATCACATTCAACAACGATTGATTTTACGGGGCGGCATTCGTGGGCTTGCCAGTTCAACCAGTATTTCAACGGATGCGCTTGAGCTTTTGATCGATGCAAAGGCGGGTGATGTGGGCTGGGTTTCTGAAACGGATGCGCGGGATGAAACGACAACACCAGAGCTGTTTAAGCAGAAAATTCCCATTCACGAAATCTATGCAAAACCACGTATTAGTCAGAAATTGCTGGATGATGCCGTGATCGATATTGAATCATGGTTGGTCGAGAAAATAGCGCATAAAATGCATCAATTTGAAAATTCTGCGTTTGTGCACGGTGATGGATTGGGTAAGCCAAAAGGATTTTTGAATTATCCTCTGGTTGCCGTGGGTGCAGGGGAAAGAGGCGCGATTGAGTCTGTTAAAACAGGAATCGATGGCGGCATTGATCGTCTGGACGTGCTGTATTATGCACTGGAGGCAATGAAGCCAGAGTTATTGGATGGCGCCGTTTGGTATGTGGCGCGGTCGGCAGTAACGCAATTGCGTCGTTTGAAAACACAAGATGGCATGCCCATTTGGCAACCGTCCTTATTGGCAAAAGAGCCCGATCTGTTATTGGGATACCCTGTTGTGGTAAGCGACGATATGCCGTCCGTGCGCGAAGGCACAGCGAGTACATCCATGATGCTGGCAAATTTTAAGCGCGGCTATCACGTGGTGGATCGTCACGATATGCGACTGCTTCGTGACCCATATAGTTCGAAACCATTTGTCGAATTTTATGCGACAAAGCGTGTGGGCGGGGATGTGGTTGATTTTGATGCATTTAAGGCGATTCGTTTTGAGGGGTAATACCCTGCCCAGTTATTTTGTCCTCTTTCCCACTTAATTTTATCATCTTCGGGCTTGACCCGAAGAGCCATAAAGATCAGGTCCAAGGATGACACCTATATCACACGATGAAAGGAAACCTCTATGTTGACGCTGTTGGAATCACATGCAATTGAGCCCATTACGCTAACGGAAGTCAAGGCGCATTTGCGTCTTGATACCGATGCTGAAGATGATTTGCTGAACGGTCTGGTTGCCGCTGCAACAAATTTAGTCGAGGAATATCTGGGTAAAACGCTTATTAAAAAGACATGGCGCCTACACGAATTGGGCGTGGACGTGAATGGCGTCCATGAGATTTCATTGCCGCACGGGCCGTTGTTGAAAGTAATTAGTGTGCAACGGGTTTTGCCCAATGATGTGTATGTGAACACCCGCTTTGCGGTAAAGAATTATTTTGCACGACCAATTGTTGCGTTTAGATCGCAGCATCCTGTTTCTATTATCTATGAGGCGGGGTATGGCTATTACCCAAAAGATGTCCCTGCCCCAATACGTCAGGCACTGCTTACCTTGGTTGCCCATTTTTACGATAGTCGCGGCGGTCAAATTGGCATGTCACCGCTGGTAAAAACCTTACTAAGTCCGTACATACGGGCGCAGGTATTCCTATGATTGATGCGGATATAAGCAGACTAACCCATCGCATTAAAATGGGTCGATTAAAGGAACGTGAGAACGAGAACGGCGATATCATATCTGCTTTCCAGTGCATCAAGGAAGCTTGGGCGGAAATAAAACCATTGCCGTTAACGAATTATTCATCTTTTGGCGTTTCTAATGAAGGTAATCTAAGAAACACAAAAAACGTATACGCAGTTAAAATTCGTGTAAATGTGTTTTCGAGGGGTATACATGAATCGGTAAACGCGATAGCCTGGAAATATAAAATTTTAACTAATTTTTCTTATCTTAGGCTAGACAAAACAGGATTTTTTTTGGAAGGGCTTTTCTATGATCAAGGCCGGGAGTTGTAAATGGTGGATTTTGGGGTACTAACAGCGTTTAAAACAACGTTGATGCGTGATGCGCAGCTGCAATTGGCTGGCATTGATCAAAAAATTCATACCTTTTTGCCTCATGGAGCGGCCTATCCTTGTGTGTTGATTGAGCTTGAAGAAATATGGACGTCCGTTCGTTTGGGCGCTGAAACGGGTTATGCAAAGTTGAAACTAAAGGCATCCACGTTTAGCCAGACGGCGTCGTCGCGGGAATCGTTGGCAATTTCAGAAAAGATTCGTCGCGCAATGGACGGGCAAACAATGGATGTGATGGATGGAAAACGTGCAACCGTTCGTCTGTCAGGCAGTGTGATTGATATGCCGTCATCATTGAAACCGTTGCTGGTGCAGCAGTATTTCGAAATTCTTATCCGAGGGTGATGCTGATCCTTTTTTCGAACATTTTATGATGATTGTTTGCATGTTTCCTAAAATAAATATTTATTTTTGGGTGATAACGAAAAATCTAGTAGCAATCCACTTTTTTTTATGTATGATAATATCGTGCCTAATTTTAATGAAATTGGGATCTAAAATTTTAAGGAGTCATATGTTAATGGGTGTTTTATTGATTGCTGCAGTGCTAGGCACTGCCAATTGTTATGGAATGGAGGCGGAAGAGCAGGTGAATCGTTTTGCTGCAACCACCCAGGATCCCTTGTCTGGAGGGGCTGAGACTGTGCCATCAAACGGACAGCTGTCGCCTACGAGTTACCGCCGCACGATCAGTGATATAACCAGGTCTTTACTCAATCTTGATTTGACAGAAGACGAACGAAGCAGGCTAACAAGAGAACGCGAGATTTTGAATATGAAGTTTTCATGTAACAATGAAATGCAGCCACCTGGCGGCAATGGCGGTGTTTATACGCATCCGTATGTGATTGCTAGAAACACCAATGACCCTAAGATTGAAAGGGAGGAAAATGCACATCTGATTGGGCAGCTTACGCAGAGAATGGTTCCTGAGGATATAGCTATTTATAAACCTTTACTAAAAAAGGCCTTTGAAAGCGAAAAGAAAAAAGAGTTGCTAGTAATGTTGAGGAAGATAGAGGGGTATTTGACCATGCCGAGTGAAGCACAAAAAAAATGTCTGAATCAGGTCTTGGAAGAACTTGAAATCGGTGGTATTTTGCCATTCCCTATTGGTGGTATTTTGCCATTACCTATTGGTGGTATTTTGCCATTCCCTGCACAGGAAGTTAAGGAATCTAAGGGCTCTCCTGCCGTTTCATCCTGCTCTGTAAGTTAGCTTGCTGCTTTTCCCCAGAGAGCAAAGAATCAGAACGCCATTATATTGGGAGTATAAAATGAGTGACGAAGACAAGCGGATAACATCTGAACAAATTGAAGAATTGCTGGCGCAGGCCCGGCGCGAACGAGAACGGTTGGCGCAGGAAAATTTGCCACATTGGTACGAGGCATGCCCCCCTTCTGGGTCATTTTAAGCATTTTAATTGTTTGATTTTGAACGGTGATGAATACAAAGGGGATTTTACATGGAAACAGAATTAATTATTGAGGGGTGCGGATTCCCGCCATTTTCTGCACGAGGCTGCCAGCAGGAACTCAGCCAGGTAGAGCAAGGCACATTTCGCCGTACCGTGAACGGTCAGCTTGCTTATTTAGGCCCCAAGGATCATAAATATCGTTCGATTATTCGCTGTGAAGACAAGGTGACTTTGGTCAATGAAGGCGTGCTTGCGCGCGGCCAGGTTGTGCGCATTGGGTGTTTGCAACGTTTGTGGCAACAAGTACCTGTTGACGCAGCATCGGATCAGGTGACATTGGAACGCGAAGCCGTGGCAGGGTCTGTTGGTTGCATTGATGCGCTGCAGCAGCCTGTGTTGATTGATGTGGTTGAGGGTAAGCGGGTGCGCCTGTCCATGAATAACGATGCCGTGCGCGACATGTTTATTAGTTATCGGCCGTGGCTTTCCATGCGTGTGATTTCGCTGAATCTAAACACCGATGAGTGGGGGCTGAAGGCGGGGTGGCGGCTGGTGCTGGAAGAGGTTTAGGATTTCTCAATTAATTTGATTTTTTTAATTTTTTTCTGTTTCTGCCCTTGATATGTCAAAAAATCGTACACATATTAGTAGTGGCTACAAAAAATAATAAGTAAATATCGTTATTATGTGCCCTTTGAAGAAGGCGAAGATGCTGGAAAAAAATGCAATGAAAACATTATTAGCCTGGCGTTTTTTGGTGATTAAACCAAGCGTGATAACGAAAATTTAACTATTATATACCCATTCCGTTGATTGCGTCGAAGGTTAGGGATTGAGTCCAAGAGGCTAATACCATTTTCACTAAAGATTGATTGATGCAGCCTTCTGCGATATCTGTGCTGCTCATGTACGAGAGGGAACGAACGCTGCTTGAATCTTGCAGTCTTACCACTCAAACTTTTTTGAAATTGGTATAAAATGTGGAGACGTGCGCCTTGTTTTTCTTTTATGCAACAGCGCCGGCCGGAGCTGGGGTCGCGTTCGCCTGGTGCTCAACAGGTGCCTCTTTGTGATCTTCAGATTTCTTTTCAGCCCCTAATTTCAATGATTCTCCGACAAAATGCCCCTTTGGACTATTCCCCTTTGTATCATTCTTTGGATCGTCTTTCTTCGGTTCCTCTTCTATTCTAAGGGAAGGGTAGCGTGGCTCACCCTTACGGGTAACTAGCAACATAATGTTTTTCCGACCATTATTTTTGGCTTCTTTGATAAAATCCAATACATCTTGTGGTTTTTGAACGTCTTTTAGGTTAACTTCCACGATAATTTCACCCGCAACCAAGCTGGCATCTTCGCCAGCGCTGGCCGGTTCAACTTTTGTGATCAAGACACCTTTTGTTTGTGGTGATAGGTTTAGTTTCTTTTGGGCACTTTCAGTAATCGGGCTAAGTGTTATACCAAGGATTTCAACAATCCCAACATTTGAACCTTTTCCAGTGTTTAAATCCTCAGTTTTCCCCGTTCTTACAGCCTCTTCATATTCACCAACAGTGACGTTTACGATGACGTCTTTACCTTTGCGCCAAACTTTTACAGAAACTGTCTTGCCAATTTCTGTTTCTCCAACAAGTCGTGATAGTCTATTTTGATCATTAATTGGTTTATTATCGTATTCGATGATAATATCGCCAACCTGAATGTCTGCTTTTTTAGCTGGCCCATCGCCTGTCACACCACCTATAATGGCGCCCTGAACTTTAAGTCCCAGTGCTTCAGCATTGTCATATGATAGGTGTTCTATACGCACGCCCAGCCAGCCGCGTTTTGTGCGACCAAAATCAATGAGCTGGTCTACCGTCTTCTTAGCAACGTCTGATGGCACAGCAAAGCCAACACCAACGTTTCCACCTGTTGGCGAGAAAATAGCTGTATTTACGCCAATTACCTGGCGTTGCATGTTTAGCAGGCAGCCACCAGAGTTGCCCATGTTAATTTGCGCGCTATGTTGCAAGAAGTCGTCAACATATTCGCCAACACTGCCACGTCCCGCTGTGACAAGATCGCGTCCTTTGCTTGATATAATGCCTGCGGTGACACTGCTGCTTAGGCCGAATGGATTTCCAATGGAAAGCACCCAGTCACCGACACGTGTTCCATCGGAGTTCCCCCATTCGAGTGCACTTAAATTTCGTTTATTTGCGGGCAGATCATCTAACTTTACTTTTAGGACGGCAATGTCTGTGCGCTCATCTGCAGCATGAACGACTGCGTCCAACTCTGTTTTATCATGTAAATATACGGTGATTTTCTTCGCATCGGCTATAACATGATTATTGGTAACAATATATGCGGCATCCGTTGTAACACGAATAATAAAACCTGATCCTAATGACTGCACTTTGCGCGGAACATCTGCTTGCTGGTGATCAAAAAACTCTCGGAATAGTTCATCAAACGGGGTGCCCGATGGAATATTCATGCGTTCGCCTTTTGTTTTTGCATCTATAATTTGGGTTGTCGCAATGTTCACAACGGATGGTAATGCTGGTTCGGCTACATGGGAAAAACCAAGGCTTATATCCAACAATGCGGCAGCAGGAGTATTTCTCTGCGCAGAATTACCAGCAACAGGTTGTGCGGGCGTGCTTCCTGAGGCTGCATTTTCTACTATTGTACTGGTTGTTATTGCAGCTGTTGTTTCTGTCTTTGTCGTTGTTTTCTCTTTTTTATCTGAAGCTTTTGCCTTAGATGTTTCTTTGCTCGTTTCTGTTTGCGTCGAGCTGATGGTTGATACACGTTCTGAACGTGCAAGGCAATATGCGCTAGGAATCGCTGTATGGCCGATTAATACAACGCAGTGAATAGCTATAAAACGAGACACGTTCATGGGATGTTTTCCTTAAATTCTTTTTCTTAATGTTGTGTTTTTGATGAATGAGCAAAGTGCTGTAGATAGGGGTGATCGGCAGATAAGATCATAGATGTTTCAGCCTGCATTGTCTGACGATATGATTCAAGGGAACGATAAAAACTATAAAACTCAAGGTCAGCGCCAAACGCTTTGTTGGTGATTTCCATGGCGTTTGCATCGCCTTTACCACGAATCCCCTGTGCTTTTTGCTGTGCTTCGGCTAATAACACGGTGCGCTCACGTTCGGCATTAGCACGAACGCCACGTGCGACCTCGTCACCCTTTGCGCGGTTTTCTTTTGCATAGCGAATCAAAATAGAATTCATACGATCAAAAACAGCAGAACGGTTTTCTGCAGGTAATTCAGTACGTACAATCCGAACGTCAACGATTTCAAGTCCAAGTGATTTTGACAACGTGACGACTTCATCCTGAATTTGCTTCATAATAGAAACGCGCTCTGCGCTTAATAATTTGCGCAGCTCAACTTTTCCGAGTACATTTCGAATGCTGCTCGATACAATTGCATCAAGACGCATACGCGCACCTGCTTCGTTTGCAGGCTTTACCGAGCGGAAGAAAGAGAGCGCGTCAACGATGCGATAGCGCACATAGGCATCTACATTAAGACGCTTTTGATCGACAGTCATAACAGCGATTGGATCGGAATCATAATCGATAATGCGTTTTTCATAGAAAGTCACTTCTTGAACAAAGGGAAGTTTGAATTTTAACCCAGGTTCATTGTGGAGCGCTTTTGATTCACCGAACTGCAGGACAACTGCTTGGTTCATTTGGTCAACAATAAAAACTGATGAACTAAATAGAAAAAGGAGGCATAGAGAAATTAATATAAACAGAATAGAACGTGGTTTCATGTTGATTACCCTTGCTTTTTATCAGCGCTTGCGCCGGGTTGTAGATGGAAATACGGAACAAGCCCAGGCGCAGCCTTTGGATCAATTATCGTTTTATGAACATGGCTTAGCACGTGTTCCATCGTATCAAGATAAAGGCGTTTGCGTGAAACTTCTGGGTTCTTTTTATATTCTGTGTAGACACAATTAAAGCGATCTGCCTCACCTTGGGCGCGCGATACTACTTCCTGCGAATATCCTTCAGCTTCTTGGATAATTTTAGATGACTCGCCGCGTGCTCTTGGCACGATTTCAAAATGATACGCGTTTGCCTCGTGCAACATACGATCACCATCGGTTAGGGATGCCTGCATATCATTGAAAGCATTAATAACTTCACTTGGCGCGTCAACTTTTTGCAATTGAACACTGACAATAAGAACACCTATTTTATAGTGATCAAGTACTTTTTGTAACAGATCTTGCGCTTTTGTGGCAACGCTGTCTCGTTCTTGGGTCAGCGCCGCCCGGGCGGTGGTTTGCCCCATGACTTCACGCACAATACTATCTGCTGCGGCAAGGATGGTATCTTCTGGCGCGCGAACAGAGAACAAAAAATCTTTAACATCTTTGATTTTCCAAAGCACAGTATAGTTTATGTGAACCATGTTCTCATCTCCGGTTAAGACAAGTGTTTTGTCAAAACTAGTGTTGGCACCGGTATTAGATATACTGTCAATTTTTTTAAGTTCAGAAACATTCTTGACGATTTCGCGCTCGAATGGAGACGGCAAACGATAGTGCAGGCCAGGTCCCGCCGTATGAATCATTTTCCCGAAGCGCAAAATGACGGCTATTTCACCTTCTTGAACACGAAACACACCTGTCGAGAGCCAGAGCGCAAGCCCGACAACAGCACCCGTGATTATGGTAATATTATTAATTCCACCTTGATTTGCAGGAGGTCTTTGCCCTGAGTTATTCCCGGATCCATAGTTCCCGCCACGATTACCTCTGAATTTTGCACCACTTTTTTTTATTTGCTCAATGAATGAGGAAAATGGATCATCACTGTTGCTCGATGCGATTGGCTTTCTAAAAGGCGAGGTGCCGTCTTGCTTTGCCCAGGGATTTACTGGTTGCTCGGGGGTTTTCTTTCCTCGTTTTGACTTTGTGTCGTCAATGCGTGCATCCCATGGATTGTCATTTGGATCTTCTGGATCGGTACTCATAAAATTTTTTAACCTTAACGTTGATTTTACACCCATATAAATGGATATACGTTGGTATTTCAAATGTGCATGTGCCTGAAAAAGAGTGTCAGTCC